>JABAOH010004299.1_pt1 | contig 68570 bp, 57 predicted proteins | sample 7062181 | NCBI WGS metagenome assembly JABAOH01 (sample SAMN14538630, study PRJNA623070) | marine sediment metagenome | biome: marine biome [ENVO:00000428]; feature: marine pelagic biome [ENVO:01000023]; material: deep marine sediment [ENVO:00002113]; isolation source: pool of 5 deep marine... | reverse complement strand
TGGGCTTCTCGGAACTGATCCGCCCCACCCAACCCCTCCCGCCGATCCACACGTTAGGCCAGTCGCGGCCGAGGCCATGCCTGGCTACTGGCCCGCCGAACGGTCCGCAGTCCGCAGGGCAGAATTGGCCAGGCTAGGGTTGACTCGCGTGCTCGGGGAGCTCCGCGTGCTTAACATGCGACCGTCAAGGGACGTCTATATGAGATCGGAATGGGCATCCCGTCGCACGTGGCACTTGCCGAATCCAGAAGCAGAGACGTGGCTGTGGGCGCAGCGCAAGTGAAAAGGGACTTGGACGATGAACTCTAGACTACTTTTTCTTTCGTTCTCTCTCGCAGTCGTCCCAGCGACAGCGGTGGCCCAAGAGAAGACGGACCTCGACGCCCGGGTTCAGCAGTTTCTCGACGAGCACCGATGGTCCTGGCGGGATGCCAACGTGCCCACGTCGGACGGCCAGGCGCTGTACGACCTGATAGTCGAGAATGGCTACACCAAGGCACTCGAGATCGGCACTTCGACCGGGCATTCGGCAATCTGGATCGCATGGGCGCTGAGCAAGACCGGAGGCAAGCTGATCACGATCGAGATCGACGAGGGTCGGTATCGCCAGGCAGTGCAGCATTTCGAGGAGGCCGGCCTCAGCGCGTACATCGATGCACGTCTGGCAGATGCACACGAGCTGGTCCCCGCCTTACCAGGTCCATTCGACTTCGTCTTTCTCGACGCCGACAAGAACTGGTACACGCAGTACTTCCGTGACGTACTCCCCAAGTTGGAGGTCGGAGGGTGCTTCACGGCTCACAACGTGTCGGACCGTTGGAGGGGGAGACGCGGGCGAGGGATGAGGGGGAGTGGTGGGTTCGTTGAGGAACTGAGGAACACGCCCAACCTAGAGACCGAGTTCATCATGACCGGTGGCGGCCTCTCCGTGAGCTACAAGCGGGCGCCGTGACAACCTGCCGGGAGGGATGACGAGCTTTGCTGTTGGTAATGCGGGGCGCGTCGCCTAAGGCAGAGCACGACACGAATGTCGTGGAAGTACGGCACCGACGCTGCGAAATCCCTCCCAAGACAGACACGACGTCGTGATTTCTGTGTCCCAGCCGCAATGGCGTAGGAGCTCAGTCGCTGGCACATCCTGCTCGCGACCTTGCTCGTGCTCGCCGTAGCCGGCGCCTCGGTACTCGCAACAGGGGCCACCTNNGACAATCCATACGTTTGGGCAACCTCAGCCGAGGCCGTCGCTGACGACGGTGTGGCTATGACGCTGGCTCTGCTGCTGCTGTCTACCGTAATTGTGTTCGCCTGCCTCATCCTGGAGCGAGCCCGCCTGGACCGCCGCCGTAGAGCCATCGCGCTCGTGATCGCGGTTACCGGAACCCGCGGGAAGTCGAGCGTCGCGCGGATGCTTGCGTCGGTCCTGCGGGAGAGTGGACGACGGGTTCTGGCCAAGACCACCGGATCGGAACCTGCCCTCGTCCTGCCGGACGGTTCGGTGAAACAAGTGCGCAGAGGCGCTCATCCTTCCATCATCGAGCAGAAACACCTCATCCACCTGGGTGCCGAGCTGGGTGTGGATGCCGCAGTGGTCGAGATCATGAGCATCCATCCCGAGAACCACCTCGTGGAGACCCACTACCTGCTCAAGCCCCACCTCGTCCTGGTGACCAATCTCCGCGTCGACCATACCGCCGCTATGGGGAACACTCGGGATGAAGTGGCTTCGGTAATCGGTCTCGACATTCCAGAAGGGGCACGGGTGTTCGTCCCGCGGCAGGAGTGCCTGCCCAGCTTCCGGACGACGGTAGCTGAGAGAGGAGCAGAGCTGATCGAGGTACCACCGGAGGCCGGGTCGGAGTCCGTGGAACTTGAGTCCGAGCCGGGGATCTCTGAATTCAGCGAGAACATCGATCTGGTGTGTGCGGCGGCCCGGTCGCTGGGTGTCGCTGACGGGACCATCTGGAAGGGAATCCGACGGACCCGCCGCGACATCGGGGCCTTGAGGATCTGGCGCTATCGGCCGGCCGGTTCCCAGGCCCCCTGCCTGGCGGTGAACGCGTTCGCCGCAAACGATCCCGAATCCACGATGCTGGTCTACGGCAAGGTGATGACCGCCCTGGGCGCGGACCCTGAACGGTGTGTCGGTCTGATGAACCTGCGCCCGGACCGAGGTGACCGAACCCTCCAGTGGGTGGACGCGCTGTCGCAGGGGGTGCTTCAGCGATTCAGCCGCCTCTACGTCTTTGGGCTGCACGCGCCGGCCCTCAAGCGGCGGTTGAGACGGCTCGACGGCGCGGCACGGATCGAAGTGCTGCGCAGGAGCCGGCCGGTGGAGATGATGCGGACCGTGGCGTCGGGGATCCGGGATAGCGGGGGCGTCGTGTTCGGGTTCGGAAACATCGGCGGGGTGGGACAGGCGCTGGCGGCGCACTGGAGCGAGGTGGGCGAACCCCTGGAGGTCTAGAGACGATGGGATTCGAGGTTCCTTTCATCGGGCTCGTGCTTTCCCTGGCCTTCATCGGGCTGACCGGTCTCTATCCCGGCGGAATCATCGTACCCAGCTACCTGGTGCTCTTCCTCCAGGAACCGACTNNTGACGGTCGCCGTCTACCGGCTCTGCAGCCGCTGGCTCATCCTGTTCGGTCGCCGTCGCTTCGTCTTCCTGATCCTCGTAGGAGGGCTGTGGGCGGTCCTCTGGTTTCAGTTGTTCCCCTACGTCTTTCCGCTCTCCCTCGAGTTCAGGGTGATCGGATGGGTGATCCCGGGACTGATCGCGAACCATGTCGACCGCCAGGGCTTCGTGGTCACGACGGCGTCGCTGGTGACCGTCACGGTGGTCATCGGCTGGCTGGCGCGGCTGGCGAGCCTGGCGTGAGGTTGCGGTGAAGCCCGTCCTGGTCGTCGATCGCACGCTCCAGCGCCGGATCGTCGCGGCGGGCGTGGTGAGCCTGGTCGCCTGGCCGCTGTTGCAGACGGTATCCCCTCGGCGGTCGATCCCATGGTCGGAGGAGATGCGTGAGGCGGCCCAGCGCATGCACCAAGCGATCACCACCGTCGCGGCGTTCTGTGAGACAGAGGGTATTCGGATCGATGAATCGCTGGATCCCAACCATACGGGTCTGATCGGACCGGAGTACACCCCCCTGTTCACGACCCTCGGCCGGTTGGAGGGGAAGCGCACCACCACGAACCCGGACATGGCCGGGCTCATGGTGCACATGTTGCGTCGAGCGGGAGTGTCCGCCGGAGATACGATCGCGGTGGGAGCCTCCGCCTCCTTTCCCGGTCTGATGATCGCCACCCTGAGTGCCGCCGAGGTGATGGGCGTCCACCCCGTGACGATCCTCTCTCTGGGAGCCTCATCGTATGGGGCCACCCGGCCGGAGTTGAACCTCCTGCACATCCACGAGCTGCTGCTGAACGAAGGCGTACTCTCCACGGCCCCTGCAGCGGTCTCCCTGGGTGGTGAGGGAGATGTCGGCGCCGACTTCGACCCCGCCTTCAGGGAAGATCTCTTACAGCAGATCCGTGTGAAGCAGGTCCCTCTGGTGCACGACCCCGATCTACGCGAGAACGTGGCCCGGCGCATGGCGATCTATCTGGGCGGCGCCGAGGGCAGGCGCGTGGTTGCGTTCGTGAACATAGGCGGTAGCGATGCCAACCTGGGCTCGAGCCCCCTGGTGCTGAACCTGGAACCCGGTCTGAATACCGACCTGGCGCTTCCTCCGCCAGGAGAGCGGGGGGCGCTGTTCGCAATGGCCGCACGCGGCATACCGGTGATCCATCTGCTCCACATCCGGGGTCTCGCGTCGCGCTACGGTCTGCCCTGGGATCCCGTGCCGCTAGCGCAGCCCGGGACGGCACGACTGCGTGATGACGCCGCGCCTCACACCGGGCGTTTCTGGCTGATCACGGCGGTCTACTTCTCGAGTCTTGGTCTGATCGCCGTCGTGGGGAGACGGCGGCGGGAGGTCCGGGCGATCGCGCATTGAATCGAAGGCCTGCGGTGCATGCGGCACGTGCCGTGGACTCTTGTATGGAGTATTGTATGATGTGAAAGCCAGGAGCCGGATGCTGGTAGACGCACGAATGGAGGCACGAACCATGAAGCCCCATTGCAGGTTGACGGTCGGGATGGTCGCACTCGCATCGACGGTTCTGACCGGCGCCGGGGCGCTGGACGCCCAGGAGGCGCCGGTGAAGGCCGAGTTACCGGTGCTGCTCACCTCCTGCGGTCAGAGCCCTGGTCCCCAGCGGGTGCGTTTCTTCCTGAAGAGGCTCGAGCTGGAGCACGAGTTCTTCGAGCAGGCTACCGCCCAGAACCTCAGGGACAGGTCGGAGGCCGGGAACCCGTTCAGAGCCATCATCATCGTCACCGGCGCGAGCCTCAAGGGCATGGGAGCCGCCGGTGTGTCGATCAAGGACGAACTCACCCGGACCGAGGCCCTGATCGCGGAGGCCAAACGACAGGGCATCACGATCATCGGCGCTCACGTGGAGGGTATGGCACGGCGAGCCCAGGGTGCGGCACCCGGTGACAACTCGGACGAGCTGTCGATCGACGCGGTCATACCCAAGTCAGACCTGATCGTCGTCCGGCAGGACGGGAACGCGGACCGGCGGTTCAGTATCATCTCGGAGAACCTCGATATCCCCCTGATCCTGTTCGACAAGAACATGGAGCTGGGCAGTGTCCTGAGGAGTGTGTTCGACAAGTAGCCTGTATCCCGAGTCCGGCTAGCACGCGACGCCCCAGGTAGTGGAGTTCTCCAGGGAGGACTCTGAGCGGTGAGCATGTTCACCTATGCCGGGATTGTGCTCGGCGTCATGGTCGCCGTTTACATAGCGGCCAAGTTCCTCAGGCTCTCCACCGAGCTGGGCATGCTGGCGGCCGCCCTCGGAGGTGGGCTCGTCGGCGGCTTCGGCCTGCCTGCGCGGCACATCGCCGAAGGGGCGATGACGTACCTCGACATCATTCTCATCTTCATCACCGCTACCCTGTTCATGAACATCCTCAAGGAATCGGGAGGGATCGCGTTCGTCGTACGCGGGATCCTCGTCCGGTTTCACCGCAGCCGAGCTCTGCTGATGGTGCTGCTGACCGTGCTGCTGCTGCTGCCGGGGGCCTTGACTGGGGCGGGCAGCGTAACGGTGCTGATCACGGGCGGGATGGTCGCGATCGTGCTGGAAACGATGGGGATTTCGAAGGTGAGGACCGCTGCCATCGTGTTCATCGTTGCGGGGCTCAGCGCCGCAGCACCACCCGTGAGCCTGTGGGCGATGATGACGGCGGCCGGCGTCAACATGCCGTACATCGGCTTTTTCCTGCCGCTGCTCGTGCCCTGCGTGGTGGCTTCCCTCATCGCCATTTTCCTGCTGGGCTGGAGCCGTGAGCAGATCGATCTGGAGACAGCGCTCAAAGAGCTACCCCGGGCGCCCGAGGGGATGAGCTGGCTCAAGGTCATCCTGCCCTTCGTCGTGTTCGTGCTGCTGGTCGCGATCGGACGGCGATGGCCGCACAGTACCCCGGTGATCGGGCTGCCGCTCATGTTCCTCTGCGCGGCCGGGACCTCCTTCGTGCTATCCCCGCTACGGCTGGAGTTCCTGCAGATCTCCCGGGAGACGATCGCACAACTGCTGCCCTTGATCGGCACGCTCACCTGTGTGGGGGTGTTGGTGCAGATCATGACACTTACCGGCGTGCGGGGACTGCTTGCCGTCACCGCCGTCACGCTGCCGGTGACCCTGGTGTTCGCCACCCTGTTTTTCGTCCTCCCGGTCTCTGAGGCCGTCTTGATGTGGGGCGCCGCACCGGTCCTCGGCGTCCCCCTGGTGCTGCTGTTCAACACGATGGGCCTCAACCCGATCGTGGCCCTGGCTGGCATGAGTGTGATCTGGCCGCTGGGTGACTCGCTTCCCCCGACGGCGATCATCGGTCGACTGACGGTGGAAGTGGTGGGGTACCGGGATTCCTACGGTCGATTCCTCAAGAGCTGTGCGCTCCCGGCCGTGGTCATCATGATCATCGGCACGCTCATGGTGGTCTTCTCGAGTCGGCTCTCGTTCCTGACGGGTCTGTAAGGAGGGGATTCAGGGGTCATGGTCTTTCTGCAGATGTTGATCACCGTCATCTACTACTGCCTGATCGCATATGTGGCTGTGATCCTGATCTGGAATCTTGTCAAGACGCGGCAGTGGCAACATGAGGTGCTCTACGCCATCGTGTTGCTCCCCTTCGTGCTGCGTTTGCTCAGGCTGAAATGAGATGATGGCCGACCGGAACGACTCGGACGTTGGCAGCCGGCTGCCGCTGGTCCGCAAGCTCGTGCTTAGTAGCCTGGGTGTGCTGCTCTTGGCTACCTCGGGCGTGAGCTTCTATCGGCACCGGCACCTCGAGGAGACCGTGGTCCTGAGCCCCGGTGTGACCGAGGTGAAGAGGCTGAGCGACTACTTCGATGGCGTGCGGGGCACGATCAACGACTGCAACCTCTACTTTCTCGAGGGTCAGGAGCCGGGAGCTACCATGCTCGTCATGGGCGGCACCCATCCCGAGGAACCAGGGGGGCGTCTCGCAGCCTGGCTGTTTGCCGAGAACGCGGTGATGGAGCAGGGACGGTTGATTGTCGTGTTGAGCGCCAACCGCAGCGCCACAACCGTGACCCGTCTGGGGGGCGCATACCCGACCGATTTCGTCATTCCCACAGACTGGGGGGAGCAGGCCTTCCGTATGGGTGACCGCTGGTCGAATCCGCTGGACCAGTGGCCCGACCCCGAGGTCTACATCCACGACCCGAGCGGGCAGAACTTGGCGTACGTGGATATCCGCAACCTGAACCGGGCGTGGCCCGGGAGACCGAACGGCACCCTGACCGAACGGACCACCTATGCGTTGATGGAGCTCATCCGGCGGGAGCGGGTGGACATCGTGATCGACCTGCACGAGGCCGAGCTGCAGTACCCGGTGATCAGCACGATCGTTGCCCACGACCGAGGGGAAGAGCTGGCCGCGTTCGTCTCGATGATGTTGAGCGATGAGGAGTTCAACATCGGCATGGAGTATTCACCGAAGAACCTGCACGGCCTCTCGCATCGGGAGGTGGGCGACTACTCCGACGCCGTACCCCTGGAGTTCGAGGCGCCGGAACCGTTCCTCGATGCTACCCGGGGCCGCACGACCCGGGAGCAACTGCTGACTGGACAGGACGAGTTTGTGATGAAGGCGGGCGAGCACGGCCTGCTGTTCGAGCGCATAGACGAGCATGGCTGGCCCATCGACGTCCGGGTGGGACGTCATACGTCCGCCGTGCTGCAGACCATGGAGAGTTGGACGATCCTCAATCCCGACCGGCCACTGAGCTGCCGGGGGGTGCCGCGGTATGCAGAAGTGATCGAGCAGGGCCTCGGGCACTGGCTGCACGATCCATCGCAGGCCCCACCCGGGCGGGTGGTCATTGAGTAGGGTCATGGAAAGGAGCAGTCCCGTGAAACGTTACGTTCGCATCGGCGTGACCGGCCCGTTCATCCTGGCAGTGGTCATGATCCTCACCGCCGGGGTGGCGACAGCCTCCGCGCAACTTCAGGAGCTGGCGTCCGCAGGCCAACAGTGCACTGAACAGGGTCCGGGCTGTGGCTGTAGCCCTGAGCGGATGGACTGCGGATGCACCAGCATCATGGTGGGGAAGCAGGCCTCCACGGACGGTTCGGTGATGACCGCCCACAGTTGTGACGGGAACTACCGGACGTGGCTGCAGATCGAGCCACGGAGGTCAAACCCCGCGGGCGCCCAGAGGCCGATCTACTGGGGCAAGCTGCACACCGAGACCCCCGACGATATGAGGGGAATGCGGCTCAAGGGGAGTATCCCCGAGATAGAGCAGACCTACCGCTACTTCAACGTGGCCTACCCTGCCATGAACGAGAAGGGACTCGCCATCGGGGAGACGACCATCGGCGGCAGGCGGGAGCTCCGGAACGATGAGGGGCTGTTCTTGATCGAGAACCTCCAGGCCATCGCCCTGGAACGAACCACGACCGCCCGGGATGCCATTCGACTCATAGGCGAGCTGGTCAAGGAGTATGGCTACGGCGATTGGGGGGAGTGCTTGACCTTTGCCGACTCGAAGGAGGTGTGGCACTTCGAGATCATGGGCGCGGGCCCCCTGGAAGTTGGTGCTGTCTGGGCGGCGGTCCGGATTCCTGATAACCACGTGGGAGTCTCGGCCAACATCCCGCGCATCAGCGACCTCAACCTGGACGACCCTGACCACTACATGGCCAGCGAGAACGTGTTCTCCCTGGCCGAGGAGATGGGGTATTGGGATCGGTCCAGCGGCGAGCCGTTCAAGTGGTGGAAGGCTTACGGAAACGTCGACCGGGAGGGGAATCCCCGTCGGCCGTACTCGGTACGTGAGTTCTACGTGTTGAGTACTCTCGCCCCTTCCCTGAACCTCACCATGGACATGGAGGAGCTACCGTTCTCGGTCGAGCCCGACGAGAAGGTCTCGGTGCGGGATGTCCTGGCCTACTACAGGGAGACCTACGAGGGAACCGAGTTCGACATGACCAAGAACCTCATCGTGCCTCGCCGGCTGCGCCGGGGGCAGACGGCTGGGGAGCAGCTGGAAATGGTCAAGAGCCCGGTGGTGAACCCCTGGTCCATCACGAGCGACATGGGGCATCTGTTGAACACCATCAAGCCGGGCACTGTGGAGACCGTCCGTACCATCGCCGTCGCCCGCTGTTCCTACTCGCAGGTCATCCAGGCGCGAGATTGGCTGCCGCCGGAAATCGGAACGGTGGCGTGGTTCTCGTTTGACAACCCTGGTCAGAGTCCGCGCATCCCAATCTGGGCCGGAGTCACGGAGTTGCCCGAGAGCTTCAAGGTCGGCTGTCAGAAGAGATACCGCACCGATTCCGCGTGCTGGTGGTTCCGCCGCGCCAATCGATTGGCCATGATCAAGTGGGGGTGGGCGCGGCAATACATCGAGGGCGCCGTGCGAGAGTACGAGAACCAGGCCTTCGACGAGGTACCGCTGATCGAGCAGAAGGCGCTGGAACTCATGCAGACCGCCAACGGCGAGGATTCCATGACCTTCCGGGAGTTCCTGACCCGGTACACACACAACTTCTCCCGGGCAACGATGCAGCAATGGTGGGAGCTGGGCGACTTTTTCTGGGCCGAGTACGCGAGAGGCTGGTGATCTCCGGGGCTAGCGAAACGTTGACGGATAGGCGCTGACCAGCGGCGGGCTCGCGCGCTCTGCGGCGCTACGAATCACGCCGTCCCGACTGGGAGAGCCGGCCGCAGGGCCGGCTCTCAGGTTTCCGGTGGCATTGGCGATATCCCCACCACCTGCCCGGCGGCGAGGCGATCTACCTCCTCCCGGGAGTAGCCCAGCAGCCCCTCCAGGATCTCTCGAGTGTGCTGGCCCAGGGCCGGTGCCGGCTGCTTCACGATATCCGGGGCTGAGGAGAGGTGGGGAGTGGACCGGGCAAAGGTGTAGGTGCCAACCTCCGGATCATCGATGTCCACCAGCATTCCCCGGGTCCTGAAATGGGGGTCGGCGAACACGTCCCTCGCCGTGTACACCGGACCCGTAGGCATTCCCGCCTCGTTCAGGGTGTCCACCACCTCCTGCCGGGTCCTATCCGCCGTCCAGCCCTCTATGATGGGTTGCAGGAACTCGGCGTTGGCGGCACGGCTGGTGCCATCAGCGCTCTTGGGGTCGTCCACCAGGTCCGGGCGGCCCACCGCGTTGGCCAGGCGGGCCCAGACGATGTCGTCGGGGACGTTCAGGGCCACGTAGCCATCCTTGCACTTGAAGGCCCCTCGGGGCCAGAGGTGCTCCAGCTTGCCGCGTTGAGGTTCGTTCCCCGTGACGGAGTAGAGGGCCACCATCCGCTCATTCAGGGCCAGCATGTTGTCCAGGAGCGCGACGTCCACTAGTTGCCCCTCCCCCGTCCGCTGCCGCATGAGAAGGGCCTGGAGGATCCCGTAGGCTCCGATCATACCGGAGTAGACGTCCGCCAGGCCGTACAGGGTGAAGGTAGGTGGCTTGTCCTCGAACCCGATCAGGTTCATGACACCGCTCATGGCCTCAGCCACGATGTCAAACGCCGGGCGCGTCGAATAGTCGCTCTGGTACCCGGGGAGTCGGCCGAACCCCGAGATCATGGCGTAGATGATCCCGGGGTTGATTACCCTTAGCCCTTCGTAGTCCAGGCCGATCTTCTCCATGGCCCCGGGCCTCAGGTTCTCCACCACCACGTCGGAGACTCCTGCCAGTCTCCGGATGATATCCCGTCCCGCTTCGGTCTGGACGTTGAGAGCCAAGCTCTTCTTGTTTCGGTTGTACGCCATGTACCCGAAGGCCTTCTTGACACCGTCCCGCTGTGCGAAAGGGGGGATGGATCGGCGGGGATCTCCCCTACCCGGGCGCTCGATCTTGATGACCTCGGCCCCGGCGTCGGCCAGGAGCATGGTGCAGTAGGGTCCGCTCATGTACTGCTCCAGGCCGATGACGCGGATCCCCGATAGAGGACGTTGTGATCTGCTCGACACCTTGTCGTCTCCCTCGATGCGCCCCGCCTCCGCAGGACGGAGACGCCGCGCAATTGTCTCACAGGGCGGAGAAGGTTCGTGCTGCTGTCGTCCGCGACCGGGCGGGTCCAGTCGCGTCCGAACCCCAGCTCCCTGCGGCCTACTCCCCGTCCAGCCACTCCACCAGCGTGGAGACACCCATGCCCACCCCCACGCAGAGGGTGGCAAGACCGTAGAAGGGTCGTGATTCCTGTGGAGCCCTACGCTTCATCTCGTGGAGCAGGGTCACCAGAATCCGGGCGCCGGAGCAGCCGGTGGGATGCCCGAGGGCGATGGCGCCCCCGTTCACATTGGTGATCTCGTGGCGGAGACCGAGCCTCCGCATAACCCCTAGGGCCTGGGCGGCAAAGGCCTCGTTCAGCTCCACCAGGCCGATCTGATCCAGGCTCACTCCAACGCGTTTCAGGAGCTTCTCGGTGGCGGGCACGGGGCCGTACCCCATGACACCGGGATCCACCCCCGCCACGGCCGAGCCTGCCCAGCGGGCCATGGGACGGAGGCCAAGCTCGTGAGCCTTCTCCCGGCTCATGAGCAGGAGGGCTGCCGCCCCGTCGTTGATCCCGCTGGAGTTCCCGGACGTGACGGTCCCGCCGGTACGGAATGCGGGTTTCAGGCGCGCGAGCTGCTCCGGGCTTGTGTCCAGGACGAAGCCCCCCTCCTCCCTTCGGTAGCGAGGGTGCTCGTCCGTGTCTACCAGGATGGGGTCTCCCTTCCGCTGGGGCACCGAGATGGGGACGATCTCGTCCCTGAACCTGCCCCCGTTCAGGGCCTCCACGGCTCGGCGGTGGCTCTCCAGGGCGAAGGCGTCCTGCTCCTCTCGGGAGATGGTCATCTCCCGGGCGATGTTCTCCGCCGTCTCTCCCAGGCTCTCGATGGGATAGAGGGCGTCCAGCCTGGGGTTGTTGAAACGCCACCCCACGGTGGTGTCCCACATGGTCCAGTGTCCCACGGGCTGAGGGCGCTCGGGCTTGGGGATGGCCCAGGGAGCTCGGCTCATGCTCTCCACTCCCGCGCCGATGAACACGTCTCCCTCCCCGGCTGCAATGGCCTTTGCCGCCTGGTTCACCGCCTCCAGAGCCGAGGAGCAGTTCCGGTTCACTGTGACCCCCGGTACCTCCACCGGCCACCCTGCGAGGAGGACTGCCATCCGGGCTACGTCCCGGTTGTCCTCTCCCGCCTGGTTCCCGCATCCCGCGTACACGTCGTCGATGACGCTCGGGTCGAGCCCGACCCGCTGCACCAACCCCTTGAGGACCTCGGCCAGGAGGTCGTCTGGGCGGACGCCGGAGAGGCCGCCGTTGTGCCTTCCCACCGGCGACCGGACCCCGTCGATGATGACCACTTCTCTCATGCTGCCTCGCTGCTGCGGCCCCCGGGCCACCCTAGATAACGGCCAGGTCGGGGCGGCGTCCGGACTCCCCGGACTCTCTCTCCAGGTCTTTTATGAACTCCCCGAAGCGTTCCGCCACCTTCAGGAGGCGGGGATGGTGGTGCTGGACAAACCGCTCCGGGTCCGGGTCCTCCCGGAAGGCCACGAGCAGGGCGTCAGCGCGCTCGTCGGTGGCAGCGTCGATGTAGCTGGAGGAGATGCGCAGGCAGAGCTCCTGGGCCGAATGGAAGGCCGAGCCTGGGAGGGTGGCGATCTCGTACCGCTCCAGGAGATGCAAAGCCAGATCGTCGTCCGTGTGGACCCCGCGGGCCGCCAAGGGCTCCTTCCATTTCTGAAAGGACGGGAAAAGGTAGAAGGCCCCGGCCGGCTCCACGCAGGGGATACCGAGATGCACCATGGTCTGGAAGAGGAAGCGGGTTCGGATCGAGTGCATTCGGGCGCAGAGATCGATGTATTCCTCCACCTCCGGATCCCCACTGTAAGCCACCAGTGCGGCGTATTGCACGGGGGCCGTGACGCAGGTCCAGATGTTGGACGCGATGTTCCCAATGGCGTGGGCAAGAGCCCTTCCGCCCGTCCCGGGGGGGAGGATGGCCGTCCCGAAGCGCCAGCCGCCGAGGGGTAGGTTCTTGCTCAGCCCACCGAAGACAATCGTGCCCTCGGGGTAGAAGTGGGCGATGGAGATGTGGGGGACACCTCCGAAGGTCATCAGGGAGTAGACCTCATCGCTCAGGACCATTAGCTCATTTTCCCTGGCGAACCCTGCCAGGGCCTCCACCTTCTCGGGGTGCATCATCGTCCCGGTAGGATTCTTGGGGCTATTCACGATGAAGACCTCGGGGTTACCCCAGTTCTGCCGGGACTCCTGCATCCGGGTCTCGAGCACGTCCAATTCCAACTCGAAGTTCGCCTCCGGCCGTGTGGGAACGAAGGTGGCCGGCTTGGCCAGGAGATGGGCCTGGGGTGCATAGGAGACCCAGGAGGGCTGCGGGATGATTACCTCCTCCCCCAGCGCCAGAAGGGAGGCGAAGATCAGCGACTTGGCCCCGGGGCCCACGACCACCTGCTCTGGGGTGACGTCCAGGTCGAACTTCGTCTGATGGTACTCTGCGATGGCCCGGCGGAGTTCCGGGATCCCCAGAGCGGGAAGGTAGCTCCGCTTCTGGACATGGGCCCGGAGTGCCGCGGCGACCTTCGGATGCACCGGGAAGCGGGACTCGCCGAAGGCCAGGTGGTACACGTTCTGGCCGGCGGACCACATGTCCTGGACTCGGTCGTTGATGGCGAGGGTTGCGGAGACCTTGAGTCCCCTGACCCCGGCACGCGAGAAGCGGATGGGTTTGAAACGCTCGACCACGGTCTTTTCTCCGGTAGAGGGGGGAGCCAAGACTGCATGCTGCCTGTTTGCCCTTGATCCGGCATCGGACCAATCACAAGCGGCATAAAGATACCTGATACAGGCTCGCTGGTGGACAGGACGCGGCTATGTGCCTCAGAGTCCGCCGGAACTCCGCAGGAACGTCGCTCGTTCACGAGTCGATTGCGCCGGCCCGAGCCGTGAGATCAGCTGGTCGGTCGTGTCAGTTCGACCGAGCAGCAGACTCTAGCCGGACCGAGAGGTACAGGTAGATGCACTGGATGCAGTATCCCGATGAGAGTGAGCTGTACGACCTCCTCGAGGATCGCTACGACACGAATCATACGCGGGTCCAAGGCGGAGCGCGCCCTCCGCGCCCCGCGGTCAACGGCGCCGGGTGTGCTCGGATCTCGCTACCTGGCCCGGCCGAGGTAGCGCAGGAAATCGCTGTCCGTGCTCAGCACCAGCACGGCAGTCGAGTCCAGGGTTTCCCTCAATACCTCCATGGTCTTGAGAAAGCGGTAGAATTCCGCGTCGCGGTTGTAGGCGCTGGCGTAGATGTCGGCCGCCTCGGCGTCGGCCCGGCCCTTGATCTCCTGCGCCTGGCGGTAGGCCTCCGAGGTGATCGACTTGAGCTCCCGCTCCTTTTCGCCGTTGATTCGGGCCGATTCGCCGGCGCCCTCTGAACGGAACTCTTCGGCAATGCGGTTCCGCTCGGAGATCATCCGAGCATACACCTCCGTCTGCACCTCCTCGACGTAGTTGATCCGCTTGAAGCGGAAGTCGAGGATCTCGATCCCGAGATCCGCGGTGCGGCTCTGCGCTGCCTGTAGCACCTCCTCGGCGAGCGCGTCCCTGCCCCTCTCGATGCTGTCGGTAGTCGCGAGCTCGCCTCCGCCTGTACCCTCTTCGGAGCCGGCGAACTCCCGGTTGCTGCTGCGCACGACCTCGATCAGGTCGTGCTTGGCGATCGCGTTGCGGGTCTCGCCGTCGAGGATGTCGTCGAGACGGGATTGCGCCCCCTGCTCGGAACGCAATCGCTGGAAGTACTTGAGCGCATCGGTGATGCGCCAACGAGCGTAGGTGTCGACGTGGATGAATCGCTTATCCCGCGTCGGTACCTCGTTGGGGTCGCCATCCCATTCCAAAAAGCGTCTGTCGAAACGGTTCACTTTTTGGATGAACGGCGTCTTGAACTTCAATCCGGGTGTGGTGACCGGATCGCGCCGTGGTTCACCGAACTGCGTAATCAACGCCTGCTGGGTCTCGTCGAGGACGTAGAACCCGCCGCCCGCGGCTAGCACACCCACGAGCACCACGGCGCCAACGATGATGATCGTGACGTTCCTCATTGCTTCACCTCCTGGCTCAGCGGCAGCAGCGGTAGGATCCCCTGCAACGCCTCGTCCAGCACGATCTTCTGCCTCACGTTCGGGTACACCGACTGCATCGTCTCGAGGTAGATGCGCCTGCGGGTTACCTCCGGAGCTCTGCGGTAGGCGGCCAGGAGCTGCCTGAACAGCGCGGCATCGCCCCTCGCGCGGTTTACGCGATCGGTAGCGTACCCCTCCGCTTGCTGGATCGTCTGCTCCGCCTCGCCGCGGGCCCGAGGAACGACCCGGTTGTACTCGGCCCGCGCCTCGTTGATCATCCGCTCGCGCTCCTGCTGGGCCTCGTTGACCTCGTTGAACGACGGCTTGACCGGGTCGGGCGGGTTGACGTCCTGCAGCACGATCTGGTCGACCTTGATTCCGGTCTCGTACTGGTCGCACAGCTCCTGCAGCCGGCGCTCGACCTCCGAGGCGATCTCCTGCCGGCCGATGGTCAGCACCTCGTTGACGCTGCGGTCGCCGATCACGCTCCGCATCACCGCTTCGTTCATGGCCCGAAACGTGTCGGAGCGACCTCTCTCCCTGGAGTCGAACAGGTTTCTCACCCTGAAGAGGTATTGGTAGGGATCGGTAACCCGAAACTGTGTGGTCCACTCGACCACTGCGACGTTCAGATCACCGGTGAGCATGAGCGACTCGTCGAGGAACTGCCCCGGCGCGTACCGGGTCTGCACGCCGGCCCGCTCAGTGCGGAACCCGAATTCCGCCTTGAGCTGCCGTTGCACCGGTACCTTCGTCACCGTCTGTATCGGCCGCGGCCACTTCAAGCGGAGTCCCGGTTGGGCCTGGCGGGTGTACTTGCCGAAGGTCAGCACGACTCCGACCTCCTCGGCACCCACGGTAAACACCGAGCTCCAGAGCACGAGGATCCCAAGTAGGATCCCAATGCCGATGCCCACCGCTTGGGCCGAGACGTTCCGCGGCCGCAACCGCCTGAGGTCGGGTACGCGCGGTTCTCGCGACGCCATAGATGCCTCCTTTCCCTCGGATTGGTGAGGTGGATACTCACCTTGCAGTCTAGCGCCTGGGTCCCCTCGCACAAGGAGAGTAGAGCGGCCGCTGGCTTGGTCTGCCACGGATGATCGCTAGGACGCAGATTCATTCAGATCCGCGTCCGGATATTGATCCGCGGCAGCGATGTATCCGCGTTCAGAGAATCATCCGCGGCCGTGTGATCCAAGTTCAGAAGATCATCTGCGGCAGCGAGCGGCCGGATGGACCCACCGGTGCATGGCGTTTAGTAAGCGGACTTCTGGGGCGCACCACTCGCCCTCGCCCCTGTGGCCTTCATGAAGCGCACAATAAGACGCCGCACTAACAGCTGGCGGGCAGGGTGTGCCCGCCGCATGTTTACCGTAGCGCGAACCGTTCGCCATGCGCCCGCACTTGGATCGCACCGGATTCGGCTGGCTCCAGATTGACGGGGAGCGGCACGAGCACGACGTGCTCATCAGGCTCGACGGCACCGTCGAGAAGCGCAAGAAGAAGCTCTCCAAGCGNNATCTCGCTGGACGAGGCCAAGCACATCTACGGGGACGGGGCCACTATGTTGATCCTCGGCACGGGTCAGCACGACACCGTGCGCCTTTCCGAGGAAGCAGCCGAGTACTTTCGGCAGCGGGGTGTGGAGGTGCGGCTGCTCCCTACTCCCGAGGCGGTCGCGGCGTGGAACGACGCGCCTGAGAAGAGCATCGGGCTGTTCCACGTGACGTGCTGATGGCTGGGGACAGCAGCGCGGCCGCCGCCTTCACCTCGCCTCCGTCCCGCGCCGATCCGCGTTTCTGTGCGGCTCCGCGCTAGCTACCTGGAATCCGCAAACCGCCACGACGATCTGAAATCCCGTGCCGGCGCTTCACCACGCAGCCGGGCCCGCACCATTTCGATCGGCATCCGCCCGCCCTGTAGGATCGCATCGTGAAACTCGCGGTTCGTCATGCGGCCCGAGCCGACGAGCTCCTCGCGGAGAGCGCGGATCTGCATCCCGCCCAGCATGTACGCAGCCTGGTACAGCGGAGCATATGATCCAATGAACGAGCGCCGCACCTCGGCCGTCGCGTTGGCGCGCTCGTGCCCGACACGATCGACGAGAAAGTCGATGGCCTCCTCGGGCGTCATCCGCTCCAGGTGAAAGCTCAGTGAGAAGATGATTCGCGCGGCGCGATGCATGCGCCAGAACAACATGCCGATCCGGTCTTCCGGGGTCTGCGGGAACCCCAGGTCCCACAGCAGCATCTCCCAGTAGAGCGCCCAGCCCTCGCCCCAGAACGGGGTGCTGAACGGACGGCGGTGTGCGTTGTAGCGGCTCGTCATGAAGCCTTGCAGGTGGTGCCCGGGAATCAGCTCGTGATGCACCGTTGCCCGGGAGAAGTGCGGGTTGTTGCCGCGCATACTCATGAGCTTGTCTTCGTGCGTCATTGCATCAGTCGGGTAGGACACCTGGATCACCTCACCGCCCAGGAAGAACGGACTCACCTTCTGCCGTTCGGGCGACATCATCTCCATTCGCCAGATCTCCTCGGCGAGCGGCGGTACGGTGACGAGGTCACGTTCCTTGACGAACTCGATCGCCTCGTACGCCAGGTCCCGCACGACCTCCGTCTGCTTGCCGGGTTCCACGGCGAGGTTCTTCACGTGTTCCAGTGCCGCTTTCCAGTCGTCGCCGTACCCCAGGTCCCGCGACGCCTTGAGCATCTCCTGGTCCAGCCACTCGAACTCCCGCTCGGCGATGGCGATCAGCTCGGCGGGCGTGTACGGAATCATCTCGTGAACCAGGTCGCTGCGGAGTCCGTCCGCCCCGATCGGATCGCCGACGATGGGTTCGTCCTCCCCGGGCTTGACGCCCACCACGCGGGAGCGCAGGAACTGGACGTAGTCGTCGAGGGCCGTGTCGAGCTTCTCGTATGGATCGCTCGTCCACCAAGTGAACAGCGGATCGTAGCCGGCATAGTACTCGTGCCACCGGCGCATCCCTCCACGCATGCTGCCGATTGCGCGGGCGGCACGGAACGCCACGATGCGGGACGGCGCCTCGTTGCCGTTCAGGCTCTCCTGCACGGCATCTCGTGTCTTGGCGATTCGAGAGGGCAGCTCAGCCAGGAGAGCGGCGGTTGCCCGCGGATCCGGGATCTCCATGCGTCGCCGAGCCTCTTGCAGTTCGATCAGCGTCGGGGCGAACGGCATGAGAGGGGCCATCTCTTGGAACAATGTTTCCTCGCGATCGAGCGACTCGAGCTCGTAGCGCAGTTCGGTGCGCATCAGCACGTAGTCGATCCTGCCTTCCAGGCTCAAGTCGTCGAAGTCGAACGCCTCTAGGCCGTTGGTCCACTCCCGGTAGAACTTGCGGAACCGGGCGCGCCGGGTCGGGGAGTACTCGACATCCCAGCGACGTCCCAGCGCGGCACGGTCAGCGGAATAGCGCTCAACGACAGAGGCGAGCTCGCTTTCGCTTCGGGCGCTCAGGCCGGGCAGATCGGGGACCGATTGGCTGTGCTCGATGGTGTTTGCGGGCAGGGCGGCAGCGGTTCGATTGGATTGGGCGGTGCAGGGGAGTGAGAGCGTCGCCGTGACGGTGAGCAATACGGTGAGTGGCGCGACTTTCATCGTTGTCTCCTAGATTGACGAACTTCGATCGGCTGCCGGTTTCTGTGCGGTTCGGGCGTCTATTGCTGACGCGCCGCGCCGCCTCGTGCTCGGCACCTAAGGCGACACAACAGCAAAGTCGTCGATCTGTCAATCGCGACCGAGTTACACACGTAAGGTGCTATCTTGGGGCGCCTGTTTGCGGCCACGGAAGAAACGTGGGTCACCACGGATGATTTCGGAGCAGCGGATCATCCGCGACGATCCGCGTTTCTTGCCAATCATCCGTGGCCCGCCCGCGGCAGACCACCGCGCCCTGCGGTACGGTATTCTTACATGACCATCCATACGAGGCCATTGAGGAGTGAGGGAGGCTCGGCATGACCCCTGATGAGCTGCGGGCAATAGTGGATTTCCTGAGGCAGGAGGTTCATTTGGACGACCCGGGAGCAGACGGCGAAGTGGTCGTCGGATTCGATGCCCCGACAGTCGATGAGATGGCCCGGGCGGGCTTAAGCCTCGAGGGCTGCAGGCAGATCCTGGGGGCCTCATGGTGGGAGGAGATGGTGGCCGACATAGTCGAGACACCGGAAATGTGTGACCCCGGGGACCCGCCCGAGCAGGTACTCGAGTACGCCAGGGACGTCGTGTCGGAGTACATCCGCAAGCGGGCGACACTGTGAGATAGGAATGCAAGGATCGGGTGCGTCCGGGTGGTCGTCGGGCACGGGATCAAGGCGGGACGGCCGGCTCGGGACGCGCCCGTCACCTATGCTTCGCCTGGAAGGAGAAACCCTAGATGGGAACCAGGCTACTCGCTAGCCTCGCGGGAGGCCCGTGGTGCCGGCACCCGGCGTGAAGATCCTAATCGGGTCCGCGGAGGCTGGCGCCGTGGTCTTCACCCCCGCCTTGCACCCAAGCTACTCGCTCGAAACAGGCAGCACTCGGATTGTGCGAGGGTCACTGCGCTTCACTTCGCCCGCCAGCGCCTGGACTTGGTATTCTCCGGCCGTGAGCGTGACTACGCTGTTGCCGACCAGCACCTCGCCAGTCCAGATCCATTCTTCCGTTCGGGACTCGTTAGGCCCCAGGCCCTGGGGGGCCAGATCAGCTGTGCAGATTCGCAGATCGATGCGATGCTCTTCGGATCCGACCTGCACGATTGCGCCGAGTTGACACGACGAGCTCCCCTGCCCCCAAACCACCGAGTCACCGAGGTTCGTGGCCGTGACCGTCACGATGACTGGCGCATGAGGGCCCACTTCAGTGTGACTGAACCACAGCGTCACCTCTAGGCCGGCACCCCCGAACGGATCGGAACAGCCGCTGGCCGCGATTACGAGCAATCCGGCAAGCGCCGTGCTCCTGGCGGAGCAGATCCGCCGAACCCCGCGGTCGGCCATAGCCCCCTCCGATCAAGCGTGTGGGGACGCACTGGCTTTCGGGTCCCCTCATAGGGGGATACCCTGGCAGGTGATGCCGGGTCACGGGACGCGGCGCGCTGCCGGCGGCAAGCGACCGGGGGGATTACGCCGCAGGGGGAGGTGCCGAGTCCGCCCAACTGGACGGAGAAGACCCGAACCCGTCCCAGTCTGAATGGTCCGATAAAGGGGGGACATCCTACGGCCCGGCTGCGAGTGTCCCAAGAAGGGCACCTGATGCCCCAAAACGGGCCTATCGGCGGCGCCGGGGGCTCGTTACTGTTTGCCGGACTTACGTCCAGCAACGCCCCGCCGCCGCGACGTCCGCGCCCAGCGTCCTCCGACGACGTGACCGCTGGTCTACCTGACAACCTGCGTGGGATGCCGGGGATGCCCATCCCCTGATCCCCGTTTGACACGCTCAACCCGGGAGGCGGACATGCCAAACGTCGCAGTGGTCATGAGTGGTGGTGGTGCGAAGGGGGCATTCGAAGTCGGTGCTCTGGAGCATCTCATCTGTGACAAGGACATCGACTTCAAGGTGATCGCCGGAATCTCTACAGGTTCCTTGAACGCTCTGATGCTCGCGCAAGGCAGAGGTTCAAATGAGCTGAAGCGACAATTTGCCGCTCTGCGGGACATCTGGCTCGGCATCGAGAACTACAAGGCGATTTACCGCGAGCGCTTCCTTGCCAAGCTCCTGTGGCTGCTCTGCAAGGACAGTTGGTATTCCCCAGATCCCTTGTGGGAGATGATCCAGGACCCCCAAAACGTCTCCCTTGACCGATTGAAGCAGTCTGGACGGGAGTTGCGGATTGGGGCTGTCGGCCTTGAGTCGACCTTCTACTACGAGATCGACCAGTACAACGATTCGATCCGGGAGTGGACGCTGGCGAGCTCGTCCATGCCGCTGCTGTTTCCGCCGGTGGCCGTCGATGGGCAGTATGCCATGGATGGGGGAATCCGCAACGTGACACCGCTCAGGGCCGCGTTCAAGGCGCTGAGCAGGATATCGGCAGATGGTGAGGATTCACCTGACGAGATGTACGTGCTGTTCGCCTCTCCGTTTGGCATTAAGCAGGCAGAGCCGCCATGGAAGTCCGGCCGGGCGATACTGGAGAGGGCCATCGAGATAATGGTGAACGAGATCTACTGTGAGGATGTGCTGCACGCGATCCTCGTGAACCGGTCGGTGCGTGCATACCGTCAACTCGAAAGCGAGCTGCAATCAGGAGATGCAGCGTCGAAGGTCCAGGAGTTGCTGGGAGCCTTCCACTATAGATACCCCGACTACCGCGACGTGAAGATCTATGGCGTTGTGCCGGATAAGGAGTACTGCGGCGGGCTCGAGTTTGAGCCGGCGAAGATCCAGGCGGCGTACGATGCGGGAAAGGCAGCGGCAAAAAACCCATTGAATGAGGACCAGCTGCATGACCTGCTGAAAGATCTCCGCCAGCCTCCCAAGTCCAGAGCAGTGGCTGGAATATCAGGGTCAGAGATCGCACAGGGCGCCCTTCCAGAGCGTCCATCATGCTGGCGTCGGTATGGTTGGCTAATCGTTATTGGTATCGCGGTGCTTGTGATTGTGATTGGAGTTGTGTTGCTGGCTGTTTTGCTGTGACAATGAGGCTGCATAGATTCTAGGTGTGCTTCTGAAATTCGGCCTCCTTTGCCATAGGTGTCTCGTGACGGCATACCGCACCGTCGCGACGATCCTAGTACTCAACTTGGTGTCGTGTGTTCCTGGCGATGCACCGACGACACCCCCTTCGATTACCGAGCCCGACGGTGCGCCTGCCGCCATCCGCGGCGGCGAGCGGTTGGGCCGGGCCCTCGTCAGCGCGCGGCATATTCCGGGCATGCAAGCCTTGTTGGTTGCCCAGGACGGCGAGTTCCTGCGCGAGAGGTACTACAACGGATCTACTCCCGAATCCGTGTACGATGTCAAGTCGGTGACGAAGAGCGTCATTTCGGCCCTGGTCGGCATCGCGATTGAGGAGGGTGTTCTCGAGAGTGTTGATCAACCGCTGTCGGATGTGCTTGGCACTGTTGTCGATAGTCTCGACGAGGACTGGGCCAGGGTGACCATCGGCAATCTCCTCACAATGACTGCCGGGCACTCCGTGGACGCCAATGGGAACTCGGGCGACCTCTTCAATGTCAACCCGCTGGCAGCCATCCTCGGGACGCCGGTCACTCACGAGCCTGGGACGCGGTTTGTCTACAGCAACGCCAGTACGCACCTGCTGTCGGTGATTCTGACCGAAGCTGCCGGGATGAGCACGGCGGAGTTTGCCAGGATCTTCCTGTTCGAGCCTCTGGGGTGGGAAGCAAGACCGTGGCTCGCCGATGAGATGGGGTACACCATCGGTCCTTGGGGCCTGCATCTGAGCGCACGCAACATGCTCGACCTGGGCATGTTGTACCTGCATGCCGGCAGATCCGGGGATGATCAGGTTATTCCGGCTGAGTGGATCGAAGAGACGACGCAGCCATGGGTTTCGTTGCCGGAGTTCGGCTCGGGTCTCACCCGGGGCATCTCCGCCTACGGTTACCTGTGGTGGCTCGGCCGCACCGGAGGTCACGATCACCACTCTGCCCGGGGATTCGGTGGCCAGTACATCTTCATCGTTCCCGACCTAGATCTCGTCGTGGTGTCGATATGCGACTACCGTGGAAAGGACGTGGAGGAGATCCACGCCGACGACGCGAGCATCCTCGATCTGATTGTCGAAGAGATCATACCGGCTGTGGGATGAGGCGAGCCCGACCGATGGCTAGGGCTAACCCGCCGTTACCGACCTCTTCGACCGCTACCTGGCCGCCCTCGGGTCGGTCCGCCGCACAGCCGCGCGAGCCGGTGCTAGGCGCCCGGCCGGGAGGACGGACCAACCGAGTGTGACCTAGGTCACTGCTCCGGCGAGATTGGCTGTGTTCTCTCCATGTGGGGTGCGCTCGCGGTGCCGGGGGGAGCGAGATTGGACAGCCGTCTCCGCATGGCAGGGCGAACGGGGTTTCGCAACCGTCCGCAGTGCAGCAATTTCCGGTATACGAGCAGCGTACCTCCGTGGCGGGGGGGTGCCTCCCGTCGAGGGCTGGTGCGCGTGTGACATGGACCTTCTCAACCCGGCGGTTGGCGCTGCCGGGTCCACCGCGAATGGTGCATGACTGAGCCGACCCCGCCGGACCAGGGCGTGGACACAGCGGCCGTCGAGCGTCTCATGCTGATGCTCGACAAGGGGCTGCGGGCGTTGCAGCTCTATCCCTCCAACAACCCGGTGTACCAGAAGGCGCTCTTGAACCTGCGAACCGCCTTCGAGCCTGTGTGGGAGGAGTGCGGGGAGCTGGAGCTCCAGGTGAACGAGACGGACTTGGCATGGGGCGCGAACGTGGTGCTGTCCCAGCCGGACAAGTCCGAAAGCCTCGCGTGGATCATGTTCAAGGACGGCCTGCGATCCCTCACGCTGGTGGAGGGGGTGGAGGACGACGAGATCGTTCAGTTCTTAGACGTGTTGCAACAGGCTCGCAACTTGCCGCGGGACGCCCCGGACGACCTGCTCACCCTGCTGTGGCAGCGCCAATTTCAGCTGATCCGCTACACCTACACGGAGCTCGGCGAGGAGGAGGTTGCCTCATTTGAGTCGGCGGCCGCCCCACAGCCGTCCTGGGGGGAACCCCCGGCCAGTCCGTCGCCGGTAGAGGTCCGGCAGAAGGTGGCCGAGGAAACGACGCAGGCCGCTGTCGCCGAGGCGCCGCCCGAGATCATGAAGGTGGAGGACTTCGATTCCACGCTGTATTTCCTCGACGAGAGCGAGATCAACTACCTCAAGGGCGAGATCGAGCGGGAATACGACCAGAGCCTGAGGGCCAGGACGCTCGCGATGTTGTTCGATATCCTGGAGCTGGAACCGTACGAAGCGGCGCGGGAGAAGCTGATCTCGGTCATCGAGAATCTGCTTCCCCATGTGCTCGCCGATGGCGATTTTCGCTCTGTCGCGACCATCTTGCGGGAGCTGAAGGTGGTGCTCCAGCAGGCGGAGGAGCTGCTGCCTGAGCACCGTGAAGCGATATCGGACCTTCCGGCGCCGCTGTCTGAGCCCGAGGCCATCGCCCAGCTGTTGCAGTCGCTGGATGAGGCGGTGGTGCACCCGACTGCGGACGATGTGGGCGAGCTGTTCTCCGAGCTGCGTCCCGAAGTGCTCACGACGGTTCTGTCGCGGCTTCCCAGGCTCAAGAGTGAGAAAGTACGGGAGCTGCTTCGACCAGCCATACAGCGGCTCGGCCGGGCGCATCCCGACCACGTGCTCAGCCTGCTCGAGACCCAGGACGAGATGCTGCTGCTCCAGACGCTGGACCTGGTCTCTCAGCTCGAGCTGCCCCTGTTCGTGCCGGCGCTGGACGGCTTGCTGGATCACCCCAGCCCCAGGATACGGCACGCGGTGGTGGAGGCGCTTGGCGCCATCGGCTCGCCCGGCGCGATGAATCTGCTGGAGCGGGCCGTGGGAGACGCCGAGGCCGAGGTACGCAGCACGGCGGTCCGGCGGTTGGCGGAGCGCGGACACCCGGGTGCGTTCGCCAAGATCGAGGCCGCGATCGCGGGCAAGGCCCTCCGCGCCGCTGCGCTTGCCGAGAAGCAGTCCTTTTTCGAGGCGTACGGGCTGCTGGCTGGCGAGTCGGGGATCGGGAGGCTTCGGCGGATACTGCGCGGGGGGGGACTATTCAGGCGCAAGGCAGACCCCGAGACTCGGGCATGTGCCGCGATGGCGCTGGGCAAGATTGGCACCCCGGAGGCCCGGGCCGTGCTCGACGCCGCTGGGGGCGAGAAGGATCCTGTCGTGCGGAACGCCGTTCGGCGAGCGCTCCAGGAGATCACGTGATATGACAGAACCGAGACCGTCGCAGCTTGCAGTTGAGGGAGTGACTACAGAGGCGGAAGCGGAAGCGGCCGGGATCGTCCGGCAGAGAGGGCGTGAGTACCTGGTGGCGCTCCACACGACGCTGCGCAGCCTCAACCTTTATCCGGTGGAGAACTCTCAGGTGCAGCGTGCCCTGGACGGTCTCGGGGAGGCTGCCAAGGCGCTGCACGAGCTCGATGCGGAGCTGGAGGTCCGGATCGCTGGCGAATTCATCTACGTCAATGAGGTGCGTCTCCGACTCAGCCTGGACAACTATGCCACGTTCAGTCACGTCCTCACCACGCTGCGCGAGTGCGGGATCGGTGCGGTGCGCGTGTTCGACGGTGTCGAGCGCAGGGAATGGCAGGTGTTTCTCTCGCTGATCCTTGCCTTCGCTCCCCGCGGTCCGAGCGAGGACAAGCTGTTCACGCTGCGGCACAAGATGGTGGCGGCCAATATCACCAACATCGCGATCGAGCCGCCGCTGGGGTACGACGAAGCGCTCGGCGATGCGGAGCGAGCCAAGGATCTTGCCAAGCGGACCTACGGGCGGTCAGTCGCCGTCACCAAGGAGATGATCGAGAGCGTTCGGCTCGGGAAGGCCGCGAGCGCCAAGAAAGTGAAGCGCGTGGTCCAGAGCATTGTCGACCAGGTGCTGAAGAACGAAGTGTCGCTGGTCGGTCTCACCACCATTCGCGATTATGATGAGTACACGTTTACGCACTCGGTGAACGTCTGCATCCTGAGTGTTTCGATCGGCAAGCGCCTGGGCCTCACCAGACAGCAGCTCTACGACCTCGGCCTCGCGGCGCTGCTCCACGACGTGGGGAAGAGTCGAATCCCCTCCGAGATCCTGAACAAGCCCGGTCGGTTCGAGCCGGACGAGTGGCGCATCATGCAGACCCATTCCTGGTGGGGCGTGCTCACCCTGTTTGACCTCCGCGGGTTCGCCGAGATTCCGTACCGCGCGATGATTGTCGCGCACGAGCACCACATGCGGGTGGACCTCAAGGGGTACCCGAAGATGCGTCGTGTGCAAGAGCTGTCGCTCTACTCGAAGATCGTGTCGGCTGCTGACACGTACGACGCGGCAACGCAGCGGCGCTCCTACCGAACCTTGCCAATCCAGCCCGACCAGATCCTCCGGGAGATGTGGGATGCGGGCGGTCGCGCCTACGACACCGCCCTCGTCAAAGCCCTCATCAATCTACTCGGCATATACCCGGTGGGGACCTGCGTCATTCTGGACACCTACGAACTGGCAGTGGTGCACTCCGCGAATCCCGATCCCACGCAGCTGCACCGGCCGATTGTGCGGATCGTATGCGGCGCGGACGGCTCCAGGTTCGACTCCGGAGAGCTGGCGGACCTGTCCCAGACGGACGGGAGCGGGAACTTCCGCCGGTCAATCATCAAGGTTGCTGATCCCGGCAAGTACGGGATCAACCCCGGGGAGTACGTCATCTAGGCGGATCGGGCCGGGGAGGGCGCTGCACCTAGCCCGCCTCGACGCGCCGCTCCGGTCTCACACGTACACGCCTTGGCAGCAGCACATTGGGAGCCGCTCGTTTTTGGTGCCTGCGTGCCGCCCACCGTATCTTTGAGTCGACCCCCATCCTGAGCGGCGCAACTAATCCACCCACCCGGGGGAGCGCACTGTGGCAGCTAATAAGGACAAGCTGGTGAAGAAAAAGCCGGCAGCCAAGAAGACGACAGCCGCCGAAAAGAAGAGGACCACCACGAAGAAGAAGCGGAAGCCGAATCCACAGTTCATGAAGCCGGTAAGTCCGGATGCCCAGTTGGCGGCGGTGGTGGGAAGTGAACCCGTGCCGCGCAGGTTGCTCACCAAGAAGATCTGGGACTACATCAAGCGTCATGAGCTTCAGGACAAGCGCAACCGGCGGATGATCAATGCGGATGAGAAGCTCAAGCCGGTCTTCGATGGCAAGTCCAAGGTGAGCATGTTCGAGATGGAGAAGTACCTAGGGCAGCATCTTCGGAAGGCGCCGTCGGCGGTGGTCATCTTTGGGCGAACGTACGGCCCCCTAGGGTAGCGCGGCGTATGCCGTCACGCAGCAAGCTGGGGTTCGTCCGAGACTTCATGCTCGACTTTCTCGAAGCGCAGTTCATCTACGGTGGACTGTCACAGGATGAGTACTTGGATGCGAAGGCGAGCCTGGACGGACCGGCGCTCCGCCGTCTACGGGACTTGCTGTTCGCGGCCCAAGGTCGGAGAGTGACGTTTCCGGGGGTGAGCGGTGCCGTCAAGCTGATATCCCTACGCGAGCCGGATCTTCGGGAGTTCTGGTTCATTCAGTTTGTCCCCCCTAGGGCCGGGGGGAACACGCAGATCGAGTGCTTTGTGGGTCACCGTTTTCGCCCGGATTTCGAGAGGAGCTTTCGGTTCAACCTGCGGCACTTGCTCGATCCGTACCGGATCCGCCTGACCTGGGCCGGTTTCGACCTCAACGGCGACAATCTGCTTAGCGACATCATCCGGAACATCGGCCAGTCGGACATGTGCATCTTCGACAACCTCGGTACCCTCGATCGTCCGAACGTGTACATCGAGGCCGGAATGGCATGCGTGTTGGATCGGCCAATGATCTTCTGTGAGTACATCGGTCGTCGGAATCGGGTGGTGGACACCGGGACGATGCCCTCCGATCTCGCCGGTCTGCTACGCGTGCAGTACAAGAGCTACGAAGACCTCTGCAGGCAATTGTACTTTGGCATTCCCCACTTCTTGAGCAGGCACGGCCTGCTTTGAGGATGGGCTGGCCCCGATTGCGGCCACGCCTGTATTGTCTCCTCTCTCAACACCCTGCTAGCCACTCGCATCAGCCCGGCCAACCACGGAACCCCGCATGGCCGAAGCTCCACGATGGGAAGAAACGGAGGGAACCATGTTCGGAATGGTCACGCTCGACGTGGTGATTGGACTCGCGTTCGTTTATCTGGTCTTGAGCCTAATCTGCAGCGCCATGCAGGAGTTGGTGGCGGTGCTGCTGAGCTTGCGGTCAGCTACGCTCCGGGAGGGCATCGACAACCTGCTGGAGGACGAAAACCTCAAGGACGCCAACGGTGCCGTGAGGAACTTGGCCGACGACGTCTACCAGCACGCCTTGGTGAGAAACCTCTCGAAGAAGGGAAAAGACCCATCCTACATACCTGCTCGGTCGTTTGCGCTCGCGCTATTGGATGTCCTGAAGGATCCCGCCTCCGGCAGGGGTGCGCTCACCGAGGCAAAGGACACCGTAGACAAGCTGCCCAGCGGCCGGTTGAAGGAGGCCCTCGGCGCGCTGATTGACAGCGCTCAGGGTGATATTGAGAAGGTCCGCGAGAACATCGAGGGGTGGTTCGACGACGCGATGGACAGGGTGTCCGGCTGGTACAAGCGCACCGCCCGAAGGTGGATGCTGGGCATCGCCTTCGGCCTCGCTGTGATATTCAACGTAGACTCCATCGAGGTGGCGAAGGGGCTGTGGCAGGAGCCCACCTTACGCGCCGCCGTGGTTCAGAATGCCGACGAGTTCGTCGCGGCAGGTGACCAATCCGCCGAAGCGACGATCCGCGAGCTGCACCAGGAACTCGATGAGTTGGCGCTGCCGATCGGCTGGCCCGCGCGGTGGGGTTTCTCGCTCGAGGACGTCGGACTGTTTCTGCTGGCCCTCGTCGGCTGGGCGCTGACCGCGCTGGCTGTCTCGCTCGGAGCGCCGTTCTGGTTCGACGGGCTCGGCAGGCTGCTGAACATCCGGGCTGCCGGTCAACGCCCTGCGAAGGCGGCAGCGGCATGAGTTTCCAGGACGAACTGAGGAACGGCTAGCACGGGCTGAGGTCCGATCTGCCCGATTCACTCGAGACGACCGACGAGTACCCGGCTGGCATCTCGTTCGACGACGGCATCCGCCGCGTCACCTGGCACGTGTCCAGGTCTGGGCTGGCGATTGACCTGCAACGTGAGCACGACGAGGTCCTGCGACGTCGTGCCGGTCCCTGTAGGAGTGTGCTTCCCGGCCGCCATCTCAGGGGTTGATGGACGCTGAAACCGGATGCGTTAGTTTGCCGTAGCGAGCATAGTTGGGGACTCGCCGTGGAGGAGCATTGCGATGCGGACAGACTTGCGGCTGACGATATCCTGCTGTGTCGTGTTCGCGCTATCACCTGTCGGTTCGGTTGCGCAGGAGCGGCCGGCGCCCCTCCGTACCGACCCGGAAACGACGGCATTGGTTGCCGATCTCGAGGCGCTCATTCCCGAACTCATGGGCCGGGCACACGTCCCCGGACTTTCCGTCGCGATCATACACGACGGTCATGTGGTGTGGGATCGCGGCTTCGGAATCAAGCACGTCTGCACGGGCGAACGCGTGACGCGCGAAACCCTGTTCGAGGCCGCATCACTCACCAAGCCGCTCTTTGCGTATGCGGTCTTGCGGCTCATGGAGGAGGGTGTGCTGGACCTGGACACCCCGCTGCTGGACTACCTGCCGCGTGAAATGGTCGAGAGGTTGCTCACGCATCCGCTGGATGCCGAAGGATTCCGCCGTGACTGGCTCGAGCGTGTCACTGCCCGACACGTCCTGTCGCATTCATCCGGACTCCCTCACGGCGAGCGTCCCGACCCGCTCTTCCCGCTCTTCTTCGAGCCCGGCACGAGTTTCAGGTACTCAGCGGCCGGCTACCGCGCCCTGCAACTGACTGTCGAGCATCGCATGGGCAAGCTGCTGGAGGAGATCGTGCAGGAGTATGTGTTCGCTCCGCTGGGCATGAACCACAGCTCCATGATCTGGCAAGACTCCTTCGAGGCAACCGCCGCACAGGGTCATGGCCTCATCGGGAAGCCGGAGCCGTTCCGCAAGTACACGAGGGCTCATGCGGCGGCCTCGATGTACACCACGGCTGCAGACTACGCGCGGTTCGTGAGCGCGGTGATGAACGGTGAGGGGCTGGGGGCCGACTGGGCGGCAGCGATGCTGACGCCCCAGATCGACGTCGACGAGCACAACCTCTGGAGCCTTGGCTTTGGCATACAACGGGATGGCAATGGGGACGCCTTCTGGCAGTGGGGCGACTACGGGATCTTCCGCAACTTCGTGATCGCGTACAAAGAGGCGAAGATTGCGGTCGTATACCTGACCAACAGCTACTACGGCCTGAGTATCGCCAAGGACATTGTGACCACCGCGGTCGGCGGTGAGGTGCACGCGCTGGATTGGCTGGGATATCAACCCTACGACGCGCCGGTCAACCGGTTCACGTGGACCGTGCTGTCAGACGGAGCGGACGCGGCCGTCGCACGGCTGCCGGAGTTCCGGGCGAACGATCCGGAGGCTATGGACGAGGATGACATCAATCGGCTGGGTTATGTGTTTCTCAACGCCGAGCGGTTCGACGATGCCATTACGCTGTTCGAGCTGAACGTCCGCGAGCATCCCCAATCGGCGAACACCTATGACAGCCTGGCCGAAGCGTTCATGAAGAGAGATGCCGAGGGGGACATCGAGCGGGCCATCCACTACTATCGGAAGTCCTTAGAGGTCATCCCAACCGATCCGCATTCTGACAAGGAGTTTCTGGAGCGCCTCAAAGCGAACGCCGAGCAGAGGATTCGGCAGCTGGAGCAGAAGCGGAGCGAAGGCCGGCGACTCGGCTGGGGGCCGGCCCGGCAGCCTCAGGCGCCTACGTGCTGCGCGCCGTCTGGTGCCGGTCGAGCGCGGCGTTGAGCCTTGCTTTTCGCGTGTCCAGAGTGGACCCCTGGGATCGGAGCAAGACGTGGAAGTAACTAACCGATTGCGCCATTCTGCATGGCACCGCCGTGCTCCGGTGTGTATCTTGGGGTGAGTCTCCCCCAACACAAGAGGAACAACCCGTGCGATTCCGCGTGATACTGGCATCGTCTCTTCTCGTGTGTGCGGCGTCCCTGCTGAACGCACACGACCTGTTCATCAAGCTGGAGACCTACTTCTTGACTCCCCACTCGTCGGTGACGATCCCGATTCTGAATGGGAGCTTCATCCATAGTGGGAACGCAATCATGCGTGACCGTGTCACGGACATCAGTCTGGTGTCATCGTCCGGCTGGACACACGTCGACACGACCGCATGGGCTGGAGATACTAACTTTGCCGACACGACCTATCTCACTATCGAGACGGGTGATCCGGGCACGTACATCGTGGGCGCCTCGACTAGACCGCGCGACCTTGGATTGGCGGCAGCGGACTTCAACGAATACCTGGAGCACGATGGCATTCCTGACGTGCTGGAGGCGCGTAGGGCGAACGGCGAACTCGGCAAGGACGTGCGGGAACGATATGCCAAGCATATCAAAGCTGTCCTTCAGGTAGGCGGCAAGGTAGACGAGCCCAGGGCTTGGTGGCGCTTCTGGCAGCGAAAAGATCCGCCTTATCTCGTCCGCCTGGGGTACCCTGCCGAGATCGTGCCGCTGGTGAATCCCTACAGCCTTACGGCGGGTGAAGAGTTCTCCTTCCTCTGCCTGGTTGATGGTGAACCGGTAGCGAACCAGCTGGTGATCCTTGGTGGTGAGCAAGGGGGTGCCCTGGTCGAGGAAGTGCGGAAGAGGACGGATGAGGAGGGGCGAATCGCGTTTGTGATCGATCTACCGGGGAAATGGTACATCGAGTTCATCAACATGGTACCGTCGCCGGAAGAGGGCGTCGACTACGAGTCCAAGTGGGCCACTCTCGCGTTCGAGGTGCGTTGAGTAGGCGCACCGAGTGCTGATAGACGGCAACGACCCCCGAGCGTCAGCAGCGGGGGTCGTCCTTTGTGAGCATCTGGTGCTCTGTCGGATCCGTTCTACTACCGCGACGCGCCCTGGATATCGAGATTCGTGAGGCCCGCCTGCCTTGCATACTCGACGACCTCGGTGTATTCGGCGCGGGTCAACTGCCGGGCGATCTCAGGGTAATCAAAGGCTTTGTACATCGGCCTGTACTGAGACATGATGTTGACATAGGTGTCCTTTGGCAGGTTTTCCGCGATCCAGCCGATCACCTGCTTGGCTCCGCTGACCCCGTTCGGCATTACCAGGTGGCGGATCATCAGGCCCCTGTACATCAGTCCATCTTCCGCCGGCTTGGCGACGCCCACCTGTCGGTGCATCTCCAGCAAAGCCGCCTTGGTGATCTCCGGGTAGGTGTCCGCACCAGAGGAGTAAGTCGAAGCCATGGCACCGTCTGCGTACTTGAAGTCGGGCAGGTAGATATCCACGACGCCGTCGAGCTTCCTCAGGATCTCCGGACGCTCCCAGCCGCAGGTGTTATAAACCAGCGGTAGCCTCAATCCTCTGGCAGCAGCGATGTCGAGTGCCAGCACGATATGGGGCGAATAGTGGGTCGGTGTGACGATGTTGATGTTGTGGCAGCCCAATCCCTGCAGGTGCAGCATCATCTCGGCCAGATCCTCGAGGCTCCTGGACTCGCCCACTCCCCCCTGGCTGATCTGCCAGTTGATGCAGAATACACAGCGCAGGTTGCAGTTGCTGAAGAACACCGTACCGGAGCCCCCCCGGCCGACCAGGGGCCGCTCCTCTCCGAAATGCGGGTGGTGGGAGGCGATGACCAGTTGGGAGGTACCGTGACAGAACCCTGCCTGCCCATCGAGCCGCGCGGCACCGCATTCCCTGGGGCAGAGTGAGCAGCTCTTCATGACCTGCCAGAGCTGTTCTCCCCTCCGCTTTAGCTCCCCACTCCTGTGCAGCTTCAGATACCCGGGCTCGAAATCAGGATCGATCTGGGACTGTGCCCTTGCCTGTTTCCGGCATTCTGTGAAGAGGCTGGGGAGCGTGGAACCGACGCTCGCAACTGCCAGAGACGAGACTGTTTCGATGAACCTTCGTCTGGACTGTTGCTTCATCGGAGACCCTCCTGTTGGAGACTGGGAAGGTCCTCCTACGGCCTACCACGAATATTAGCACGCATTCGCTTGGGTACGATACCTGTGACTGCGCAGCCTCGCTCTGCGTAGCAACCGGGGGGGACGGGCGGAGCGCCGTCCCCGTGCTACTTGCGTACGATCGATTCCGCGATGATCTCGAGGGGAGCGGTTGCAGCATCTCCGGGGCCGAACTCCCAGATCAAGGTGTCCCCCTCACGATTGTGCGCGTTCGATGCCGTCACCCGGCCGGGCATGTTCAGCCGGAACACGATGGCGCAGTTGATCGCCAACTGCACACCCGGCAGCTTCCGCTCGATGAAGTCGTCGAGCCGATCCTCGTCGTCCTCGTACAGCTCCCTGAGCAGGTTCTCGAAGAACTCCTCATCGGCAGCCGGATAGCTCTGCCGCACGATCCTCGCGGCCTGAATTCCCGTGCGGCGGCTGAAGGCCGATACCAGGGCTTCCTCCTCATCGTCGCCGGCTTCGAGCAGACCCTGGTCTGTGGCTGACCAGAGTCCGCCTCTCACCAGCCCGAGCAGCTCGCCTCGCTGCTCGGAGGTCAGATCGGGATACCTCGCATCCATGGTGTGAACGAAGGACTGCGCGAAGTACTCGATTAGAACATCGGGCAGATTGTTCCAGTAGAAGGTCTCGCGGTAGGTGAACGAGGTGCCTTCGGCGACTCGCCCGGTCTCTACCCTCACGGAATTCCGGAAGTGGACGTCGCCCAGCGAGATATGTCCAACATTCGAGGCCGCGCTGGCTCCAGTAGCGCCCGCAATGTGAACGTCGTCGCTCACATCGGCCCAAGAAGCGATGTCCCTGATACGTGTCTCACGCCGGAACACGTGAACCGTGTCATCATCTTCCACTTGTTCGCGATACGTCCAGCGGTGCTTCTCGGTGACGGACATGAGCGCAGCGAAGTCGGCGCGGGACATGTCGATCCCGGCGTCCTCGTCATCGTCGACGATCATCTCCTCGTGACGTACGCCGCTTCCGTCGGCGTTCATTGTCGCCTCTATCCTGTACTCGATGCAGCCGGCCAACAGGGGCAGAGCCATTGCCAGGGCCGCCACGTAAACTCGCTGACACCTATCTATCCACTTCATGATGCTCACCTCTCTCGAATCACGTGTCTCCTGCTCATGAGCGCCCAAGGCGAGCTGCTCCTCCGGAGATGGCAAGGATGCGCGCCGTGGGAATGCGTCTTCCGGGCTCGATGTCCAGCGTAGCTACCAGCCGGAGCAACTCCCCGGCCTGTATCCCGTCGTCGCTGCGGATCTCAGAGAGCGCTGCTCCTACCGCGGTCGCCGTCCAGAAGGGGATGCTCTCGCTCAGCGCCTCCATCTCGGCGGCGCTGAAGACCGTCGCCCTCTCCGGAACGCTGTGGAGCATCGCCTCCAGCTCGGCGACGCTCACGCTCTTCCGGCGCGACAGCGCCCGTTCCCACACAGTCCTGCCGGCCAAGCTTGCAGCTCGCGCAGCCGGGTCCATTGACGTCCGGAGGTCGAGTTCCGCGAGCCGACGCTGCTGCTCGCCGATCTGGTGAACGAGCGCGGTTTCCCGCTCGTGGAGCTGCTTCACCTCCCGGTAGAGGAGGCCGCTACCGACGATCAGCAGCACTGTCGCGGCGGCCAGGGCCGGAACGAGCCAGCTCCATCCGTGCCGTCGGCTCCGCTCGCTCTCCCGTGCCGATTCGTGCGTGGCGATCTCGGCCCGAACCCGTGGCCAGACGGAGCCTGCCAACTCGTCGGGAACCGCGGCCTCGAGATCGCGCGGCGATCGTGCTGCCAGGTGCTCGTGCACTCGCAGCTGCATGGCGCACTGAGGGCACGAGGCGGCGTGGAGGCGGAGCTGCTCCATGCCCTCGTCCGGCAGCTGTGCCTCCGAGAGCGCGTCAAGCTGGTCTTGGAAGACCTCACAGTCGATTCTTTGGTTCACTGCGATTCCTCACTCTGCCGAAGTACTGAGGCCAGGCGTTTGCGTGCGAAGTGCAAGGTCGCTCTCAAGGTCGCGGGCTTGATCCCAAGGTCCTGCGCGACCTCCTTCTGGTCTTCCTGCTCCAGGTCCACCCGTACGAACACCAACCGCTGGCTCTCACTCAGTTCGCCCAACGCCACGAGCAGCCGCCGATGGAACTCGCTACGCTCGAGGTCTTCCTCCGGGTTACGCCCGTGGTGTGCTATGGGCAGCTCCTTGATCACCTCATCGCCGGGAGTCGTTTCCTGCCGCACCCAGGCTCGCCGCAGGTGGCTCAGGCAGCCGTTGCGATGGACCGCGAGGACCCAGGCGCGAAACGACCTGGCGGGATCGTAGCGTCGGATCCTGTCGTACACCCTGATCCAGGTCTCCTGGGTGAGGTCGCGCGCCCATTCCCAGTCTCCGATGTAGCGGTAGGCCATCGCGATGAGGGTGCGGGTCAGGGCATCGACGAGGAGCTTGAAGCTGCCCTCGTCCCCCCTCTGGAATGCTGCCGCCAGTGCCGTGAGCTCCCTGTCGTCCACCCGCAGCTCCCCTGCCGTGTTCCAGTCGGGCCTGCCCGTAACCCGCGACCTCGCCTACAGCCTCCAAAGAGTGTACGCCACGGGTCCGGGATCTGTTTATGGCAATCTGCGCATTGGGGAGATATCCGGAATACGGAGGAGCGAAGCAGCAGCGCCACGGGGCAAGGCGCGGCGATCAGCTGGTCTATCCCACGGCCGGTTGGCAGCTTGGGGCAACCCCGACCGAGGTTATCCCTGTTTGCGGACGTGTTTGACCGGCTCAAGGCGCCAGTGGCGTGGTGGACCGCTGAGGGACATCGCCGTTCTAGCCGGAGTCGGTGGAGAATCCTAGCTTAGAGCAGTGCGACCCGAGGTCGTCCCCACATGACCGAGCAGCTGGACCGCCTGAGGACTGCAATGGCTGACCGCTACCGCATCGAGCGGGAGCTCGGCAGCGGTGGCATGGCGACCGTCTACCTGGCCGAGGATCTCCGCCATGACCGCCAGGTCGCGATCAAGGTCCTGCGTCCCGACCTGGCCGCGACGCTCGGCCCGGAGCGGTTCCATCGCGAGATCAAGATCGCGGCCCGGTTGCAGCACCCCAACATCCTGCCATTGCTCGATTCTGGTGAGGCGGACGATTTCCTCTACTACGTCATGCCCTACGTGGAAGGGCAGTCCCTGCGCGACAAGCTGGCGAAGGAGGGAGAGCTCCCGATCGGGGATGCCGTGCGCATGCTCAGGGACGTGGTCGATGCCCTGACGGAGGCACATGCCAACGGCGTAGTGCACCGTGACATCAAACCGGAGAACATCCTCCTGCGCGGTCGGCACGCGCTAGTCACGGACTTCGGAGTAGCCAAGGCCGTAAGTGAGGCAACGGGCAGAGAGCAGCTCACGACTGCAGGTGTTGCCCTCGGTACTCCCGCCTACATGGCGCCAGAGCAGGCCTCAGCGGATCCCCACCTCGATCATCGGGTGGACATCTATGCGGTGGGCGCGGTGGCGTATGAGCTCCTGACTGGGCGTCCCGTGTTCATGGGGACGACGCCCCAGATGGTGCTGTCGGCGCACATGACCGAGGCCCCGCAACCGGTCACGAAGCATCGGGAGACGGTACCGGCCGCACTGGAGCGGGTGGTGATGCGGTGCCTGGAGAAGAAGCCGGCGGACCGGTGGCAGAGTGCCGAGGAGTTGCTGCCGCAACTTGAGGCGCTGACGACGCCGAGCGGGGGAATCACCCCGACTGACACCAGGCCGATCGAGGCGGCCCCAGCGCCGGTTCAAGCAAGGCGGCGCAACCTGGTCAGGGCCGTGGGCGTCGCGGCGGTGGCGTTGATCCTGGTGGGGACTTGGATCGTGAGCGGCCGCCGCGGCGCAGTGAGCGAGGTCGATCCGCTGTCAGTCGCCGTGCTTCCTTTCACCAGCGTTCGATCGGATGAAGAGAGTGATGCCTTCGCGACCGGCATTCACGATGACATCGTGACGCAGCTTTCTAAGGTCAGCGCGCTCAAGGTTCAGGCACGCACTTCCGGGGTGGAGTATCGCGGTACCCCGAAGAGCATGCGCCAAATCGGTCAAGAACTCGGCGTTGCGAACCTGCTGGAGGGCGGCGTCCAGCGAGCGGGTAATCAGGTGCGGGTCAATGTAAAGCTGATCGAGGCAGAATCGGAGCAGAGTCTGTGGGCGGAGGCATACACGCGGGAGTGGACCGTCGAGCAGCTGTTCGCGATCCAGAGCGACATCGCCCATCAGGTTGCGAGCGCCCTGCGGGCGACCCTGTCTCCGGAAGAAGAGGAGCGTATCCAGACGGCGCCAACGAACAGCCCCGAGGCGTATGACGCCTATTTGCGGGCGCGTTTCCACGCGGACCTCCGCAGAGCGCGTGACGAAGCCGACAAGGCGGTCTGGTTCTACGAGCAGGCTGTGGCGGCCGATCCGGCTTTTGCGGCAGCCCATGCCGGGCTCGCCCATGCACGGATCTGGCTGTTCTGGGAATTCACCCAATTCGAGCAGGCTTCGATGGCAAAGGCAGCTCTGGACCGCGCCGTTGAGTTGGCTCCGAACGCGTTCGAGACTCAAATCGCTCAAGGTTACTACCACTACTATTTCAACCGAGCGTACGACCGTGCGCTTGAGCACTTCCTCGCGGCGGAAGCGATCCGACCAGGTGATCCGGAGGTGCTCGTGGCGATCGGCTACATCCAGCGGCGGCAAGGTCGGTGGGAGGAGGCTGTGTCCGCATTCAAGCGATCGTTGGAGCTCGACCCGCGGTCGCACAACACGACGCTGTCGATAGGTGAGTCTTATCGCTTCATGCGTCGCTTTGATGAGGCGGTGCGGTATCTCGACCAGGCAATATCGGTCGCACCGGATCTGCAGACCGCGTACCAGGAGAAGTTCAGGGCCTTGCGTTCTGTGGCCGACGACAGTGTCGGCGCGCGTCAGTTCCTAGAGGAGAATTCCGGGCGGCTCGAACCCGCGGTACTTCAGATTGGATACGCGTTGCTTGCCTACTACCGGAACGACCTGGAAACTGCTCTGCGACTGAGGCGTGAATACTTACCTCGCAGCTACGGGGAGATTGCGAGGCTCTACTATCTGCTCGGTGAACGGGACCTGCAGCGGGCGTACGCGGACTCAGTTCGCTTGCGGGGCGAGGCCAGGCTGCGAGCGGTTCCTGAGGAATACAGGACAGTGCCATACCGAACGGTGCTGAGTCCTCACGTGGACCTCTCCCTTGCGAACGCTTTGCTCGGAAACCAGGAGGCCGCGGTTGCGGGTGCCGAGGCAGCCGTCGAGTTGCTGCCGGTCTCGGTCGATGCCATCCGCGGGCTCGATGCCCTCATCAACCTGGCGAGGGTCTACACGATCCTAGGCTACGAGGAGGAGGCTATCGAGCAACTCGAACAGCTCCTCGCGATCCCAGCGTTCTGGACAGCATCGGACTTTCGGAAGGATCCACTGTTCAGTCCGCTCCGGGACGACCCTAGGTTTCGGGAGCTGGTGGGGATGGACTGACGGGCTGAATGACGCGGGAGTCGTGCGGCAGGCGCTTTGTCGCTGCCGCAGCAGCTAGCCGGCCTACGATTCGCCCCCCAGACCGATGTCGCGCAGCCGCCGTCGGACCGCGGCGGCAATGCGCACACCGACCTCATCCTCCTCGTCGACGACCGTGTGTGCTCCGGCAACGTCCAGCTGCCATCGGTGCACATGGTATCGCGCTCGTACGATGATGGACGTGTTGGGTGCCGAGGCACGCACCCGCTGGACGATCTGTCGCGCGGTGCCCGGATCGGGTACGGTGATCACTACGGCTGCAGCCGTCCCGACATGTACACGCTCCAGAACCTCCTCGCGGGTGGCGTCACCAAGGTAGGTCTGAAGTCCGTAAGCCAGGGCGTGATCCGCGGTGTGTGGGTTCAACTCCACCACCAAGATCTGGAGGTTGTGCTCTCCCATCATCACTTCGGCAACGCGCTGCCCGGCGGGGCCGAAGCCCACGATTACCAGATGACCGCTGACGGCGGGTGGAATCGGCTCCTCTCCCAACGCTCCCGCCGCGGCTCCGTCAGGAGTCGAGAGCCTGCCCACGACCGTGGCGAGACGTGGTCCGAGGGCAACCAGGTAGGGTGTGAGGAACAAGGTGATCGTCAGTGACGCGACAATCAGGTCGAATAGCTCCACGCCGATCAAGCGTCCCTCTTGTGCGGCCACGGCAACCACCAAGGAAAATTCGCCCACTTGAGCGAGAACGATACCGGTCGCCAGCGATTGGCCCAGTGGACTGCGGAACAGGCGGACGACGCCGGACGTCACCACGGCCTTGCCGACGACGATGGCGGCCACCACGGCCGCGAGAAGCATCCAATTGTCCGCTACCCACGCCGGATTGCTCAGCATGCCGATGGAGCTGAAGAACAAGGTCACGAAGAGCGTTCGCAGAGGAACGATGTCGGCGCGGATTTGCGTCGCGTAGGGCGACTCGGCCAAGAGCATTCCCGCGATGAACGCCCCAAGCACGGGTGAGAAACCCAGGGCGTGAGACACCCACGCAGCCCCGACCGCTGTGACGATCGCGAGCAGGATCGGCAAGTCACGATTGCGCGCCGCAACTCTCGCGCTCAGCAGCAGCGGGAGCCCGTAATTGAGCAGCAGGTGAAGTGCGCCGACCAGCAGTGCTGCCAGCCCGACCGCTCGGGCTATGGCCCAGCCGATTTGACCGGCAGAGCCCCCACCGCCCAGCGCTGCGATCACCAGCACGAGCGGTACCACTGCGATGTCCTGTAGCAACAGGATTCCGACCGCGTTGCGGCCGTGCACTGCATCGATCTCGGCACGGTTCGCCAACAGGCGCAGCACGGCCGCTGTGCTGCTCAAGGCTATCATGGCACCGACTGCCACTGACGCGCGGGGACCAAGCCCGAGCATCAAGCACACGACGGCGGTCAGCGCTCCGGTCAACAGCACTTGAAGCGTTCCACCACCGAGAGCGGTGTGGCCGACGGCGCGGAGCGTTCGCCAGGAGAACTCGAGGCCGATGGTGAAGAGCAGCAGTGCTATGCCCAGCTCCGCAATGGTCGTGACTGCGGCGTGACTCGGCAGCAAGTCCAGCGCGTTTGGGCCGAGTAGCGTGCCGGCGAGCAAGTAGCCGAGGATCGGGCTCTGTCGGAACCGCTCGCAAAGTCCACCCAGGACCATTGCCGCGGTTAGGAGGATCAGGATGTCGAGGAGGGCGGTCCAGAGGTCCATTGCTACCCGCGTCGTAGGTGAATCCGTCCGGCAGCACCCCGGTGCCGCGCTGCCACGATACGGCTAAGATGCCCGACTGCTGTCGCATTCGGCTACCCTGGCCCGTTGCGGGCGGGTGAGGCCTGTGACGGCCGCGGATGACTCTCTCAACGCGGATCGGTCTGTGCACGAGGGACGTGGCTCTATCTCCGAGCCTGATTCCGCGTTCCCCGGCTCCGCGGTACGTAACCAAAGATTAGACAACTACTTAGGTGGTCTGGACTTGCCACTTTCCTGTCCCTCGGTCCCTTGAATTCTCACTGGACTCCGTCCAGCAGTCCTGCCCATGTCCGGAGATGAGGGAACCATCAGCCGCCGGTGTGTGTCCTCTCTCAGATCGGAATCACGCATCACGCCGTGAGAGCCACACAGCACCCAACCTGACCAGGAGGAGTCCATGGCTGATCTGACGATGCGCACCACCAACGGGGGGAATACCGTCGTACCGCAGCATGCCGTAGCTCGGCTCGCTGAGGGTCTCGCCGGCGAGCTGGTGACAGCGGAATCTGCGGACTACGACGAGAGGCGGGCCATCTGGAACGCCATGATCGACCGCCGCCCCGGCCTCATCGCCCGCTGCGCGAGTGCCGAGGATGTGGTCCAGGTGGTGACGTTCGGCCGAGAGAACGGCCTGCTCACCTCCATCCGGGGCGCCGGCCACAACATCGCGGGAAACGCGGTGGCCGACGGTGCGCTCATGATCGATCTGTCCGGGATGAACGCGGTGGAGGTCGACCCGGCCAGCCGAACGGCCCGGGTGGAGCCGGGGGCCACGCTGGGCGACATAGACGCGGCGGCGCAAGCCCACGGTCTCGCGTTGCCGGTGGGCATCAACTCGACCACGGGGATCGCGGGGCTCACCCTCGGAGGCGGTTTCGGCTGGCTCAGCCGCAAGCACGGCCTGACCATCGACAACCTGATCTCAGCCGATGTCGTTACGGTGAGTGGTCAGCAGGTCAGAGCCAGCGAGAGCGAGAATGCCGATCTCTTCTGGGGCATCCGGGGCGGCGGCGGCAACTTCGGCATCGTCACCTCGTTCGAGTTCAGGGTGCACCCGGTGGGTCCCGATGTGCTCTCCGGTCTGATCGTGCACCCGTACGGCGACGCCGCTGATGTGCTGCGGAAGTACCGGGAGTTTGTGGCGTCCGCGCCCGAGGAGCTCACGGCCTGGGTGGTGCTACGCAAGGCGCCCCCGCTCCCGTTCCTGCCGGAAGCAGTTCACGGCACGGAAATCCTGGCCATCGCCGCGCTCTACGCCGGCGACATGGCGGACGGTGAGCGCGCGATGGCGGACCTGCGCAAGATCGGCAGTCCGATCGCCGATGCCATCGCGCCACACAAGTTCGTGGACTTTCAGCGGGCGTTCGATCCGCTGCTCACGCCCGGATCGCGCAACTACTGGAAGTCTCACGACTTCACGGAATTGAGTGATGGCGCGATCGATGTGATCGTCGACTACGCGGGGAGGCTCCCCACGCCTCAGTGCGAGATCTTCCTGGCACAACTGGGCGGTGCCGTGGGTCGCGTGCCCGCCGAGGCGACGGCGTACACACATAGGGACGCCGAATTCGTGCTCAACGTACACACCCGCTGGGACGATCCTGCGGAGGACGACAAGTGTGTATCGTGGGCGCGGGAATTATTCGATCGCTCGGCACCCTTCGCCACCGGTGGCGTGTACATCAACTTCATGCCGGAGGACGAGGGCGATCGGGTGGGCGCCGCCTACGGGTCAAACTACGAGCGGCTGGTCGAACTGAAGAACAAGTACGATTCCGAGAACTTCTTCAGGCTCAACCAGAACATCCAGCCGGGCGTTGTAGCGGCGAAGAGAGTGTGATAGCGGGCGCGGTCATCGTCTACGCCTCCGCCGCGCGCCGAGACAACTCGGGCAGGTAGCGTACTTGTGACTCGCGCCAATGGCGTGAGTTGATCTTCGGTAACATCATAGAGAGCGAGAGGGTCGTGCGTGGTCCTCTCGCTCTCCGTGTTTATCTCACAGTGGCAGCCAGCAGTGCTTTCGTTCTGGCGAAAGGTAGTGTCGGCGACGCAGCTGATCGAGCCGCTTATCACCGGCTGATTCTTTCTCCACACTCTTTCGCGCCACCACTGCGCTCTTTCGGTACTCGGCCGGCCGAGCGTATGTTGTAGTGTGTGGGCGGATCAGATCGAGGTCCGCCCAATGCCGGTAACCGCTAAGCTGTCCCGCAAGTTCTACGAGACTTTCGGTGACGAGATAGCCAATGAGCTGGTGGAGTGGTTCAACCAAGTGGATGCCACGTACCGATCTGATCTTCGCGAGCTGAACGAACTCAACTTTGCTCGGTTTGACGCCAAGGCGGAGCAGAGGGCGGTGGAGCTGGAGGCCAAGTTCGACCAGCGGATTGGCGCCTTGGAGGCCAAGTTCAACCAGCGGATTGGCGCCTTGGAGGCCAAGTTCAACCAGCGGATTGGCGCCTTGGAGGCCAAGCTCGACCAGCGGATTGCCGAAGTGCGGGCCGAGTTGATGAGCGAGCTTCGGGGCGGCCTCGCGGAGCAGCGGGCTGACCTGATTCGTTGGATGTTCCTCTTCTGGGCGGGCACGGTGCTGCCCCTGGCTGGCCTGATGGTAGCTCTGTTACGCTGAAGGTACCGCCAACGGTTCTGCTTCGCGCTCATGCACACCGTTCTCGTGCATTCATGTGCCACAGATTTCGCTGTCCCGACACCCTTGGCGCTCTTGCGCTAGCTTTCAGCGTGCCAGCGCGACGCTGGGCACCTGCCGCCGGTCTGTGTGTCGCGTTCGCGCAGCTGTGGAGTGTTACGTGCTTGACACGGCCTGGGCGGCACGTACTAGTGGATGAATGTGCTGCCCCTACGAGCTAGCGAAGGGCCGCCATACATGTACGACGTGACAAGGAAACCAGAATGAAGATCTATGTGGGCAACCTGTCGTACGAGGTCACCGAAGAGGAACTGCGGCAGGCCTTTGAGGCCTTCGGGCAGGTCTCATCGGCTAGCATCATCAAGGATAGGTTCACCGGCACATCAAAAGGGTTCGGGTTCGTGGAGATGCCCGCCAAGGCTGAAGCCCGGTCGGCAATCGACGGCCTGAGCGGCAAGGATCTGAGGGGACAGACACTCAAAGTTGAGGAGGCTCGACCTCGTCCAGAAGGCCGTGGAGGTCGAGGAGGGAGGCGAGGTCGTGGGCGGCGCTTCGACTAGGCAGCGGCCGGACGCGAGCACGGCGCCCACGGGGCTTTGAGCGGGATTCCCTGCGTGGCCACGGAGGGACGCGTGACGCGTGAGCCGATCGCGGCCGGTCTGGGAGCCTAGGCCGTGCGCCTACGGTGCCCCTTCTTCTCCTTCTCCGCGAGCGGCAGGAACCGCTGGATATGCTGGCTCGTGCCACAGCGTCGGCATTCCTCGACCATCTGCCCGGTCATGGGCAGAGTGCGCATTTCCAAGTGGCCCCCGCACTGCTGGCAATGAGTGGTGCGATTCACGTCCCGCGTGACGAGCTCTCCGCTGCTCTCGAGCAGGTGGCCTTGCAGCTCGTGCCGCAGGTCGCGCTTAGCCATTCGGCCTCCTTATCCGGCTCAGGTCGTCTCCAGGTCCCGCAGTCGCACCATATGGGGTGCATCTAACAAACTAGCGGTGTCGGTCGCTGAACCCAACAAGGCGGCAGCGGTGGAGGCCGATGAGGAAGCCATCAGATAGACAGGAGGCCACGACGTGATTGAGGAGATTGCTGCCCAGGAGCTGAACACCGAGTCGTTCATCGATGAGAAGGTCAACGACATCCAGGCCACCGTCGGTGAAGGAACGGCGATCAATGCTCTCTCAGGCGGCGTCGATTCGTCCACTGTCACGCTGCTCGGCCACCGGGCCCTGGGGAACCAGCTGAAGACCGTGTTCATCGACAACGGCCTGATGCGGAAGGACGAGCCCGAACAGGTTGTTGGTGGTTTTCTAAGACTCGGCGTCCCGGTAGAGGTGGTCGATGCCCGGAGTGAGTTCTTCACGGCGCTCGGGGGAATCACGGACCCGGAAGCGAAGCGCGAAGCCATCACCCAGACGTTCTACCGAAGCGTGTTCGGGCGCATCGTCAAGGAGAGCGGAGCCAAGTACCTGCTCCAGGGAACCATCCTGACCGATGTCGATGAGACCGTTGCGGGGATCAAGCGGCAGCACAATGTGTTCGAGCAGCTCGGGATCGACCCGCAGGAAGCGTTCGGCTACCGCATCATTGAGCCGCTCATCCAGCTTCGCAAGGATGGCGTGAGAAAGGTGGGTAGGGCTCTTGGGCTCCCGGATGAGATCTACCAGCGCATTCCGTTCCCAGGTCCGGCGCTGTCGGCACGCGTGATCGGGGAGGCCACACCTGAGCGGATAGAGACTGTCAGAAAGGCAACGGCAGTTGTGGAGCGACTGCTCGGAGGGACGGGCGCATTCCAGTACATGGCAATCCTCCATGAAGATCGTGTGACCGGCATGCGCGACGGTAAGCGCGATTTCGGCCAGCAGATCGAGGTGCGTTGCTGGGAGAGCGTGGATGCGCGGACTGCTACGCCAACACGGCTCTCATTTGAGATCCTCGAGAGACTTGCGCTCGAGATCATCCGTGATGTGCCGGACGTCGTCAGCGTCACGTATAACGTGGCGCCGAAGCCTCCGTCCACGCTTGAAGCGGTCTGAGGTCACACGCTCTTGCGACTGCCCGAGCGAAGTGCGGCATTGGTGCTCGGTCTCGCGGGGAAACCCGCCGCAGCCGGGAGTTGATGGGGTCGAAGGAGTAACGGGCTGACTGACGCGCTTTTCTACCGTGCGAGAATCTCACGCAAGGCGGCGATCAGGTAGTGGACGTTGCGCTCGCTGCAACCGTACCCCATCAACCCGATCCGCCATGCCTTGCCCTTGAGTGGCCCGAATCCGCCTACGATCTCGATGCCGTAGCCCCGCAGCAAACGCTGCCGGACCGCCGCATCGTCCACGCCACCCGGAATCATCACACACGTGAGCATGGGCAAGCGGTTCGCCGGGTCGCCGAACAGCTCCAATCCAAGATCTGTGAGCCCGGTCTTCAGCAGGTCGCCGCATTGCTGGTGGCGGGCGAACCGGTCATGCAGCCCCTCTTCCTCGATGAGTCGAAGGGCCTCACGCAACGCGAACAGCAGCGGCCCGGGGGCGGTGTGGTGGTAGACGCGATCGGCGAACCAGTACTTGCGGATCAGCAATAGGTCCAGGTACCAGGTATCGACGGGCCGACTACGCGATTCGATCACCCGCATCGCCCGGTCGTTGAGGGTGATGCACGAGATGCCTGCGGGCCCGCCGATGCACTTCTGCCCTCCGCTGTAGCAGATATCAATCAAGTATCGGTCGACTGGAATGTCGGCCCCGCCCAGCGAACAAACCGTGTCAACGAGAAAGAGCTTGTCCTGCTGGCGAACCAGCTGACCGATCTGTTCCAGCGGCTGGCCGATGCCGGAGGATGTCTCGCCGTGCACTACGGCGACCATCTTCGCCTTGGGGTTGGACTTCAGAGCTGACTCGATCTGGTCGGCTCTCACGACCTGGCCGAACTCGACCTCCACCCGGATCGCCTTGCCGCCGTGCCGCTCGACGATCTCAGCCATGCGCTGGCCGAAGAAACCATGGATGCCCACGATCACTTCATCGCCGGGCTCGACGACGTTGCAGATGGCCGCTTCCATCCCAGCCATACCCGTTCCCGGAAGCGTGATGGTCATCTCGTTTTCCGTCTGGAAGAGACGCCGCAGCAGGACCATCGTGTCGTCCATGATCACCAGGAAATCCGGATCGAGATATCCCAGGACGGGGCTGGACATGGCCTGGAACACCCGCGGGTGGAGATTGCTGGGACCCGGGCCGAGCAACACGCGCGGTTGGTGACGCAATTGGTCGAAATTCTGTTCGCTGGTAGTCATAGCGGCCGACAGTATGACGGACCTCACACCCCGTGTCAATGCCGTTCCCGAGACTGAAGGTTTGCGTGCCCTTGGGCGATATGCCCATCCCCTGGTTATTCGTTATAGAATAGACGTGTTCTCTCGGGAGCCGTATCATCGCTGTTGGGTCTGGCGCCAGGAGTACCCATGTCCGAACTGCGGGACCGACTCAGACCAGCGCTCGGCAGCCGCTATCGCATCGAGCGGGAGATCGGCAGTGGGGGGATGGCCACGGTCTACCTTGCTGAAGCCCTTGAGCATCACCGGCAGGTGGCGATCAAGGTCCTGCGTCCCGACGTGGCGGCGACGCTGGGGCCTGAGCGCTTCCTCCGTGAGATCGCAATCGCCGCCCAGCTCCAGCACCCGCACATTTTGCCGCTACTCGACTCCGGCGAGACCGATCACTTTCTGTACTACGTGATGCCGTACATCCCGGGGGACACCCTACGCCACCTGATGAACCGCTGGAAGCGTGTTCCGGTCGAGGAGACCCTGCGCATCGCCTCCCAGGTCGCCGACGCTCTCGGCCACGCCCACAGCCGGAGCATCGTGCACCGAGACGTGAAGCCGGAGAACGTGCTGCTGGCGGGGGCTGACGCCCTCGTCGCCGATTTTGGGATCGGCAAGGCGCTGTGTGACGTCTGTGACGACGACAACATCACGGTTGCCGGAACGCCGATTGGCACGCCGGCATACATGAGTCCCGAGCAGGCACTGGGAGACCCCGTCGATCCCCGCAGCGACATCTACAGCCTGGCCTGCGTGCTGTACGAGATGCTGACGGGTGAGCCCCCATTCAAGGGTAAGACCGTCCAGGCCACGCTCGTGCGGCACGCGGTGGGGGTGATTCCGTCGGCCCGGGCGCTCAATCCGCGGCTTCCAGCGCACCTCGACGACGCGCTCCAGAAGGCGATGGCGAAGTCGCCGGACGACCGCTACCGTAGCGCGACTGAGTTCGTGGGGGCTCTGGGGCTGGGGAGCGCGGGGCCGGTCGGCGCCGCCCCTGAGCAGGACAGCGATCGCTGCCAGCACTGTGGTTGCCCGGTCCCGGCCGGGGCGGAGCTGTGCGCGCACTGTCGCCTCGACTGCTAGCACGATCCGGGCGGGTATCGGCCGCTGTCCTGAACCGGCGCTCGCCAGACTGGTGACGGACTTGGCTCATCGGGCAGGGTGGTTGAAATCGTGGGAGAGCCGTTGGTGAGTCATACAAGTGTGTCTCTTCAGGTAGTCATCTTCGGCGCCACGGGAACCGCTGGCTCCGCGGTGCTTCGCGAGTGCCTGTCAGACTCTCGGGTGGCGGAGGTCGTGGCCCTCACGCGCCGTCCCCTGGGTGTCGACGCTGCGAAGCTCAGGGAGGTGACGTGCCACGACTTCCACGACCTCGAGCCCGTCGGATCACACCTGGTCAACCGTGACGCGTGCTTCTACTGCCTGGGAGTCTCACAGGCCCGGGTCAGGGATCCTGCCACGTACCGTGAGATCACCTATGACTACACGATGGCGGCAGCACGCGCGCTGCTACGCCGCAGCCCGTCGTGTACGTTCCACTTTCTCACCGGTGTGGGCACGGATCAGAGCGGTCGCTCCCGGATGATGTGGGCTCGGGTCAAAGGGGAGGCTGAGCGTGCCCTGGCGAGTGTGGGGCTCGCAGGCGTCGTGTGCTGGCGGCCGGGGTTCATCCATCCCTTCCATCCCCAAGAGGGCCGCCGGTTCACTGAGCGACTCTCACGGGTGCTGTACCCGGTGCTTCGCCGGTTCCCCGGCCTGGCCGTCTCCTCCGTCGAGTTCGGTCGGGCGATGTTGCAGGCCACCCTCGAGGGAATGCGCCAGGGGGTCCTGGGGAACCGTGATATCCTTGCGCTTGCGGACCGCTACCAACCGCAGGGCACAGCACGGGGGCCGTCGTGAACTGGCCCCGGTCCTACCTCGGGATACCCCGCAACTTTCCCGCTCTCTGAGCGGTCTCAAGAACGTTAGCGTGGAAACGGCTGTCGCAGTCGGCGTGGTCGTGCCTACGCCGTCGGCCTCATTGTCCGGCTGCCACCATCGCCGACTGGTACACTGGCTGCTCGAACACGTTCTGCACGAAGAACAGGGCGAAGTAGCTGATTGCCGCCGCGATGGCGGGAGTCGCTACCCACCCGAGGGCGATGTTGCGGAGTACTGACCACCTGATCTGACGCGCGCCCTTGAGCCCGCGCGCCAGCGCGAGCCCACACACCGCTCCTACCACCGCCTGGGAACTTGAGACGGGGACCAGGGGGATCGCCGGCAGGCCGACGCGCATTATCAGCGCCTGCAGGGACTGGGACGAGAACACCAGGAGCACCAGCGACTGTGCGATGACTACGACCCACCCGCCCACCGGCCCGACGGTCACGATGTGCTTGCCCACGGTCATCATCACCCGCCGCGAGAAGAAGGCGCCCACACCGATGGCGAGCGCTCCCAGCAGGAACAGCCGCTGTTGGCCGGTCAGCGTCAAGACGCCACCTAGCGAGATATCCCCGAGCGGAGATGCGGGGATGAATACGCCGACCACGTTGGCAATGTTGTTCGCACCGAGGCTGTAGGCGCCGAGTGCCCCGGCTGCCAGGAGACCGATGCGGGTCCACTGGTCCAGCCACAGAATGTGGGGCTTGGTTGCGCGGATGGCGCGGTCGGTCAGGCGGTACAGGACGAGCGCGAACAGCGCGCCGAGGATAGGCGCGGCGACCCAGCTTCCCACAATCCTCGTGAGCGCGGTCAGGTCGGTCCGTGTGCTACTGAACAGGTTCCAGCCCACGATGCCGCCCACGACGGCTTGGGTGGTGGAAACCGGTAGGCCGAGCTTGGTCATGCCGTACAGCGTGAGCGCGGCAGCCAGCGCCACGGTGAAGGAGCCTCCCAAGGCGTTGACCGCCCCCAGCTGACCGAGGCCGTGGGAAGGTCCGGCACCGCTGATGACGGCGCCGAGCACCACGAAGACGGCGCATACGGCGGCGGCTGTCGAGAACCGCAGCATGCGGCTCCCCACCGCCGTGCCGAACACGTTGGCCGCATCGTTAGCCCCTAGCGACCAGCCCAGGAGCAGGCCGCTCGAGAGGAAGACGAAGAACGTCAGGCCCATGGCGCTGGCTCGGTCCTCGGTCTATACCGACCGCTTCACCGCATAGATGGCCAAGGCGTCCCCCGCGTCGTCGGCCAGGTCCGCGACGCGGTCGACCAGCCACACGTGTCCCCGAAGCTGCAGCTTGCGGTCGAGCGGCAAGTCGGACTGAAATAGTTGCTCGATGATCCGAAGCGCCGTCCTTTGAGTCTCGTCCTCGTAGAAGTGGATCTTGTGGATATGATCTCGCGTGGCCCTGGGATCCCGGAAGTAACACCGCGCTGCCACGACGACCTGCTCCACCGTGTCGGCTGCCAGCGCAACGCACTCCAGCCAGCCAGCGTGGAACTCGGGCGGGATCTCCGGCTGCTCTATCCGCACCACCACCAAGCTGTGCTGCATGTCGTCGAGTAACCGGTCCAGGGAGCCCAACAGTCCCAGGACATCGCCCGACGTGTCCGGCAGCAGCATTTCGGTGAACAGCGACTGGCCGATCGTGCCGCGCAGTGTGTCTCCTAGCTCCTCGAAGGCGTTGAGCTGCTCGAACTTCTCTTCGGCGGTCGCGTCCCATCCGTGCCGGATGTAGTGGCCGATCGCATGCTTGTAGGCGAGCGCGGCCTGGGAGACCACATCCAGCAGCTCGTCGATCTGCGCCTGGAGTACTCTTGTCTTGCGGAACGGAGAGATCTTCAGTTCAGCCATGGGCGTCCCCCGTAGTCGATGACGATCGCGGAAGAGGTCTCACCGCAGTGCCCGGCGCGAAGTGTGCTCCGCGATCCCCCGCTGAGCAACGACGCCATCCCGATTCCAGACAGCCCGTGTGGCGACGACAGGCCTGGTCGGCGGCTCGCTACAGCTCGCCGCGGCGGACTGTATACCTCACAACGAGCACTTTCCATTGACCCTCCTCCCGAACCCAGACGTCTGCCCAGTCGTAGTCTTGCCTCACTCGCGTAACGCCAGCACTGTCAGCAACGATGTAGTACGAACCCTTCACAGCGGCGGCATCCGAACCCAACACCATCACGTCCATATCGCCCCATTCCAAGGTCTCTGCGTCCCAAACCTCGAGGGCGCTCGAGCCGAAGGAACGCAGCTCGTCCAGTGAATCGAATTCCGAGAACGGCGATCCCGCCCAGTCGGAATTGTAGCTCATGAACTCATCCATGTTCTCGCGAGTCCAGAACGACTCGCGGTAGTCTCTGGCCGCCTGTTCGACTGCCTCTGCAATATCGGCCTTGTGAGCGTCGGTCAGCTCCGTCGTCGCGAGGCGGCAGGCAGCGGCCAGGGGGATGGCCAGGAGCAGGACCTTGCGGCGCATGGCGACCTCCTGAAGGGAATGTGCGAAGCTATGGGCCGTGTTGGACAGTAAACAGAGAAAGCGTTGTCGGAAATGGCTTCGGTTGCGTCTTCTCGGGCGCTATCAGGGCGACCGCACCCGATGCACGTTGTATGGTGTGACCTTCTTCACCGCATTCATCCGCGGCCGCGAGTCCGGTGTCCCGCGCTGAATCCTCGACAGCCCCGAAACCGTAGAGAGCAAAGGGAACGGTTGTCGCCGAACTGTCATTCGACGAGGCCGTCTTCCGTTGTGTCGGAAACCACGTTTGCAGCTGGACGGGTCTCCGCCTGGTTCGTATTCATATGTGAGTTCGCTGTTGGGTTGGGGTGATGACCGACCAACTGGACCGCCTCAAAGCTGCCTTCACCGGCCGCTACCGCATCGAACGCGAGATCGGTAGCGGTGGTATGGCCACCGTCTACCTTGCCAAGGATCTCAAGCACGGTCGGCAGGTGGCCATCAAGGTGATGCGTCCAGAGATCGCCTCGGCACTAGGCGTCGACCGATTCCTGCGTGAGATCTCCATCGCTTCGAAGCTGAATCATCCGCACATCATTCCGGTCTACGATTCGGGGCAGGTTGACGGGCTCGTGTACTTCACGATGCCCTACGTCGACGGTCAGTCGCTACGCAGACGGCTCCACCTGGAGGGACGACTGACGCTGGCCGAAGCGTTGCGCATTGCACGTGAGGTAGCAGCGGCGTTGAGCTACGCCCACCGCCAAGGCGTGGTCCACCGCGACATCAAGCCGGAGAACATCCTGCTCTCTGGGGGGATGGCAGTGGTCGCTGATTTCGGGATCGCCCGCGCCATCAGCGCCGCCGGTGGCGAGGACCTGACCGCCTCCGGATCTCCCCTTGGCACACTCGGCTACATGAGCCCGGAGCAGGCGGCTGGAGGCCGCGATCTCGATGGTCGCTCCGACATCTACAGCCTCGGCTGCGTGCTGCACGAGATGCTGCTGGGCAAACCGCCCGGGCGGTGGCTGGACGACGACGCCCTCGATACCGGTCGAATCACCGACGCGACGCCCCACGAGCGGGCGTACCTGGACGGCCTGCCCGAGTCGGTGGAGTGCATCCTCGTCACAGCGCTGGCGCCAGCGCCCGCCGGCCGCTTCGCCACCGCTGACGAGTTCGTCTCGGCAATCACCACGCCGCCGGGAGGGGCCCCTGCGATACCTGCGCCGATAGTCGCCAGGGCACGGCGACGACGTGCACGACGCATCGCCGTGGCCGCCCTGGCCGTGCTCGCCGCCGCAGCGGTCACCGGCATCGTTGCCCGACGGGGCTCGGGACCGGAACTCGACCCTAACCTCATCGCCGTTGCCCCATTCGACGTGCTCGGTCCTGAACTCGGCACGTGGCGCGAGGGCTTGGTGGATCTACTCTCGGCAACGCTCGACGGAGCGGGTCCGCTCCGTGCCGCCCCTCCATCCGTGGTGATCAGACACTGGGAGGGCCGGGCCGACCCCGTCTCCGCTGCATCCCTGGGTTCGACTCTGGGAGCCGGACTGGTGCTGTACGGTCGGTTGATCAGCACCGCCGCCGACTCGGCCCGCGCCGTCGCCACGCTGCTCGACGTCAGCGCCAGCCGGACGGTAGCCGAGTTCGATCTCCGGGACAGTGCCGACCGCATGGACCGGCTTGCGGACTCACTGGCGGTGCGCCTGATGGGCGACCTGAGTCGCGCCCGCCCGCTAGGCGGCTGGCGGCTCGCCTCCCTTGGCTCGTCCTCACCCCCGGCGCTCAAGGCCTTCCTCCAGGGTGAGCAGCACTACAGGCGCTTTAGCCTGGACTCGGCACAGTGGTACTACTCCCGGGCGATCGAGTTGGATAGCACCTTCGCGCTGGCATACAGCCGCCGAGCCATCTCCAGCGGCTGGGATCTGGACTTCGACCCGAACATCTGGCCGATGCTCCTTCGGGCTGGCGAGCTCAATCACGGCTTGGCACGCCGCGAAAGCCTCCTCGTCGTGGCCGACTCGATCAACGGTGCCGTGAGTCAGTTCATCGGCGACTCCGCCGGCTGGGCTGACCTGCGGCGCCTGTTCACCACGCTCGAGTTCGCCGCCCAGCAATATCCGTCGGATCCCCAGGTGTGGTACGAGCTGGGTGAGGCCCGATACCATCACGGTCCGTACCTCGGCATGACAGCTCAACAGGCCTACGACGCGTTCACCTTGGCAGTGGCCCTCGACTCGGCGTTTGTCCCCGCGTACCGACACCTGCTGGAACTCACCCTGCTGCTCCAGGGAAGGGACGCCGCCCTGCAGGTGGCACAGCAGTTCGTGGCACGCACCGACTCGAGCGTGTTCCGGGACGCGGCCCAGGTGACTACTGCGCTGCTCGATCCTGAGCGCGCCATGAGCCCCAGCACGCAGCAAGCGCTCGAGGAGTTAACTGAGGAGGGGTTCTTCTACGTGTGGTTCGACATCAAGTGGTGGGTGGACTCGGCGGAGACCAACACCCGCGTGGCGCGAGCATGGTTCGAGTCAACTGAGTCGGGCTTCGGCAGACAGTCTCTGGCCCTCGCACTCACCTACCACGGCCACCTGCAGCAGGCGCACTCCGTCATCAGCGCACAGGAGCCGGCGCTGTTCGTAGTCCTCGCGCGGCTCGGTGGTGTGCCACGCGACACGGCCAACGCGGTTGCGGCAGCCTGGCTCGAGGAGCGCAACGAGTTCGGGATCCTGAACGCACACAGGTGGTGGGCCGAACAGGGTGACACTGCCTCGCTCCAGCGGGCGCTGGCCTACTGGGACTCCCTGGCATCGGCGGGCCCGCCGGAGGCCGTGCCACGAAGGGAGGATGTCGCACGGTCCGGTCGAGCCTACCTCGTGCTGGCTCGGGGCGACACGCTCCTGGCGCTGCGCCTGTTCGAGGCCATCCCCAACTGGCCCAACCGCTTCTATAGCTACTACGAATACTTCACACGGGCGCGGTTGCTGTCCCGGCTGGGTCGCGACCGTGAAGCCGCGTACCTGCTCGATCATATGCCCTTCGTTCGCCGTTGGTCGCCGACTACAGATGCGATCGTCGCGGCGCTCGAGCGCGGCCGGGTGCACGAACGGCTGGGGAACCGAGAAGCCGCCATTCAAGCGTACTCCATGGTGGTTGACGCGTGGCGCAACGCCGATCCGCCCCTTCAGCCGCTGGTCGAGGAAGCACGCTCGGCGCTGGCGCGGCTTGCGGGTGAGCCGCGTCGCTGACCGGGGAGGCGCAGCGGCGACTCGAGTGATGGACGCTGCGTTACCCGACCTCTCACGAGGCCCGTCCTAACTTCAACTGAGTCGGAGCGGTTGCCTCCCCGCAGCTCCTCCGCCAGGGGAGATCCGGACTCGGCGTTGGATCAGTGCGTCTCCAGGAAGTTCAGCAGCACCGCCGCCATCGCTCTTGCGCCCACGAAGATGGCCTCTTCGTCGGCCACGAAGTCCGGGCTGTGGGGATAGCCGTTGTACCCCTGCTCGGCGTTGGACACCCCCAGCCAGTACATAGCGCCTGGAATCCGTTGCTGATAGTGCGCGAAGTCCTCGCCGAAATAGGGTGTCACTTCGTTGACCTCGAGGAGCCCGGTGGGACCGACTGCAGCGCGAATGGCCTCGAGGGAGCCGCGCACGAGGTCCGGGTCGTTGACCACGTCCGGGAGGACGAGGCCCTGGTGGTGGAGTTCGAACGAGATCCCGTCCCGCCGGATCTTTGCCAGCTCCTGCTCGATCTGCTCCCTTGCCCGCACGCGCGCATCCTCACTGCCCGCCCGGACCATTCCCGTCAGCACCCACTCCCCGCGCGCGGGACCCGGCCCGGAGCCACCGAACATCACGGCGATGTAGCTGCCGGGCTCGACGTCCTGCCCCGTGCTGATGCCGGCGATCGCCCTGGCGGAGGCTCGAGCGGCATTCTCCACGTCGGCCTCGCCGCGGACCGTTACGGTGAACCCGTCGAGACCTGGGAGCGACAGACCTTCGACGCTTCCGATCTGACCGACTTCGAGTGGAGCGGAGTGCACGGCGAAGATTGCCTTGGGCGCGGGGGCCTCGAGCACGCCCTGTTGGATCATCGCCCAGGCGCCCTGCACATTCTCCTCGGCGGGCTGGAAGATGAATTTCACCGTCCCCGGCAAGTCGTCTCGGATGGCTGCGAGGCCCTCGGCAATGCCCAGAGCCACCGTGGTATGGATGTCGTGACCACAGACGTGGCGCACTCCAGGGTTCTCGGACGCAAAGGGGACAGGGTCAGGCGCGCCGGAATGGGCCGCGTCCATGTCCGCCCGGTAGGCGACGACTGGTCCCGGCTTGCCGCCTCGAAGCACGCCGACCACACCGTGTCCGCCGACACCCGTTTGAACATCGAGACCTAACGAGCGCAGTCGTGCTGCCACGATGCCAGCGGTTCGTACCTCCTGACCCGAGACCTCCGGGTGCCTGTGGAAGTCTCGACGCACCTCGATGAGCTCTTCCCGCATGCGCTCCAACCGGCGGTCGATCTGGTACATGAGCGTTTGGCTCTGCGCGTGGACGGCAAGGTTGCTCGCGGCGACGAGGAGGACAACGAGGATTCCGGCTCTTGCAGCGTGGCGGCTGTCGCTCATCGTTGTGTTCTCCTGTGTCGGGGCGCCAGGTGGGATCTGCAATCTATCTCATCGATGCGGACGACCTACCTTGCCGAGTATGTACCGCCGATCCAGTGGGCCATACATCCGTGAGTCCAGGCTTTCGTCGCGGTTATCGCCCATGAGATAGAGGTGGCCGTCAGGGACGACGGCTGGGCCGACCGAGGCTTGGCTGCCGGCCCCCGGTGTGTAGCTGATGAGGTGATCGGGGCCGCACCCGATTTCTTGCTCGATGAGCGTCCCAAGCCCGTTCGCGTCCGCTACGTTGTCGTACGCCCCTCTCGCCACCGGTAGGTATCGCAGGGGCGTACCGTTGATTGTGAGGTGATTCTCCAGCATGGCGATCGTATCGCCAGGTTCTCCGATCACGCGCTTGAAGACGTAGGGACCCGTCCGTGATCGCTTGAACCACACGACGTCCCCTCGCTTTGGCTGGGCGTGAGAGAGCAGGACAATACCGGTGTACGGTAACCGTATGTCGTACGCTGCCTTGTTGACGATGATCAAGTCTCCCAACAGATACGACGGTGCAGCGGAGACGCCGTCCAGACGGTATGCCCTGATGTAGGAGGGCGCCAGGGCCGTGGCCGTTACGATGCCGAGGATGATCCAGAGCCAACGCCTTCTGTGCATCATCTGCCGGGACTCTTTCTGGAGGCCGGTTCGAGCTTGGGCTGGCGGCGACGATCTCCCGGGCCGGCTAGTGGTGGAGCCGCGCGCCGCCGACGCCCACCTTCACTTCCCAGACCTTACCTGTCCGCGTCGACGTGGCGTAGATGGCGTGATGGTCGAAGTCACCCTGCCCGAACGCCAGGCTGGCCACGCCGGGCATGTTCTCTGCGATGAGTACCTTCTCCCGGGTTGCCGGGTCAATGCGCCAGATCTGTCCAGCTCCGTTGGCTGCCACATAGACGCGCCCCAGTTCGTCCATCGCGAGCCCGTCATTCCCGGCGCGCTCGCCGAGGCGGGCAATCACTTCCGGCGGTCCGGCCGCAAGACCCTCTGCCAGCGGTACCGCCCACACCCGATCGTCAACGACGAACGGCCGCAGGCTCACGAAGATCTGGGCGACAAACAGCGTGGAGCCGTCGGCCGAGAGCGCCAGCCCGTTGGGGTGGCCCACCGCGTCGGTGAACAGGTTCACCGTTCCGGCTGTGTCCACCAGAAAGATCTCGTCCGTGGCGTCGTCCGACACCAGGAAGGAGCCGTCGGACCGCACCAGTACGAAGTTCGGGTCACCGATTCCTCCGTCGACGACCCGCGTCTTCTTGCCCTCGGGAGTAATGCGCCACACGATGCCGTCGTCGTTCGGGCCGTGATTGAACCGATTGGTAGGCCCGAAATCCGCCATGAGAATGTCCCGGGGGCCGATGGGAGCGAGACCGAGGTTCGAGTACAGTTCCGCGATCTGCGTGACCTGGCCATCGGTACTCACGCGCCACAGTGCCCGATTGCCAGCAACGTACAGTTGGCCCTCGCCGTTGAACGCGATCCCCTCGCACCGGTCGAACTTCCCGTCAACCAGCACGGTAGCGTCGATGGGGAAGGGGACCTCGTCTCGTTGCCCTCGGTCCGCCTGGCCCGGCAACGTCGTCGGCAGCGATATCAGCCCGCTGAGGGTCAGCCATAGGGGGAGTCCGACGAGCCTCGTCATCCTGGTTACCTCCTTGGTCCGGGATCCGCTGGGCGCTTTAGCAAGCCGCATGATCCCGAAAGCCGTCGCGACCCGCTGGGTCCAACGTGCAACCCCCTGCCACATATCTATATGTCCGCTACATAGTGGCAATAGATATCGACTCCCCACGTGTTTCGCAACCACGCGAGCCTGGGTCCCCCGGGGCGCCGGGGATCAACCCCACTAAGTCACTGCTTTCCCATGACTTAGCCCTATAGCCCAGGCGCGGACTGGCCAGGTCGAGGGCAGCGATTCACGTGGGTGGGTCTTGGCGGAGGGTCTCGGTTCGAGCCGGTGTTCGGCACGAACGATCCCGCGCCATCGTTGTGCCGGCGGCGGTCTTCATAGACGTGCCCCAGGTCCAACGAGTCCCGTTGAGTGGGTGCTGAGCGCGCTCCAGCCCGCAGGCGCCGTTCCCCGTCCCGACAGTTCGAGCCGATGTCCGGTAGGTCCAGCACAGGCGAGGGAGTCCCCACGGATTCCCTCGCACCCGTTGTTGTGCCACGGTTCTGGTGTGGTGAGCCAGAGATTCGTTGCATAGCGCATGCGCCGAGCTGTCCCTCCGCACGGTGGCGTTCTCGGCGGACTCGACGCCGGGCTGAGGCTGCGGGCTCAGGCTTCCTGAGGCAGAGCTCGGCGCCGAGACCACCGGACCGCCACCCACGCTGCGGGACTACTCGGCGCGTGGTTCTACTCACAAACTCGCCGACTCGCTGGACCAGAAGTCGGCCCCCCGGTGCGCGCGGCCGACCGTCCAGAGCCCCATGTGTGCACGTGACCGGATCGCCGCCCGCGTTCCCCTGTGATATGTTCTCTCCACGCCTGCTAGCGGAACCTGCCCGCCATAGGGAAGAGGAGAACTGCAATGGCCATCATCACCTTGTCCAGGGAGGCATACAGCGGCGTCACGAACCTGGCGGAACGCCTCAGCGAGGAACTTGGCTATCGTCTCCTATCCCGAGAGGATCTGTTGGCCGACGCCGCCAAGGAATTCGGAGCGTTGCAGAGCCAGTTGGAGTCGGCGCTCATCCACAGGCCGGGGTTCCTGGAGGGCCGCGGGCTCAAGAGGCTGCACTACGTCCACTGCGTGCGGGCAGCCATGGCGAAAGCAGTGCAAGCCGACGACCTGGTGTATCACGGAGAGGCGGGACATTTGCTGCTCAAGGGGATTCCTCACCACCTGAGAGTCAGGGTGCTGGCCAACGTGGAGTATCGTATCGAGGCCGTCATGGAACAATGCGACCTGACGCGGGAGAAGGCGATTGAGTACATCACGCAGTTGGACGAAGAACGGAACAATTGGGTGCAATGGGTGCACGGTGTCGACATGAACGATCCGGCAACCTACGACCTGGTCATCAATCTCGAACACATCCCGGTGCCAAGCGCCGCCAGCCTCGTTGCCCAGATGGCCGCACGTGATTTCCGCACAACCCCACAGTCTCAGAAGACCGTGGACGATCTGGTCCTTGCCAGCGAGATTCGGGCCAGGATTGGCCTGGATCGAAGTATCTCAGATGACAAGATCGAGGTCGATGCCAAGGACGGCGTAATCACGATCACAGTGAACATGCGCTACCTGGCTGATGCGGACAAAGTGAAGCAGTTGGCAAGCCAGATCCCTGGCGTCAAGGATATTCAGTCCCAGATAGTAAGGGGACGGTAGCGGCGGCAGTCGCAGGCATCCGCCGGTGCACGGCGTCTATGAAACGAACTTCTGGGATGCCGCACCAGAGAGCGGTAGACTCAGACCGTGACCCTGCTCGCGCCGTCCGTGGGCTCGGAGGCTACGGCGGGGCGAATGCCAAGTGCCCGACGGCGGCAGGCGGGGCACTCCACGTCAAGCTCCGTGACCCGCCAAGCGCCCTGCGTCGGTGCGCGCTGGAAGGTCCGGCGCGTCAGCCCCTCACGGTCCTGGCGCTCGGCGCGGGAGGCCAGGATCCGCATTACCACGCTGTCCCGAGGGCACCGGATGGTGGTGAGGTCCCTGGCAGCTTGTCGCGCGATCTTCTGAATGCCTAGCGGCGTGTAGTCCGGCATTTCGAGCTATCAAGCGTCGGCAGTGGTGGTGGCCCGATGTTCGTCGGGAGGGCGTCCGACCACCCGAGAGGCCGCCCAAGCTACGAAACGTGTCGCCCGACGCAAGTGCCGACGTTTCTTCGGAGTGAATCCCCAGTGTGCGTCTCGTGTGGAACGAGATCCCACGGCCGCGTGCGGGTTGGCGCCGCTTTTCCACCTCGTGTGAACTTGTGGACAAAGCTTTTCCGCGCGCTGTGCACACCCCAGGGCGGCCCCGTGGCGTGCCATCAGCGTTGATCCGCGGCCGTGTGCCGGGGGAGGGGACTCTCGCTACCGCGTGAAAACCGACAAGCCGATCGTCACCGAGACGATGTTGGCCTCTGCATCGAACATGCGGTCGTAGCGACCTTCCAGCCGCGCCGCGAGCTGCGCGAGAATGGGAAGAGTCACACCGACACCAGCTCCCGCCGCGAAGTCCGTCTTGCTGTTGCCGTCGAAGTCAACGAGGAAGAAGGTACCGCCTGCGGTGACGTACGGCCGGGACCGCCCCCCGGGGCCGATATGGTACAGTACGTGCGCGCTGGCCTGCAGTGTGGTAACGCTGCCGCCATTCGAGATGAAGTTGAAGCTCAGTCTGGGCTCGACGGAGAACTGGTCGGCAGCCATGAAGCCGACGCGAACTTGCTGCACCGGAACCGTGACGCTCCAGACCGCGTCGCCATTGAATGTGGCGTCGAACCCCGCGTCCATGCCGATCTCGAGGGGCTGCTGGGCGGATGCAGTTGCGACCGCCACGGCGGTCAGCGGACCCGTGATGCTGAGGATTCGCAGACGTGTCAGCATGATGACCTCCTGGACGAGGAAAATGTCAACCCGAGAACAGGGGGCCGGTGCACCTGGCGCCGGCTTGTTGTAGTCGGTTGTCGCCTGGCCTACCGGTCAGTGGTGTGGCTGCAAGAGACGGGCGGCCGAGTAGCGCAGCTTGCTGCTCTCGTGCCTGGCGTTCTGGCGCTCCGCACTTTAATCTAGATCGAACCATTCGGCTCTAGGACGCGGCGGATTCGGAGAATCGGCACTCGAAAGGAGCTATTCATGGCGGACGTGAAGGACAGAGCGACCCCACGCATCGAGCCCACGCCCAACGGGCCGTACCGGGTCCGCAACCTCAAGAGCCTGTCCAATTCCAAGGGCGAAACCCTCGAGACGAGGACGGTGATCGCCCTCTGCCGCTGCGGCCGGTCAAACAACAAGCCGTTGTGCGATGGTACGCACGCTGAAGTCGGCTTCGACAGCAGCAAGCTCACCGACGGGAGCCTGAACAAACGCGATACGTACCCAGCGGGGCGGCTCGCCATCCACGACAACCGGGGGATCTGTGCCCACGTCGGCCGGTGCACCGACGGACTTCCCGCCGTGTTTCGCCTGGGTGAGGAGCCGTGGATCCGTCCCATGGGAGTTGACGAAGGTACGATCATCGCCCAGATCCGCCAGTGCCCGTCGGGCGCCCTCAGCTATTCGATAGATGGCGTCGAACTCCGCGACCAGAACCGCGCGCCCGCCATTCAGGTCTCGAAGAACGGCCCCTACGTGGTGACGGGTGGGGTCGAGCTGGACGTCGACGAGTGGGGGGAGGGAGCTTCAAAGGAGCACTACACTCTGTGTCGCTGCGGTGGGTCAAACAACAAGCCCTTCTGCGACGGCACTCATTGGAAGGGCTTCAAAGACGACAATAATTGAGTCGGTAGCGAAGCGATCCGTACTCCCGTAGTCGGACCGCCTACGGCCGAGGGCAGACACCACTCACGCTGCTCGATCACACCTCCGAGCCATCCCAGCAGTACGTACACAGCCTCGCTTTGGGTAAGCCGATCGCCGAGACGAGATCGTCGAGCCTCTGGTACCTGAGCGATGTGAGTCCCAACCGCCTCCTGATGCACTCCACCATGTCGCCATAGCGCTGGGATCCGGCGTTGGCGTACTCGTGGAGGTTCGCGGTCTCGTCACCCTCCAGTTCGTGGACCGCCTTTCGTGCGGCGAGGTCCAGCTCCGATCTCGAGCGCGAGAAGTTCAAGAACTTACAGGCGAAGACCAATGGAGGGCACGCGGGCCGCATGTGCACCTCCTCGGCACCGCAGTCGAAGATCCGCCTGATGATGTCTTTGAGCTGCGTGCCCCTGACGATCGAGTCTTCACAGAGGAGGAGGCGCTTTCCCTCGATGACCTCACGGATGGGTATGAGCTTCATCCGGGCTACCAGGTCACGGACCCGCTGGTCCTGGGGCATGAAGCTCCGCGGCCAGGTGGGGGTGTATTTCACGAATGGCCGGCGGTAGGGGATGCCGGCGGCGCTGGCGTAGCCGATGGCGTGGCCGGTGCCCGAGTCGGGAATGCCGGCCACGATGTCGACTTCGATGTCATCCCGCTTCGCCAGACACTCACCGCAGCGGTAGCGGACCGCCTCCACGTTGATGTCCTCGTAGCTCGAGGCGGGGTAGCCGTAGTACACCCACAGGAAGGCGCAGATCTGCATCTCGCTGCCGGGGGGCGCTAGCTGCTCCACGCCCTCGTGGTCAATGCGCACCACTTCTCCGGGGCCGAGATACTTCGCGGCCCGGAAGCCCAGGTTCGGTAGGGCGCAGGTCTCGAGGGTGACCGCATGCGCGCCGTCTTTCTCTCCGATCACCACCGGGGTGCGGCCTAGCCTGTCCCGCGCGGCGTAAATCCCTCTCCTGGTTAGGAGTAGAATGGAACACGACCCCGTGATCGTTTCCTGGGCGTGTCGGATCCCGTCCTCGAACGTGTCCCCCTGGTCAATCAGGTGTGCCACCAGCTGGGTCGGATTCACCTCGCTTCCCGTCATTTCGGAGAAGTGGGTGCCGCTCTTGCCCAACGCCGCTCGCACCAGCTCGTCCAGGTTGTGGACCTTGCCCACCGTTACGATGGCATAGGTTCCGTGATGTGAGCTTATGATGAGCGGTTGGTCCTCGTAGTCACTGATGACCCCGATACCTACGCTCCCTTTGAGTCTCGGAATGTCGTCCTCGAACTTGCTGCGGAACTGGGAACTGGTGATGTCGTGGATGATGCGTCTGAAGCCGATACCGTCCCTGACCGCCAGCCCACCCCGCATGGTTCCCAGGTGTGAGTGATAGTCGGTGCCGTAGTACAGATCGGCTACACAGTCTTCCCGTGAAGCTACGCCGAACAGTCCGCCCAAGTCCGCCTCCTCACAGCGTTCAGGTTTGGCTAGGTGGCTAGCGCTGATCCCAGACGGCAAGGTACCGCGGCTGCTGCAGGGAGTCTACGGCACCAACCGGGCATGGCGTGTGCATTACTCCTACGGGGGCGCCGTCTAACGCCCACTGCGGGCCGGATCTGCCGCCGGTGCAGACCTCCGGTACGGGCCCCTGCGTTGCCCTACTTCTCGTCCTTCTCCTTCGCCTTTTCCTGGTCCAGATACTTGACGCCCTCGGCTATCCAGTCGGGCGCTGGCTCACCCTTCAGGTAGTGGCCGAACCACTCCACGATCCGCGTGTGGTAGTCGAGCTGGTTGGCCTTCTTGCGGTTGCTGTGGTTCTCTCCCTCGTAGACCAGCATGACGAAGTCCTTCCCGGCCCGCCGCGCAGCGTTGTAGTACTCGACTCCCTGGTTGAAATCCACGGCGCCGTCTTCCGTGCCGTGGGCGAGGAGCAGCGGTGTGTTCAGGTTCGCCACGTGGAATACCGGTGAGTTCGCCACGTAAGCGTCGATGTCCTCCCAGAACGGCACCTCCATGCGGCCCTGGCTGATCTCGAAGATCCGGGCGTCGGTCCCGCCAGTATTCCAGTAGACCGAGAGATACATGCTCACCAGGTTCGTGAGCGGCGCGCCCGCCACCGCTGCCGAGAAGATGTCGGTCTGGGTCACGGTGAACGCCGTCTGGTAGCCGCCCCACGAGTGTCCCATCAATCCCACACGCTCCGCGTCGACCATGTCGCTCTCGAGGACCTTCTCCACCGCGGGCACGATCGCCGCCACCGCCGAAAGGCCGGGGTTCCGATCGCGGTACACGATGTCAGGCTGCAGCACGAAGTAACCCTGGCTCGTGAACACCGCTGTGTTGTACGCGCTACGATCCGACGGGACGTAGTACGTGTGCACCGACGGCGAGCGAATCTCGTAGATGTATACGATCATCGGGTACTGCTCTCCCGGCTGGTAGTTGGCCGGGTAGAACAACGCTCCCTGCAGCTTCTTGCCCCACGTGTTCTCATACTCGATGAGCTCCGAGTGGCCCCAGGCATAGTCCCCATGGAACGGGTTGGTCTCGGTCACCTGTCGTGCGTCGGACAGATCCGGGCCGGCCACGAAGTAGTCTGGAGAGTCGTCGAAGTCCTGCACGACGTATGCGTAGACGTCAGCGTCCTCCGCCTTTGCCAGCCGGCCGACATTGGCGTCCTGCGACACCAGCCTCACCGGCTCCCTCCCGACACGGAGCCGCGAGTAGCCCCACTGCTCGCTCCACTCGCCGTATGTGCTGAGATAGAGAGGCACCGACGTGTCGATGTACTCCTCTTCCGGATCCAGCCGCATGCGGCGGTGGCGGATCTTCTCCTCGGTTCCGTTGGTGAGCCTCGTGGCCCGGGAGCCATCCGGCCGGATCTCCCACACGTCATACTTGTCGTACAGCAGTACCGAGCGGTCGTCTTTGCTCCACCCCGCCATGCCGAAGGGTGGCTTCTGCTCCACGGTGTGATCGTCCTCGACATCCACGAACGACGTGGCGACACCCTCCGTGATGTTCGTGTGCCGGCCGGTCCGCAGGTCGTAGGTCCAATAGTGGTCGTCCACTAGGTAGAGCAGGTAGCGCCCCCCGGAGCTGGCGCCACGACTGTACTGGATCCGTTGCTTGACGAGCGTGGCCTCACCGGTTCCCACATCGATCGCGTAGAGATCCCGGTACACCGGCCCGAACATCCGGTCTTTCTCGTACGGCGTCTGGTCGGTGCCGATGGCCAACCGATCTCCTTCAATGACGGTCACGTCCTCGGTGAGCTCCGTTCCCAGCCGCACAAAGCGGCCCGCGTCGAGGTGCCACGCGGCCAGGTAGTTCTTCTCTCGATCACGGTTGGCCGACACCTTCTGCCTCGGGTAGATGTCCACGTCCGCCGCGTGCCAGATCTGCACGGTGCTCGGCTCTTCATCTTCCTCCTCGTCCTCTTCCTTGCCCTCGGTAGCAGCGGTGTCGGCCGCCGCCGAATCCGCCGCGGCTTCGGTCGAGTCCTTCGGCTCGGCTGACTTCTCTCGCTCCTTGATGCCGAAGAACACCGTCCGGGCGTCGTCGGACCAGCGGAGCTGGCGGTAGCTCACGACCCGCGTGTCCTCGGGGAAACCGGTTGCCGAGTCTGGGTCGAAGGAGAATTGCTCGAACGACGCTCGCGCGAGATTTCGCCATGCCAGGATCACGTGGGTCGAGTCCTCGTAGCGCTCGTCGTCGCCTCGCACGCGGAGCACAGCGAGATCATCATGGTCCTCACGCCACGCGAGCCCGGTGAAGCGGGTGGCCTTCGAGTGGAGGGTGCGGAGCGTTCCCGAGGCGGGGTCGAACACCTGCACGCCGTTGCCGGCTTGGCCCTCGGCATCGATGATGAGCGCCAGCAGCGTGCCTTCGTCCTGCCAGGCGAACTCCGACACGTTGCCGAAATTAGTCTCCACTCCCGTGGCGAGGGTTCGCACCACGAGGTCGACGCCCTTGTGCTTCCGATCCTTGGAAGCCCCTGCCGGTGGATAGCGGCGCATGGCCAGGTACGCACCGTCATCGGAGAATGCGAACGACGAGACATCGTCGATCACCAGACTGTCTCCGCTCACCAGGTTCCGCAGCCCAAGCTTGTACCGCACCGGCTTCTTCTGCTTCTCGAGTTGGTTTCTCTCCCTCTCGCTCACGCCGATGGAGAACGCCAGCCAGCGGCTGTCCTGTGAGAAGGTCGGCCTGGTGCCGTACGGCACGATCAACTTCTCGTCACCGTCTAGCTGCCGCACCCTGAGCTCGTTCTCTTCGTTCACGCGGCTGATGGGGTACGCTAGCCATTTCCCATCCGGTGAGAGCGTGCCGCGTCCCAACCGCTCCCACTGGCCGTAGTCCTCACGTGTGATGGGCCGTTTGCCATCAGTCGATTGGGCATCTACAGTGGCGGCGGCAACGACGCAGAACGGCAGCAGCAAGGCGAGTATGCGGGTGTAGGTGAGGGACGACATGGTAGGCCTCCGGGAAGACGTTGGATCGGTGCGCGTAAGTTATCGAGGCTGACGGGAGAGCGTCTACCTCATCCTCGGCTTCAAGGCAGTCGCGGCAGGAGCTTCTCCACGGCGATCTTGACGCCCTCAACCACGGGCGGTGGTTGCGACACCTCCGGCGGCAGCCCCGAGCGCATGGTGTAGCGTACGATCTCTCCATGGCTCGACAGCTCCCAAAGAGGCTGTGCCGTGACACAGTCAAACATCCAGGCGCGCACGGTGACCCGGTTCGCCGCCGGGATCGGTCCCGCGCGATCATAGTACCGGTGCCGCTGGACGATCGTCGCGAGCTCGAGGTGGACTAGCGCGTCGATGTCGACTGCGTCACAAACCTCGCCCAGGGCAACCGCATCGGGAATGCCGCTGACCAGATAGGTGAAGAGGAACCGCTCCCACTCAGCCATGACGTTGACCGCTTGGAGTCGAGCGGCCGCCTCAGAAGGTCCCACCACCTCGACATCCGGCGAGCGCTCGCGCAGGTGTGCCGCTACCTGATCTGTAAACTCCAGCGCGATTTCGGACGGCACGCTATCGTGCTTGAAGGGGAAGACCGCCAGGCTCTGGACGTTCGCGTCCGCGAACCAGGGGGCAACCCAGCCCCCGACGCTTCCAGAGGTCACGGTGCAGCCGGAGACGAGAAGCAAGACGGCCATGGAGGCGCAGCAACGTAGGCAGGAGGGCGCTGGCATGCCGGTACTGTCCCTTGGGCCGTGGCCGGACCCGCGTCGTGTTGCAGGCGTAGTCGCTCGGTGCCTCACTGACCGGCTCCGAGCTGAGGAAGCGCGTCGAGGATGGAGTTGAGCGCCCATCTCGCGGCATTGCGCACCGACGGCGCACGATACGGCGTATACGAGTCGGCGTACTCGATGCCGCACGTTCCGGTCCATTGGACGCCACCGTCCGCGCTGTCGAACAACGACACTTGCACCACGACGTTGGTGACCGCGTCTCCATACTCGGCCGAACCGTCGAACTGGCTCGCTTCGAGCAACTCCACCTGCAGCAGCACGTCGACCCCCAGGGCGTCGCCCGCTCTCATGACGACGGTGTGGTCGGCAGCGGCGCCCTGGCGGCGGTCCCACAGGAACAGGGCCCAGTCGTATGCGAGACCCTCCGCGCCGATGATGTCGCTGGCCTCGGCCGGGTCCACGATTCGAAGGTCGGGATTGCGCTCTTCGATCACGCGGGTGATACGGGCGGTGGCCGCGCGGATCTCCTCTATGCTCAGGTTCCAGTCGAAAAAGGGGAGCACGGCGATGCTGCGGACCTCGGCCTGGGCGAATCCGGGTTCAACGGCGGTGTCGACGGGCCACAGTGCCGCCGCGCAGGCCTGAACGCCTACACCGCCGGCCACCAGAGCGATCCCGGTGCTTGAGCGCCTCCACACTGGCGGTCCTCCTCAGCAACTTCAAGTAAAGTGTGGTGGCCCCTACTGGAGCCTGTCAATGCGCGCCGCCCTGGTTCCTAACCCGTTGAGCAATAAGGTCATTGCATGACCTGGATGGGCGACGGTTCAGTCACGTTTCACGCGGTCTTCATGTGGCGGCTCACATATGTGCTTGCGGGGATAACCCGCAGCCTCCCGGACCGTTATCGGCGCGTCATCGACGGGGACCTAACCACGAAGCTCACAGTGGCGCTGGAGGTATCCCACCTGAAGTAGGAGTTGCGCGATGGCCGTATCCACGCCAAACCGGGTCGAGGAGGATGTCTGGATCCCGACCTGCTGTGGACAGTGCTACTGCATGTGCGGCATCAAGGTCCGCCGCCAGAACGGTGTCGTCACGGAGGTCGTGGGAAACCCTGGCGCACCGAGCGGGCGCGGTCGGATCTGCGTCAAGGGCATCGCATCCCCTCATCTGCTGTACGATCCCTATCGAGTGAACTATCCCCTGAAGCGCACGAATCCCGAGAAGGGGCTCGGTGTCGACCCGAAGTGGCAGCGAATCTCCTGGGACGAGGCGCTCGACATCATCGTGGAGAAGCTGAAGGAGTGCCGCGAGCGGGATCCGCGTGGGGCCTATTTCCAGGCGACCACGACCCAGGCCTCGGAGATCCGTTTCGGCGTGATCGGGTTCATGAAGGGCTTCGGAACGCCCAACTACTGGGTATCCGGCGGTGGACTGCACTGCGGGAACGGCGCGCACTTCATGAACGGGATCATGCACGCCGCTTGGTCGATCATCCCCGACTTCGCCCACTGCAACTACGCGTTGAATTTCGGCTGTTCCAAGGGTCACGGTGCAGGCCACGTGGCCGTGCAGAACGCGACCCAGGCCGCCGACGCCCGGTTTCGCGGCTTCAAGAACATCGTCTTCGATCCGTTCCAGAGCGCCCAGGCCTCCAAGGCCCACGAGTGGGTGCCGATTCGCGTCGGCACCGACGGCGCGCTGGCGCTGGGCCTGGTCAACTCCCTGCTCAACGAGCACGGCATCTACGACGCCGAATACCTGATGTACAAGACGAACGCCCCGTACCTCATTCGGCCCTGGGACGGGCGCTACATGCGGGACAGGGAGACGGACAAACCACTGGTCTGGGACCTGGTCGACCACTGCCCCAAGGTACACAACCATGAATCGGTCACCCGGGTCGAATACGAGGACGAGGCGCACGAGGTGGCACTGCTGGGTACGTACCCGGTGGACGGCGTGGACTGCCGCCCGGCCTTCGACCTGCTGAAGGAGCACGTCAAGAAGTACACCCCGGAGTACGTCGAAGAGATCACGTGGGTGCCGGCGGCCACCGTGAGTCGCATAGCCAAGGAGTTTGGTGAGGCAGCCGAGATCGGTGCCACCGTCACCATCGAGACGAGCAAGGGTCCCAAGAGGATTCCCAAGCGTCCGGTGGCGACGCACTTCTTCCGCGGCACCCAGGGGCACGTCAACTCGGGCTGGACCTGTCTCGCAGTGGACATGGTCAATCACATCGTCGGCGCGGCCGACACGTACGGGGGAGCGTTCGGTCTGGGAGCCGCGGTCGGCAGCGGGTACGAGGGGACCGGAAAACCGTACCAGATCCCCTACCCCTGTCCCGACGGCCTGATGGTGGCCAAGACGTGGGTCTACGACCACGTCCCCTATCCCATGCGCGTGCCGAAGCCCCCGACCCGGTTGGACCTGCACGACATGTTCCCGACGTCGATCTACAACGCCTTCACCATCACGAGCCCCAGGTGGCTCGAGATGCTGGAGCGCTTCAAGATCCCCTACAGGCCGGACGTGATGATCAACTTCGGCTCCAACTCGGTGATGACCATGGGCAACGCCGAGGCGGTGACCGAGAACTTCCTGAAGAAGTTCAACTTCATCTTCTCGTTCCAGCTCTACGTCACGGAGTTCGAAGAAGCGGTCGCGGACGTCGTGCTGCCCGACGCCTGCTTCCTGGAGCGCTACACGCCGGCCGTCAGCTTTCCCTCGACCTTCTCCCACCCCCAGGGCGAGGACGACTGGGGCTGGTCGATCCGGCAGCCGGTCGTCGAGCCGCTGTACGAGCGGCGCGATTTCAACGAGGTGATGCTGGAGATCTGCAAGCGCCTCGGCATCCTGGGCAAGTACTACAAGGGGCTGAACGACTCGATCGGCGTGCGTTACGGCGGTGAGATGGACGAGAAACACAAGCTCGTGGAGGATGGCAGCGTCGAGCACTCCTGGGAGGACATCTGCGACCGTCTTCTCAAGGATCGCTTCGGCGAGGAGCACGGCCTCGAGCACGTGAGGAAGAAGGGCGTCTTCACCTGGCCCAAGAAGAAGGAGGACGTCTACTGGAAGTGGTTCAACCCTTCGCGAGTGCCGGTCT
>JABAOH010032173.1_pt1 | contig 68959 bp, 56 predicted proteins | sample 7062181 | NCBI WGS metagenome assembly JABAOH01 (sample SAMN14538630, study PRJNA623070) | marine sediment metagenome | biome: marine biome [ENVO:00000428]; feature: marine pelagic biome [ENVO:01000023]; material: deep marine sediment [ENVO:00002113]; isolation source: pool of 5 deep marine... | reverse complement strand
CATTCATAAAGACCGGCTGAATTAAGTTTTAAAACCCAGAAATCAAGGTCTAGAGCACCCAAGTACTGAGTCGACCCTGCGACTATATAGCCTCCATCGCTTGTCTCCTGAACAGAATATGCCTTATCGCTTCCGCTTCCCCCGTAAATATGCTGCCACTCTACATCTCCCTCTGAAGTAAGCTTCAAAATCCAGGTATCAGAAGTGGGTGAGCCAAAGAAGTGGGTATAGCCCGCAACTATATACCCCCCGTCACTGGTCTCCTGGATGGCATAAGCTGCATCCTCACCAATCCCTCCATAGGTGAACTCCCACTCTATATCTCCTTCAGAAGTAAGCTTTAGGATCCAGTAATCTGATTCCCCAGTGCCAAAGGAGAATGTATAGCCTGCAATTATATACCCTTCATCGCTAGTCTCCTGAACAGCATAAGCCACGTCATCTCCGCTTCCGCCGTAAGTGTATTGCCATTCAATTATTCCGGCCAAAGAGAGTTTAATAATCCAGAGATCAGATATCCCAGCGCCATCCGAGGCAGTGTAGCCCGCAACTACATAACCTCCGTCGCTTGTCTGCTGGATAAAAAAAGCTCGATCAAAGTCACTCCCTCCGTAGGTTCTTGCCCACTGGGCATTGAGGGTTAGGGAAGCGCAAAAAACGAAAAGAAATATTCCTGCTAAAATGACTCTTTTCATTTTCTCTCCAATAGGCGACTTAGTCTTTTTTTTCTTCGTGTCGGCCCGTGTAGTAGGTTGCGATAAAGATTAGGATGAACGGAATCCAGGTTCCTAAAACATTTCCAAACATGGCAAGGCTTCTATTAATGATGAGAGCAACAATGAAAAAGTCCATGAGTATAACAAAAGCAACGAATAAAGCTGCGGTCTCCAGTGGAGTAGTGAAATCGTATTTTTTGAAGTAAAATGAAGTTACTACGACAAAAATGATAGGAGCGGCGATAGCATGAATTATCAGTGTAACAAATTCAGTCGTAACTGCCATTCCGATAAACATAACAGCTCCACAAAGCGTCCATCCTATAAAAGCATAGATAAAAACAATAAATAATCTAATATAACCTAACTTATCCATCATATTGCCCTTATAATATCAATTATTCTATTCCTTTTCCAGCAAGCTCTGAAACCTTGGATTCTCACGGAGCGGATCCCAGAGTGGGTCAAGGCGCAGTAACGGAACAGATACAAATTGCCAAATAAATTCAGAGGATGGAATAGATAGCAGATACTCTATCAGATTAAGAGCCTCCTCATGTTCGCCAACCAAAACATAAATCCTGGCTAAATTCAGGATGTAAGGAGGACCAAGGGCAGCATCTTTTGATACTGGATTAAGCTCTGTTGCACGATTTCCTTCTTGGATGGCTTCACTCTTCTGGCCCAAGTAAGCATAAGCAAGACCAAGTGAAGCGTGGAATCTCGGATCTCCCGGATGATCTTTAACAGCCCTCTCAAGCGCAATGCGCGCTAACTCAGCCCTGCTCTTCACAAGCGAAAGCTCTTTCATAGCATGATACACTGAAGCGTAAGTCAGGTTTTTTAAGAAATAGAATTGTTGTCCCTCGAAAGAATCATAAGATAAGGAGGCAAGTTGGTCCAGCACCTCCTGGAAGTTTCGCTCAAGCATGCCAAGAGTGAACCGCATGTAATCTTTTAGCTGGTGCTGGGGCAAGGCTTCCAACAAGGCTTTCGTTTCTTTTATATTTCCTTCTGAGAGTAGATGGATTGCAACGATGCCCAGTTGAGCTGTAAAATGATCTGGATTAATCGAGAGGACACGGTGGAACCACTCTGCAGCTTCATCATATCTGCGCATGCTTATGTATGATAATCCTGTCTCATAAGCTAATTGCGGGTTACGCGGGTTGAGCCTGAATGCCCTTTCAAGCGTTACCAACGACCGCTCCCACATACCCTTTCGTCTCTGGATGTAGCCGAGTATTGACGGTGAGACGTTAGGTCGCGCTTTTTGGAGGGATTCAAATATTTCGGCTGCGCGGTCATAGTCAAGAAATCCCCTGTAGTAGTAAACCGCAAGGGCCTGTTGCGCTTCGGGCAGATCAGGCTGGAGCTCCAGCGCTCTGTCCACTGCAGCCCTTGATTTTTCCAGGCGTTCTTCGGTGCGGCCTATGCCAAAATGATACATCCTAGAATGGATACGAGATATCCTGACATAAGCCAGTACAAATTCAGGATCTAATTCAGTCGCTTTTTCAAGCATCTCGACTGCTTGTACAAATTCTTGATTATCCAAGCGTGCCCAGCCTCTACTTTCGTGCTCTAATCCGCGCAAATAATAGTCATAAGCTTCAAGATTATCAGTGGGTCCAGCATTTAAAGCCCTGCGTTCAGGTTCCAACACCGTGAGGTCTAATTGCTGGGCGACTTGCTCTGCAATTTCAGATTGGACCGAAAATATGTCTTCTAATACCCTGTCATAACGCTCTGACCAGAGGTGAGCGTCATCGGAAGCCCTGATAAGTTGAGGAGTTACCCGCACTCGTCCTTTGCCTCCAGCACTCCTATCCCAACGCACAGATCCCTCAAGCGCATAATCAATGCCCAATTCATCCCCTATTTGCCTTATTGTCTTATCTGTATTTTTATACTGGATTGCGCTTGTCCGAGAGATTACTCCGAGCCCCTGCAAGGAGGCAAGACGACTGGTAATTTCCTCTGTTATTCCGTCGGCGAAATACTCATCTCCTGGGGGACCAAGATTCTTAAACGGCAGAACGACAAGCATCTTTTCCCCAGGAGGAGGTGCAGTTATTCTGCTTACGAAATATAAAATAGCAAGTCCTGCTGCAACGACTGCCATTAACACAGCGGCAATCAGCATCCAACGCAGCCTGAACGTCTCTTTTATCTTCTTTGAAGTGGTCGGCTTTCTCTTGGGGATAATCCTCTCTCCTGTAGTAATCCCCTCTTTTATCTTGCTTAATTCCGCAAGGAGCTCCTTTGTCTCCTGATATCTCTTCTCTTTATTCTTCGCTATGCATTTCATGATCACTCGGTCCAAATCTTCTGGGATCTGAGAATTGAACTGCTTGGGGCTAAGAGGTTTTTCTGTCTTATGCTTCAAGGCAATACTCAAAGCTGTCTCCCCTTCAAAAGGAAGCTTTCCTGTTGTCATCTCGTACATGATGACTCCCAACGAATAGATGTCAGATCTTCTATCAACTTCTTCTGCTCCCACTTGCTCAGGTGACATGTACTCCGGGGTTCCGACCATAACTCCAGCGCCAGTTATTCCTTTTTCTTTAATCGACCGAGCTATGCCAAAATCCATGATGCGAGTATTCCCCTCTTTATCGATTATGATGTTGCTCGGCTTCAAATCCCGATGCACAACCCCTAACCTGTGTGCCTCGTCCAATCCCTCACAAACTTGTTTAGCCAGGAAAACAACTTGAGCTGGGCTCAACTGTCCCATCATCCCGATCACGCTCTTCAAGCTTTTCCCAGGAATATATTCCATGGTTATGTAATGAGTTCCTTCTTCTTCACCAAGGTCAAACATGCGACAGACATTCCTGTGAGCTATCTTGCGGGCAAGTTTAAGTTCATTACTGAAACGCTCTATCGTCCTCTCTGCTTTAGCAATTTCTGGATTTATGAGTTTTAAGGCGACCTCTTCTTTTATCGTCTTATCGAACACCCTATAGACTTTGCCCATGCCTCCTTTACCCAGCTCATCGATAACCTCGTACCTATCGGCAAAAACCGCGCCGCGGGCTAATTCTTTAAGAGGCGTTTGGAGAGTTTTGGTGTGAGGCACTCCGGCTTTCTTGGACGGAAGAAGCTGCTCTCCGCAATTGCCACAGAAATTGGTGCTTTCAGGATTATCGTAATTGCATTTAGGACATTTCATGGGCTTAAAATTTGAAAGCTTAAATAACTTTTATAGACGCCTTTTCGTTGGGCGGAAGTCCCGGGTCAATTCATGGACCATGTATTCAATTAATCTTTTTTGAGTCTCATCCTGGTCTTTAACATCAAAATAGGGAATCTGGTCTTGACTAATACTCATGTTTGCTAAAGACTCTTTCCTTAAAACTGAGTCCGTCCACAGGGTTGCTCCTGTTTCGGTTGAAAAAAGTCTGGCCGTCATTGAAATATTAAAACTCGCCCCTACTCTTAGGCTCTTTATTAGCGCTCCAATGTCTACGTCGGGCTTGACCTCAGAGATTTTAATTTCTCCATGAAAAAACGATGCCACACCAAAATATTCCCCGATAGCACTCTTTGCTTCTTGATCCAGGCTTGTTTCGTTGATCTTTTCCAGGACTTTCTCAAGGGGGCCGAGTTCAATAACCTGAACCCCTCTTTGAAATCTGGTAATTTCCTGCAAAAAACGCTGTGTTGCCATCTCATCCAGCTGCCCTTCAGCATTTTCGACTGAAAAGGAAATTAATCCAACTTTTTCATAAGGCAATAAGTCGATCTCGGGAGGAACCAGCACTTTAGGGCCACAGGCGATAAACATGAATAAGATATAAATCAACAAACTTTTTCTAAGCATCGTGTCTCTCCTAAAAATCATTATACCAAAATGCTCTTAGAGAAAAGAACTTTTTTTCATTTTACTGTTTTCTTAGCTCACGCCAATTATTTAGTTGTCAGCAACCAGGAAGTAGTTTTCTTTATATATCCGAACTCCCGTTGAAAATCATTTGATTTTTAAATTAAGAATAGTATAAAAACTAAATGTTATTCGCAGCGCAAAGATAATGCTTAATACATGTGAGGCGTTCGAATTATTTCTTGTAGAGGCTTGATTCATGCATAAGAGCTTGATTCAGGTTGAGTAGGGGTTTGATTTATCAAACCCACATTTTGAAAAAAAACAAATATATAAGGTGGACTTGATGAATCAAGCCCCTACAATATGAAAATAAATATTTCATGGAGGATAATCAATGAATAAAAAATACTTTTCGACGGCAATCCCCCTGGTCTTATTGGCTCTATTCTTTTTTGGATGTGCAAAAAAAGATCAAGAATTGAAAGCAGCATTGGAGAGCATTACAGCAGAGGAGTTATCAAGGGACGTGGAAATCCTCTCTTCAGATGAATTTGAAGGGCGATCGCCAGATTCAAAGGGAGAGGAAAAGACTATAAACTTCTTAAAAGAGGAATTTCTAAAAGTCGGTTTAAAGCCAGGAAACGGCGAGAGTTTCTTCCAAGAGCTTCCGATGGTGGAAATAACTGCAGACCCTGTGACTAAGCTCGAAATAAAAAGCGATAAAAAATCGATGCATTTTGCTTATGGCGACGAATTTGTGGGAGTTACACTTCGAGTCGTAGAGAAGGTTTCGCTGGATGATTCCGAAATGATCTTTGTTGGCTACGGCATAGTTGCACCTGAATACGATTGGAATGATTATGAGGGTCTTGATGTGCGTGGTAAAACTGTTGTGATGCTGGTCAACGACCCTGGATTTGCTACAAAAGATCCTGAATTTTTTAAAGGTCGAGCCATGACGTACTACGGACGCTGGACTTATAAGTTCGAAGAAGCTGCCCGGCAGGGTGCCGCCGGTGTATTTATCATACACGAGACCGAACCCGCTGCTTATCCATGGGGAGTCGTTAAGAATGGCTGGACTGGGCCCCAATTCTACTTGATAAGCGAGGATAAAAACTTATCCCGCTGTGCTGTTGAGGGCTGGGTAACGATTGAAACTGCGCACAAAATCTTTGAGAGCGCCGGCCTGGATTATGACGAGATAAAACCTGCTGCAGCCAAGCGCGGATTTAAATCCATCCCTCTCGGCTTGAAGGCATCGGTCACTCTAATAAACAGTCTAAGGCAATCGAAGTCAAATAACGTGATAGCGCTTCTCCCCGGAGCAGATCGAGCTGACGAATGCATCATCTATATGGCACATTGGGACCATTTTGGCATTGATTCAACACTTGAAGGAGACCAAATTTTCAACGGCGCGCTTGACAACGCTACTGGGACAGCTGCGCTTATCGAATTGGCAGAAGCTTTCAAGATGCTCGAATCACTCCCCTCCCGGTCGATAATTTTTCTCGCAACCACCGCGGAGGAACAGGGACTTCTCGGCTCGCAATACTATGCCACTCATCCTGTCTGCCCCACAGCTAAAACCGCAGCTGCTATCAATATGGATGCTCTCAATATTTATGGCAAGATGAAAGATATCACAATTATTGGCTACGGAAACTCTGAGCTAGACGATTATGTTAAAGCTGCCGCTAAAGAGCAAGGACGCAGAGTTCGACCGAATCCGACGCCAGAAAAAGGTTCTTTTTACCGCTCAGATCATTTTCCGTTTGCCAAACAAGGTATACCTGCTCTTTATACAAGTTCTGGCATTGACCATGTTGAACACGGTGAAGATTGGACTCTGGCCAGAAAGGAAAAATATACAGCAGAAAATTACCATAAACCATCTGATGAGTTTAACCCGAACTGGGACCTTTCGGGTGCTATCGATGATCTTCGCCTACTTTTCAGAGTTGGTTATAAGCTAAGCATGGAATCTACATTTCCCAACTGGAAAGAAGGAACTGAATTCAAGGCAAAAAGAGATGCGGATATGGAGGCGGCAAAGAAAAAATAGGAGCTTAAATCCCTTCCCTATTATTAATTTTTTCAGCCTTATCAGCTGTAAAAAAAATGGTAGAAAATGGGGCCAGGCCCCATTTATTTTTATTGGGGCCTGGCCCCATTTTTTGTGGCCCCATTTTTTGCTCCCATTTTTATGTGCATCTGGTATTCTCTTCATTATTCTGTATAATCTATAATTCTGTTATATTGGAGATCAACCTCGCCCGTGAAAGAAAAGGTTTACTTTAAAAACAGCAAAGGAGACAAGCTTTGTGGGATATTATCTAATCCCACATCTCAGAAAGAAAAGCCGATTATAATTCTGTGTCATGGTTTCTCCACAAGTAAGGAAGGCCGCACCTATGTACGCCTGGAGGATATTCTGAATGACAAAGGGATTTCCACTTTTAGGTTTGATTTTTTCGGGCACGGTGAAAGCGAAGGGAAATTCGAAGAGATAACTACTTTTGAAGCTGTTGACGATATCCAGAACGCCATTAAGCTTCTGAAGGAATCAGACTACAAGAAAATTGGACTTATCGGTTCAAGTTTTGGCGGGATGGCTAGTATACTAGCTGCCTCAAAATCAAATGCTCTGTATGTTCTGGCTCTAAAATCGCCGGTATCAGATTATACGGCCCTTATACATTCTCGAGTGGATGAAAAAGATATCAAGAACTGGAAAGAAAAGGGAATCATCGACGTCACCGGAGTGGATGATGAAGCTCGTAAATTAAAATACTCTTTTTATGAAGAAGCTGAAAAAGTTAAGGCATACGAGGCTGCCCAAAATATCAAGATTCCCGCGTTGATTGTTCACGGAGATGAAGATGAGACTGTACCTATCGAACAGAGTAAAAAGACGGCAAGCTTAATCCAGAATTGCCGTCTGGAAATAATTGAAGGTGCAGACCATACATACTCTGAGGCGTCACACTTTGAAAAGATGCTGGATATGATTTCAGAATTTATTATAGAGCAGTCTCAAGATAAATGAGGGTAGGCCGATTGGAAACTTTTAGCCGAATAACTCAGCCGACGGAAACCAAGAAGAGAAATAAACGCACTTTCATTTAATCGTGGACGATCACTTCGTAGGTTTCGCGAATAGGAGGTCCTTTGAAAAATCTCACGAACTTGACCAACTGTTCCTGGAAAAAATGGCTGCTTTCAGTAGCAAGCATATCCTTTTCACTTTGCCATAAGGTTATAGGAATGCTTGTACCTGTTTTACGGTCGGTCAGGAAATAGGCTCCCTTATAACCCTTCTTATCTTTGCACAACGGAATAACGCTCTCCTCAAAGAGCTTTGTGGCTTCATCTATCCGATTGATTTTGATTTGAAGTCTGAGTAAACGGGCAAACATATCATTTCCCTCCTTTTATTGATTTATGGAATAAAGGGATGGGAATAATTTTTTCATATTGGCTTTCCCTTAAATCCTCATCGATATCTTTATGCGCACCGTCTATCTGCATATCTATCTATTTATGCATCATCTATATACTTATCCAGTAAAGCTTTTATTAATCATTTAGACAATCCTTTCAGCTCGGCCAGCTGCTTCCCGCACTTGCCGCAATAGGATATATCTTCAGGATTTTTAAAATGACAAGCGGGGCATTCCATAGTTCATTCTCCCCTTTGAATTTTCGGCAAAAGAATAACAACAAACGGGAAATTAGTCAAATTGTCTTATGTGTTTCGCTTTGCTTCTTATTCGTAGCGTAAGGAATCAACGATATCCAAGCGCATGGCTCGAAGTGCTGGAGTCAGCCCAGCCAAAAAGCCAGCTGCTATCATTAAAAAGACTGTAATTATGGAGGCAAGGAAAGAATTCTCGGGCGAAAAAAGCATCATAAGCTGTACGCTCTGAGTTCTTAAGAAGGCAACAAGACCCGTGAGGCCGGCGTTTATGCTCCATCCGATCCCAAATCCGATAAGCCCGCTAAGAAATGTGATTGCGAGTGCCTCTGTGAAGAGCTGCTGGAAAATATGTCTCTTGAGCGCTCCGACAGCTCTACGAATGCCTATCTCCCGGGTTCGCTGGGTGACGACAAAATACATGATGTTCATCACTCCCACAGCCCCGATCATTAGAGTGATCACTCCCACTCCTCCCAAGAATACCTGAAGTGCCAGCACGATATAATCCAGGAATTCCGTGCCTTCAAGCATGCTGAAAATATTTAAAGCATCTTCATCTTCAGGATCAAACCTATGCAGTTTGGACAGAACTTGGCGAATCTCCGATTCTGTCTTCCTATAGCGTTCTTTACTTACTGGCGAAACAAGGATTCGAGAAATGTATTTTTCTCCGCTGAAGTCTTTAAGAGCTGCAGTGAGCGGAATAAGCATCTTTTCATCATCCAGGGAAATGTTTATAGAAAGCTGAAATCCTTTTGGCTGAGAAGTACCTACGACCAGATAGCGAATTCCGTTGATATTGACATACTCACCTGTGACGTCGCGAGTGCGGCTCCCAAAAAGCCGCTCTTGAATAGTCGATCCTAAAAAGCAGACCCTCCTGCTTTCCTCAATATCTCCTTGATTTATGAACCGACCCCAGGCGGTTTTAAAACTACGCATCTCTGAAGTATCTGGAACCACACCCAGGGTGTGGACAGCGCGGTTTTCGTTGCCGTATTTCACTACCGGATGTCCGCAATCATATTCTGGTATGGCTACCTCTATCTCAACAGGAAAGGCTAAGAGTGCGTCTATGTCTCTTTCTGAAAGCCGGACTCTTCGCGCTTCTCTGTAAGTACCTCTTTTGCTTTGAACACGACCACCTCTCACGTGTATAGTTTTTTCACCCATCTTGCCCCATTCACGGTTGAAAAATCCCTGAAAACCTGCACCGAATCCTATAAGCACAATCACAGCAGCAATGCCCCAAAAAATTCCGAACATGGTGAGAAAACTTCTGGATTTGCTGCTGCGAATCTCGAGAAAGGCTTGTCCTATAAGTTCACCCGTCAGTGTTCGCGAGACCCAAAGGGGCTTTGGCACTTTCTTACCAACAACTGTTTCACCCCGTTCATACTGCAGGGCTTTAGCCGGCTCCATCTCGGCCGCGTTTTTGGCTGGGATGTATCCTGAAATAACTCCGGTCAAGATCATCACCAAGACAACGATCAACGAGAGCTCTGGTGAGTTCTGAGGAAGAGGAATGAACCGGGGCAAAGGCAAAAGATTAACTCCCCCCAGAAGAGCAGACCCCAACAGAAAACCAATGAGTCCACCCAGCATCGTAATGAACAGCGCTTCGGCTAAGAAATGGAGCCGGATGTCCCTTTTCCTAGCTCCTACTGACTTACGGATGCCTATCTCACGCGTGCGTTCCTGCACAGAGACAAACATTATGTTCATTACTCCAACGCCGCCGATAAACAAGGTGATTATCCCTATTAGGCCCAAGAGACTATTCAATCCGAGAGAGAGCAGACTGAACATCTTATCAAAAAAGGCAAATTCAAAAATCGTCAACGCTTCTTCATCATCGGGATCAAAATGATGACGTTCAGCCATGAGACTACGTATCTCCTTAACTACTTGACTGGATTTATAATTCTCCTTGGGAGAGGCAAAAACGAGATTAAGGCTCTTCCCGTCGCCCCATAATTGCTGGGCTGTGCTTAGGGGAACTAGAACCTGGTCATCATGCCGGCTGTTTATGGTAGACAATTGAAGCTCTTTTTCAACGGCTAAGCCTATAATAGAGAAGGTTACACCACGAATCTTGATCTTTTTTCCTACTGGATTAGATTCTTCGCCAAAAAGCTGCTCTCTAATATTGTTGCCGATAAACGCAAAACGCCTGCGATTTTTTACATCGTCATCAATGATAAATCGCCCTTTAGCCACTTGCCAGTTGTTCATCTCCTTGGCCACCGGCAGCACACCACGAATATTGAACCTTCGGGCTTCAGTTTCGGCTTTTACCTGGTACCACCGTGTCATCTGCGGGCTTATCTTGCCCACTGAAGGACATTGCATTTCAATAGCCTCGATATCCTTTATTTCCGGTACTATAGGTCGTCCGGTTTTATACCCACCAATTCCGATCGAAGTGTGACCTGGCATAAAAAAAACCAGGTCCTCACCGATTTTATGCATACCTTCCCACATATAATCGCGGAATCCAAAACCCCATCCCAATAAGATCATTATGGCCATAATCCCCCAGATAATCCCAAAAAGCGTGAGGATGCTTCGTAGTCGGTGTGCCTTCAGGTCTTCGAAAGCCTGTCTAATAATCTCGGATAATCGCATAACTTAATCCTTGCCATGAGGCTAAATCAGGCATACAATCCCTGCAGGACGGCCACAGAAATCTTCTGCGAGGATATTATATAGGAAGAACCACAACCAGGCCCTCTTCAAGGCCAGAGAGAACCTCTGTCCGAAGACCGTCGGAAATGCCCTTGGTTATTTCTACCTTACGCATGCCTTCTTCTACAGAATCGTCCTGGATATTGACGAAAGTTTTTCCATCCTCGTATATTATTGCCCCTTCCGGAACAACAAGAACATTTTCATGTTCCTCCAGAATAAGCTCGGCATCTGCTGACATACCCACACGGAGCTTATTCTCCTGATCTCTAACTGTCGCTTTAATCTCGAAATTAATGATGTCCTCTTCCTCACGACCCCTAGGACTGATGTGGGTTAGCTCTGCTTTAAAAGGCTCGTCCGGATAAGCTTCTACATATATTCTGGCCGGCAGGCCAAGATGTACTTTTCCGATATCTGCTTCGTCCACGTCGCCTCGAAAATGTTTCTCAGAAACATCGGCGAGAATCATGATTACTGTTCCTCCGTAGGCTGAAGAAATGGGGATGACTGCGCTCCCTTTATCGGTGTCGCGGGAAAGGATAATTCCTGAGATGGGAGCAATCAGTGTCATGCTGGCAATGGCCTCCCGTGTCTCTTTTTCGATTTCAAGCCTATCTTGTTCACTAATCTCGATACCTTCAGCTAGCGACTCCACATTCGACCCCTGCTCCAGCACTCGTAATTGAGCCATAGCTGCATAAAAGCGAGCTTTAGCCGTATAATAACTGGCTTTGGCTTGATCGTACTTTTCTGGCGCAATCAGTTCTTGCTCCTTTAACTCCTTGTTTCTCAGATATTGTCTTTCAGCGACGAGCTTGTCGTAGGCTGCGGCCTTTACTTCGGTGCGGGCCTGCACCATTTCAACCGGTGTTGCCCCGGGAATAATCTCCACCAACTTCTGGCCAACAGTTACCCTGTCCCCTTCCTCAACATAAAATTGATTAATCAGGCCACCAATTTTTGATTTGATCTCAGCCTTGTAAAGAGGTTCTATCTTGCCCGTGGCCACGACAGTCTTCGAGATGTTCCCCCTTTCCACTTTTGCTGTGTTTTCTATCTGAGTGTCACTACCCGGTCGGCAACCTCTTATGGCCACAATAGAAAGACCAACGACCACGACCACTATTACGATGATAAAAATAACCTTTTTCATAGTACCTGGCTCCTCACATCTACTTTATTGTATTATACGATAAAGCAGGAGCCGGAGTTCATGTAATATTTATTATTTTTTCTTTTTTCTCTTTTTCTTTTCTCTCTCTTCCTATCTCTTTTTTTTCTTTCATTTCTTTTATACTTTTTCATTCATTATTCCTTTTTGGAATTTAATAGTTGAACCCAACTTCTTACCCTCCGCATAGGATATTGCGGCCTATCAGGAGAAGCGCGCAATTGAACAACTGGATTAGCATGCAATCGTGAAGATAAATCAGGCATTTTTCTGGCGGTATTCTTCTTTTTTTGACTAGAATGGTAGGTGTATTTACGAATTTGTTGGGACAAATGCGTCGGATGGGCAGCTTTCAAGTAAGCCTTAATTCAGAATTTGGCTGTGAGCTTTAATGTCAGAGTGGAGATTATCAGAAACGTCTTCTACCCCCGCTTCCTCCGCCGCCTCCTCGGCCAAAACCTCCTCTGCCTCGGTCATCGCGACGAGGGCGGGCCTCGTTAACCCTAAGAGTGCTCCCCTTCAGATCTTTGCCATCAAGGCCTGAGATCGCGGCTTGAGCTTCGGAACTGTTGGACATTTCAACGAATCCAAATCCCCTAGAATCTCCGGTGAATTTGTCTTTGATGATCTTGTAAGATGTGACCTCCCCAAAGGCTTCAAAAGCCTCTTTCAAATCTTCTTCGGTAGCCTCGCGTGGCAAATTACCTACATAAATATTCATTTTGACTTCCTTTTAATATTGGATTTTTTATAAGGGGAGGACATATTTTTTACCTATTGAAATTTTCCCTCATCCCTTATGATGCCTGCTTGTTTTGTAGCTGCACAGGTCTCCTCAATTTCAACATGAATGATGATACCACAGAAAGACAAAAGCGTCAATGGAAAGCGGGCCTTCCCCAAGACGCTTGCTTATAATGATTTCTTCTTCTTAACTGCTTTGGTCTTTTCGCTTTTTTTCTGTTCTTTTTTCCACTTTTTGACGCGCTTACTCATATCGTCTATTGTGCTCTTCATAGACTCTCCCCACTCTTTCATCCGGCCGGAAATATCCTCCATTGGAGGTTTGAGTGTACTTCCCAGTTCCTTGAGCTTCTCGCCGAGTTCGGCCATGGATGGCTCAATGGCCTTATCAAAATCACGCAGCTTCTTTTCTGCCTTATCAAGATGTGGCTTGATCTCCTCACCGAGCTCCTTGAATTTATCTCCGATCTCGGAAAAGATATCCTTCTCCTTCTTCTTCTTGCTCATATTACTCTCCTTTTAACCTAAATAGATTCCGTTTTTAATTTATTCAAAATCTATAAATCATTTGAGTATCAAGAGTGAAAAAGAATCCGCCACAACAATATATTCTCCGCATACAAGTGCTCTTGCAGATTCACCAGGTGTATCAAACGAGCTGACCAGTTTGGGAGAAGATGGATTACTTATATCGATTTTCTTTAGCCCTGAAATCTCATCCGAGACATAGGCATAATAACCTTTAACCGTTATTCCGTTGGCAAAGCCTGACATTTCAAACGAACCAACAATCGATGGAGCTGAAGGCTTGCTTATATCTAATATCTGCAATCCTGAAGAGCCATCTGCTACATATGCATGCCCCCTTCTAATAGCCACATCATAAGTAAGGCCTGGCGTTTTGTAAGAGCCTGTAAGTTTGGGAGAAGATGGATTGCTTACATCTATTATGTGGAATCCAGTGTCGCTGTTGGCGATATATGCATAGTCTCCTTCGACAGCAATGCCGTAAGCAAAGCCCGGCATTTTATGCGTGCCAACGATCGAAGGAGCTGATGGATCGCTGATATCTATGACATGAAATCCTGAATGATCAGAGGTCATATAAGCATAGTTTCCTCTTACAACTATTGCTCGCGGCACACCGGGAACAGGAAATTGCCGGGCAAGCTTTATTTTTGCGGGATCGCTTATGTTGTATATTTTTAACGACCATCTGTCGGTGATATAGACATAATTACCGCTTGCCGTTAAACCATGAACTCCTCGCATGCGGCCTATTGAGCCTACAATCTTTGGGTCAGAAGCATTGCTGATATCTACTATCTGCAAGCCAGAGAGGTCGCCCACCGCACAAACATACTTGCCGTTAACTGCAGCATCTATTATTGAGCCAGGGGTATAATAGACGCCTTTCATTACGGGTTTAGAGGGATCGATCACTGACATGATATGGAGACCTGCGAAATAATCCACTATATAAGCATATTCGCCGCTTACAGCCACATCCCAGGCCTCGTTGTACATAGTGTATTTGCGGGTAACAGCAAGGATAGGAGCACTTGGATTGCTGATGTTTATTATCTGAAAGGCCCCATCATAAAGATTTCCCACGTAGGCATAATCACCGCTTACTGCAACTCCATGAGCATAGCCTGAAGTGATGAAAGAGGTGGCAAGCTTGGGAGATGACGGATCGCTGATATCAATTATTTGAAGGCCAGGTGAACCATCCGCCACATAAGCATAATCCCCGGATACAGCAACTCTTTCTGCGGTGCCAGGCGTGTCGTAGGAGCTTGTTAGCTTCGGAGTTAAAGGATTGCTGGTGTTTATTATTTGTAATCCGGAGGAGTTATCCGCTACATAGGCGAAATTACCTTTTAAAGTCACTCCTCGGGCGTCATCAGTTGTATCAAAGGAGGCGGCAAGTTTGGGAGATGATGGATTGCTTATGTCTATTATCTGCAGTCCTGAAGGGCCATCAGCAATATAAGCATGCTCGCCTTTCAATGCTATATCTTTAGCTTCGCCCGGGGTGTCTAAGAAGCCAGTAAGAGAAGGAGCGTTAATGTTGGATACATCCACAATCTTCAAACCTTTCTTCCCGGCAGCGATAAAGGCGAGGTTGTCTTTCAAATCAATTCCGAATCCTCCTCCTAGAAAGAGACGGGAGATGAAAACAGGTTTCAACTTGTTTGAAATATCGAGAATAACAAGACCGTTTAAAAAGGCACAATAAGCATGATCGCCGTCTATTTTTGCATCATAGGCTTTTGTCCATAATATACTGCTTACATATTCAAGATTAGAGGCTTCTAAAATCTCAGCAGAGAATGAACATGCAAGCAGTATTGCGAGCAGCAAAACGGATTGTTTAAAAAGTAGCTTTCTCATAGCAAAGCCCATTTCATGTCTCCCATTTTAAAATTACCATTCCCAAAAATTGCAGTTTTGGTGAATCAAATCCCTACAAGATCGTCTCAAATTAAGATATCCTCTTTCCACCCAAGTTTTATCAATTCTATTTTATTTATGTCGCTTGTACCCAATCCATGCTTTACATCGGCAACTTCTATATGCCTCGGAACTGGCGGAATTTCTCGATCTTTGCCAAGCTTTTCGCGGCGTTTAGCCATGAGCAGCCGCAGGCCAAGGGCATCAACCGCGACAGGATCTTGACTTACAAACAGGCCCTTGTAATTCCAAACATACCTTCGGCTAAAATGGTGGGGTCCACGACCATGAAACTGCGGCGTAAGTGCACACAAAATATTCAACCGGGTCTTTCCCTTTACTTGGGGTAGAGAAAACAGGGCTCCCAGGTCTGCACAGCTGTTGGGATGATAAGCGGATTGAGACCTTGCAAACATTATGTAATTTTTCATACAGCCGCTGATACCTGCGAGATAATGAGTTCTTAGAGGTCTGACATTGATAAGAGAAGTTGCTTTTAAGAAAACCGGATTTCTCCGCACGCCATGATCATCAACACTGATGTCATCTTTTTTCACCCCAACATCTATCAGCCGGCGCTCGATCGCCCTCTCAAGCTCAGACGGAGTAGGAAGATAGGACCAAACATTGCTTTTAATCCCCACAACCTCGCCCGGCTTAACGATCATTTCAAGAGCTTTAACTGGATCTTCCTCACCAAACAAAGCCATAACCGCTTCATCAACCATCTGCTGGATTATTTCTGCGTTGATCTTGGAATTTTCATCCAGTGCATCAGGATGGCGAACCAAAACGACTTTTGATTTTTTTGTCTGTTGAGAGGAAAATCCTATTGCAGCTCCTAATACTGCAAAGGTACTTCCACAAATAAAATCCCTTCGAGTTATAACCTTTCCCATGGCAAGACCGCCTTTCTACTAATTTTGTAGACTACAGAAATTCTGAAGCCTAGTCCATGCTGGGCGCAAAAAATAGAAAAGGACTCCTTTTTATAAGTATGGACTCTTTAAAACTTCCATATTATAAAAATTAATATAACATAATAAAAGGGAAAAAAGGTTCGAGTCCTCAATTCGGGTAAAACTGCATATTACAATTTTGAATAAGTGCGGGTTTGATGAATCAAACCCCTACAAACAAATCAAATCCCTGCACAATAAAAAGCGTTGATTTGATGAATCAAACCCCTACAAATACAATTAATCCCATCCAGATATAAGGCGGGGATTGTTACGTGACAGTTTCCTCGCAATAAAAGGAAGAACTTGTTAAAATATATCTTTTGATTTCCCCAAATTCTGGGATAAAGATGCTTCCTTACTATGACTACTCATAAAGAAAGGAGGCAAAGTAATTAGAATTCTTAGTTAATTCCTTCAATAGGAAGATTTTTTTATTTCATACGTCAAAATAACATCATGCCCGATAAGTTACCTGAAAATTCCCTAGAAAGAAAACTTGGGCTTTTCCCCGTAACAAACATCGTCGTTGCCAATATGATCGGAGCCGGAATATTCGTTACATCCGGGCTGTTAATGGAAGACCTGGGTAATCCTTTATTACTGATGGCATTGTGGATTGTGGGGGGACTGATAGCGCTGTGCGGCGCTTTATGCTACAGCGAACTTGGCGCAGCAATACCGCAGGCAGGAGGTGAATATATTTTCCTTTCCAGATTATTCAATCCTCTGTTCGGCTTCTTAAGCGGTTGGGTCTCCTTTTTTGTCGGTTTTTCTGCTCCGGTAGCTGCTTCTGCCATAGGATTTACAGAATATTTAACCAGAGCTTTTCCTCAGCTTCTAAGTTTAGGGATTTTCGGGGAAGATTTTGAAGCAATGGCCTTAAAAAAGTTTTATTCGATCCTTGTTATCTTGGTTTTTACCTTGGTTCATCTTAGAGGGATTATATTCGGGACAAGAGTTCAAAATTTACTGACATTATTAAAAGTCGGTTTGATAGCTGGTCTTATATTGATAGGATTTTCCTTTGGAAAAGGGAATTTCGATCATTTCTCCCAGGGTAAAGAGTTCATCTTTGATTTTGGAGGATGGAAAGTCATTGGTCTTTCTCTAATGTGGATAATGTTTGCCTACAGCGGTTGGAACGCATCCGCTTACATAGGATCAGAGATAAAAAACCCGAAGAAAAATCTGCCTCTTTCTTTGATCCTGGGAACTGGAATAGTCATCCTTCTTTATTTCGGCTTGAATCTATTTTATGTCTATGGCGCTTCGCCTGAAGAAATGAGTGGGGTCATCTCCATAGGTGGTCTTGCAGTGAGAAATCTGTTCAGTAAATCTTTCGAGAGCTTTTTATCAGTCCTGATATCCTTCGCCCTTCTATCATCTTTGAGCGCCTTCATCATTCTGGGCCCGAGAGTTTATTACTCAATGGCTAAAGATGGGTATTTCTTCAAGTTTGCTTCCAAGGTCAACAGTGTTTACCGAGTTCCTTCAAAATCAATATTGCTGCAGTGTGTAATTGCGATAGTCATAGTGTTATCAGGGACTCTTGACAAGATATTGACTTATATGGGTTTTTCCCTTGGCATTTTCCCGATTCTGGCAGTAATTGGTGTTTTTAAGCTAAGAAGTTTAAATAAAAGTGAGTATAAAATGCTGGGTTATCCCGTTATTCCCATCATATACATACTCGCAGGTGTTTCGATTCTTACTCTGGGTTTTCTTGAAGGCCCGATTCCCTCATTGATTGCGATTCTAACCGTGCTAGCGGGAATTCCCGCATATTATATTTTTAAGAGAATAAACGAAAAATAAGATCGATTCCCTGCAAGATTTATCGTGTCTTTGGCTCGAAGCCTATTCTATCAAATGGATTGACGACGCTTGTCATAATGTTCCGCATATGAGAATTGATCCGTTTTAGCCAGCGGAAATACATGGCAAGAGATACCGCATCGCCAGGACGGATGTTTTTGTCCTCTTCTTTAATCAGCCCTATTAATATTTTGTCACAGATGGGATTTACCCATTTATATTCTTCAAGCAGCTTCAAAGCCTCAGCCTCTTCGCAGGATTCAAAGCAATCTCGAGTCTTAGCAAAATTCTCTTCCATCGCCTCTTCCACTCGCTGCAAATCTTTTTCAAATTTCCCTCCGTGTAACTTCCCAGAATGATTCAGGGCCAGTTCAACAATATTTTTGGTGTAATCTCCGATTCGTTCAATGTCGATGATAATGCTTACTAAAACCAAACCTGAAGGCAGCTTAGCCGCTCCGCTGACTGCAAGGTGATTAAACACATTACGACGCACCTCCCGCTCATACTTATTGATTTCCAAATCTTTATCCTTAATATCAATATCAACTTGATTATCCTCTAAATACCGCAGCGATTCCTTGGCCCTTATAAACATTTGGCGCGTTAAGTCTAACATCAAATAAGATCGTTTATAAGCACGGTCCATCAACGTATCCTTCTTAAAGATTGCAATCCATTCTTTAAACATCGACTCCCTCCTACCTCAAAAAATAAATCAATAGAATGGGTATAAGGAAAAAAACAATCAGAATATAAAAGACTGGAATCAGTTTCTTCCGGGTCGCAAACTTGGAAAATCTTTGGGCTAAAGAGACAGGCACGAATTTCAAAGGCCACCAGATAATCATTCCAGATATATTAAAAAGTAGATGAGAAAAAGCCACAATGATCGCCGAAAGATTTCCCGTTACTAGAGCAGCAAGAATCGCTGTTACCGTTGTCCCGATATTGGCCCCTACAGTGTAAGGGAAAATCTGGACAATGGTCAAGAGGCCTGCCCCTGCCATTGGAACCGCAAGGGAAGTCGTGATAGAACTACTCTGCACCATTACAGTCAACATTAATCCAACCAGAAATGCCCTCAAAGGTGTCTTGAATAAATAGCGATCGAACCAGGCCTCCGCCCTTGTCACTACCAAGGCTTTTAAAGATTTCACCATCTGAGATAACGCCAAAAGCAGACAAACAAAAGATAAAACCAACAAAATCCAGGGTTGATCTCCAATCCAGTTCTTTATAACTCCTACGACAGGTTTGGTTATCGCTTTTACAGGACTTAGAAATTTCAGGCCTCCAATGTGTTGAAATTCCTCGCCCATAAAGCTCGCAATCTGGCCCAAGAAATTCGTAAAATACTGCAAAGGAAATATCACAATTACTGCCAGCAAATTGAAAAAATCGTGCACAACTGCTACTGAAAATGAGCGTTGAAATTCAATATTGCGATTAATCTGGGTAAGAGAGGCGAGCGTGTTAGTCACGGAAGTTCCTATATTGGCCCCCATTATTATGGGTATGGCATTAGCGACATTCAAAACTCCGCCCCCCACGAGGCCTACGACAATGGATGTAGTAGAAGAAGAGGATTGGATAAAAGAAGTCGCCAGAATTCCGATAAATAAGCCTACTAGAGGATTGGTCGTGGTTTGAATTAGATTTGTCGCCAGCCCTTTCCCGAACATTTTAAGCGAAGTCCCCATCAATTCGAGACTAAAAACGAACAGATAAAGGAAAATCAATAACTTAAGGAATTCGAAAAGGGCGGCGTGCTGTTTATAGAACTTCAATATTGATTTCATAAGGTTTGATGGGCCTTATCTCCAGAAATGAAAGCTTAATTTCTCTTTTTTTTCTTCGCAGCAAGGAGAGATTCTATAGCTAAATTATTTATAGCAGCTCTCGCCATATTCTTATATATGGGCTGGTTGAACAGATTCTCAGCCCGCTCATAGTATTCAATAGCCTCCTCGGTTTTTCCTGTTTTTTCATATTCATGTCCAATCTCATAGGCAACCAAGCCGTTATTTGTGTTTAAAAATAAATCTTCAAGACATTTAATCACTTTCTTTGAAGAAACGAGTTGACGACAATCTTTTATTTTTTTTTCTGCGTTCACACGGGCAACTTTAGTCATAGCACAAGCTCGCTCTATAATTTACTTTTGAGCGATTCTATCTGGAAATTCCATGAGTTTTTTTACATTCGACCTGGCAGGTCAAATTGTCTCCTATATCTCGCTCCTTGTTTTGGTTTTTATTAGATACCTAATAGCACAGGAAAAATTTGATGTCAAAAGTTAAAATTGTCTTCAGCACTTCAAACCTAAGAATAATGTAGATATGAGCCGGAAAAATTCATATAATCATTAACCTCAGTTGTGAATGAAGGAGGCACATCTAACCATGAAAAGATCATATAGACTAAAGACAATACTCACGCTTATTCTCTTCCTGGTTTTTGTTTCGTCGGCTACCGCTGATAAAAAAACAGACGCAGTGGATAAGCTTTTTTCTCAATGGGACAAGAAAGATTCGCCGGGCTGCGCGCTGGCCGTCATTAAAGATGGCGAGATTATCTATAAAAAAGGGTATGGCATGGCCAATCTGGAACTCAACATCCCCATCACTCCTCAATCAGTTTTTTATATAGGTTCTGTTTCAAAACAATTCGTATCCATGTGTATCGTGCTCCTGGCCAAGGAGGAAAAACTTTCCCTTGACGATAACATCCGTAAGTTAGTGCCAGAATTGCCGGATTATGGAACTCCTATCACTATTCGCCATTTGATCCACCATACGAGCGGGCTCCGTGATTATCTCACCCTGCTGGGGATTGCGGGTATTGATTATGGCACTTATCACAAAGAGGATGTGGTCGAACTTATCGCACGTCAGAAACAATTAAATTTCAATCCTGGAGAGGAATATCTTTACAGCAATTCAGGCTACTTCCTTCTTGCGGTGATCGCGGAGAGAGCCAGTGGCAAAAGCCTCAGAGAATTCGCAGAGGAAAACATCTTCAAGCCCCTGGGAATGAAAAACTCTCATTTCCATGATGATTACATGATGCTCATAAAGAACAGAGCTTCTGGTTATTTTCCTTCAGGAAAAGGAAAATTTAGGAATTTTATTTCCACTTTTGACTGTGTCGGATCCGGCGGCTTATTCACTTCTGTCGAAGACCTTTTTCTTTGGGATCAAAATTTCTACCACTATAAGGTTGGGGAGAAAGACTTGATCAACCTCATGCTTACCAAAGGAAAATTGAACAGCGGCGAAGAGCTTGATTATGCTTTTGCTCTCGGTATAGGGAAATATAAAGGATTAAAAACTGTTGGCCACGGAGGTGCCTTGGGAGGCTACAGATCAGTGTTTGTTCGCTTTCCAGAACAAAATTTCTCTGTAATCTGTCTCTCCAACCTGAGCTCGTTTAACCCATCAAGGCTAGGCCAGCAAGTGACTGACATTTATCTTGCGGATCAATTCACAGTAGAAAAGGAAAAACCTGTAGCGAAGCCAGTAGAAGAGACTAGATTTATTAAGCTCCCGAAGAAAAAACTTCAAGAAAAAGCTGGCACTTACATGGATCCAAAAACCGGGGCATTTAGAAGACTGGGTTTAAGAGGCAACGCATTAATCCTTGAAGTGTCTGGCCAAAGGTATAACCTTGCAGCCGTAAGCGAAACAGAATTTAAAGTGCTGAAAGTACCGGTCGAGATGATGCTTAAGTTTGAAAAACAGGACAAGGGAAAACCTATATTAATGCATATTTATCGAGATGGGAAGAAATCTGAAACATACGAATCTTTCAAGCAAGTAAAAGCAACTCCTGAGCAGCTAGAAGAATATACAGGAGATTATTATAGTGAAGAACTTCAGGTAACATTCAGGTTAGCTCTGAAGGAAGGAAAGCTGCATTTTGTTCATAGGAATGCTCCTGAGAATCCCTTGCTGCCCACATTAAAGGATAAGTTTAATGTAAGGAGTTACAGGATTAATTTTATTCGTAACGAGGAGGAAGAACCAACCGGTTTTATACTGGACGCTGGACGGGTCAAAAACCTCAGATTTGATAAAAAGTAGGTTTTATCCTTTCCTCAGCCTTTTTTGTACTGGGTCGCTTCTTAATTCCCTTATCGCATCAGAGGCGATCCATTTGGCGGCTTTGGATTCTACTGTTTCTATCTTATCTGCCGTTTTAATCGCCTCCTTGTTCAGGTTAAGGTTTCGCTTTCCGATTTGTCGCAACGCCCAATTCACTCCTTTTTTTACATAGTTCCTGTTATCCGTGGCTTCTCTAATAATGAGAGGAAAGAACTTCTGGAACTTTTTGTCTTCTGCTTTTTTATCATGTACTGCAAGGATTGCCATCAGAACAAATCCTGCTCTCTTAACGAATTCTTCCTCCCTAAAGCTCCATTCAACTGCCTTTTTATAAGCATACCTTGTCTTATCAAAAAGATTACCACAACATAGGTCACAAACGTCCCAGGAGTCGATATCTTTTGCCCACTTTTCCATTTGCTCTTCGGTAACTATCTCAGGATCATCAATCAGGCTAGCCAGTATGCGAGCTTCATGTATCTTTGAATCCCATAACCTTAGGGCAAGATCATGGTCTATCCCTGTTTCCTTGGCCATTTTCTTCAGATTTGTGATTGATACTCCTAGGGTATTCTTAGGGCTAATTCCGAACCTCGCCATATCGTTGACTATCTCTGGGCAGGCTAGGGAATTCAGCTTATTTATGATTTCTTCATACTTCATATTATTTCCTTTATTTCTCAGGTTAAAAACCAAACCGGATGTTTCAAGAATAGATATTAAAAGCTCTACGGAAGGAAATCAAGTCACGGCAAAACCAGAAGTTTTCACGCTGCTAAGAACAGGAAATATTTAAAATGCCTATATACATTGTCAGGGGCGCATATTTGACTTTAATTTTCTCCTATGTTAGAAGCTAAATAAGGAAGAAATAGGAGGGAATTCAAGCAATCCAGATAGATATAGGAGAACAAAAAAAGATTATGAACATATTGATAGTAGGCGCGGGTGAAGTTGGTTTTCATTTGGCCAAGCGGCTTTCAGAAGAGAAGCATAACATTACTGTACTGGAAATAGATCCAGAAAAAGCACGATATGCAGAAGAACACCTTGATGCCCTGGTTACAGTTGGTTCAAGTTCGAGCGTGGAAGATCTAAAAAAGGCTAACGTAGACCAAGCAGATGTTTTCGCTTGCCTCACTGATTCAGACGACGTCAATCTCCTTAGTTGCCGGTTTGCTCAAAAACTTAATGTCCCCCATAAAATCGCTCGGGTCCGAAATCCTGAATACACCCGGCCCGATTTCATACTGTCAGACTTCGAGATGGGTGTTGACCTTCTCGTTCATCCTGAAAGAGAAACAGCCAACGCCATAGCCCGCCTGATTCATCAAAGCAGCGCTACTGGTGTGGTGGAGTTTGAGGGTGGTAAGATTCAACTGTTGGGTATTCGCCTTGAAAAAAACTCTCCTGTACTGGGAAAGACTTTAAGAGAACTCTGGGAAGAACATGGCAACATTGCTGCCCGCATCGTCGCCATTAAAAGGAAGGAACGTACATTAATTCCTGGTGGGCAAGAAATCCTGGTTACTGGTGATCAAATATTCATCATTTGTGAAAAGCAAATGATCCCGACGATCGTGCGCATTACTGGTAAAGAAGATGTTTCAATTCAAAATATAATGATTCTCGGCGGTGGTTTAGTCGGGCAGTTTGTGGCCGAAAGCTTAGAGGATACGATTAATGTCAAAGTTATCGAAAGCCGCTCGGATAAGTCAGAAGAAATTGCTAATATTCTCAAAAAAACGCTGGTTATTCACGGAGATGGTACCGATGTAGACCTTTTGGCAACAGAGGGTATCCTCGATATGGATGCTTTTATTGCAGCAACAGGTGATGATGAGACCAACATTATATGCACTCTTATAGCCAGGCATCTAAAGGTGCCTCGAACTATTGCTTTGGTTAATAAAACTGAATATCTTCCTATTACTCCTACAATCGGCATGGATGCGGTCGTGAGCAAAAAATTGATTACTGTTAACTCCATCCTGCGTTATATCCGGAAAAGCACGCTTGAAAACGTGGACTCAATTCCTGGCTTAGATGCAGAGATTGTTGAAATAATTCCCCAAAAAGGTTCTAGGATTACAAAACATCCATTAAAGAATCTACATGTTCGTCCCTCAGCAATCTTTGGTTCTGTGACTCGCAATAACAAAGTGATTATTCCAACTGGGGAGACGCGGATAGAAAGTGGGGATCGTGTCGTGGTTTTTGCCCTCCCTAAAGCAATTGCTGATGTAGAGAAATTGTTTAAATAATCTGAAGCGTTAATGGAGATATTTTCCATTCTTTATTGGTTGAAAAAATCAAGTATATTCTGGCAATTTTCATATGCATATTAGACTAGTTATCCATGTTCTTGGATTGCTTCTGATCTTTCTCTCCGCGGTGATGCTTCTGCCTATCCCCTTTTCGCTATACTACGGTGATGGGGTTCACATTTACTTTATTATTTCAGCTCTAATCACTTTTTTGGTAGGTTTTATCTCGTTCAAACTAACCCGCTTAGATAGAGATGTTCGCGCTCGTGAGGGTTTTGCGATTGTTACCCTGGGTTGGATTTCTTTTGCTTTGTTCGGTTGTCTGCCCTTCCTTCTATCCGGATATATCCCATCATTAACTAATGCTTTTTTTGAAACCATGTCCGGCTTCACCACCACCGGAGCAACCATCTTGGTTGAGATAGAAGGTCTGCCCCAGGGAATCCTTTTTTGGCGAAGCCTCACCCATTGGCTGGGAGGAATGGGTATCATCGTTCTCTCGATCGCCATCCTTCCCTTCCTGGGCGTGGGAGGCATGCAGCTTTTTAAGGCTGAGGTTCCCGGGCCAACTCCAGACAAACTGACCCCGCGGGTTACGCAAACCGCAAAAATACTGTGGGGCGTGTATGTTTTAATCTCCGCAGCTGAAACGCTTTTATTAATGCTGGGAGGGATGAATCTTTTTGAAGCTCTTTGTCATACTTTTGGAACGATGGCTACAGGCGGTTTTTCAACAAAAAACGCCAGCATAGGATATTACAACAGCGCATATGTTGATTATGTAATTATCTTTTTTATGCTTGCTGCGGGGACAAATTTTTCCCTGCATTATCGATTCCTAAAAAAAGAATTTAAAAGCTATATCAAAAACAATGAATGGCGGCTTCTTGTCTTTTTAATCAGCAGCTCCACGCTTCTTATCGGATTCCACACTTTTTCGCAGCAGTATTCAAATGTAGAAACAGCATTTCGTAAAACATTGTTTCAAGTAACCTCAATTTGTACTACTACAGGCTTCACGACAGCTGATTTTGAGCAGTGGGCGTTTAATTCGCAGTTTATCCTTTTAATTTTAATGTTTTGTGGAGGATGTGCAGGGAGCACTGGCGGCGGAATGAAAATCATCCGGCTCTATATCCTGATTAAGTTTGTTATTGCCGAAATAAGGCGCTTGATGCATCCCAAAGCGGTTATCCCGGTGCGGGTGGGAAATGTGGTTATCCCTCCAGATATTGTCAGAAACATTCTTGGTTTCTTAGCTCTGCTTATCGCATTGTTTATAGGCGGAGTAATTGTGATGACCATTTTAGGATTGGACATCGTATCTGCTATTGCGGCTGTTGCAGCCACTCTGAACAACATTGGCCCTGGTCTGGGGAGCGTAGGTCCGACCGATCATTATGCTCACGTTCCTCTCGTTGGAAAATGGGTGCTTGCCTTTTTTATGCTGGCCGGACGCTTAGAGGTCTATACCGTACTTATCCTCTTTGCCCCCTCCTTTTGGAAAAAATCTTAAAACAAAATGTGGGTTTGAGGAATCAAACCCCTACAAATTGGTAAATTTAACCAGCGTATTTTTAGAATTAAAAAGGTGGGTTTGAGGAATCAAACCCCTACAATCTATTTTTTGATTCCCAGCAGGTCCAGAAAAAACGCATATTGTAATGCAGTTCTCTTATACCGTCTAAAACGACCTGAAGCTCCACCATGTCCACTTTCCATATCTGTATCGAGTAACAAAATATTATCATCTGTTTTCAACTCTCTGAGTTTCGCTACCCACTTGGCCGGTTCAAAGTACTGAACTTGAGAATCATGTAAACCAGTTGTGACCAGCATCGCAGGATAATCTTTAGCCTCTACGTTATCGTAGGGAGAATAGGAAAGCATATAATCGTAGTATTCCTTCTTATTTGGATCCCCCCACTCGTCATATTCACCTGTCGTCAGCGGAATATCCGGGTCAAGCATTGTTGTTATGACATCCACCCAGGGCACAGCAGCCATAACTCCTTTAAATAGGTCAGGCCGCATATTAACCACCGCACCCATCAGCAAGCCTCCTGCACTTCCTCCCTGAGCAAACAGCTTGTCAGGATTAGTGAATTTTTCGGCGATTAGATGCTCTGCGCAATCAATAAAATCTGTAAACGTGTTTTTCTTCTTAAAGAGCTTTCCTTCCTCATACCAGTATCTTCCCATCTCCTGGCCGCCTCGAATGTGGGCAATGGCATAAACAAAACCTCTATCCAGAAGGCTCAACCGAACCGAACTGAAACTAGCATTCATGGTGGCACCGTAGGAACCATAGCCGTAAAGGAGGAGCGGATTGTCTCCGTTTTTCTCTAGTCCTTTTCTGTACACCAAAGATATAGGTACTTTTGTGCCGTCTCTGGCTGTAGCATAAAGTCTTTCCGCATGATAATTGTTCGAATCGAAATCACCGACTACTTCCTGCTGCTTTAATAGCGTTTTATCCTTGGTATTCATGTTGTAATCGAAATCAGACCTGGGAGTGGTCATAGATGTATATCCATAACGTAATATATCAGTATCAAATTCGGGATTATAAGCGATATATGCTGAGTAGGTTTCTTCCCCAAAATCAAGATAGTGTTCGCCTTTCTTATCCCATCTCATTATCCTCAGGTTAGGCAGTCCTTTTATCCGCTCATTGAGAACAAGGAAATCCTTAAATACTTCAAATCCCTGGAGCAAAATATCACCACGGTGAGGTATAACTTCTTTCCAGTTTTCCTTGGTAGTTCTATTGACAGGTGTCGCTATCAGTCTGAAATTCTTCGCTTTATAATTCGTCCGGATGTAGAATTTGTCTTTGTAGTGGGCTACATCGTATAAAAGGTCTTTCTCTCTCGGATGTATTATCTTAAATTTTCCATCAGGATTGTCTGCATCCAGGAAGCGGTATTCGTCAGAAAGAGTGCTGCCTGAACCGATAAACAGGTACTTTTCAGATTTAGTTTTATAGACGTAAGTACTGAATGTCACATCTTTTTCCTCGAAGACTTCTTTATCTGTAGATATATCGGTTCCGAGTACGTGCTTCATGACTTTGTACGAGCGGAGTGTTTCATCATCTTTGAGAGTATAAAAAACCGTTTTATTATCGTTCGCCCAAGCAGCTCTTCCTGATGTAACTGGAATCTTGTCTGGGAGCATCTCTCCTGTTTTCAGGTTTTTAAAGTTAATCGTATATTTTCTTCTGCTAACCGTATCAACTCCGAAGGCGATAAGATTGTTATCGGTGCTTACTGTATAACCTGCAACGCTATAAAAAGCATGTCCCTTGGCCATTTCATTGACGTTCAATAATATTTCTTCTTCTGCTTCCATGCTCCCCTTTTTCCTGCAGTAAATCGGGTATTCTCCCTCTCCCTCGTAGCGTGAATAATAGTAATAGCTTCTTTCTTTATAGGGAACAGACATATCTGTCTTTTTTATCCTTCCTACAATTTCTTCGTAGAGCTTTTTCTGAAAACGCTCTGTATGCTTCATCATAGCATCTTTGTACTCATTCTCTGCAGTTAGGTAAGCAATGACCTTGGGATTATCCCTCTCGTTGAGCCAGTAGTAATTATCCAACCTTGTGTCTCCGTGAAAGGTTAATTCCTTTGGAATCTTTTCAGCAACCGGCGGTTCAGGCCTTTCAGTTGTGCATCCTGTAAAACCTGAACTAAATAAAAATGCGAGGCAAATGACGGTAAATCCGAGCATGGCGTGTTTAGGCCATCCATAAATTTTTAGGTTTTTCATTAATTCCTCCTTTTTTTATTTTTTTGGAATCTATAGGTTTGAAAACATTTTACTATTCTTATGCAAGAATCCTATCGAATGACTCCGTATATCGCTTTTATCACGAGCAAACATCAACGTCAAATTGGCGGTATTAACCTCTTCCACCTCTCAAAACCCTGGCAGGGAGCGTTATGATTGTTTTAAATAGATCCAGGACAGCGTTCACTGTGATGCCAAGAAGTCTGAAAGGTATAAGTAGGAGCCAGACAATAGGATAGAGTAGAAGCGCCAGAAGAGCAAGTGGCCAGCAGAGCACCAATAAAATTAGCCAGAGTAAAAATTTAACCATCTTTAATATCCAAACTTAAATTGACCTACCTATTATACGAATTAACATTATTTTTAGTATTACCTTATCATATTTAATTATTTTAAGTTATCTTTACAAGCAAAAATGTGGGTTTGATAAATCAAACCCCTACAAAAGAAAATAATAAGCAAAGAAAAAGAGCGAAACATCCGGGCCTAACAAGATTGCTTGACTAAGGTGAAATGTGAAATGTAAAATTGCGGAGGGTTTAGAGCATGTATCTGCGGATCGGAATTATCTTGGCCATCATGGTGGTCGCTTATTCTTTGGCAAAGTGGAAGAATTTATCAGTTGAGCTTAGCATGCTTTCCGCTGCAGTTTGCGGAGGAATAGCCGGCGCGTTCGTAAGCACGCCACCGATAGGTCAGCTAGCCCGCCATCTTGTAGAGGGGGCTTTTACATATCTTGATGTAATCTTAGTTTTTTCAACCGCCACCATATTTATGGCAATAGTCAGGGAATCCGGCGGCGTCAATTACGTTGTCAGGGCCACGATAAAATACTTCTATAACCTGCGTATTATTGCCCTAATTCTTTTGATGATAATTGTCCTAATACCTGGAGCCCTCACAGGAGCAGGTAGTGTATCTCTGCTTGTTGTGGGAGCACCGGTAGCATTGGCGCTCGGTTACCTGGGAATAACTAAGAGAAGGATCGCTGCTATTCTTTTTATAGTCGCTGGATTAAGCGCGGCCGCGCCTCCGGTTAATATCTGGGCTATGATATTATCTGCAGGCACAGCCATACCCTATGTTGGCTTTGAGCTTCCTCTTGGAATTCCCGTTCTTATCCTCGGGACTTTTACTGTCCTTTTCCTTGGATGGAAAAGGGAGAGGACGATGGATTTAGGGGAAGTCTTGAAAGAGATGCCTGAAGTGCCGGAAAGGATGAGCTGGTGGAGAGTGATTTTGCCTTTCCTCATCTTTTTCGGGTTGATTGTAGCTTCCCGAATTTTGCCTTTCTCAACTCCGATACTGGGATTGCCCCTGGAGTTTGTTATAGCTGCTTTAGTTGCGCTTCTGGTAAGCCCCAAGAAGATTAAAATCCTTGAGCTATCTAGAGATACTATGAAACGGCTGCTGCCGTTGCTAGCAACAATGGTTGTAGTGGGAATGCTGCAGCAGGTAATGACCGCAACCGGAGTCCGAGGGCTTCTATCGTTTGCTGTTATCAGCACACCCATTACCTTACTGTTTATACTTTTGGCCGTGATTATTCCTGTCTCAGAAGGAGTCTTAACCTATGGCGGCGCAGCTATTATCGGAATTCCTCTTATATGGTTCTTAGATTCCATAGGTTTGCACGCCACTGTGGCTATTGCAGGGCTGAGCTTGCTTTGGCCTTTAGGAGATGGGCTTCCTCCCACAGCTCTAATAGGAAGGCTCAGTGTTATGGTCTCGGAGTATAAGGATTCATACTGGACCTTCTTAAGGAGCACCTGGTTGCCCTGGTTGATTATTACTGTTGTGGGAATTCTCATGATTAAATTCAGTGCCGACTTAGAGTTTCTTGTGCGATGGAGCATATAAAATATAAACAAGCTTAGGAGGCTATGAATGCCTTTGATAATGATTTTATACTATATCATTTGTGCTTACATTGCAGGCATGTTGGTCTGGAATTTCATCAGAGAAAAAAAGAGCGTAAACGATATGCTCCTCTATTTATTGGTCATGATCCCGCTTGTTTTGAGGATCTTGCGTGTAAAGTAGGGCGATGCAGAAAACGGAGAAAAACATGTCTCGTGTTTGGATAATAAAATCGATACTTCTTTTGATCATAATAACTTTAATGATTATCGCAGGGGCGCAGCTTTATGAGCATCGGCATTTCAAGCTACCCATAGTGGCTGGACAAGGGGTAACGAAAGTTGCAAAGCTTAGCGATTATGCTGAAGGAGTGAAGGAAACTGTAGCGGACACTAATGTGTTTTACCTGGAAGGAAAAGAAAAAGGCGGGAAGATGTTCATCATGGCTAACACCCATTCCAACGAGCCAGCAGCAATCCTGACGGCCCTCATATTTGTAGAAAACGCCCTAGTCGATAAGGGAACACTCATCATAATTCCCGAGTTCAACAACAGCGCGGGGCGCAATACTAGACCGGGAGACGGCTATCCGCTTTACTATGAAATCCCCACAGAATGGGGAAGCAAAAAATTCAGGATGGGAAACCGTGATGCTTCTCCCTTAGACCAATGGCCGGACCCGGATGTCTATGTTCATTATCCTGATAAACAGTTGCTTTCTTTTCTCGATGTCAGGAACACAAACAGGACATGGCCTGGAAGGCCCAACGGCCCTCTCATGGAGCGGGTCACCTACGGAGCGATGCAGATCATGAGGGAGATGGAAGTGGACATCGCTATTGACATCCACGGAGCTGAGACGATGTTCCCGGTCACGAACTGTATCGTAGCACCCGAGAAATCTATGAGAATAGCAACGATGACCTCTCTTACCGTAAAAGCCAGAGAGAAATTTGATAACCATGTTGAGCCTTCCCCATCTGGATTCCGAGGACTTTCTCATAGAGAAATCGGAGATTATTCTGATACTTTGCCTTTTCTTCTGGAGGCGCCTCTTCCCTTTTTAGACCAACCTACCGGCCCAAAGACTGTGAAGCTTCTGTTGGATGGGAAAGATCCCTTTTTGCTGAGCCTCTCAAAGAAAAGGAAATTGTTTGTGCCTTATGATGAGACAGGTTGGCCAATGGAAAAAAGAGTCGGCCAGCACTGTTCAGTTATTCTCGAGATTATACGTCAATTTTCAAGAAAATTCCCGGAAAGGGCAGTCGAACTCCGCAATGTACCACGCTATGCAGATGTAGTGAAAAACGGTGTCGGTCATTATTATCATGATCCAGATAAAGTGGATAAGGCTGTTGTACACTTTAACTGATAATATTGACTAAAGAGATTAAATTCTATAAAATGGTCAGAGGAAAGACGGGTATGAAAAAAATCATCACAATAATCTTCTCGTTTATGCTATTCGTAAGTTTTCTCTGCTCTCAAAGTGTAGTCGAATTGGCTAAAAAGGAGAAAGAGAGAAGGGCAAAACTTAAAGGAAAAAGAGCCGTTGTTGTGACCAACGATGATCTGAGAAGCCTTGGTAGAACGGCTGCCGTGGAAATTATCGAGCCTGCGTTCAACGAGGATATGTTATCACTCCCAGAAGAAGAAATAGAGCCGGAGAATATTGAAGAACAAGCAAGACTTGAAGCGGACTGGAAGAAAGCAAGTGAACGAGCTAGTCTCTTAACCTTAAGGATGAACGAATTGCAGCAGAGATTTTTCAGCTTTGAGAACCAGTATGACAGAGCTGAGATGCAGAGAGAAATTTTCGAAACATTCCAGAAACTTCAGGTAGCTAATCAGAATGCCGAAGCGGCCAAGACAGAATTAGATAAGGAACAAAAAAAGAGAAGAAAATAACTCCTTTCAATCACCATCCTCAAGAATAATGCAGGATATAACCATCTATCACCGCGCGGTGGATACAACCTTCTTGACAAATTTGGCATGAGGTAGTATATCCCGATTCATGTTATAAATGAAAAATTATTTCATTTTAAATTAAGAAAGATAATTTTTGAGGGAGTAAAAAGGTGAATCTAAAAAAATCATTTTTAATATTTGGTTTACCTCTTTCGGCACTGGCGTTAGCGGTAATAGCCTTTATGATTATTAACCCAGGGATTGGCCTGGACGAATCTATCGTATTGGAACCGATTACAGAAGGCTGTACCGTAGTTATGGTCGGCAAAGATGCTTCTGCCGACAGGTCGGTAATAACAACCCATACAGCTGATTGCGGTGTTTGTGATTGGACCTGGCGGCATGTGCCAGCAGCAGACCATGAGCCTGGCTCGACACGTAAAATCTACCATATCTCACAGATAAAGACATGGCCGCCAGACGTGGGAAATAAATGGGATATGTCCAAGCAAGACTATACAGGTGTTGAAATACCTCAAGTTTCTCATACTTATGCCTATCACCATGGCGTATTCGGCTACATGAACGAATATCAATTGGCCATAGCTGAGTCGACAATCGGCTGTCGCCGTAAGATGGAAAATGCCACTCCATCTGGCGTGTTTGACATAACAACCCTCACCCTGATTGCCATGGAGAGATCCAAGACAGCCCGGGAGGCTATCAAGACCATGGGATCGCTGGCTGAAAAATACGGATATGGGTTTCACGACTCGGGTGAGATGCTCGCTGTGGCTGATCCGGATGAAGTCTGGATTTTCGAGATTATGCCGGTCGGCCCCTTATGGACCCCAAAGAGCGGCAAGCCGGGTACTGTGTGGTGTGCCCAAAGGATTCCGGATGACCACGTCAGTGTTTGTCCTAATGAATCCAGAATAGGAGAAATCGACCTCAAGAACCCGGATTATTTTTTGGCTTCTTCGAATGTTATTTCCTATGCAGTAGAGAACGGGTACTATGATCCTGAATGCGGGAAGCCGTTTAACTGGAAAAAAGCCTACTCCCCCACTGAGGCCAGCGCCGCAAGCAGCAGAGGGACAAGAGCTCGGCTCTGGCGTTTTTTTGACCTTGTCGCTCCTTCCCGCAATTTCAGCCCTGAAACTCCCAACATGGAATTCCCCTTCTCAGTGAAGCCAGACAAAAAACTTTCTTTACATGACGTAATAGACATCACACGAGATAAATACCAGGGGACTCTTTTTGATCCGGCAGAAGGGCTAAGAGGAGGGCCTTTCAGCAATCCGAACTATCACCCCAGGCCAGTTACAGTCGAGGACAAAACTTACAATACTCCTCGAACTATCAGTGTCAACCGGGCAGAGTACACGACCGTTACGCAATCCAGAGACTGGTTACCAGATCCAATAGGAGGGATTGTTTGGCTTGCCTTCGGTGCGCAGGACACATCATGTTACATGCCCCTGTATGCCGGGATAACCGCAATCCCTGAATCCTTTAGTATAGGAGATCACTGGGTGTTCAACAGAGAATCTGCAAGATGGGCATTTGATTATGTTGATTTCCATACTCTGGTGGCTTACTCTCACGCTTTAAAAGATGTTAAAAAGGCTCAGGCAGAATGGGAAACGTCGGCGATTGAAAGAGTACCTTCTATCGATATAACGGCCAAAGAGTTGTACGAGCAGAACCCGAAGCTTGCAGCCGAATACTTAACTGATTACTGCATGAACAACGCCGAAAAAGTCATCGATGCCTGGTGGAAACTGGGCGACCACTTGCTGGTCAAGTACAATCACCTGAGCATTTATGACACAGAAAATAGAAAGCGGAGCAACCTGCCATATCCTGAATCTTGGTTTAAAGAGGTTATTAAATATCACAAACTGGAACCTCAAGAACAAGCTAAAAAGTGAAAAATTTATATGAAATAGCAGCTTTTTTTTCGTGAATAATTCAAAAAATTATGGGCATTTAAGGAGGTAAAAAATGAATTCAAAAAAATTATTTTTATTCGTGGGGATGTTGTTTGTTGCAGGAATTTTATTAAGTTCGCAGGTATCAACAACGCCAGAATGTAAAAATTGTGATTCGGGACCGGCAGAATATCCACACGATGGCTGTACTGTGGTCATCGTCGGGAAAGATGCCTCGGTGGACGGCTCGGTAATGACCACCCATACGTGTGATTGCAGCTTTTGTGATTGGACATGGCGGTACGTGCCAGCAGCAGACCATGAGCCTGGATCAACTCGTAAAATCTATCATATTTCCCAGTATAAGACGTGGCCTCCAGAGGAAGGTCTTAAATGGGAGAAGTATAAAGAGAACTTTACAGGTCTTGAAATCCCTCAAGTGCCCCATACCTATGCTCATCTTCATGGGATGTTCGGGTACATGAATGACCAGCAACTGGCCATAGCAGAGTCAACCATAGGATGCCACGATAAGATGAAAAATGAGACTCCATCTGCCAAAATTGACCTTTCAATGTTGACGCTTCTTGCCATAGAGAGATGCAAGACAGCCCGAGAGGCAATCAAGTTCATGGGAAAAATAACAGAAGAGCATGGATATGGATTTCATGACGATGGAGAGATGCTCGCCGTAGCTGATCCTAACGAGGTCTGGATTTTTGAGATCATGCCCGTCGGAGCGTTGTGGACCCCAAAGAGCGGAAAGCCAGGCTCGATATGGTGCGCCCAGAGGGTGCCGGATGACCACGTCAGTGTCTGTCCGAATGAATCCAGGATAGGCGAAATCGACCTCAAGAATAAGGATTACTTCATGGCTTCCCCCAATGTTATCTCTTATGCAGTAGAGAACGGCTATTATGATCCAAAAAGTGGTGAGCCCTTTAACTGGAAGAAAGCTTACTCTCCGAGCGAATACAGTGCAAGCAGCTCAAGGGGAACACGTGTCCGTCTCTGGCGTTTTTTTGATATAGTGGCTTCCTCCCGTAAAATCAGTCCGGATACACCTAACATGGAACTCCCCTTCTCGGTCAAGCCTGACAAGAAGCTTTCGGTACAGGATGTGATGAGCATCACCCGGGACAAGTGTGAAGGGACACCTTTTGACCCGGTTAGAGGTCTTCAAGGCGGACCATTCAAGAACCCAAACTACCTCCCTAGACCTTTTGAACTGGATGGCCTGACCTATAATACGACGAGATTCATAAGCGTGAACAGGGCGGAATATGTTACCGTGACTCAGTGCAGGGAATGGTTGCCGAATATAATCGGAGGGATAGTATGGCTTGCGTTCGGCGCTCAGGACACATCCTGTTTTATGCCTCTTTATGCCGGCATTACGAAAATACCGGAGTCATTCAAGATTGGTGACCACTGGAAATTCGACAGAAAATCTGCGCGCTGGGCATTTGATTATGTGGATTTCCATGCGCAGGTTGTCTACTCGCATGCTATCAAGGATGTCAGGAAGGCTCAGGAAAAGTGGGAGGGGAGCGCAGTAGCTAAGACAGCCACCACGGATAAATTCGCTCACGAGCTCTACAAGAAGGATCCAGCCGAGGCAAGAAAATTTTTAACCGACTACTGCGTAAATAACGCGAACAGAGTTATTGATGCCTGGTGGGAGCTTGGCGACCAATTGCTGGTCAAATACAATAATTTATGGCTCTATGACGTTGAAACAAGAAAAACGAACAGGTTAGAGTTTCCTGAATGGTGGCTCAGGGAGCTCGTTAAGTACGATAAGCTGGTGCCACAGGAACCGCAAAAAAAGAAGGAAGATAATTAACCTCGCACTGTCTGGTCGCCAAGACAAAGCAGTAGTGAATTAAATACAAATGTGTTAAATACACATAAGGAGATAGTGTTTCAAATGAAAAAATTAAAGATATCAGGTCAAGCATTGTCTCTCTTTTTAATTATTTATCTCGGTCTAACAATGCCTGGTTTTTCAGAAGCAGAAATTGCCAAAGCTAGATTGCCTGTGCTCACCACCTCTGCTGGTCAAAGTCCGGATGTTACAACGATAAACATCGTTCTCGAAGAGGCTGGAATAGCATACGATTACTGCGATGTGCCTGATGTTGAAATCGTGAATGCGGGCGTCGGTCTTGCAGGAAAAGAGTCCGGCCCTGGCTTTCATGTCGAGGTCTATACGGATAAAGAAAAGTTCCCAGAAGGAACTCCATATAAAACGGTGATTATAGCTATTGGAGCCAGCTTGAAGGGCATGGGTGCATCAGGGCTTACTGTAGAAACTGAAGTGAGCCGGTTGAAAAAGATCATTGATAATTGCAAGAAAAAAAAGATGTTCATCATCGCCGTTCATGTTGGAGGAACTTCAAAAAGAGGAGCTCCGGGGAGCGACAACGAAAGGATGATAGATGCTGTAGCTCCTTTCGCAGACTATCTTATTGTTACCGGAGATGGGAACAAAGACGGAAGGTTTGACACCATAGCCAAAGAAAAGGGAATCCCTCTCACCATGATTGAATACGCGTTGGACCTTGTCGAAATCTTCAAGGAGGTATTTGAATAGAATTAGGCGTTAAACATTCCAACTTTTGTTTGTCGATTTGGATTTACCTAAAGGGATTTGATTTCTCAAATCCCTCTAATTATCTTGTAGGGGTTTGATTTATCAAAGCAGGTATTTGTAACCATATTAAATAAGGTGGGCTTGATAAATCAAGCCCCTACGATGAATCAAGCCCCTAAAAGTCTAAGAAAAAAGGGACAGGCTACTTTTTTAATGTGCGGGTTTGATAAATCAAACCCCTACGAAATTTTCGAAAAACTAGCCTGTCCCCTTTTTATGTTACCTTTTTACTTGGCTTTGAGGGCGGCAAGGCGTTTTTTTGCATCTACTAATTCTGGCAGCCCTTCATCAGCATTCTTCCAGAAATGGAGAAATTTCTCGTGGTGTTCTATAGCTTTCCCGGTCCAGCCCTTCTCTTCGTATAATTTGGCCAACCTGTAATAATATTTTGGATGAATAAGATAGCGTTCCTCACGGTTTGGATCAAAGGTAATCAGCCGCTCATATTCGGCAATGGCTTTGTCTAATTCTCCTTTTTGTTGATAAGCTCTTGCCAGCACATCTTTAAGAAATGGAAAGTTATAGGGACCTATATACTGTATACGCGGAGGTTTTCCTAAAGGCGATGCTTTTACTAGTACGTCGATAGCCTTCTCTAAGGAGCCTTCTAAAAGCAACACTTCTCCGTGGAGAAAATCATATTCAAATTCTGCCCGATCTTCACTAGACGGATCTATTTCAGGCAAAAGTGATTTTATCTCAGCTAATCTGGACTTTGCTGAATCGATTCGCCCTTGATTCAAGTCTACTAAAGCAAGAATGAAATTGTAATCTATAGTATAATCTGGTATGTATGATGGATTATATTCTTTTATAAAATCGAACCAGCTTTTAAAGTATTCCCGGCTCAGTTCAGGCTCTCCCCTGTCATAATAGACCAAGCCTATCATCCATTCTGTCCAGGCTTTCATAACATCTTGTCCAACCGCTTCGGCAAGATCCAGGTTTCTCCGAAAGCCACTTAACGACACTTCAAAATTGCCGAGCCAGTATTGATAAAAACCTTTCCAAAAATATCCCAGACCTTTTGCTCCAAGAGATGGAGCTGCAGCAATATCCTTATCAATCCATTTCATCGCTTCATCGTAACGTTGCTTTAAAGCATAGATGTATCCAACTCTCCAGTATGTTTGGAAAAAATCAGGCTTAACTTCTAATGTTTCTTTATATTTTGCTATCGCCTCATCAAGCCTTCCCATCCGGAAATAAAGCTCCGCCATGGAATCTAAAGGATTGGCATCCCCGGGCGAGACAGAGGCATACTTCTTAAAATACTCGATAGCCTTTTCATAATTTCCTATGTCAGAGTATGTGTAGGCCAGCGAATTAAGGGCATATCCATAGTTGGGATCAAGCTCCAGTGCTTTGTTGTATTCTTCTATTCCTTCGTCATACATCCTTTTGCCGCCATAATAAGAACCTAAATGGTAATGAATTCGTTTCTCTTTGGGATATTTCCTGGCCATTTCTTTCAGGATACGAAATCTTTTTTCTGGATCTCTTTCAATTACCCTAGCATAATCTGCTTCTATATAAAGTCTCTCTTTATCCGTAGCCTTCCCCGAAAGAGTTTTAGCTTTCTCGCAGGCTTCAATTCTTGCCTTTCTCTCTCCTAACGAAGAGTATGACCGCGCAAGCCAGAGATAGGCAACAGCAAAGTTGGGATCAAGCTCGACTGCCTTCTCGAGAGACTGGCGGGCTTCTTCATAATAGAATTTTTCAAAGTCCTCTCTTCCTCTCAAGAAATAGTTATAGGCATCCATCGAATTAGTCGTAACCTCAGCAATCCTGGGTTGAATTGCTTCTATCTTGCGCTCAGATATGCCTATACCTCGGGAAATATCCCTGCTCAGTTCACCAATCTGTCTTTCCAGTATGCTCCCAACTCCTTCGCCTTTTGAGCTGGCGCTCTTCAGAAGTTCTTTGGTTTCTACATCCAAAACTTTAACGTCTGTTGCAAATACATCGCCGGCTTTGACGAAACTCCCCAGGACAATAGCATTGACGCCGTCCATTCGACACAACTCAAAGCCTAAATCCTTATCAATTATCTCCACATCCTGCTTCCCTATTTGCTTAAGAAGATCATGCATTCTTTCCCATGTCGTTACCTGCAGATATTTCGATTGCTCAAGACTTGTGATTAAAAGATTAGGGATGGCTTCTTGAAGATAATCATAAGCTTTATCCCCTGTTTGGTTTTCAAAGTTTATCACCGCTACTGAAGTCTTAACTGGCTCTCTTCCGGGAATAAGCTGCCAGATAGCTATTCCAATTACTGCCAGACCTATAACTACTAAGGCTGGGATAAAAAGTTTTTTTAATCCGATAGTTACTGTTATTTCTCGTGATGTGATGGGCTTTCTCTCTGGAATCACTCTCTCTGTGGTTGGCATGCCTTTTTCTATGCTGGCTAACTCAGAAAGGATAGTTTCAGCTCCTTGATACCTTTTTTCCTTGTCCTTCTCCAGGCATCTTAGTATCACCCGGCTTAAGTCTTCGGGAATCTGAGAATTGAGCTCTTTTGGATTTCGAGGAGCCTCGCTCTTGTGCTTCATGGCTATATTTAGAGGCGTTTCTCCTTCAAAAGGCACTCTCCCGGTAACCATTTCATAAAGGATCACTCCCAACGAATAGATATCAGAACGTTGGTCTACCTCTTTCACTTCTGCCTGCTCTGGAGACATGTACTCGGGTGTTCCGATCATCACACCTGCGCCTGTTAATCCCTTAGCTTTAAGTGAGCGAGCTATTCCAAAATCCATTATCCGGGCATTACCCTGCTTATCCAGCATTATGTTCTGGGGCTTTAGATCACGGTGTACAACGCCTAATCTGTGCGCTTCAGCCAGGCCTTCGCATACTTGCTTAGCTATAAAAGTCGCTTTCCCTACACTGAGTTGTCCCACCCTAATTATCGTACTCTTCAAATCTTCACCAGGAATATACTCCATGGTGATGTAATGAGTACCCTCTTCTCTGCTTAGATCATACATGCGGCAAACGTTCCTGTGACCAATCTTACGGGCAAACTTCAGCTCGTTCCGGAAGCGATCGATCGTTTTCTCATCTGCTCCAATCTCAGGATTTAAGAGCTTCAGGGCTATCTTCTCGTTCACTTCTTTATCAAGGACTTTATAAACCTTGCCCATGCCGCCTTTGCCCAGTTCTTCAATGACCTCGTACCTGGAAGCAAAAATGCTCCCTGTCTTTAATTCTTTTATGGGTGTTTCAAGAGTCTTAGTTAGAGGAGCCGAAACTTCTTCTTCTGGAGGGAGTTTTGTTCCACAACTTCCACAAAACCTTGTGTCAGAAGGATTATCAAAATCACATTTAGGGCATTTCGTGCTCATCTTTCCCTCCAATTATTCTTTGACAACGATCTCATATCCTTCGCGAATAGGGGGTTCTCTGTATAAATGCATGGTCTTGACCAACTGTTCTTGGTAGTAATGGCTCTTTTCATTAGCCATAGCGTCCTCCTCGCTATCCCACAGGACAATGGCGACTGCTTTGCCTGTTTTACGGTCTATCAAGTAATAGAATCCTTGATAACCTTTCTGCGATTTAGCCGCAGGGACAATGCTCTCCTTAACTATCTCCACGGCTTTATCTAACTCGTTTACCCTATAATGAAATGTGGTCTGCCTGGCAAACATGGCTCATTCCTCCTTTCTCATCTATGATTATCTTAGGGAATATTCCTTGGCAACTATTGTATCAAATTTGCTTTCTCTTCCCCATAATATAAAAAGCCTTTTGTCTTCGATAAGGATTATGATTTCAAGAAACAAAAGGCCTTGCATTTCCTCTTTTTCCTTCTGCAAATGTGGCAAAAGAATAACAATTACTTTCAAAATAGTCAACTCTGCAGAATAGGTTTATTGACAGCGAGCACGCTTTTATGTATCTATATCTTAGAATATTTTCCGTATCAGAATCGATTTCTTTAGAATATGGACGTAGACAGAAAAGTAAGCGGCGGATTGTTACGATGGTGATGTAACTGTTTATATATAACTTGGCTATTTATTTATTTGATTGTTGGGTAATTTAACATAGAGGAGAAAGTCTCATGCGACATATCCGAGCAAAACAATACGAGAATCCTCCTGCTTTTATTACGGCTAAACTCTCACCTATAGATCCCATGCCGGAGGATTCGATAATCTGTAACTATGGCGTCGACACTTTATCCGAGGGAGCATCTTCAGACGTGCACTACCATGATTGTGATGAATGGTGGATAATAATTAACGGCCGAGCTCTTGTAACTGGTACAGCTGATCCTTTCGAGGTTGGCCCTGGCGATATGGTATTTACCCCTATGGGAGAAACCCACAGGCTAGAAGCCCTCAGCCTGGTGACTGTCGCTTGGTTTGAAGGACCTCTCAGGGGGGAAAAACGTAAAGGACACCTCCACATTGACACAGAGGAGATAGAGAAGCTGTATTAGATATTATCCTGATGTATACGAAAGGCGTTTTTTCTAGCTCTCAAGGCACTACGTTTACAATAATTTCATATCCTGCTTGATTTCCAATCCTTAAAAGGTCTACTGCCGAGGGAGGAATCATTATGTTGAACAGAAAAAAGGTTAAAACGATGGCCATGAGAAAAATTTCTATCTTTGTTATTAATCTCATTTTTTAACCTCATTCTCTGCTCTCCACTTCTATATATATATACGAAAAAAATAAGGAAAACGTTACATTTTAGGTACGGCGTCCAGCACCTATTTAGGCCCCCAATAAACTTAGATCACTCCTATACAAACAAAATAAATGCCTAAAGTTCATATAAGGTGGGCTTGATAAATCAAGCCTCTACAAAGAAAATAATCCTAGGCAAACAGGTCAAATCCTTGCAGATAAATCAAATGCAGACAGGTTGGGATGAGATTATGATTAACTTGCCTCAGTGGGAACGACCTCTAGATTAATCCGATCTTTACCACGAAGCACAGTAACAGTCAGCGGGCGACCAATAGGCCATTCGGCCAAGAAACGGTAAATATCATCAACACTTCCCATACCCTGATTATTGACCTCAACTACAATATCGCCCACGCGCAAATCCGCCTCCCTGGCTGGACCTTTAGGATCAGTGGACACTATTTCAACTCCATGATCCTTGCTAAGCTTATGAAAGCGCACAATCCTTCTTTCTAAGGGGCGTTTATAGCCTACTATTCCCAGGTAGCTTCGACGTACTCGTCCTTGAGTCATAAGCTGGGTAAGCACCCATTTCCCTGTATCGGAAGGAATGGAAAATCCTATGCCCTGGGCCATAGGAATGATGGCCGTGTTGATTCCGACAACACGCCCCCTTGAGTCCAAGAGCGGACCACCCGAGTTTCCTGGATTAAGCGGAGCAGTATGCTGGATAATGTTTTCAATCAGACGTCCTTGCTGGCTGCGCAACGAACGCCCGAGAGCACTGATCACGCCAGTGGAAACAGTGGACTGAAAACCAAAGGGATTACCCATGGCAATCACTAGCTGACCAACACGCAATCCAGATGAATCCCCTAACGTAGCATAGGGCAAACCTGAGGCATTGACTTGAATCACAGCCAGGTCTGTAGAATCATCCTTGCCTATGACGGTCGTGGATAGCCTCTTTCTATCCACAAAAATGGTCTCCAACTTCTTGGCTTTGGAGACCACATGGCTGTTAGTAAGTATATAACCATCTGGGGTAATAACAAAGCCAGAACCTGCGCCAATCAGATCAAACTCAGGCTCCTGAGACTCTCTGCCAATTGAGATACTAACAATGGCCGGGCCAACTGCTTCGACTACTGAGATAACAGCATGCGAATAGGCATCAAGGAGTTTTGCATCAGAAACATCGGTCTGACTAACTTCGCAGGCACGATTGGAGTCGCTTTTGCCAGTTTTATAATCTTTGCCACTGAGCCATGCCAATGGATGTTTATTCTGTTTTTTCATTAATAATCTCCCTACCATAAGGAGTTACTTTATATTTTAGCACAATTATATTGGTATGTTTTTTAATCCAAAGAATGGATAAGGTGGGTTTGATGAATCAAACCCCTACACATAAACAATCATCTTTAGATAAATATAAGGTGGGTTTGAATAATCAAGCCCCTACACAAAAACAATCCCGCTTAGATAAATAAAAGGTGAGTTTGATAAATCAAGCCCCTACAAGTAAAACCTCCAAATAAATCAAACTACAAAAAAATATCGATTTAATCGTTGGTTTCTGTCTCCACTCTGCCTCCGAGGTGTTTGCCTAGGAATTTTTCCATTGCCCTATAGAAATCAAACCTATTTTCCTCGTTGCGGAAGCCATGCCCTTCATCTTCTTTTACCATATATTCGACATCAATACCTCGTTTTCTAAGTGCTTCTACAATCTGATCTGATTCCTGTTTATTCACCCTAGGATCGTTGGCCCCTTGAGCGACAAACAAGGGAGCCTTAATTTTATCAGCGTGAAATAGAGGCGAAACTTTCTCGAACAATTCCTTGTCTTTTTCTGGATGGCCGACCATTTCGTACATCATCTCTAACATAGGTTCCCAGTAAGGCGGAATGGTCTTTAATATTGTAAAAAAGCTAGAGATTCCGACGTAATCCACACCAGCAGCATATAAATCCGGAGTGAATGCTAGCCCTGCTAGAACGCAGTAACCTCCGTAAGAACCGCCGTAAATTCCGACACGTTTTGGGTCGGCAATTCCTTGGTTAATCAACCATTTTACTCCGTCGGTTATATCATCCTGGATGGCAAGTCCCGATTGTTTAAAGCCGGCTTCCCAGAACTTACGTCCATAGCCTGTAGAAGTCCTGAAATTCATCTGTAAAACAGCATAGCCTCGATTAGCAAGAAATTGAACATGAGACCTATAACCCCATGTATCTCTGTCCCAGGGACCGCCATGAGGATTGACGACAACAGGAAGGTTCTTAGGTTTCGCGCCTTTGGGCACTGTTAAATATCCATGGATTGTTAATCCATCCCGTGATTTGTAAGTGATTGGCTTCATCTCAGCCAGCTCATCTTCATTCAACCAAGGACTGATATCCACGAGCTTTCTGAAGTCATTCGTGTCTCGGTTAAAGTAATAATAGGAACCAAGCGATCTGTCGCTGTAAGTTCTAACCAGTACTTTCCTCTCATCTTTACTTCGGCTGACGATCACAACTTCATACCCTGGAAGCCGCTTCTCAAGTCCTTCCTGTAATGTCTTTCTCTCATCATCAAAGAAATGATAATGTCTTTTATCGACGATATAGGTAACGCCTGTAATCTTCTTCCGTTTATCCGATTTTAATAAACCATCAACATCAACTTCAGGGTGTTCATATAATAATTTTGCATGTTTTTTATTTTTGATATCGTATTCATATATAGCTGTTTTATCTCGGCCTATGCTGGAAGCAACGTAAAGATTTTTATTGTCGAACGTGAAGAACAAAGGCGACATTGATTCTTTAAAATTGGTTGTGATCAAAGTTTGGAACTTATCCTTCTCGGAGTCACGGTAAAGAACACTTGTGTTAACACCATCAGTGGTCACGGCTATCCTCAGATTGCCGTCATGGTCGGTATGCCAGCCCATGATATTCCCAGGATTTTGAGCTATCATATTCATCTTGCCCGAGTTGATGTTTATACGATATACATCAAACACACGAGAATCACGCTTGTTCATCGAAATCAGCATGTGTTCATCGTCATTCTTCAGCTTATCAATTAGCTCTACCTTTACTTTTTCAAACGGCGTGAGTTCTTTTAGATCGGACCCATCAATGTTAACTGCATATAACCTGAAGTTTTCGTCACCTGCAGTATCCTGCACATAAGCGATGCGATTATTATTCGCCCAATAATAGCCGGCAATATCTCTCTCCGTTGCACCGGTGATTCGCGTAATTTTATCTTCCCCTATTTTTTGCACGTGAACATTTAGTCGATTTTCCCAAGGCTTCAAAAAGGCGAGGTGGCTTCCATCAGGAGAAAGTCCAAATACAGCACTTTCCGGATTCCGGAAAAAATCTTTCATAGGGATAAGGCGAGGCATTTCCTCCAGGGGAACGCATCCAAAAATAAAGATGGATGCGACTACCAATAACGATATAACTCGTGTACGCATAATCTCCTCCTTTAATTATTATTAGCGAAGTCTAATCTTTAAAGACATCGAGTGTTCAAAGAATTATACGAAAAAAAACAAAAAATGTCTTTTTATTATTTAACTTTTGACATCAAATTATTCCTTTGCTAAATTAGGGATTCAATTTATCTATTACTTATATAAGAAATTTCAATGGTCGTCATGGGAGCGGAAAGCTGTGGCAGACAGAAAAACAAACTTCTTTCCCTGATTGGGAAAAGGGAGGAATTTATGGGCAAGAATAAGAGTCTTATTTTAGTTTTTATTTTAATAGCGCTATTGGTCATTCCTTTATTGGCCCAGCGTAAAATCACAACGCCCAAAGAACACTTTGGTTTTAATGTGGGAGACGATTACTATCTGGCCAACTATACACAATTCATAGCTTATTTGAAAAAAATTGCTCTTGAATCCAAGCGGGTTTCGCTTGCCGGAATCGGCATTACAGCTGAGAAACATCCGATGTTCATGGCCGTTATAACTTCCCCAGACAATCAAAGGAAACTCGATCGTTATAAAGAGATCTCAAAGAAACTAGCCTTAGCTGAAGGACTTACTGATAGCGAAGCTCGAGAACTTGCTTCTGAAGGACGAGCGGTTGTCTGGATTGATGGGGGCTTACACGGAACTGAAGTATTGGGAGCACAGCATTTGATAGAGCTTGTGTATCAAATGGCGAGCCGAAATGATCCTGAGACGCTGAGGATCCTGGATGATGTCATTTTGCTTGCCGTCCCCTCAAATCCAGATGGAATGGAATTGGTCTCAGACTGGTATATGCGAGAAAAGGAACCAACCAAGCGGTCCACGAGAGACATACCTCGTCTGTACCAAAAATACATCGGCCACGATAACAATCGTGATTTTTACATGGTGACTCAGCCCGAAACAGAAGCCCTTACCCGGGTGTTATACCACGAGTGGTTTCCTCAAATCGTATACAATCAGCATCAAACTGGTCCTGCAGGAACAGTCTTATTTGCACCTCCCTTCCGTGACCCGTTCAACTACTACTATGATCCGCTTGTTCCGTTGGGAATCGAGCTTGTTGGAGCTGCTATGCATAATCGTTTCGTTGCTGAGGGAAAGCCAGGGGCAACAATGAGATCGGGAGCAAGATATTCGACCTGGTGGAACGGCGGACTGCGGACATCTACTTATTTTCACAACATGATCGGGATTCTAACAGAAGCTATCGGAAATCCCACGCCGGTGGAAATTCCGTTCCTTCCCGATAGACAACTTCCTAAAAACGATCTTCCCGCTCCGATTGCTCCTCAGAAGTGGCATTTCCGCCAATCAATCGAGTACATGATCACAGCTGATAGGGCAATTCTCGACCTGGCCTCTAAATACCGTGAGGATTTCCTGTACAACATCTATCTCATGGGAAAAAACTCAATAGAACGGGGAAGCCGCGACCACTGGACTATCCGTCCGCATAGGATTGCAGCAGTCGAAGACGCAATCAAAAAAGATAAGGCCCAGCGAGTAGGTGCCGGACGAAACCGAGGGTATCCGCGCAAATATTATGAGATGCTGCTCGATCCAGCTGAGCGTGATCCCCGAGTCTATATTCTTAGCTCGGACCAGCCCGACTTTTTAACCGCAACCAAATTCGTGAATGCTCTCATAAAGAATGGAATAACTATCCTAAGAGCAACTGAATCCTTCAGCGCGGGCGGTAAGTCCTATCCTTCGGGTTCTTATATCGTAAAGACCGCTCAAGCCTTCCGTCCCCACATCCTCTCTATGTTTGAACCTCAAAACCACCCAGATGATATCCCTTATCCAGGTGGAGCACCTATTCCACCCTACGATAATGCTGGTTGGACTTTGGCTTTTCAAATGGGAGTGGAATTCGACCGAATTTTGGAAAGTGTCGAAGGCCCCTTCGAGAAAATTGAGGATCTTGCCCATCGCCCTCCTGGAAAAGTTACCCAGAGCACGAATGCTGTTGGCTTTCTTTTAGACCATAGAGTCAATGATGCCTTTATCGCCATCAACCGCCTCCTTCAAAGAAAAGAAGAGGTGTACTGGTTAAAAAAGGCTTTTCAGCATAAGGAAAAGACATACCCTGCTGGGACGATTTATATTCCAGCAAAGTCCTCCACTTTGCGCAGACTTGAGAATATGGCCAAGGAGATCGGATTGAATTTTGAAGGCATTAGTTCTAAGCCCTCAGGAGAAGCGCTCCGTTTGCAACCATTACGCGTTGGATTATGGGATCAATACGGAGGATCCATGGACTCGGGCTGGGTGCGATGGCTGCTGGAGCAGTTCGAGTTCCCTTTTAAAGTTGTCTATCCCGCCACTCTTGATGCTGGAAACCTGAATAATAAATACGATGTCCTAATCTTTGTCCACGGCGCTATTCCGCTCAGCGACCAACCTGACGAGAATCGCCGCTGGCGCTCATCCCCCCAGCCCAAACCAGAAAGCATACCTCCAGAATTCCGCAAACGACTCGGTAAGGTAACCGTGGCTAAAACGGTTCCAAATTTACTGGAATTCATCAAAAATGGCGGCACTCTGCTGGCTATCAGTGACTCCACTAACATCGGATACCATGCCGGTCTCCCTATTGCCAATGCCTTGGTCGAAAAGCTTAAAGATGGGAAGGAGAAACGCTTGCCCAGGGAAAAATATTTCGTACCCGGCTCGATTCTTCAAGTTAGCGTTGATAACACCAATCCTCTGGCCTACGGTTTGTCAGAGAAAGTGGATGTGGCTTTCAACAACAGTCCTGTCTTTCGGTTAAAACCAGACACCGCTCAGGAAAGGATTCGATCAGTAGCCTGGTTTGAAAATAAGAACCCTCTACGGAGTGGCTGGGCCTGGGGGAAGCATTATCTGCATGGAGGTCTCGCCGTAATTGAGGCTGATGTGGGTCAAGGCAAGCTTTTCCTGTACGGACCAGAGATAACTCGACGGGCCCAACCTCATGGGACCTTTAAATTTCTGTTTAACGGGATTTATTATGGAGGGTCAACTAACGTAGAGCTCGAATAGCTCAGTTATTAAAAATTATTTTAATATCCTTTTGCCAGTCCATTCCCTCGTACATCGGCAGCTCCATAAAAACGCGCAGGTTTTCCTTCAGCATCATACTCGATCATCAAGCCGTGGGCGTTGCCCAAGCCTCTGACTTCTCGAACGTTATGTCCTTTTTCTCTTAGAGCATTCTGTATCGAGGCTTCAATCCTATTCTCTACAAGAATTAAGTCAGGTTCTGCAAAACTGATGCGAGGAGCTGCGATAGCCTTCTGGATATCCATCTTGAAGTCGATCAGATTCATGACCATTTGAGGAACGGTCTGGCCTATTGTATGACCGCCTGGTGTCCCGAGAGCAGCCCAAGGTTTTCCGTTTTTAAAAATGATTGTAGGACAATCCCCTGAAAGTTTTCTGTGGCCAGCATGGGCGTCCATAGGATTCCCCTTAGGTTCGAACGTACAGTAGGCGAGCGAATTATTAAGCCAGATGCCTGTACCTTCCACCATTATGCGACAACCAAATGAATTGCCCAGCGTCTGGGTTGCGCTGACTATGTTTCCCCATCTATCAGCTACAACAAAATGAGTCGTGTTTTTCTCCTGCTTGACTACAATTCTGGGAGGGCTGAACGGTTTTGCTTTCTTATGGTCAATCTTGCTTACAACATCTTCCCAGTATTCTTCAGAAAGTAGCTTCTCCAGGGGTGGAGGATTAATTTCCGGGTCTCCAGCGTGGGCGAGACGACACCAAAAAGCATGCTTGGTTGCTTCGGCGAAAAAATGGAGATAATCTGGGCTATTGTGTCCGAGACGAAAGTTATCGAAGCAGCTCATCAAGCCTAACCGGATAAGGGAAGGAAATGCAGTAGAAGGGGGCGAAGCGGTCGCCACCTTATACCCACGATAGTTAATGCTTATCGGCTTCCACCATTCAGCCCGGTCAGCAACAAGGTCTTCGATGGTCAAGAAGCCACCACTCTCTCGCATCGCTTTATCTATTATCTTTCCGAGTTTCCCCCCATAGACAGCTTTGGCTCCTTGCTCGGCTATAAGCCCTAGCGACTTTGCGAGATCTTTCTGGACGAGAACATCTCCTTTTCCCAGTGGCTTGCCTTCTTTTCCGTAGACTTCTTGTCCATGCTCGTTGAACTCGGAAAATGCATATTCAATACTCCTGGCGAGCCGTTCTTTAACCTCAAATCCCTGTTCAGCTGTCTTTATAGCGCTTTTAAAAAGTTCAGACCACTTAAGCTTTCCGTATTCTGAGGACATAGCCCACCAGGCATTCACGTTTCCTGGAGTCGAGACTGCTTTGGGCCCTCGCCTATTATCCTTATAATTTGGCGTGGGAGGTCGGAAAGCATCTGAATCGACGTTAATAGGGATCTTCCCGCTTGAATCAAGAAAACGAGCATTTCTTTTTTCGGCCTCATAAACAAGGATTGTCCCGTAGCCGCCGATCCCAGAATTCATCGGTTCGACGACATTTAACATGGCGGCGATAGCCACCGCCGCATCAAAAGCATTACCGCCAGCTTTGAGAATATCCAGGCCCGCCTGGGTCGCAAGCGGATGAGCGGAACTGACCATGCCTTTCGTGCCAACTGCTGGAGTCAGTTTCCTTCCAAGATTCTGTGCTTCTCGCCCAGGATGGAGTGCTCCTTGGCTGCTTTTAAAGGAAACAAGAGCAACCAATGCGATTAATGATACGAATATCTTCTTTCCTGACATATTCTCCTCTTTTCTTAATATACTTTATTTATCTTTTTTCTTCTCTTCCTTTTTGGGCACCTTTTCTTCTTTCTTCTCACTAACGGGTATCAGGTTCACATGTTCTGCGAAGAAAAAAAGGTATCTTCGGAGACGGTCTATTTGATGCCGCGGTTCCCTGATTCCATGCCTTTCCCTCGGGAAGCGCACAAATGTGACATCTTTTCCCAGGTCACGAAGCGCCTGGTAAAACTCGACCGACTGCTCAGGAGGGACCCTTGCGTCAATTGCTCCATGCATTATAAGTACCGGGCTCTTTACTTTCTTTACGTGACGAATGGGAGAAAGCTTCTCGTACATGTCTTCATAATCCCAAGGAGTCCCGAAAAACCAAGCGAGATAACGAGGTATGTCTGTAGTACTGTACATGCTGTAGAGGTTCGCAAGCCCCGCACCTGGAGAAACAGCCTTAAAACGGTCAGTCTGGGTGACAATCCAGAAGCTCATGTATCCGCCGTAGCTCCAGCCGTAACAGATAAGCCGATCAGGATCAGCCCAGCCTTTCTCAACGCAGAAGTCTACTCCAGTCATGCAGTCATCATAATCCCTTACCCCCCAATAGCCTCGATTAGCGTTGAGGAATTCCTGACCATAATTCGAGCTTCCTCGGAAGTTCGGCTGGAGGACCATAAAGCCATTGCCAGCAAAGAATTGATTTGACGAGCTGAACGATTCGATCCTTGCCGAGCTTGGTCCTCCATGAGGATTGAGAATGAGGGGGTATTTCTCGCCTTGCTTATAATCAACAGGCCAGGTGAGCACTCCTTCAATCCACTGGCCGTCGCTGTTTTTCCATTTAATTGTCTCCACTTTCCCGAGCTTTATTTTCTCTTCTCGAAGCCAGGGATTGGCATCTGTTAGGCGAACTGGATTCTTGAGATCCAAATCTGCAGCGTAAATTTCTCCTGGCCAGTTTGATGGAGAATGGTACCACGTCCAGCGTTTCCCATCGTTTGATAACCTCCACTGGGAATTAGATCCTCGGGGAGGTGTAATCTTCTTGATATCGCCGGTGCGAATATCAACCGAAAATAAGTTCCCTGTTGTTCGGTCCCCAGTCGCCCAGTAAATTCGCCTTCCATCTTGAGACCAGATCGAAGGCCCATAATTGAGATCAAAATCTTTAAGCAGGATTTTTGGTTTGCCGCCGCTCGCTGGAAAAAGATAAAGCTTGTCATACCATGTGTTTGAGCTAGCGTGAGACTCAGAAGAAAAAGCAATGGTCTTTCCGTCAGGTGACCAACGGGGGCTGGCGTCTCTTCCAGGATTTTCGTAAAGCTTTTTATAGTTTTTGGTGTCAATGTCAATAAGCCAGACATCGCTGTTCCAATCTTCATCAACTTTAGTATTAGGCTGCGTCACATAGGCGACTTTCTTAGAATCTGGTGACCAATGAGCATCACTCACTGTAAATTCGCCTTTGGTAAATTGCGTAGCTTCTTTTTTATCTATATCGTAAATCCAGAGATGGCTCATCCGAAACTTCTCGTCTACAACCTCAGCATCGTCCTTTTCTTTTTTTCTTTTCTCTTCTTCTTCGGTTAAGGGATCTCTAGCAGTGAAAAGGATACGGGTTGAGTCCGGTGAAATTTCGTAAGATTGAATACCTTCTTTATGCTCAGTTACTTGCCAGGCCTCTCCTCCGTCAAGATACATAGAATATATTTGATTACGAGGGCGTTCGCTGGCATCTTCTCGTCTATCTCTGGAGCTTTCGGCTTTGCCGCGGGAGCTTAGAAACGCGATCTTTTTCCCATCGGGAAACCATGAAGGAGAGGTGCAGCTCTCAGAACCATAGGTCATCTGTCTTCTTTGCTTGCCGTCAACTCGCACTCGCCAGACATGCGTGGTGCTCTCCATATCTTTGTCTTCCATATCTCGAATCGCCTTAGAGTAAAGTACCCATTGGCCATCTGGAGAAAGGCGAGGATTAGAAACTCGGTTTATCCGCAAAGTGTCTTTTGCGGAGATAACAGGGGGCTTTTTAGATTTGGGCCCTTCCTTTTTATCTACCGCTGAAACTGGAAGAGAAAGGAGAAAAGCAAAAATTAAAATAACGAAGAAAAATTTCCTAAAAGACTTCTGAACCATTTTTATCCTCCTTACAGCTTTTCTATTTATATAAAAATCCGAATAAATACTCGGCTTGGATTTATTAATTAAGATTCCATATGGAGAAATTAAGGACTGCAGCAAAACTTACCCAAAGGATATAAGGAATAAGAAGTACTCCTGCCAATCTTGAGACTCTAAAGAACTTAATAATTGTTATCAGGATTGCTATCCACAGCAAAATAATCTCTATAAAAGCAAAAAACGGGGACTTAAGGCCGAAAAATACGATTGACCAAAGCATGTTTAAAATCAGCTGGCAAGCAAACCATAATAAGGCAGATTTTACATAAGGATGGCGCAGAGTTCTCTGCCATACAAGAAACAGAGATATCCCCATAATCACAAACAAGCTTATCCATACCGGGGAGAATACCCAATTCGGTGGTGTGAAAGATGGCTTATTTAGATAAGCATACCACGAGGGAATTGAAGGCGATGTGAATAAAGAGCCCACAAACCCTGCTAACTGACAAATTATGAGACATAATATAAGTTTAAATATATCTTTTCTTGTCATGTCCTTATCCTATTTAAATAAGAATGATTGATAACTCCCACTAACATCATGCAGTTGATTAATTAAAACAAAAATTAAAATCGGTTTCAATACTGTCTTTAAAATTATCCTCCATTCATCTTAAATGGCAACGTTATCTGATTAAAGAAAAAGAATGGGGCCTGGCCCCATTTTATTCGGCCCCATTTTATTCCTCCTTGTTAGATAATGAATATGTTTACGCAAGAGCTCACAGCAAAATTACTGGGCGCTATAATAGGATCATCAGGATCAACACAAACAACTACAAGGCTGAAGTTCTTTACGAAGGGCAACCTGAAAGACAAATTGCTTTCCAGTTTTGGAAATATGATCAAACAATAGCTTTCATAGAAAGAAAGAGAAAAAAAGATTTCCATGATATTCAGCTTGTTCTGGTCGACAAAGCATCAAAAGAAGTAACAAGAATTCCCCTGGAATATCAATTGTTGGAAAAAAGCTATTGGCCAACTCTTATCGAAACAGACATAGCTAAAGGAAAACGGTTCTGAATGATGTGCACTGAAAAAACCCGGAAAAATATAATCCTAAGAATATGGGAGGATGGCCGGATTGAAAACATCGGAGAAAGTCAAAAAGCAGCTTTTTATTCTAATAGGATGCTCATCAGCTACACCGAAGAAAATGTAATCATAAGCAGTGAGAAGGAAGGACGTTTTGAAACTATAAGGAAGATCCCAAACAGTAAGGGTTTTCATTTCGGAACCGTATTTTGGAGAACAAAGCTTAACGATATCACTCTAAAAGAGAAATACGGGTGGAGAAGAGGTGCAAAACGGCCAAAATATGCCAGATTGAACCTAGAGAATTTTGAGATCGAAGAATTCGGCGAAACAAAAGGCTATCTCCAATTTTTCTATCCTGATAAATACTACCTTGTTGAAACAGACCATGTTGCTTCTGAAGTTAAAGTTTATGAGTTTAAGGACGGAACAATAAAGCTTCTAAAAACGTTTTCAGGTTATGATACAACAGAGATAAGTAATAGATTCCGCCTCTGCAGAGGAGGCGTCGTAATCAGGGAAGGTAAAAAAGTAAGAGTATATGCTTTCCCCGATTTAAAAGAAATCAAATTTAAAAAATTGTAAAAAAACGTTCATTTATAAAAAAATATAGATAAAAAGTGCGGGTTTGATGAATCAAACCCCTACAAATAAAAATATTAGCAAGCAGGGAGGTTTGATGAATCAAACCCCTACAACGAACCAAATCCCCACAAATAAAAATATAAGAGAGAATGGGGGTTTGATGAATCAAACACGTATAATAAATCGAGCCCCTACGATAAATCGAGCCCCTACAAGAACAATAGCTATCTTATCAGTTCATACCTGAATCTTCCGCTTTCGAGATAGAAACGGCTGTAATTAGTAATCCATCCAGGTGGTATTTTGTCGGGCCCTGTAACCTCACAGAGAGTATAGTTTAGTCCGTTTATCGTAATCTCATCTCTTCCTATTGAAGGAATAGCCAATCCTAAGAACATATGTTTTGGAATCTTTATCAAAATAAGAGGGTACCTCTTAAAATTAGTCCACATCGAGGCAAAGGCAACTCCCTTTGAATCGCAATCTCCAAAATTGTTAACCAGGACTTTAGGAGGAACCCAGAATTCCGCTATGATTTTATTATTTTCTTCGAAGGGAGGGATGCCATATTTAATCTCCTGGATAAAAGCTGACATTAAGAACAGCAACTGCCGAAGAGACATTCTTTTCTTTATTTTTTTCATACGGTCCACGACATTTTTTAGCCTGGGACGATTGTTCCGAACACAAACAGAATAATCCACTCCTATAGTGTCTCCAATAACTCGAAATCCTTTCCTCTCTAAAAATGCTTTTTCCTTCTTTTTTTGCTCTTTATCTATCTTTAATAAATAAGCATTTTCTTCTGCCGTAAGTTTATCTTTAATTATCTCAGATGAAGCTTTAACCTCTTCATAAAGAGCTGAGGGGACGGAAATCTTTAATCTGAATTTCTTTGAATCAATCTTTTCGATTAAGATATACTGAGGATACTTGCTCCTTTCTATTTGCCGCCTGGCAAATTCCTCGAGATAAATCATCATCTCTTCTCTCATTTTTTCATAGCTTTCTTCCAAGTATTTTTCCAATTCTTCTGGGTAGTAGCCATACTCCTCCTCTGCATCAGACAATTGCTGTTTGGAAACGGAAAAGGTCATAGAGTAACCATCTCCTCTGTAATCCTTCCAGCCGTAAGTGAGTTCATAACCTGTTTCGATATCAATTCTTTCAAAGATATTCAGGCTTTGTTTAGAGCCAATTTTTTGATTTAGATTCAGAAAACTTAACCTGCAAGAGGAATCGTTGCTATAAGGAGCATCGTCACCCAAAAAGGAAGCCAAAAATGTTAGGCTGATTAAGGCGAATAAAATTATAAGGATGGGTAGAAAGGGCGTCTTCATTTAAGCTTTACTTAAAGGGGATCGACCCGACCTCTGGGAAAGGAACCAGGGCCCTTGTTAAGCCTGAAACACCAGCGCTTATCAAAAGACAAATCCCGACAATAAAAAGAGCCATAAAAATAGCAATCGCAATATTATTCTCCTTTATTTCCTGATAATGATCTATTCGAGGTGTTAATTTATTAAACAGCCATAAGCTGAGCAGGATGCAGACTATAGCCAAGATCCCGGCCAGGAGAACATATCCAGCACCATAGCCCAGCATTTTTAAAAAATTTAAAATATCTCTTTCCTGACCGAGCGCAAAAATTTGGATGACTGCCATGACCGGATAAATTGCTTGCTTAACAACCAGTGCTTCTCCTAAAAGAATGCTTCCCAAAATAATCCCTACGGAAGTATTTTTGCCTTTAAGCTGCCGCTCTTCATCGAAACGCGGAGTAAGAACTAGGAAGAGGCGATAGCTGCCAAAGATAAGAATGAAACTTATGAATACAGAAACCAAAAGTTCTAACAAGCCAAAAATTATTTGCTGACCACTCATTTTTTCATCCTTTATATAATCTCATTGTCTTTGATATTTATCTTTCTGTCAAAAAGATATACTAATTCCCCAAGGCAGCAAATGAATGAAAACAGAGAACTCCGTTTGCGGCAAGAAAATAATGAAGGGTTGCCCCTTCAAATCTCAGATCTGGAGACCTTGCTCTTTGCTATTGCTCAGACTTAACGACGTTCTTGGCTACGGGTCCGCGGTCGCTTTCTTCTATGTCAAAACTTACTTCTTCGCCTTCAGCGAGTGTTTTGAAACCTGGCATAGTGATTGATGAAAAGTGAACGAATATATCCCGACCGTCTTCTTCTTTAATGAAGCCGTATCCCTTTTTGTCGTTGAACCACTTTACGATCCCTTTCGGCAAAGCTTCGACCTCCTTTAAAAAATTTTAACTTATGGTCCCAAGCCTTAGGTCGCGGCTCTGTCATAGGGAAAAATCCTTTAGAGCAAAGCCGACCCCCGATAAAGCAGGGCCATTTCTTATGTCGAAATATAACTTATAAATTAAAATAAAAATTTATTCAAGGAAAAAATGACTTTTTATTACTGCTTTTAAATGTAGGTTTCGTCTATTTTCTACTGTTTTTAGCATGAATGAAGTAGAAGAAAAGTACGCTTGCCCCAAAAAATCCAGGGATCTTCTTTAACAGCTCTATGACGTTTCTTCATATACTTTTTGACAAAAATTACTAATTAAATATACTTGTAGCTAATTTAAGCCATATGGAAGAGGAGATACGCGGTAGAATGCTTTTAATAATAGACAAATATATAAAATCTGCCTATAATGTGCACCTTGCCGCAGGAGAGATACCATTCTAGATATCGAAATTATCGAGGAAATCCTGTTGCTTGAAAATTTCTTAGATTATTTATAAACAAAAAAAAGGAAGAGGAGGAATTTTTAGGATGAGAAGCATGAGGTCTGGCATTGAGTTTATAGTGGCAATTCCTTCCTACATGGAAGCAGACACAATACCTTATGTTACAAAACAGGTTGATATTGGTCTCTCAAGATACTTCGGCAATCTCAAGTCAATTATTCTAAACGTTGATAACAATAGCGAAGATGATACAAAAGGGTCATTTCTAGCCACTGATACAAAAAATCCAAAGCACTATATTACAACCCCTGAAGGAGTGAAAGGCAAAGGAAATAACCTCTTTAATTTTCTAAGGTTTGCGAAAGGCCACGCCACTACCCTAAAGGCGGCTTTAACTGTTGATGCTGACCTGCGTTCGATTACTCCTGAGTGGATAAAGTACTTAGGTGAGCCAATTCTTAAAGGCTATGATTATTCTTTGCCCCTGTATTCTCGGCATCAATTCGACGGAACCATAACCAACCATATCTGTTATCCGCTGTTTTATGGATTATTAGGGAGGGATTTGCGGCAACCTATTGGTGGTGAACTTGGCTTTTCCCCGGCTCTTATGAATTACTGGTTAAAGCAAAAATGGGATACTCAGGCAAAACAGTATGGCGTTGATGTTTTTATGACGCTCCATGCCATTTTCGGCAACTTCAAGATTTGCGAAACAGGCCTTGGGGCAAAAATACACAAAGCAAGTGCACCTAAGCTCGGACCCATGTTTACGCAGGTGATTACAACTTTATTCGATCTGCTCCTCTCCCGAGAGTCATCCTGGATAAGCATTCCAGTGTCGAAGCCCACGCCTAAAAAAAGATTTGGCCTTAAAGAGCTTGGTCTACCGCAGGAACTGAAGATCGATATGAGAGAGCTAAAAAATAAATTGAGGCAAGAGTATTATCCACGAGAAAAGCTTCTAAAAAGAATTCTAAGTGATTATGCCAGTTCGAGCCTGGCAAAAATGTTTGATCATGATATGTACAGCATTGATATTCTGATGTGGACCCAGCTGGTTTATCAGCTCCTGTTTTCTTACAGGAATGGTTCTCCAAAAGCCAGAAAAGATATTGTAGAAGCCCTCAAGCCTCTGTATTTCACACGCTCAATGACTTTTGATTACGAAACATGGCGTTATACCCCCAAGTATGTCGAGGAGGCAATACTCGAACAAGCAAAAGCCTTTGCAGCTCAAAAGCCCTATTATCTAGGTTTGCATGTGAACGAGGCCAAAAAAAAGGCAACAAAACAACAGAAATGCTGACCTCTCTCCCATCCCCCGTTCCTATTTAACTGTAGCTTAATATCCATGTTATAAAAGTCTGGAAAGTCTGACTCCGTTTCAATCCAATTCTTATTTAAGGACCTAATCCTCTATCTTAACATCAGGAGAAAATGGGGCCTGGCCCCATTTTGTTGGCCCAATTTTCTTATAATTCAAGTTTTACAGATCTGACCTCAATGTCACGCAAACTATAAAAGTTGGAAAGGTTTGAAAGTGAGATTTTCTCGTCAAATATCCGTCAAAGAAAAGAGAAGACAATCGATAATAAATACGAACGAAATCTTCTTTAAATATCATTATTTTTAAATAATCTTAGTCAGCCATAATAACAATCTAAAGGAGGTATTAGGATGAACAATTTAAGAGGAAAAAATGCCAAAAAATTAATTGCTGGATTTCTATTCATGTCTCTTTTCACGATGTTTGTAGCTCCCGACCAACTCAATGCAGGACAATGCTCAAGAGCTTTATTGAACTGCATGATCGATGCCGGAATTGCCACTGTGCTGGGAGCTATCGCTGGCTTTTTTTCAGGCAACATGTTTGGCTCTATGCTCGGCGCGGTCGCAGCAGGCGGTTCCTACTCAACCATGTGCCTTGGTGGCTACCACTTCTGCAAGCGCTATTATGAATATTGATAAGCTCACATACATCGCACACGGGCTATTATAAGAAGAAACTTTACAGGAAATTAAAGACTAAAGGAGGGAAAACATGATTTCACAAATCCAAAAACACATAAAAAAAGCATTTCTAATCTTGATCATTATTACGATATTCTTTAGCGTAAATGTATCTCCGATGGAGGCTGGGAGGTGTGAAAAAGCTCTTTCGAATTGTTTGCTCGACGCGATATTGAACATCCCCTTTTTCGCTAGGGTATACACAGATGTTGCCTACTGCGTTAATGGCTGGATTTTTTGCAGAAAATACCTTGAAAATTAATCTCTCGCAGTATGAAAGCATAGGTAATCACGAATTCCCAAGGAGGAAACAAAAAAGTTGAAAAAACCATTATTTCTTGTCTATCTTTTATCAATCGCTTTTCAGATGAATCTCCCTGGCTTAGGCGGAAATGATATCCAAAAAATATTACTTGAAGAGGTTCTATCTATAGGAAGCTTGGAGGACGATGTTTTATTTCAATGGGTAGGAGTTATCTCTGATTCCACTGGTCATATTTATGTTACTGATAACATGGATTATTCACTGAAAAAATTCGATGACAAGGGAAATCTCATAAAGAAAACTGGGCGAAAAGGACAAGGCCCGGGAGAATTCTTAGCTCCAAGGTATTTAGGAATCTCCAGCGAGCTTCTTTATGTCACTGATCAGTTCAAATCCGGCATTCAGGTTTTTGATAAAGATTTAAATTATAGCCACGGCATTTCAGTTTCAGTACCTGTTTACGATTTGAAAGTTCTCGAAGACGACGAGATTGCAGTTACCACCGTCTCCACGGCTAAAGCAGGGATGATTTTCATCCTTAACTCAAAAGGAAAGATCAAACGCGAGCTCCAGTACTCTGACAAAAAATCACGTCTTCTGACTGATGTGGTGAACTTTGATCTTGATTCTCAGGGGAACCTTTATCTTGTTTACAACTACCAAGATAAAATTGAAAAATTTGATCCTGAAGGAATAAAAATATGGTCTCAAAAATTGCTGGGCATCAAAGATATCAAAAAAGAAAAAATTGGACAATTCGTGCTTCCCACCAAATTTGTCTACAAAGATATAGCTCTGGATAGTTCAGGAAATTTATTCATTTTGGGCGGCAGTTTTTCTAAAAATCCAAGCTGTGACGTCTATGTCCTCAGCCCGGGCGGCAAGCACTTGACTACTTTTACGTTGCCTGATTCAAGCCACTGTATTTATATTGACAGTAACGATTTCCTCTATTCAAGGGCAGATGAGGGAGTGACACTTAATAAATTTAAAATCAAGTATGTTCCTGAATAAAATGCTCTCTTGACTTCAGGTTTTCCTTTGCTATAAGCTATACGAGAAATTTTTGCATTTAAACTCGAGAAGGGAATTTTCATTACCCTGAAGGAGAGTGCCAAATGCTCTGGTGGGTTTTGATACTGCTTGTTTTGGTAATTCTATCCTTCTTAGCGCAGTTGGATATCCTTTTCACAATGCAAATGAAGTCGCCATACTCAGTTTCTGCTATTATCAACACACTAATTATAGCTTGTATTGTGGGAGTGGTTGTTAGAATTCTAAAAAGGATGAAGAAAAAAGAAAAAGAAACACTCATCCTCAAGATCAAAGAACTCGAAGAAAAATTAAAAGCTAAAAAAGAAGAAAACACCAGTAAAATAGAAGAGCAAACATAACGGAAATCAAAAACCAAAATCTACTAACATCACCTGGCCTTATATCTTTTCTTATCCCGTAAAGAATGATAATCCCCCTCGTCTTTTCTCAAAACAGTGAACGTCACGGGAGATTCTGGAAATAGATGAGTTTATGTTTTTTATCTTCTAACGAGAATGAAAAAACTAGATGAAATAAAAATCATCGATTTCCATGTCCACATCGGTCTCAAAGAACACTGGTATGAATGGATCCACGCCTACCAAAAAAAAGCACATTCAGAGTATTATGAACGCTATGAGGAAATGATTGATCCGAAGAGGTTTGCTGCCTACCTCAAGAGCCATCAAATAGAAAAGGCCGTGATCCTACCTGAAATAAGTCCTATTACCACTGGCGTTGTTTCTAACGAATATGTCATCGATTTTTGCCTGGGCAATGACACTTTCCTTCCCTTTTGTACTGTTAATCCCTTACTGGTCAGTCAGCCAACCCAGGAACTTAGAAAATACATCAAGATGGGTGTAAAAGGAATAAAACTTTATCCTTCTTACAATCACTTCTACCCAAATGATAGCTCTCTCTATCCTCTTTATGAAATAGCCCAAGAGCATAGACTACCGGTTCTCATCCATACAGGCTCCTCTGTGTTTAAAGGTTCAAAAGTAAAGTATGCTGATCCCATCTATCTGGATGACGTGGCTTCCGATTTTCCTGACCTTCTCCTCCTCATGGCTCACAGCGGAAGAGGTCTCTGGTATGAAAAAGCATTTTTTCTATCTCGACTTCATCCTAATATTTATCTGGAAATTTCAGGACTGCCCCCTAAAAATCTGCTGAATTATTTTCCTGAGATGGAGAAAGACATCGAGAAATTTGTCTACGGATCAGATTGGCCAGGAATAAAGACAATCAACAGCAATATTGAAGCTATAAAAGAACTTCCCCTGGCTGAAGAATCTATAAGAAAAATCCTCTATGAAAACGCTGCCGCTATTTTAGGACTAAAATAGGGCCTCTCAATACTCTGAATTAACAAGAACTTCCTCCCCGAAGCTTCCGTTGCAGGGCAGTGGCTTATTTGTGGAATTTACAGCCCGCATAATTCTTATCGCTCGGATTCCCGCTTCTAAAGCAGCTTCAATATCAGAGTCTGCGTCTCCATAAAATATTTGAATTTTATTTTCCTTTATCGGTTTGATTTTTAAATTTTCCCCAAGCTTGATGCCAGCAAAAATTACTTTATGTGGATTCTCTAAATCGAAAGTCTTTGCAAGAAGCTCAGTAACTGATTCTGTTTTAGTTTTTGTTCTCGCCGTTATGAAATAAATTGAGTCGCCTCTTTTTTTATGCAATTCAATCAATCTTCGGGCACATTCTTTGGGAATGCTGAATTGATCAAGCCCGTTGTTCATTTCATTCCAAAATTCTTCCATAATTGCAAAACCTTTGTTTCCTGGGGAATACTTCTGTCGTCCATAGTAATAGCCTGGGCTTGAAAACAACACAGTATCATCAATATCAAATCCAACATTCATCGGCTGTTGATTCTCCAGACTCTTAGCAATATCTTTTAAAGTAACCCAACGAATATTTTGTTCTTGTGCAACGCAGCCGTAATTCACCCATAAAACACTAATGATAACGATGACCAAAACTATTTTTCTTAGCATTCCACCCTCTCTCTTATTAGCCATGAATAAATTTAAAATAGTCCTATAGCACAGGAAAAATTTGATGTCAAAAATATCGGCGTTAGGCCTTATCCATCGGAATAGCGTAAGGACAAAAAGCATGCTAAAATCTTCTCCTTAGGGAAAGGAATGACCCCATTGACAAAAAACACGCCAATATCTTTTCCTTCTGGCAAGGCCTAACCCCGGTTAGCTATTATTAAAACGCTAAGGCAGAGAAGCTTCAACCCAAATGTCTTTTTCGGGATAGGAAATATAGGCTTCCTTTTCTGATGATTGTATGATTTTCCCGTCCGAACTAAAGCCATAAGATTTCTTTTTGCGACCACTCTTAATTTCGATATTTATCTTTCTATCTCTCAGCGGGAAAGATGCGGTGATTTTTTCTATTCCAGGGACCAATTTTGGCCTTATCCGGAGATGGTCTACGTCGGGCTGAATCCCTATGATATGGTGAATCAGCAGGATTAGCATTTCTGCCCAAATCCAGGGTGCAATACCTTCCTGAGAAAATCGCGGATCTAAACGCTGTCCGTAAAATTCAAACCATGAACCAGACAAAGCGCCAGGTGCTGAATTAAGCCACTCTAACGTTCTCCACATTTTATCAAAATTTCCAGTTTCAGCATAAGAACGGGCAACAAATAAGGAGGCGATAGGCCAGGAGCCAGGAGAATCAGGTTCTGAACTTATATCATATCGCCCGTAGCCTCCATCCTTCCAAGCTTGATTCCAAAGTTTCTCGACACTATCCAATGTCAATGATGCCAGAGGAGAATCTGGAGATATAATGCCCATAGCGATGGGTAGAACAGATGTAGCATCAGGGTTGAGGCGATGCTCACCCTTCAAAGATAATGGGGATCCTTCTGGAAATTGAGCTTTAGGCAGAGGCTTGACAATTTCCTGAATTACCCCATCGATACCGCGCCTTTTGATGAACCCACGAGCATCAACCAGGCCGTATTGAGCTTCGTCTAAGGTGGCGTTCATTATCCGTTCTGCTTTATGTTTCCAGTGTGACGCTTCAGATTTTCGGGAGATAAGTGAGGCAATGGTGGAAGCCGCAGAAAGCCCTAGGACAGCAAACAATTGATGGGCTAACTCCATCCCTTTTACAATCCCATGAGTCTGGTGTCGCCCCCAGTACTCCTTTCTGTTGGCTAATAAGCCAGAGCGGCTATGAACAAAAGCACCAGCTAGAGGAAACTCGGCAGCAGCTACAATTTTGTTCCAGTGTTTTGTAACTATTTCATAGGAGTCAGTCCAGAGAACATAGTTTTTCAAGGCAAAGAGAAGCGATCCATTCTGATCTAAATCTATCTCGTCTGAACCTCGCGCCTTTTCGGAATCTGTGATATCCCCTTTCTTGGTCACAAATTCTTCAATCATGCGGTCGAGTATCCTGTAAGCAATCTCATAGTGGCCTGTTATTGTCAAACCCACAGCCACCATCGCCTGATCCCTAGCCCGTTCACGGTTATGCTGCCAGATATTACCATCTACTTTTCCAAACTTCGAGACAACTGCAGGCAATTGAAACTGTGATGCGGTAAAAAAATGATCCAAGATAGGCGAACCAAACGAGGCACAAGCTTTCTCTTTCCAATACTGAAGGGCTTTACGGCCTATTCCCCCTTTCGGCACCAAATCAAGAGTAATATGTTTCCCTGAACTATTCAAAGTATAACGGAGTAATACTATTTTTATTCCTTCAGGTTGTAAATAGAATTCCTCATCAATAGTTTTATCAAGAACTCCTGTTTTCAGGCGAGCCTTAATTGTAAGGTTGCTTATGTTTCTTAGGCGAACCTCGCGCATAATCTCGGGATGAGATAAGTTCGGGCAGTAAAAGTACTCAGCGACTTGGAAATTACCACCCCGCCATATGATCTGGGCAACAGGGATTTCATATCCCTCAAGCCAACCAGCTTCAAGAGCTCTGGTTCCTGTGGTTTTAGCGGTCGGCGCAGAGATGATGCGGATCATAGTGTTTTCCAGTCCGGAATCTGGATCAAAGGTTAAAGCTTCTCGCTTTTTCCCCAGATGCTCCGGATTCATGATCAATAGGCCTATGGGTGTTCCTTCCCCGGAAGGAGCGATTTGAACAGCAGCCTGAATGTGTCCATTACCGAGAAAAAAATAAGACACATCTTTGAGCTTCGTTCTGACATCAGGATGGCCCTTAGCAGGATCATCATCACATAAATGTTCTTTAACGTTATTCATTGATATAAGTCCGATGTCTAAAGGCTTTTAGGCGCGAATATAAAATTAAATTTATTTAGATTACATGTCAAGAGAGGAAAATTTCCTTTCTCAATAGAAATGCTTTACCCTGGCTAATTTTCCTTGCTATTGACAAATATTGATAAAACCGTTATCTTTTTATTGGATACGAAGCTGTCAAAAAGCGCTTTGGATGAGCGCATTTTAGACAGTCTATAAGCCCTCTAGCAGAGTAAATTAAGAAAAAATGAAAAAAACAATTACTGCTACAGCTCTGGTTGTGTGTTTAATAAGTTTTACGAACTTATTTGCGGCAGAAAAAAATGACACTCTTATTCTATCATCCAATTACCAAAAGCTTACCTTTGATTATAAGATAAATTCTCATGCCTTTACTATCTCCGACGATATAGAGAATTCGGCAGATATATTAGAGCCCAACGTTAACGAGTCCCTATCATCCGAGAATTACGTGCGAAAACAAACCGCTTACACAGCCCGGTTTAGTCTGGCAGCAATGGACTCAGCGACTTTTTCCTTTAAGGTTCCTTCCGAAACATTCTCCATAAAAAGAAACAAGAAGAGCTATTCAAAGGCAGCCCTAGAAATTACGTACGTCAATGTAGCATTATGGGCTTTTAGCAGGTATATAGATCCTCGACCGTGGACAAAAATTTCGATGAAATCCATCTTAAAAAATCTCTCAACTGGTTTTGATTTTGATATCGATATGTACAGAATGAACAAATTAGCACATCCCTATCATGGCGCAGTTCATTATTCAATAGGAAGGGCGAATGGATTAAATTTCCTGGAATCCACAGTCTGTTCTGCTTTTGGGAGCTATACCTGGGAGGTTTTTTTTGAAGCGATCCATCCTTCTTCAAATGATCTTGCTCTTAATACCCTCGGAGGTGTAATGCTGGGTGAAGTTCTGTTTAAAATTGGAGATATGCTCCTGGATGAGAATTCGACCGGAATCGAAAGAATATTTCGAAAATCCTTAGCCTACATCCTCAATCCTGCTTACGGAATAAAAGCCTTATCGGGCAAATCTTACGAAATTGGAAATCCTCAACAAAAACATCTTTATGACTTTAGCTTGCCGTTTGGAGCCTACAGTTCGTCCTCCAATAAGTCGGGCTTCCTTATCGCAGCAGACCTTGAATATAAAGACTATCTTAGAAAAGATTTTTCAAGAGTAAGCCCGTATGACTGGTTCACGCTTGATTTCAGGTTAGGGATTCAAAACAATGTTATTCGCCACGGTGAAATCTTCACAACGGGAATTATAGCCGGGAAAAGAATTAAAAATGGCCTAGCTGGTCTTTTTGGAGTTTTTGATTATATAGAATCCAATTTTGCCGACAGGATCTCCGCTATCGGGATGGGTCCTGGCCTGGTTACTTTTTTCGTCAGTGATTCGAATTTATTTTTTAACAGTTCTGGAGTTCTCTCTCTTATTTATGGCGGCTCCAGTCCATCGATCGACTCAGAAAACACCCATTTTGGGACGAAATTAGATGATCCATACTACAGTGGGCCTGGAATTCTGGGAAGGGTTAAACTAGAGTTTGGAAAGAAAAATCTTGGCAGTATTGAGACTGGTTTCTCCCAGTATTGGGTGCATTCTATTTTTACTGATGCGGACGAATTCCTGGCAATTTTATCTTTAAATATAAAATACGACCTATCAGAAAAATCACAGATAAGTTTAGGGTATGATTATTACCTGAGACACGCATCACTTCAGGAACGGTATTTTACAGGAGCGAAACCTGCTTTTCGTGCCTTGTATATCTATAGGTTTTAAGAATTCAAACAAAGCCCTAAGGTTCAAACTCCCTAGACTATCAAGGACATAGCGTATTCATTAGATCGAATTCTGTTTAATTAAACCGAACTATATTTCCATATTCTAGTCAAGAAAACTTGCCAAACTCTTCATCCTTAACAAATCTTTCGAAACCTAAGATACGTAAGAAATCCGATAAGGATTAAGAAATTTATGGTGATAACAGACCAAGACATAAACCTCGCGTAGAGATCTCTTCCCATAATGTCATACAAAGAAAAAGTTATGATAAAGAAATTAAAAACGAGAATACCTCTCCAAAGTTTTGAATACCCCGAGAAATTATGAATGATTATCGTTAGCGCTAAAACAGCCATCAGAAGCGTATAATCCCATCCTAAGGGAGATATCAAAGGGATAAGAATTAGAAGAATGGAGCACTCGAGCACTGAAGCCCTGTTTATTTTTCTTCCTTTTAAAATGACAATTAAGACAAGAAAAGCAAGGATGGCAATTACAAGCGCAGCAAGCAAAAGCGAGATATTTCGATTTCCTGTCCACTTCATAAAAAAAGCTATGATAGAAATATTATCTTGAGAATTGAGAAGAACCTGGCTAGAACGAAAAAGAGATGATATCCATTCCCTAAGGATAATAATGTTTCCTCGCCAGCCATAAAAAGCAATCGGAATAATAAGTGCAAAGAATAAAAAGCCTATTCCGGTTACGAGGGCCTTCCACTTTTTCTTCAATATAAGATAAGGTAAAAAAATCAAAGCATAAGGTTTCAAGGCGGTTGCCACTCCCCAAAGAAGGCCGGCGTATATGTCTTTTTGTGAAGGCATCGTGTTTTTTTCATGAATTAAAAACCAGATCATAAAAAGCAGAATCATTGTGACGAAGGCGTTAATCTGTCCTAGATGGAGCTCCCTTAAGAAAAATTTAGCCAGTATCAAAGGGGGTAAGATAAGCAGATATACGGGTTTTTTCCCCTCCGAAGGAAGAATCTTATTCGAGAAATAAACCAGGAAACAAAGGCAAAAGACAACGATAAAGTACCAGAAAGCTTTCGCTGCGTTAAGCGGAAGAAAAGATAAAGGAAGGTATAACAGAGCGGAGGAAGGGAGATATTTAAACATAAAATGGCCATCTTCAACCTGATACAGGGGCTCACCTCCTCTGAGTCTTTTCCCAGCCTTATAATTCACCTCAAAATCAATCATATGTTCTTTGACTTTAAGGAGAAAAAGCGAGAGGAAGATGATGAAGGCAAACAAGATAAGAAGAAGCTTCTTTCTCTTCAGATACATAGCTTCAACAGTTATTCAGACTATTATTTGCTTCACTTCGTCATAAACTTCCATGACTGAGATTGCTTTTAAACACTTATTATCGTTACAGGCAGACTTCCGGTGATTAAAGGCGGACACACAGGGACTGCAGGCATAATTTGAGTAGAATACACGACAATTCTTTCCTAATGGTCCGTACAGCTTGGGTGTCTCAGGGCCAAAAAAGGCAAAAGTCCTTATATCTGTCATAGAAGAAAAATGCACAGGACCGCTATCGTTAGTGATCAGAACGTCTGTTATGTTATAGAGATCTATGAGCTCAGAAAAAGTAGTTTTTCCTGCAAAATTTATGCATCTTTCTGGGCTCACAGCGTCGCAGACGAAGTCAACATCTTTTCTCTCGGATTCTACCCCAGTTATGACAATGTAAACTCCATCGTGTTTGAGAAGCAGTTTGGCAAGCTCTGTATAATTCTCTAAAGGCCATCTTCTCAAAGGGACTATATCGCTTGCATTCGGATTAAGCAGTATAATCTTCTTGGCCTTTGTTATATTCTTGTTCTCAGCTTCCAATTTTTTTAGAAGCATTTTCCTGGCATTATCTTCTATCCCTTTCTTCGGAACAATAATATCTTTATCTAAGACTTGGGTTTTTGATAAAGGAACATCTGAAGGGGATGAACTTACCGCATAAATAAGGCTCAACAGGTTATGGGCCATGTGTAGATGCGGATTAAATACCACAAGGTGTGTCTGGAGATTCCCCCTGTATAATCCCTCATTGTGAAACTTGAAGTACCCTACCCTGTTCTTTGCTCGGCTCAAGTAGCTCAGGATAGCTGTGAACCTGGCAAAGAGCTCCATATCTACGGCTACATCTATTTTTTCCCTTCTTAATTTCCACAAAGTGCTGATAGTTGTGCCCACGAGACTGATGAAATTTCGGCTGTTAATAGTCATCACATTCTTTTCCGGAACAATACCCAGGATATCCACCGCCTGCCGGTTCTCCTTAAAAGTCAGAAAATAAAGCTCTGCATTTGGAAAAAATTCTTTTGTCTTTTTAATAAGAGAATAAGCCAGCAGTATACTGCCCATTTCAGATAGCTCTATGAACAGGAATCTATTGGGATCTTTTATAAATTTCGGCCTGCTGAATATTTTTCTTAATACATGAACACAGGAGAGAGCAAAGCAGATAGGAACTCCTAATCTGCGATCAATAAACCTCATAAAATCTGCGTTCATCTTTTCCCTTATAGTGTTTTACTAGGCAATCTATATGTAAAAATGTAAATATGCAAGGATATCATCATAGATATAGTATCCAAATTTTTGCATGAAAAGAAATAGAAATATTAAATAACACATTTTTCTTATATTTTCTCCCTTCTGTTTAAAATAACATTGGGATCAGACATTGTCCTCATTGAAAAATGATGAAAAATGGGGCCAGGCCCTTAAAGATAAGAAATGGGGCCTGGCCCCATTTCTTGGGGGGTGTCATCCCCTGCCAGAGTCTGCTTCAGAGGGGAACGAATACACACATTTGACCTGGACTTTTCCCTATGTTATAGATTTAAGGTAAGGTAGCTAGAATAAAAAAATCTCGCGTTATTTTCAGATATCCAGGTTTCTGAGGATAACCAAATTAACAGGAAAATGAGCATATTAAACAGAGCATGCTTCGGCATCACTCTTTATCTTCTGTTTACATTTCTATTTCTTATCCCAGTTTCTCTCAGCTCTCAGAGTGTATCTGGTACAAACGAGCAGGAAATCCGCTTGCCCTCCTTGGTTCTAATCGGAGTTGTGGTATCAAAGGACGCTTCTTCATCTGTAGCTACTATACAAAATAAACAAACTGGGAAAACTGAAACATTAAGAATAGGAGAAAGAATTCTTGACTTCACCCTGGATCAAGTTTTCAACAACAGGATTATTCTCAAAAAAGGAGAAAGGAGCTTCCAGATTCTTCTGGGCAAAGGGAGTACAATCAAAGCTGTGCAACCTGTACAGAGGAAACCGGCCGAGGCCCGGATTCCCATGCCAAAAGATAGGCCTGCTGAGAGCCCGGGCTTAGACCCTAATATAATAAGAAAGGAATTTAATAGGTCTGAAGTCGAGAGAAGGCTTGAGAGGGAATGGGCAGAGATTTTGGAAAAAACAAGATTTGTTCCCAACATGGTTGAAGGAAACATAAGCGGATTTAAAATACTCAATTTTCCAGAGAATACGATCTTAACTGAAATCGGGATTGTTAGGAATGACGTGATAAAA
>JABAOH010006277.1_pt1 | contig 68980 bp, 58 predicted proteins | sample 7062181 | NCBI WGS metagenome assembly JABAOH01 (sample SAMN14538630, study PRJNA623070) | marine sediment metagenome | biome: marine biome [ENVO:00000428]; feature: marine pelagic biome [ENVO:01000023]; material: deep marine sediment [ENVO:00002113]; isolation source: pool of 5 deep marine... | reverse complement strand
ACACGGATCTCTCTCATCAGACCCTCACGAATCACCGTTACCCTCGAAAGGATCGAGTCGTTAGCAACTGACCGCTGACAACCGACGGCTGAGAGCCTTCGTAAAAGCTTTTGAGGAGCGAAGCTTGGCTTTCTCGGTTCTGTTCTACAGAACCGAAAGCAAATCTCCCACCGTATCCAAGATCACATCCGGAGCCTCGGCTTTGAGGCGATCCACACCGGAGGTTCCCGTCAGAACCCCCCCCGTCCAAGTACCAGCAGCTTTTCCAGCCTGAATGTCGATCACCGAGTCTCCAACGTAGAGTGATTCGTCTGGCTTAGCATGGAGGATTTTCATGCATTTCATCAGGGGATCCGGAGAAGGTTTCAACCGAGCGACCTCGGTTCGCCCCAGCAGGCAGCTGAGATAAGGATGCAGTTTCTTTTTTTTGAGAAAAGGGCGTATGACCTCAGTCGATGATGACGTGACGATGGCGAGGGAGAATCCCCTCCGTCTCAGTTCCTCGAAGAGATGGTCTACCCCGTCGATGAGCTCTACTCTCCCCTTTGAGAAGATATCCCTGAATGCACGAATGGCCAGGATCCTAAACTGCCCAACCGCCTCTTCTCGATCTTCCAAACCATGAGGAAAGATGACGTCGGAGAGGTTTTTTCCCTGACTGAGGTACTCAAAGACGGCTTCCCTCGAGAGAGTCAACTCCATCTTTAGAGATCCCATGATATCCTTTATGATCTCGTGGTACACATCGATAGAATCGATGAGCGTCCCATCCATGTCAAACATGATGGACCTTATCGAGGGCAAAGGTTTTCTCTGGAAGACGAGCATGGATCAAAATCTCCACCGAAGATTGGAAGTGTTCTGAGTTGGCCTGGAATATACATGAAAGAGCCGTCGTTAGCAATGTCTCTGGTTTGCAGTCCGCAGCTCTCAGGTATCAGCCCGCAGGTTCCATGTTGCCCCTCTCTTCCGCCATGGACAGGACAAGTGGGGACGGGCTGTTGCCCAAATCCCTTTTCTCGACTTTTGTCTGATGAAAGCGGAAAGGGAGCGCTCTTCGCTGCTCCGAAATCTTTTTTCGACAATTCTAAAGCTCGGCTCCACTGCAAATCCAAAACTCGCCCTTCGGGCTCAAACAGTTGGATTTGCGGCCGTTACGCCTCACTAAGAATTGTGAGCGAAAAAATCTTGACTCGCGCTCAGAGCTTCCCTTCCCACTTTCTGGCGAAGTAAGCCTGCAAAGCGTTGACCAGAGTGTTCTAAAGGTATTTGGTAACGGCCCGAGGAATACTGACATCCTTCCACCGCAAACCTCCCTCAGGGACATGAGCGTCCACAAAACTGAGGAAACTCCAGAGTACACGGTTCATTGACATTCCATGGGGGCTCCGATATAAAACCAGAGGGCAGGAGAGGGAGTACGGATGATCGTTGTGGGGCTAACGGGTGGAATCGCCAGTGGAAAATCCACAGTGGCTCGTATGTTTGCCGAGGAGGGGGCCTATATTATCGATCTCGATGAACTCAGCCGATTGGTGGTCGAGCCTCACAAGCCGGCATGGCGCGACATCGTCAGCTACTTTGGGGACGAAATCTTGACAGAGGAGAGAACCCTCGATCGGGATCGACTCGGCAGTGTCGTCTTTGCCGACCCAGCAAAACGGAGAAAGCTCGAAGGTATCGTCCATCCCCGAATACTCGAGGCGTATGGAAAAAAGCTGCACCGAATTCTCGAAAAAAACAGACAAGCCGTCGTCATTGCTGATGTCCCCCTGTTGATGGAAGTCGAGATGGAAGGGAGTTTTGAAAAGGTGATCGTGGTCTATATCCCCGCGGAGTCTCAGATGAAGAGGATCGTTCAGCGGGATGGACTCAGTGAAAAGGGAGCCCGAGATCGATTGAAGGCGCAGATGCCTATCGACGAAAAGGCCAGGCGGGGCGATTTTATCATTGATAATAGCGGAACCCTAGAAGAGACAAGGCGTCAGGTCAAAGAGATCTATGAGAAGTTGAAGATGCTGGAGGTCGAGAATGGGTCATCGGAACGCTGCTAAATCGGATTTTGCGCCACATACAGGGACCAACCCCACAGCTTTCGTATTTTCCGTTGGAACTCGATAAGTGAGAGGACAAGCGTCTGGTGGGCTAGTGGGAGCGGTTCTTCCAACCGTATTTCCGTCGCTCGGCGCCCCTCCACGGCTTTGTGTTGGTGGTTCTCGTCGCCTTCCGTACCAGTTCCAGATGGTTATAGAGCGAATCCATCGGCTTGATGGTGTAAGGGAGAAGTCTGCCCATGTGGAGCAATTTGGAACCATCGATGATCACATAGTCGTAACGCTCCAGAAAGAACCTCTCTCCGGTAAAGGGTATGGTGACCCGGTAAACATCGCCCCGCTCTTTTTTCATGGAACCTCCGGAATGTCTGCGAGATCTCGGAAAGCTTCGGTCTTGCGTGTTCAGGGCTTCTCCACTAGATTTTTGGAGTTTACGGGAACATGATCCCTGGGGGTTCGGTGGGCCCGTGAAGGCTGAGTAAACGCTATCATCTCATGCGAATGTTGTGCCAAGATCGGAGTTTTACAGGGTCACCGTGTACATACCTTATCGATCGAGCACAGGGTAAGCTGTTGCGTGGCATGGAGGAGGTGGTATAATTCGCCTTAAGAAACAGGCAAAATTATCCAGGAGCTGAGACCGATGGAGTTTATCGATCATAAACGCGTTCGCATTGAGGATGTTGAGATCACCCTCGGACAACCCACGGAATTGAACATCCATTGGGTGGGGCAAGAGGAAGTCATCAAACAACTCCTCGCCGCATGGATGACCATCGATGATAAAGATCTACCCTTCAACCCCAGGGTGCTCGGCAAACCGGGAGTCGGGAAGACGACACTGGCCTACACGGCAGCGAGGCGGTTGAAGAAGTCCGTCTACATGTTTCAAGCCACGATGGACACCCGACCTGAAGACCTCATCATTACGCCCGTGGTCATGCCCGGAGGGACCATCTCTTACGCTGCCAGTTCTCTCGTAACGGCCATGATAAAAGGCGAGGCCTGTATTCTCGATGAGGGAAATCGAATGAGTGAGAAATCCTGGGCATCTCTCGCACCCCTCCTGGATGACCGCCGGTATGTGGAGTCGGTTGTGGCTGGAATCAAGATTCCAGCCCAGAAGGGTTTTCGAATCGCCGTCACCATGAATGATGATGCGAGTACCTATGAGATCCCCGAGTATATCCATTCGAGACTCCAGCCCCAGATCATGATTGATTTTCCCGAAAAAGACGAGGAGAAGATGATCCTGAGAGAGAACCTCCCATTTCTCGATGACGAGATCCTTGAGTATGTGGTGGTGTTTCTCCAGCGGGCCCACGAGAATGACGAAATGTATACCGTCAGGGATGGAATCAACATCGCCCGATATGCCGCAAAGTTGATCAAATCAGAAGAGCTCTCCGTGTCCCAGGCGCTCCGTGACGCGGTTTCCATGACCTTGGGTGAAGAGGTCTTGCAATACCTATGATCCGCCACAGGCGGAGAGTGTAGACACGAAGTGGCCCGTTCGGGTTCAGGTCGAATGACCGAGTCTCAGAACGAGTCGGAAATTTCGTTCCGTGAGTGAGAGGAGTGTTTTTCAGTAAGGACAAGGCCCCATCTCATGCCAGTGTTTCACACCGAACAGACAGACAACATCCACTGCCTGCCCATCTGTCATTATCGGATCGAATTTGCCCAACTCGTACGTTCCGCCATCGATGAGATCCGCCCCCAGGCCATCGCGGTCGAGCTACCAGCTACTCTGGAAGACCGAATCCGGCAGGGAATCGAGCGGCTCCCCTTGATTTCTGTGGTCCTATATCAGAATGATAGGGGCGAATCGATCTATATTCTCATCGAACCTGCCGATCCACTCATCGAGGCGATTCGGTGCGGCCAGGAGAGGGACATTCCCACCTTTTTTGTCGACGTGGATGCTGACGCGTACCCCCTTTTCAGAGATCCTCTCCCCGATCCTTATGCGATTCTCCGTGTGGGGCATCGAGCGTATTATGAGAGTTTCCGAGGCCACATGCTCCCTCGCCTGGAAAAATCGCCGCAAGACCGCATCCGTGAGAAGGGAATGGCCTTTCGCCTCCAGGAGATTAGAGACAGGTTCTCCTCCATCCTCTTTGTATGCGGCATGGTCCATTTAGAGGGGGTTCGAAGAGAGCTTTCGCTTGTTCAAACAAATCCAATGGGGCGAATCAAGCGCCAGACCGTGCAGATCTTCAACCTCCATTCTGAGAGCATGAGCGAGGTTCTGAGTGCCTTCCCATTTCTTTCAGCCATTTACGAATATCATCGAGGGGAACTGCCTCCTGAGCCTGCGAGACGCCGTTTTACCGTCCGGAAAACGCTCAGGGCATCTCCTTTTGGGATTGTCGACGGAGGAAAGATTGCGTCTGAAGAGAAGGCCCTTCGTGAAGCAGTGACCTGGTCGATCCACCGCGTCATCGATCCTTCATCCCAAATGATTGATCGCCAGCGCGTGAATCTGAGGCTCTTTGAAGAAGCTGCCCGCCACTACCACCAGGACACAGGAGAAAGAGCCGCTGATTGGCAGAAGAGAACATTCTTTAAATTCTCAAGAAATTACGCGATCTTAGATCGCCTTCTTTTACCTGATTTCTATCACTCTCTGATGAGCGCAAAAGCCTGCATCGATGACAACTTCAGCTACGCCATGTGGCGTCTTGGATCGTTCTATCCGTGGGTTGAAGAGCGAGGCCGTCTTCCGACCCTGAAGATTTCCGGTGAGCAGATTTTTCTCGGGACCCGACGAATCCGTATTCGGCGGAGAATGCACAAACCTCGGCAAAGACCTGTCTGGCTGCCGGTGAGGAAAAGACCTCATGAGCGATTTCCCGGTGATTGGCTCAAGGGTTTTGACGGCAAGGGTATCTGTTCCTATCCGCCTGAGGATATTGTCATTGAGAATTACGGGCAGTTTTTAAAGAGAAAAGGGGGACGCCTTCTGTCTGAAGAGCAGAGCCGAATCGTTCCCATGACCGCTTCGCTCCTAGACGGCATCGACATGCGGGAGACATTGAGACACTTTCATGAGAAGCGGATCTTTGTCAGGGAGAACAGGACTGTAAGAGGGGCGGTGGGGTCGGTGGTCGTCATCTTGGATCCCGATGAAAAAAATCAGTTTTCCTATTGTACCACTTGGCACGGAGAACATGACCAGGAATCTGACATGGCCTTCTATGCAACCGATCCTGCCGACAATGTGGTGGGGCCGGGTATATGCCGATGCGAATACGGAGGATTCCTGCTGAGCTATCCACCCCTTAGAATGCTCGATGTCTGGACAGACCCAGAGTACCGTTGGTTTCATCAGAAGCCTGAAAAACTCCTGATCGCGGCGCTCGATTATTCGTTCGAGAGATACGTGGTCTATGTGGCATCCAAGCCACCGAGAAGCTACATGAAGGTCTTCGCTGCCCGGATGGGACGGAAAATCGTTTATGTCCCGATCGGAACACTTTCCCCAGTCGTTCTCAAGAAAATTCGGATTTTCCATGTGCTTTTTGGGCGAGACAGGCGTACAATCGCCCGGGACTATATCTGGTAGGGAGTGGGGATCTGTCTTCTGGTCACGCGATGTGGATCAAGAGTCGAAACGATAAAGAACCCGGACGCTGCAACCGCTAGGCTTTCGCGTTTCTTATGCTCTTTGACCATTTGTCCCATCTCAGGGATACTATGAGAGAGGAGAGGGCATGGATCCCCGGTTCGTGGTGCATGAACATCACGCCTCGCGGCTCCACTACGATTTCCGACTCGAATTAGACGGCGTCCTTCGTTCCTGGGCGGTTCCCAAAGGGCCATCGATGAACCCATCAGAGAGGCGTCTTGCCCTTCAAGTGGAGGACCATCTTTTGGAATACATCGATTTCGAGGGAATTATCCCACAGGGGCAATACGGAGCTGGGGCTGTGGTCATCTGGGACAGCGGCACTTATGACCTCATCGAAAAGAGGGCGGAGAAGATCACCGTTTTTCTTCAAGGGGAAAAACTCAAGGGGGGCTTCACACTAACCCTCCTCAAAGGACGGGGCAAGGGAAACGAGTGGCTTTTGATCAAGAAGCGGGACGCGCACGCCCACCCAGTCTGGACGCTCAACCCCACTCTCACGCCCGAAAAACGGGCCAGTTTGAAGGAGCGAATTCCCCCTTGTCAGACATCTTGAGAACGGCTCACAAAAACAGTCCAGGGACAGGCTAATCGGATGGAATTGTGTTGAGGGGGCCGCGGGGAGATGTGACTAGGTGAGAAATATCGTGTTTTGATCCGCCTGGTCAAGAGCGAGCAGGAGGAGCAAGTATCTCTTCAATATTTTGGTGATCAAGAACTCATCTCTGACACGCTTGTGCCCGTTTTTACCGAGTTTTCTGGCGAGCTCTGGTTGGTTCAGGAGTCTGCGAATTTGCAGGCTCGCCCCTTCCACCGAATGAACGAGCATCCCTGTATACCCATGTATGATCTGTGCAGGAATCCCTCCGACATCACTGCCGATCACCGGGCGGAATTTCCAGAGGGCCTCTGATACAGTCAAGGCGAAACCCTCCCTCAGGGATTTTTGGAGGATCACATCCGAGGCGCGTTGGAAGGCATTTATCTCTGTTGGAATAGAGGTCGTCAGAAAGACGATGTGTATTTCTCGATGGTCTCCGACCGTCTCTCGGACCTTCGCGAGAATCTCCTCCGCTTCGGGGTCGTCAGCAGCCTTGTCACCGACGAGAAGAAGACGGCAATCCACATGCTTTCGTGCCATCTTGAAAGCCTGGATTACGCCGACAGGATCCTTCCATGGGTCGTAGCGGGAGATCTGGGCGACGATGGGCTTGTCTCTCGGAATCCCATATTTCGCCATGACACCATTGACGTAAGCATCATCCAGTTCCCTATTTTTGTCCGCCAACGGATCGATGGCTGGATAGAAACGGTACTGGGGAATCGTCAATTCTGGAGAAAAAAGGGGTGACGAAAAGATGGCTGCATCATACTGCTCGACAAATGGCCTCAGGAACTCCCAGACCTGGGGATTTGGGTGAGACATGTCGATGTGGCAACGCCATACCCACTTATTTTTGCGATGCTTGTTCCAGTGGATCAAAGCAGCGGGCTGAGGGTCATGAACAACGATGAGATCCTCCTCAAAATCGGTGGCCCTGAAGTTCATCTCATTATAGGAGAGGTAAGTCCCAAATACTTCTTCCTGAAAAGACTCCTCCTTCCCCTGCAGGGCATTATGGAAAGCCTTGGTGATGTCGAAGAAATCGTCTCCTCCTTTGATTACTTCCCAATTTGCTTTCACACCGAGTTCATTGAGGAGCGGCACGATCCGGTGCAACATTTCGGCAACACCACCCCCCACAGCCGTCGAATTGATCATCTTGATCGATCGGTGGCCCACATGGGAGGCCAGGATGTAAAGCTCCTCGACAATGTTCCGACCGACCACCTCTCGGTAATCAGAAAGACTGGGAATCGTCATCTTTCTCCTCGGGGATCTCTCATGGTGTTGCAGGAGGTCCCGAGCCTCCTCGTCCGATCAAAGCCTTGGCCTCATCCCTCTGTGTTCTCCAGGAATTCATCAATGGTCTTAACGATTTTTTCCCGCAATTCCTCCAGGGTATAGACGTTAATGTCTATGGCCCTGATTTGTTGGGATAACTCCCCGAGATTCAAACTCTCTTCGATCCATCGAGAAAAGTCATCCGACTCGAGCTGGGTGTAGAGACGGGATTCGATGAAGTGAAAATAGACTGAGTCCACACTGATGGTATGTAACAAATCCCGGAATGACCGCAAATCGTAGGCAAACTTGTCGGTTAAATAGACGATTCGGATCACATCGAGAAGATAGAAAGGCTTGGTTGCTGTTCTATGAAAGGTCTCTGGGTTTTCCTTCTTGTGAGCCTCAATCGTCTCAAGAATACGCCCTCTGAGACTCGCGATGGTGTTGTGTTCCGTCAAGTCTATGGAGGCCAGTTTCTCGGCCAGAGCTTCGTCGTTAACGGATTCGGATATCCACATGGCAAAACCATTGGTGTATGGCACCTGAACCTCTCGCAAAATTCGGAATGCAGAAAAGGTGTGGTAAAAGATAGACGAATCCGGGCAAGATTGGATGAGTCCGAAAAGTTCCGCAAGGTTGTGTGCTTTGTGGCCGGTCAGTTTTTCCAAGGACGCGCTGGAAGAAAATTGAAACACCTGATCCGCAGTGATCACCCGCTTCGGGTCCTTTTCCATGGCAATGTCGTCTTGGGTCGATCGAGAGGTTTGAGCGAAAGACTTAGCCTATTGCATTTGGACCCTTTATTCAAGTGTATGGGATGTGGAGTTTCCTCAATTTTGTGGACCCTCATGTCCCTGAGGGACGTTTGCGGTGGAAGGGTGTCAGTATTCCTCGGGCCGTTCCGAAATCCCCTCTCTCGACTTTTGTCTGATGTAAGTGGAAAAGGAGCGCTCTTCGCTGCTCAAAAGCTTTTTTCGACAATTCCTAAGCTCGGCTGCACTGCAAATCCAAAACTCGCCCTTCGGGCTCAGACAGTTGGATTTGCGGCCGTTACGCCTTGCTAAGGTTTGTAGGCGAAAAAATCTTGACTCGCGCTCAGAGCTTCCTTTTCCACTTTCTGGTGAAATACTCTGGAAATGACTTCGACACAAGTGGTCTAAAGGGATTTGGGCAACAGCTCGTCCCCACCTGTCTGCCAACGGCGGGAAGGGGCAATGCGAGAAGAAGGAGGCGAAGGGATATGAGGGTCCACTCAAAAGATTCCAGATTGCGATGAAACATCAGGAGGTTACAAACTTCTTGCTTTGAAAACTCAGGAAACTCCACTCTGGGATGAGGCAGGAAGGTGTGCTGTAAGGGAAGACAATCTAATTTTGGGAATAGTAGTCCACACCGCCTCGTGTTTCAAAGATGATTTTGCCCTCATCGAAAAGGATTCTCAAATGCCCCAAGACCTCAGAGAGGCCAAGGAAAACTTCGAAAGATTTCGCATCGGGAAACAGCTCTCTCGAAATTTCGTAGGCTGTCCTCTCACCTGACGACAGACTCGCAAGCACCATCGCGAGTCGTTCTTCGTGGTGATGGAAGATCTTTCTTAAGGCACCTCTAAAATCTCGAATCGGCTCACCGTGGCCCGGGAGAACGAGAGAAACGCTCAGATTCTCGATCTTCTTGACAGAGTTAAGATACTCCTTGAGACTTGTGCTTTGAGGCCCCGGTCCGGTCTGGGAGAGATCGATGACGGGATTGGGCGAGATTTCATTCAGAAGATGGTCCCCACTGATGAGAATGCCTCCCCTCTCCAGGTAGAAACAGGTTAATCCTGGGCTATGACCGGGACACAGGATAGACCGAAGGACCATCCCATCAAATGGAATCTCATCCCCATCATGAAGGAAACGAACTTCCCCCAGAGGTTCAGCCAACAATTGAACTGCGGATTTCATATAGTTGATCGTTTCATCCAACAGGCCTCGGGGGGTTCCATTTTGCGTGAACACCGACACAAGGTTCCCCCTCAACTGCCCAATCGACTGGATCCTTCGATGTTCTTTCTCATGGATGTAAATCTTAGCGTCCGATAGCAAGGCGATCCTTCCCGCCTGTCCATAATGATCGATATGGCCATGGGTGATCAGAATCCTCTGGATGTCGTCAAAACCGTAGCCGAATCCTCGAAGGGCCTCTTCCAAAACCTGGAAGGAGAGATCCGTCCTGACACCCGCATCGATGAGCGTGATTGGCTCGTCGATGACAAGGTATACATTCGTGGTCCGAACTGGAAAGGGGACGGGAAGCTCTATTCTCAGAATCTTGTCCGCGTATTCTTCCATCGCTCAATTCTTTCTCTTTGGTTTTCGCCGCCGAATATATACACGCTACCCCCAAATGTCAAAAACGGTGGGAAATCCGTTTTCTCAAAAAACGAGAAAAGTCCTCTTTGAAATCTGGTGCCGTTTTTAATAGGATAACATAGGTGGTTCACGACATGGAGAGGACCCATGAACCGGTTGGCAGAGGAGCTCGCACGGTTTTGTGATACCCATCGGCTCGAGGAAAAGATATTCGTTTCCCCCTCTCTCGCCATTGGCCATCAAATCGCGGAAACCGTTGTCCGTGAGGGGTATCCCTGGATCAATCTCCGAATTGAGACAGTCCACACGTTGGCCCATAGCATGATCGAGACTCAACTGGTGCAAGAAGGACTCAGGATTGTCTCACGGGCACAGGCCCTGGCAATGGTCGAGCAGACGTGTTTGAGGACACTCACCCCTGGCGGGTATTTCGGAAAGCTGAGAGACCAGCCTGGGTTTCACCGGGCCCTGAAGGCGACGATCGAAGATATGCGTGTCGCAATGGTTTCTCCCAGAACCCCCATGGCTGAACTACTCGAGAATAGTCGGAAGGGCCACGAAATCCAGATCATGATTCGCGTCTACGAAAATTCCCTCGCTGAGAATCACCTGGTCGATCATGTTGAGATCCTCCGCCGGGCCCTGGAAAAAGTTAAAGCAGAAGATAAGAGGATTTCGACAAACGGTTTTTTCCTGATTCCAGAAAGTCTAGAGCTCTCCTCTCACGAGCGAGACTTTCTTGAACGATTGGCCAGTGGTCGGATCCATGTGCTCGCCGCGGATGATCCATCGGCTTGGAACGCGAGGGCATTGCCGGTGCAAATTCTTTCCGCCCTGGGTGAAGAGAACGAGGTCCGTGAGGTATTCAGAAGAATTCTCGGCAGAGGAATCGAGGCGGACAGGGTCGAAGTCCTCTACACGGACCCAACCACTTATCTGCCTCTGATCTATGAGCTGGGTGCCCAATACGGAATAAACTGCACCTACGCAGAAGGCGTTCCAGTGGTTTTTTCTCGTCCCGGTCAGGCAGTGCTTGGGTATTTAGCCTGGCTCGGTAGCGACTACGATGTCAGTAACCTCAGTCGGATCCTGGCAGCAGACGTCGTGGATCTCCGAAAAGCTGCCGGAAACGAGAACCCACCAGGACCGGTGCGTGCGGCAAGGGTTCTTCGTGATGCGGGGGTTGGCTGGGGGCGTGAGCGTTACTTGTCATGTCTCAATGACCTGATGCGGGTTTACAGGGAACGCGAGCGCACAGACCTTCAAGATAGCGAAATACCGAGAGACCGAGAATTCCATTCGAAGCAGATAAACGCAGTGACTGCGGTCCGCTCTTTCGTCCAGGATCTCTTCACATTAACGCCAGTTCCAGATACCCAAGGAAGAGTCGCCTTGAGTGAATTGGCGCTGGCAGCAGCGCTTTTGGTCGAGAAATTCTCTCGTAGGGCCGATGAACTCGATGGCATGGCTTCCATGGCCTTGCGAGGACTCTTTGAGGCACTCTCGTCACTGCCTGCAATGCGGATCGGTTTTCTGGATGCAATCAGACGGCTGCGGGAGGCGGTTGGGAATGCTTATGTTGGCACCCAGACGCCCGAGCCCGGATACCTCCACATCAGCGACTTTCGCACCGGGGGTTATAGCGGTCGGGAGTACACTTTTATTCTCGGTCTGGACGAATCGCGATATCCAGGGACCGGCTTACAAGATCCGATTTTGCTGGATCATGAGCGAAGAGTGATTAATGAGCAGATCGCTCCCCAGCGCCTTTCACTTCTGGGANNGGGCGAATCACGATGAGTTACTCATGCAGAAACTTGATTGAGGACCGAGAGCAATTTCCAGCGCCTTTTCTCTTGGATATCTACCGCTCGCTAAAGGATGACCCCGCGACGGACTACACCGCGCTTCGGTCGGCCATAGGAACGCCCGCGGGCTTCATCCCGTCCCAAACGACTTACCTCGACGAAACCGAGTGGTGGCTCAGTCGCCTGAAGGAATTGGGAAGGCCGAATGAGGGGATTGCTGCTATGGTCAGAGCCGTTTATCCGTGGCTAGCTCATGGCTACCATGCTCAGGCGGAGCGGATAAGTGACCGTTTTACCGTATTTGATGGATGGATCAAAGATACCCATGGTGAAATCGATCCACGGCTAAACCGAGTCCCAGTCTCATGCACAGAAATTGAGGCCCTTGCGAGGTGCCCATTTGCCTATTTCCTCCGGTACGTGCTGGAGGTCGAACCGCCTGACGACTATGGGCGTGACCCGACTGTGTGGCTAGACGCTATGGCGTTTGGGATACTGTTACATGAGATATTCCATTCCTTTATGGCCGAAATCACCGCACGTGAGGAGAAACCGAATTTTACGCGCCATTGGGAGCGTCTAAGGGCCATTGCCGAGGAATGCATCACTCGCTGGCGTCATCGAATGCCCCCACCCAACCTTGCGGCTTTCACAACACAACGGAGCCATGTCTTTGCTGCTTGTTACACGTTTTTGAAGGACGAAGAGATTCACTGCCAGCAAGGGACGCCCCGTTACTTTGAAATTCCCTTCGGCCTGCCCGGCCTTGAATCTGCCCCACCGATTGGGAGCCCGGATCCCGTATCGATCGATATCGGCGAGGGGAAGGACTTTATGCTGCGTGGACGGATCGATCGTGTCGATCATAAGGGGCGTGACGAATATGAAGTCTGGGACTACAAATCTGGCAGTTCCCGCAACATTCTCGAGGAGAAACAGCTGAATCGCGGACGCCAGATTCAGCATGCCCTCTACGCCCGTGCGGTAGAGATTCTCCTTGCTCGGGTCCAGAAGCAAGGCCGGGTAACTCGGTCAGGGTATTTCTTTCCGGGTCTAAAAGGGGAGGGACAGCGCATTGCCAAGCCGCAGGATACCCTGGCGCTGGAAAAAGTTCTGGGTACGCTTTTTGGTCTCTTGCGTGATGGGATCTTTCCCTATGCCCCTGATCCGGATTTCTGTGGATTCTGCGATTATCGTTGCGTCTGCAAGGGGCCGGAAAAGGCGAATGCGCAAACCCAAATGAAGCTCGAGAATCGAGGAGCAGATGGCAACCCGTTCGAGCCAATGAGGAGGTTGATGGATTGTGACGACTGACATCAGCCTCGGTGATGGGGAGGCACGTCGCGCCATTGAACAGGAACTGGAAACGACCTTTCTGGTTGAGGCTGGGGCAGGCACGGGCAAGACCACCAGCCTGGTAAGACGTATGGTGGCCCTGTTGCGAGAGGGCAAAACCCGAACAGACCGCTTGGCTACGGTGACCTTTACCCGGAAAGCATCCGCCCATCTCAGGGAGATGTTTCAGCTGAGTCTCGAGGAGGCTTATCGCGGAGAAGCAGATTCAGAGAGGCGGAAACGTCTGGGCGATGCACTCAGGGATCTGGATCGATGCTTTATCGGCACCATCCATTCCTTCTGCGCACGGCTCATTCGGGAACGCCCGTTGGAAGCGGGTGTAGACCCGGAGTTTGAGGAAATGGAGGAAAGCGCGGATCGTGCCTTCCGGAGAGCGTTCTGGGACGACTACGTGCAACGAATGTTCGTTGAAGAAAAACCCGTGCTCCAGGAGCTCGCAGGTTTGGGTATCAATTTGGATGATCTGAGGTCTACCTATGAGGTGATCTCAAACTACCCGGATGTCGTTCCCGCTGCCACACCCGTTCCCAAACCAAACCTGGCCCATGCGCGAAAAGAGGTGACCCGGTTCCTCACCTCGGTTGAGCGAGAGCTTCCAGAGACTGTTCCACACAAAGGCTGGGACAGACTGCAGCTTGTTCTCCGGCGAGCGTTGCGGCTAAAACGGATCCTGGATTTCAACGCCGATGCGAATCTCGTGCGCCTTATGGAAGCTCTCGATCAAACCGGGAAAATGACACAAAATCGTTGGCCCCATAAACGGCGTGTCACAGAACTGAAACATCGCTTTGATGCACTTCGCGATACCGTCGTAAGGCCTGCCCTTGATGGATGGCGGGAATACCTGCACCCGATCTTACTTAGCGCTGTTCGGCCTGGGGCCGAGGATTTGCGTCGGAGGAGGTTGGCGTCCGGGCAATTGAACTTTCAGGACTTGTTGATCATTGCCCGCGATCTGCTGAGAGATCACACCCGAGTTCGGAAACATCTGCAGGGGAGATTTACGCACTTAATCGTGGATGAGTTCCAGGACACCGATCCGATTCAGGCCGAGGTCGTGTTCTACCTGACCAGTGAAATATCGAGGGAGAGAGACTGGCGCAAACTCCGTCCCCGCCCAGGTGCCCTTTTCGTCGTCGGAGACCCGAAACAGTCGATCTATCGTTTCCGTCGAGCCGATATCGTCACGTACCACCGCGCCAAAGAAATTATCCTCCGGACGGGTGGCCGTGTACTCGAATTAACAACCAACTTCAGGTCGACACGAGAAATATGCGGATGGGTCAATGAGCTCTTTCATGGGATTTTTCCGAAATCAGGCACGAGAGAGCAAGCGGCCTATGCTCGGCTCGATGCATACCGCCGATCGGGCGATCAGCATTCAGGGGTTTTCAAATTAGAAACGATCTCAGATCGAGGACGGCGTGCAGATGTCATCGCCCGAGAGGATGCAGCCAGAATCGCTCAATGGATTCGCTCGACTCTGGACAGCAGATGCCAGATTCTGGAGGAAAATGGAACGGGGGAGACCCATCCGCGGGATGTCAAGGCGGCTGACTTCATGATCATTTTGCGGCATCGTCACCGTCTTCACCTGTATGCCATGGCATTAGAGTCTGAGGGGATTCCCTACGAAATCTCTGGGGCCAGGTCCTTTCGGGAGTCAGCAGATATTGCAGACCTGCTTCTCTTCCTTCGAGCGGTTGCAGACCCGGATGACCCGGTAGCACTGGTGAGTTTCCTCCGTGGGGATCTATGGGGTGTGGACGACAATGCCCTCTATGATTTCCGTCGTGCAGGAGGTCAGTTTTCCTATCTTACCCAGCCCCCGAAGACTGCTGGTGAGCGGATTGGCGAGGCGTTTGCGATACTTCAAGAGGCGAGGCAGTGGGTACGGGAAGTGCCGCCTGGTGCGGCCTTGGGACGGATATGCGAAAGACTGGGCATGATCGCTCACGGTGCAGCTCAGGCGTTGGGCGACACTCGGAGCGGTAATCTTCTCAAGGCCATCACAATGGCTCGAAGACTGTCGGCGCAAGGACAGTCCTTCACAGAGATCATCGACCGTCTATCCCAATTGGCAGGGGATGAGGATGTGGAGGAGATGAGCGTCGAACCGGGCCGTTCCGACGCAGTGAGGATTCTGAACCTCCATCGAGCAAAGGGCCTTGAGGCACCCATTGTTTTTCTTGCCGATCCAAATACCACGACTGAGCGAGCACCACTATTCTCGGTCAACTGGGAGGCTGAACAGCCCGAGGGCCACTTTCTGGTCGTTCGGAATGAGGGCTTCCAAAGTCGGGAACTGGCCCGTCCCCTCCACTGGGATCATAGAGTCTCAGATGAGAAGATTTTTCGAAAGGCTGAGGAGGACCGGCTGTTGTATGTCGCCGCGACGCGGGCAAGAAACACACTGATCGTTTCTGCCCATCGGCGACGGCTGAGAGAAAGTACTGAGGGCCGCCCATCCGGTCCATGGACAGCACTTTCTGGATCAATCGATCGGGCACTCTCGTCTCCAAAAGCCTCGGCCACAAAACCTCCATTCGTTCCTCTCGAGGAATTGTCCGGCCAGATGGTGGCTGCAAGATCTCGGTTGAGAAGAGCGTATGGCGCCGTTGCCCAGGAGACCTACCGAGTGATGCAGATCACGAGGGTGGCCGAAGGCAAGGGTCCTCGTGTATCGACATACCAGGGCAGTGGACGCGGCGTTGTGTGGGGACGAATGCTGCATCGTCTCCTCGAATCACTGATGGGGGATGAGGCTCTCGATGTGGAGGCTTGCACGGAGTTTCTCTTGCTGGAGGAGGGTCTCCCCCTCGATGAGAAGGATCAGATTCTGCGGATGGTCGACGGTGTGGGCCGATCAGACCTGTGGCAGCGCGCTTGTGGTGCAAAAAGGCGGTTTGTCGAGGTCCCTTTCGCCTTGACCGTCCCCAGCTCTGAACTCGGTGTCACAGTCGGCGCCGGAGAAACAATCCTCAAGGGGGTAATTGATCTGGTATTCTCGGAGCATAAGGAATGGGTCATTGTGGATTACAAGTCGGACCCGGTCCAAAACAACCTTGCCCATCTCGTTTCCCATTACGGTACACAGGTGCGGCACTACCGACGCTACTGGGAGCGCCTGACCGGTGAAGCGACAAAGGCCGCTCTTTTCTTCATAGAAACGGGAGAGGTTGTCTGGATGGATGAGGAGTGATCGATTCAGAGGATCAGCAGTTCTCTTCCGGGTTCTGGTGATTCGATCGTGAAATCCTCGCCAGTGCCTCTGTTCAGAACCCTAATCCTTGCGGGCGGTCACGATCATTCGGTTCATCATGATCCCATAGTCGCCATCTATCCTATGGGAGACAAAGTTCGTTCGAACCGTAACACCTGCGAATCCGGCTGACGCCAGCATTTCCGTGATCTTCTCTGGACTATACAAGCGGGTGCAATAGCGCGCATCCCGGATCATTCCCTCCGTCTTGGAAATTACCAATTCTCGACAGTGCAAAACGTTCTCGTCCCGTCTTCTCTGGCGGCAGACCACGATTTCGTGATTCGCTTCATGCCAGGATAGAGGAAGAAAATTCTTCAAAACGTAATCCCGGTTGGGAAGGTCTAATAGAAGCAATCCATCTCGGCTGAGCAAGCGGAACGCTTCGTCGAGGATCCTCTCATTCTCGCCCTCATCGAGAAAATATCCGAACGAGCTAGCCATGATAATGATGGCCCTGAACCGCTGAGCTGGGAGACCTGTATGGCGAGCATCTTTCCTTAGAAAGAGGGTTTTGAGCCCCTCTTGCGCGGCCAATTGTCTTCCCAGGTCGATCAGAACCGCAGAGTAATCGACCACTGTCACGTCTTGAAAGCCACGTCGGGAAAGCTCCAAGGAGTGTCGCCCCTGACCACCGCAGAGATCCAGAATGGGCCAGGACTTTTCCAACTTGAGGATTTGTTCTAGAAAATCGACTTCCTGTCGGGTCAACGCCTGATCGCATACCGAGCGGGCATCGGTAATCAGATAGATTTCATCGAACAGCGTTTTCCACCAATTCGGATCTGCCTTCTCCATTGGCTATGCCTCATCCATCAAATCGGCCCCGAAGCTGAAAAGGCCGTCTGAAACCATGAGCGAAGGACTCCCTTGCCATGGTTGGTCGAGGGCCAGCTCTTTTTCCTTTTTCTCTATTCTGACCACATCTTCCAGCTGTCTCCGCCGCCAGATCATCTCCAAGGCGACCGCGTCGCGCCACAGCCTGGAAGCGTATCGCCTGAGGTCTGCAATATGGTCACCCGTCAGCAACCTGGGCCTGAGGGTAACCATGATTGGACCCATGAGATAGGTGAAACCCATATCAGTGGCTCTCTGGTTGACCTCATCTTGGATCTGGAGAAAGGCCTGATAGCCCAGTCGGAATAGAGCCTCATTAATCGTGTCCACCGCCTTTTTGGGGTTCATATTGTTCTTGAGAACAGCAATCGGCTGGATGCCGCCGCCTGAACCCACATTCGTTGGGACCCCACCAAAACGGGCCAAGAAGCCCTGAAGCCCCTCGTCCGTGATGAAACAACGGAAATCCGTCTGCCACTTTTTGAGAAAGAGACATCGCTCCTCAAGGAAGGGCCAAACACTCTCCTCGGACCAGATTCCCAGTGGAACAACCTGCTGGACGATGTAGTCGCCAGAATCCAGTGCTGTTTGAATGTGTTTCTGGGGATTCTCTCTTTGATATCCAACGAATATTCCGTGCCCTGAATACCCATGGGCAGGTTTCAGGATGAGATCTGTCCAATGCGCCTCGGTCCAGGAAACGAGATCTTCGATGGTTTCTCCCTGCGGTCCCGTGGTTCTGCGAGAGTAGAACTGCCGTGTCCAGGGGGTATGGCTGACGGTCTCTTCGCTCAATTGGTTCCCATACCTCCCTGTGATGACCTCAAAGAGGCCCTTGGCCCCCAGGGGTTCCATGCCCCTCGGGTTCACCAAAATATTCTGTCTGATGGCTTTTTTGATTGGACGAATATCCTCCGTTTCGCCGATCTTGAACAGAGTTCTCATGTTAAAATCCATGAAAACCACAGTGGCCTCCTCTCCTCGGCAACACACATTCCCCTTTTTCAATGAGAGATGGCTAGGCCCGGCGAGAGAGGCTTTAACCCCATCGAGGGTGTTCAAGTAGTCCACAAAGTTCTTATTCTCCAAGACGACTTCGAGGGTCTCTGTTTCGGCCAAGAGAACGGCATGAACCGGATTCTTCCCATGGCACTTTTTATGGGCCCGCAATAGCATCCGAGCAAATCCGGGTACGGCATTGATTTGGGGATGTTCGAAATCGATATCGACCCCAACCTCAGTGCTTTTCGAGACGAGTCCCCAGGCCATTCTTCCCAAAATCTGGGCAATCCGCTGATATTCCCAACCCCCCGGACTGCCCATGTTCCACTCGCTGTGATAGCCCTTGACTCCTCTCATCTTGTCGCTCCATCACGTCTGGGGAGATTCATGCGGAACCCCCTTGGCCAGACAGGCTTCTAAGCGTTTCCGGACGCGTTCGAAGGGGATCTCGCCCCCACCGAGTAGGATATCGTGAAAGAGTCTCGATCCCAATCGGGAGGAGAACTCCTTGCGCAGTCGGGTAATCTCGTGGGATCCCATCAAATAACACAACTGGTAACCTGGTGTGAGGGCAAAACGGCGAACTTGGCGCTGAGCTCTCGTGCTAGAAAACCCGAGGCCATGGATCCTTTCGGCTGCATCGTCTAGGCCTATCTTGCCCGTGTGAAGTTCAACATCAAGGATCGCCCTCAAATTGCGCCAGAGTTGCCGTTTCAGTTGAACAAGTTTTTGTCGTGGGTCTTGAATGTATCCCAACTCATCCAAGAGTTGCTCTGCATAAGTCGCCCATCCCTCATAAAAAAGAGGTGACTCGATTTGGCGACGGATTGGATTGGTGTGATGAATTCGAATATGATCTAAAATGTGGTGGCCGGGATAAGTCTCATGGGCACATAAATAGGGACAATGAGCGGCGATGATTTCGAGGTCTTCTTTCCCAGGGGTGATATAGAATACTCCCTGGGCCTTGGCGTTACCGGTTAAGGGGGCTCGATAAGATGCGGTAGCCCTGAGGGATTCCAGATAGGAGGGGGTTTCGAGGACCGCCACCCTCTCTCCAGACGGAAAGCTCATCACGTCTCGGGAGTAAAAAAACTGACGGAGATTGAAGACCTCCCGTTGGTAGAGACCCATCACCTCCACAGGTGAATCAATAGAGGGAGGCTGCTCATAGATAATGCGTCTCCAGTTCTTCCGGCTGTCGATTTTCTTGGCAAAACGGCGGATTTTTTCCTGAGTCTCAACATAGGCCTGTTGAGCGATCTCCAGAACCTCCCGAGGCGGTCTCGCATAACCCCAGCTGATTGCCAGAATACCCTCGAGACCGTCTTCTCCAATGGTGAATGATTTTTTCGAGGAGAGTCGGACCAAGTCTTCTCGGAATCTTTCCCATGCCTCCAAAACCTTACCAATTCCAGCCAGAACCTCCTTATCCCCACCCAGTTTCTGTTCAATAAATGTCGGGACGTTGAGCCTGTAAAAGTCCATTGCGTCCTGTACCATGTCAACAGCGACCTGGATAGAGATCTCAGATGGGTCGCGGAGATTCTGAATCGCAATGGTGAGAAATGATGAAACCTGACTAAGGATAGACGAGAGATGCGATCTCACCTGATCCGTTGGGTCATGATCATGAGAGAGGACCCGATCCGTTGCAAATAGGGGAATCTTGATGTAGAGGGTTGGGTCATTTCGCCAACCCCGGGCATCGTCGAATTCCCTGATGAAACCCGCCATGCTCTGCCTGAGGAGGAGCCGATCGATTTCCTCCTCCAATTCATCTCGCGCCTCCGAGATCCTGCCCAAAAGATGCTTCACAGACTGAATGTGCTCCTGAACTCCTTCTGGGGTAAGATCGTCCAAACGGTTGGGAAATTCGATGGCGATCTGAGACCGGGGAAGGAAATAGAATTCATCACTCGCACACTGCTGGGGGAGGTGCCTTCCAAGGTAATCGAAGTAATCCTTTGCTATGTGGTTGAGAGGGTTTTCCCTCTTTTTCCTGTGTTCCATCATCATGATCAAAACCCGCTTTTGAATAATAGCGGGATTATAAAAAAAAGGGTTATAGGTGTCAATTGGAGAGCCCAGAGGAGTTCCCCCATTTCCCGAAGGACATGTCTCACAAATTACAGATTTCTTTGAATATTTCCGAGTTCTCAAGTGGGGGCCTACTATCCCTTCGCTCCCAAGCGCACGCGGTGACCCAAATCGGGATTCGCAGGTGGGGAATTTCTGCTCCTTCCGCGCTCTAAAGGCGCGGCTTCCCCCCTTCCTGCTCATCCTCGAAGGGTCCCCACCGCTTCCGCTACGTCGCTCAGAGACAGCAGGTTCCCCCAAAAAATGAGGGAACCTCTCGAGAGCCTACTGTCGGGTTGTGGTCGTGTCGCCAATATTTTCGTCCTTCGGGAAAACAAATTGTGCTACAATACGCCAAACTTAGGGTTCAGAAGGAGACTTTGGAAAGGCTTGCTCGTTTTCGAAGTTCCTTGTCGTCAGCACAGAAACATTGACTTTAAAGACCATGAAGAACCCCTAGAATAAGGTCCTGGGTCCTATGGCTCGATTCCTGGCAATAGACGTGGGCGCCGGTACCTTGGATGCGATGTTTTTGGATACGCGATCGGGAGATCAGTTTAAATTCGTCGCAAAATCGCCCACCCGAGTGCTTGCCGAAAGGATAGACACCTGTAAAAGCGAGCAGATCGTCATTACAGGGCGTCAAATGGGAGGCGGTCCAGTTAGCGAGGTGATCAGAAAAAAGGCTACCGAATGCACGGTCATGATGACGCGGTCCGCTGCCGAAACCATTCATCATCGGATGGAAAAAGTCAGGAACCTCGGGGTGAGGCTGATTTCCCAGAGAGTGGCTCAGAAAAAACGGAAGAGCCACAACGTCTCGTGGTTTGAAACAGGAGACGTACCCGCGAAGGATCTCGTAACCGTCTTCAGGGCAATGGGAATTGAGCCGGCAGTGGATTTTCTGGGTATCGCGGTTCAAGACCATGGGACTCCGAGGACAAAGATTTCAACCCTCGATTTTCGTCACACGATATTTCGGGAGATCATTGAGGTGTCTCCAAAGCCCTCGGCCTTCCTATTTGCGTCTGATCGGATCGCCCCGTATCTCCGTCGGATGCGGGCTGTGGCAATGGATAGCGTGTCCTTTCCATCGGGTAAGGTATATGTCATGGATACGGGCATGGCGGCCATTCTCGGAGCATCGAGCGATCCGGCGGCTCGTAAGAAGAAAGCCATCATTGTACTGGATGTTGCTACCTCCCATACCCTGGGTGCTCTCGTTGTGGGGGACGAGATCGGCGGTTTCTTCGAATATCACACGAGTGACATCACCCCCGCGGTTTTGAAGTCTCTCATCATCGATCTCGCTGATGGAAAGCTTTCTCACCCCAAGATTCGATCTGAGGGAGGTCACGGGGCCTACGTCAGAAAGTCTGTGGGATTCAAACAGATTGAACTCATCCTTGCAACGGGTCCGAAGCGTAAGATTCTGGAGCATGTGGGGATCGACAATATCGTTTTTGGAGCCCCCATGGGAGACAACATGATGACTGGGACTGCCGGTCTGATTCTCGCCATAGCCGACAGGGAAGGGCTTTCCTTCCCCCCCTTTTGAACAAATGGCTCATATCTCTCCCAAATCTTTCCGATAAGTAGGATGCAGAGACACAAGAGTCTCTGCTTATGCTGACTTTGAGGAATATTGGTTTGTAGACCAACACGGATGGGCAATCCCATTCTCTGGGACTGAGGATGAAAAAGGATCATGTAGCAAACCTTTTGAAGAGAATTCAATCCGGGTATTCCCTTCCTTCCCTGTCTCTTATTGCCATAAGACTCATCGAAATGGCGTCCGACGATCAAGGTGCTATCAAAAATCTCGTAAATCTCATCGAAAAAGACACATCCCTCGCGATGCGAATAGCGCGCTCTTCCAAACCATCGTACCTGCCGCTACCCTAGACCAAGGGCTCCTGAGGATTGGAATTGACAAGCTGCGGATTATGTTACGGTCCTTGTCGCTACGAGACACCTTTCCGATGGGCGCGGTTGGGCCAATGGACTACGAGCAATTCTGGCAATCCTCCCGATGCCAGGGGCTTATCGCGATCCCTCGCCCTTATTATCAGCTCCTGTGACCCCGAAGAGGTGTTCCTTGCCGGTCTGACCTGTGAGATAGGGTTATTAATATGCTTTGATTTCTTTCTGAAGGGCAGAGAAGAAATTCGTGAACTTCACACCTACCCCCTTGAGTCGTTCTTGGGTTAGGAGAGAACGCGTTTTGGAGTGGACCACAGGCAGAAGGGTGAAGCCGCAACGGAATCAATAACCCGAGGCGCTCTGCCATCTCTTGCGAATCCTGGCGCGGGAAATGAGAGGAGAGCCCTTATCACCCGCACCCTCCAGGCCGTGGCCCACGAAATCCGGAATCCCCTCCTTGCAGTCAGGGGGTTTGCAAGACGGTTGGCTGCGACACTGGACCCTGATTCAGAAGGTGGGAAGTCAGACCGCGGCTCAACCACCGTTTTTTCCTCCTAGTCAGCCTTTTTCAATTCTGGTATGTTACCCAACAATGCCTACCCCTCGTGCCTCGATGATAGAGATCAGAGCCTGGTACGGACGTTACGCTTCTCTCATTAAGCTCATCCAACTGTCCATTTTCGTTTACTGCTTCATCTTTAGCCTGGAACTGATGGGGACGTCGCTTAAGATGTTCGGTCGGGGCTTTGCGCAGACCCTCATTCAGATGACAGCCAATCCCTTTGTCGGTCTATTCATCGGCATCTTGGCGACCTCGATTATTCAGTCCTCCTCGTCGACCACCTCTCTCGTGGTGGGAATGGTTGGAGGAGGTGTTTTGGAGATCGGATCTGCGATTCCGATCATTATGGGGGCCAATGTCGGTACTTCGATCACCAATACCCTTGCTTCCCTGCCACAGGTGAACCGTAGCAGTGAGTTTGCCAGGTCGTTTTCTGCGGCGGTTGTCCACGATTTTTTCAATCTACTCGCCGTCCTAATCCTGTTTCCAATTCAGATGATGACAAACTTCCTGGGGGTCTCAGCCGCTTTCATGGGCCGACACTTCCAGGATATGGGTGGACTCAAATTCCTGAGCCCCGTGAAAGCCCTGACCCATCCGCTGGTCGATTTGATGAGAGAGTCAATCGGAATTCATCCATCGATTCTGCTGATCATCTCCCTGTTCTTGCTTCTTTTCTCGCTAAAGAAGATGGTTGATTCCCTTAAGGCACTGGTTGCGACCCGGGCAGAAGTGTGGTTCGATCGCTACTTGTTCAGCACGGCCTCTCGCGCATTGTTGGTCGGACTGCTCTTGACAGCGATCGTGCAGAGTAGTTCCATTACGACATCCCTGGTCGTCCCGATGGCAGGAGCTGGAATCCTGACGCTGGAGCAAATCTTTCCCTATACACTCGGCTCCAATATGGGAACAACGATTACGGCCATTCTGGCAGCTCTGGTTACGGGAAACCTAGCGGCCATTACTGTCGCGTTCTCTCACCTCTTATTCAACATCTGTGGCATAATATTCTGGTGGCCCCTGAGATTCATTCCGATACACATGGCGCGTCGATTTGCCGAGTTCGCAGTTCGAAATAAGGTCATCCCCTTTGCTTATATTGCGATCGTGTTCTTCATCATTCCCTTCATCGGTTTCTACTTTTTGAGGTAAGGAGATTTCAAAATGCTTAGACAATTACTGTCGATTTTCAAGAAAGACACACTCATGGACCTTGCCTACCAGCGTTCATTCCTCATGTTGGATATCACCCGGGATATGTTCATACGGGCAAAGAGCATCCTCCGGCATACGGATCACGATCGGGTGGACATCGACATCTACAATAGAGATGTCGAAGTAAACCGGTATGAGCGCGAAGTGCGCCGGAATGTTTTTAACCATCTCGCGGTCAGTGGAACGGAGAAACTGCCCTCTGGCCTGGTTCTCGTGAGTATTATTATAGACATTGAAAGGATCGGAGATTACACGAAGAACATTGTCGAGTTGGCAAAGAATTATCCCCCCATGTTAAATGGTGGAAGATATGAGAAAGATCTTGAGCGAGTGGAAGCCGCATTAGAAGACAGTTTCGTTCGTACCAAGAATTGTTTTCAGCGGGCTGACAAAGAGGCAGCTCAAGCGCTATTGAAAGAGTACGAATGGGTGAGTCGGCTTTGTGATCAGTGTCTTTTTGGACTGATAAAGGGGCAGGACAAGCTTATCAGCAGCAGCAATGCCGTCTCTTTGGCCCTGTACTTTCGGTGGCTCAAGCGGATTCATTCGCATCTCCGCAATATTACCACCAGCGTCGTCAATCCCTTTGATCGAATTGGTTTCAAACCGAAACAGCTCGGATAACCATCCCTTGAGGTCTGGAACGATGAAGTATACAAATAGGCTGCGTCAGTACACGCACGAGATCTGGGAAGCCAACTACTATCATCCCTTTGTCCAGGCGATTGGCTCTGGGACATTGAGTGAGGAGAAATTCGAGTTCTACTTGGCCCAAGACTATGTCTATCTGAAGGACTATTGTCGATTATTGGCACTGGGTGTGGCCAAGGGCCATAACCTCAAATCAATGGGTAGATTATCAGAGCTTCTCCAAACGACGCTACAGGTTGAAATGGATCTCCATCGGGCCATCTGCGCGGATTTTAACCTCTCTCCTCAGGACCTGGAAGCGACCGAACCGGCTCCAAATTGCCTCGGCTATACAAGCTACCTGTTACGGATTGCCTATGAGGGCGACTCTTTGGACTTTCTCGCGGCTTTTCTTCCGTGCGCGTGGGGCTATGTGGAAATCGGAAGGCGACTCAAGAGAAAGGGGCTTCCCCAGCATGCGCATTATGCCAAATGGATTGAGACCTATGCATCCCCAGAGTTCTGGGAGTTCACTGAATCCATCAAAGAAGAAATCAATCACTTAGCCCAGGGGCTTCCCCCTCAGAAATTGGAAAGGCTTCAGGAGATCTTCAAATTCTCCTGTCGATGGGAGTATCTCTTCTGGGAAATGGCATGGACGGAGCAGCGGTGGACAGATAGCTGAGAGGCCTGCCCTTTTTCAGTCATCGCCATCGATGGCATATAAGCTGAAAGATATCAAGGAGGAGAATCTGAAAGGTCCAGAGAGAAAGGCCAAGGCCCATTTGATCGCCCAATCGCCAAATATGCGTCCCCTTGAACTGGTCGACTACTCCTTTTTTCTCTACCTCGCGATGATTTTTCTTCTCATCGCCTATTTCTCGAGAAAAACCTCAATCACCCTATGGCACCTCAGCATCCATGGTGGATACTTCGCCATGGGCGCTCTGATTCTCCTCATGAACGCGCGCCGGCCCAACGGCGTCACCTTTTTTTGCAGAACCTGGTATGTCCCCTTTCTCTATGTCTTTCTTTTTGAGGAGGTGGGCCAGTTGATCCATCTCTTCAGACCGATCATGTTCGATCATTGGGTCGTGAGCCTTGAGAATTCGGTATTTGGCGGATACCCGACTGCATGGCTGCAGGGAATGGCAAATCCCTGGATTACCGAAGTCATGTCACTATTCTACATGACCTACTATTTTCTCATCCCGGTTCTTGGCTTCATGTTCTATTTCGGGCGAGAGTTGAACCCTTTGAATGATTTCATCTTTACGACGAGTATCACCTTTTTCTTTTGTTTTCTCCATTACCTGGCTATGCCCGTGGCAGGCCCAATATTTCTCCCCCAAGTCCTTCCTTTTCCGCTCGTTTTACTTCAAGGCGGCCCCCTGACTCGGTTTGAACAGTGGCTCTTTTTCAAAGGCGCCATTCAAGGCGGAGCCTTTCCCAGTTCTCACGTGGCCGTGGCCGTCGTTGTTTTGTTTTTTGCCATTCGGTATGGGAAATATGCCTATGCTTTTGCCTTGACGATCACAGGACTGGCCATCTCTACTGTGTACAACGGGTACCATTATGGCGTTGACGTCATTTACGGCATTGGCGTGGGGCTGGTTTTCTCTCTTGTCTGCCCTTGGGTCAACAGGGCATGGAGGAGTGCCTCTGTCTCGAAGCGATGAGGCTGCCTACCGGCAGAGACCGGCTTTGACATGCTTCTCACGGACGAGGCCCATGGGTTTCCTGAGTTTCCCAAAAAGAGGATCACCCCTTTCAGGATGATGACGATCCGCGGAGATCGCCCGATGCACCGTAACCCGACCAGGATCAAGCTGGACTGGCGGCGTTATTGTGCAAAATGCGCTTCAGTCTCTGGCGAGTGATCCCAAGAAGCCGAGCTGCCTCGCTTTTGTTTCCTCCCGTGGCAGCAAGGGTCTTTTGGATGTAGTCGACGATCATGTCCTGTAGCGGGTGAATCTCGTTGGAGTGACGACTGTCTGGGATTGTTGCGGGTCTGTCAAAGTAGCGCATCTCATCAGGAAGGTGTTCAGGGGTGATCGTGTCTCCGTCTCCGAGGATAACGGCTCGCTCAAGAATGTTTTTGAGCTCTCGAATGTTCCCTTTCCACTGATAATCCACCAGGAGGTCCATGGTTTCGGGGCTCACATGCCTGACCTCTTGTTTCATTTCGCGACTGAACTGGCGAACGAAGGTCTCTACCAGGAGCGGTATGTCCTCGCTCCTCTCACGGAGGGGAGGAAGATATATGGGGATCACCATGAGCCGATAGAAGAGGTCCTCGCGGAAATTTCCACGATCCGCCTCCTCTTGGAGATTTCTGTTGGTGGCCGCAACAATTCGCACATCGACCTTCTGGGTTGTTAATCCGCCCACGCGCTCGAATTCGCGTTCCTGGATAACTCGAAGCAGCTTCACCTGAAGCGTGGGATCGATTTCTCCAATCTCATCGAGAAAGACCGTGCCACCCTGGGCCGTCTCGAACTTTCCCAGTTTCTTTCGAATGGCTCCGGTGAAGGAACCCTTCTCGTGCCCGAAGAGTTCGCTTTCGAGAAGTTCGGAGGAGAGGGTCGTGCAGTTAACAATCACGAAGGGCGCCGCTGCCCTTGGACTGCTATAGTGAATTGCAGAGGCCAGGAGTTCTTTTCCAGTGCCACTCTCCCCTTGAATCAGGATCGTTGAACATTGGCTGGTCGCAGCTTTTTCTGAGATCGACAGAATCTCGCGCATCTTTTTGCTCTGTGTAACAATGCGGTCAAATCCATGTTTACTCTTTTGATTTTCATGGATCGCGCCAATCTCTCTTCTCAGGCTGATCGTCTCAAGGGCTTTCTGAATCGTGAATTGAAGGGATTCGACCTCGATAGGCTTGGCGAGATAGTCGTAGGCTCCCTGGCGGATCGCCTCTATGGCACCTTGGATGCCCGAATGAGCAGTCATCGTAATGACAAGGGCCTCTGGATGCTTCTTACGAATCGCCTTCAGGACATCGATGCCGTTCTTATCGGGCAACCGAATGTCTAGAAGCGTCAGGTCCGGGTGGTACCGTGCATGCAGATCGAGGCCCTCCTCACCCGTCTCAGCCGTGACAACTTGATAATTCTCCTTTTCGAGGACTTTCTTGAGAAACTCAAGAATGACCTTTTGGTCATCAACCACAAGAATCGTTGGATCCATCGAAGCCCTTCGTCCAGTTTCTCGCTCTATCAGGTATATCGGTAAGAAACCCCAAGAAGCTTAATCAATTCTGATTTCTCTACTTGTCGGTTTTGTGGGCTCCAGAGATCCAAACCTTTGGATCCGGGATCGTTTTTTTAGTCGGGCTGGAGAGGCTTTTGGCTGGCGGGAACAATGAGATGGCGGGACAGGTGGGGAATTCTTGCCCCTTCCCCGCTCTGAAGGCGGGGTTTTCCCCTTTCTGTTCGCCCTCGATAGGTCCCCCAACGGTTCCGCAAACGTCCCTCAGGGCCATGAGCGTCCACAAAACTGAGGAAACTCCACTTTATTGCCCAAATCAATTTTTTCCCATTCAGTTGGATGAGAGCGTAAAAAGGCGCTCTTCGNNNTCAGTTCACGTCATTCGATTGAAAATGGGATTCCCTTGGCCCGTTACTTCAATAGCCGTGGATTCGCAAATCCTAATCTTTCCGCAACGAACCACGGACAGCGGACCGCGAGGAACGACTTTTGGTTCAGGGCTTCCATTCCCATTTCCTGGCGAAATACTCTTGCAAAATCCTCATCAAATTGTTTGAAAGGGCTTTGGGCAGGAACCCGTTGACAAGTGAGTTGTTTCCGATTACATTGCCTGTGGCTTTTGTTCATTTTTTCACTCATTCGACGCTGGTGTTCGATGGAGGGAGTATGATGAATGTGGACCTGTATCCTCATCATAAAAACCCTGTGATTGACAGACCCGAGCGACCGCTCCCTCAGGAGATCGCTATCATCGGTTCTGGAACGATTGGCCCGGACATCGGCTACTATCTGAAAAGCGCGTTACCCAATCTCCGCATCGTACTCGTTGATGTCATCGAGAAGCCTCTGGAGGACGCGAGAAAAAGGATCGAGGGCTACATTCAGAAGGCCCTGACCAGAAAAAAGATGAAACCGGATCAGGCGGAAAGGGTTGGCAGAAATATTATCTATACGACCGACTACAAGGAGATTAAGAATGCAGACCTCGTGATTGAGGCGGCTACGGAGAACCTTCAGATCAAACGGAAGATTGTTGCACAGGTGGAGGCTTTGGTCAGGGAAGATGCCATCATTGGCTCCAATACGAGCTCGATTCCTGCTGAGCGGATTTTCTCAGAGGCGGAAAAACCTGAGCGGACCACAATCACCCATTTTTTTGCTCCTGCTTGGCGAAACCCGGCCGTTGAGGTGATCACGTGGAAGACTGTGGACCGGAAGGTCGTTGACTATCTGAGGTGGCTGTTCTGCATCACGGGAAAGGTCCCGATCGTTTCCCAAAGTGAAATCTGCTTTATTCTCGATAGAATATTCGACAATTGGTGCAACGATGCAGGCCTTCTCCTCGACGTGGCAACGGCGGCACAAATTGATCAGGTTGCCCGGGAGTTTGTGTTTGCAGGTCCTTTCTTTGTTCTGAATTTGGCCCGAGGAAACCCGATTGTTGTCGAAACAAACACCCTTCAGATGGAGGAGGGAGAACATTACCGGCCTGCGAATATATTCAGGTCGGTTGAGCATTGGGTGACTCTCAAGCCGGGTGAGACCGTTGAGATCGATCCTGATTTGGCCACCACCATTCGAAGCCGCCTATTGGGAGTTCTTTTTTCCCAGTGCTTTGATGTCATTGACCGGGGAATTGGAACCTTGGAAGACCTGAACCTGGGGTGCCAGATTGCTCTGGGTTTCAAAAGAGGCCCCTTTGACATTATGAAGGATCTGGGAGAGGGAGAGGTCAAACGTATCATCAATGATTTTCAAAAAGCCAGGCCTGGGATGCCAGGGATGGAGCAGGATTATCGCGACTACCAGGGTTTCAAACGGAACATTCTCGTCGACGATATGAATGGCGTCAAGATCATCACGATCAGACGGCCCCAGGTCATGAACGCCCTCAACGAAGAGGTCAATGCCGAGATCCTTGCGGTCATGAAAGAGGAGGAGTCGAATCCCTCAGTCCGGGGGTTTGTGATCACCGGATATGGGGATAGGGCCTTCAGTGCAGGGACAGAAATTGGAAAATTTCCTGAAGTCCTCGGTAATTCAAAAGGCTCGGCACAGTTCTGCAGGGACTCGTCTCATCTTCTTCGCTATTTGGATGGGTGTGAAAAACCCGTCGTCGCCGCGATCAACGGAATGGCCCTGGGAGGCGGTTTCGAGTTAGCCATTCGCTGCCATAAGATCGTTGCCACAAGTAAGGCCTGGTTCCAATTCCCCGAGGTGACCCTGGGGATACTCCCTGGCATCGGTGGGTTGGTTGTTCCATACCGAAAATGGCCGCAGGGCTCGGCTGTTTTTCATGAGATGCTCCGGTTGGCCACTCGTCTGACGGCACAAAAAGCGAAAGAGCTTGGAATCGTCTCCACCCTAGCAGATGATTATAGCAGTCTGATGGAAGTGGCGGTTCGTGAGGTGAGAGAAATGGAGAAAAAGGTGGAGCGAGTCCCGGATCAGCCTGTGGAGATTCCCCCTGTTGCTCCCCTCAAAAACCCAATGGCTGGGAACCTCAGGTTGAGCGACCGAGTGGTGGCGATCATCACGGATACCATCCGGCGCGCTGCTCAGGCGCCATCATTCGAAGAAGCCTTAGAGGCCGGCTATGAGGCATTTGGAGAAGTCTCCTGCACCGAGGCCGCCAGGGAGGGGATTTCGGCCTTCCTCGGAAAGCGCACACCCGACTTTAAGAACTAAGATACGTCGGCTTGGCGGGGGAAAATCCTCCGCAATTTTATCTATTCATAATACATTTTAAGACACACCTAATTCACATTCTTCTTTTTCATTTGTAACGAGCCATCGAGTAACAGATTATTTGGTTCCTGGCAATCCTGCTGCAGATGGATGAGATGATAATTCCATTGGATATCACGAGATTGGCACTTCTGGTAGCGATCTTGTTCTTCCTCATCTCCCTCCTACTGAACTTACTCCAGCGTCGTTACCACAAAAAGCGCATCCATCGCTTGCTCAGTCACGGGGAATCACAATCCNNCCATCTCCGATCCTTTCGAGAGTATCGCAGGAAGGAAAAAGCAAACAAAAAACATATAAAGCGTCTCGAGAAGATGCGAAAGAGGAGAACGGGAAAGGCAGTGTGAGCCCGGAGTTCAGCGGGGAAGAATCCAGGCCCGCTGAGGCCCCGGGTGGGGAGAATTTTACAACCGGGGCAGTGGCTCCTTTCAACCTTTCATATTCAGGGGTTTTGCGACGCGTCACAGTTTTCTGACCTTGATTGTGACCGTCACCTTTGGCAGACCCTTTTCGGTAAGGATAACCGTTGAAGGAACGACAACAACCGATTTGGTAAACCGTTTCGTGTCCGAAATTTCGGCGAGAGAAATGGGCTCGGTTGCCACTCTTTCGATCTTATTCAGTTGGCTTCTCGCACCTTCGATTTGAATCTCAGGTGGCTCGATCGAGACAGACTCGAGCGTAAGGCCGCTCGAAAGACTCCCGACGAGTTCCGCATCCACAGTGTACTTACGCATTTCAATCCGTTCTAGGACGAGTTTCACCACAGAGGGTTTGATTGATGTAATCTGAACACCCGGTGGAACCTCGATGTCAGCTTGCTCAACGGTCACGAAGTTGGTGCCCTCCCGTATGTCTGACAGATCCAGACGTACGCGAACATTCTCTGATGAGATTCCGGCAAGAAGCCCTCTTGACCCTCTGACTCGGAGGTCTACTGACCCTGTCCAACCCGTTGCAAGCGCCATTTTCTTTGGAATTCCAATATATTCAATTACACCATTTAAACTCATTTCTGAGGTTTTTACACCGGATACTGCGAGCCAAAAGAATAGGGCAAAACCCACGGAAAAAGCCTTGATCCATATATTTTCCAGAAACACGGCCTTCCACCTGGTGGGTTGTTTGTCGCGACCATTGCGTCGGAGAAATCTTCCAAGGCTGTCTTCGGTACTCTTGGGGTTCGTGTAATATCTCACCTTGCCCTTGTAGCAAAGAGAAACCTCACCCCGTTCTTCTGAGACGACGAGACAGATCGCATCGGATCGCTCGGTCAGGCCAATGGCCGCGCGGTGTCTGCTTCCCAAGTGCTGGGGAATGTGAGCCGTTTCAGAGAGGGGAAGAAAACATCCAGCTTTGAAGACCCGGTTTTCCCGAACAATTACAGCGCCGTCATGGAGAGGGGAGGGTGGGAAAAAGATGTTCTGCAACAACGGACTTGAGACAATCCCATCGAGGGAGACTCCGTTTTGAATGAATTCGTCAAGGAGGTCTCGCCGGGAAAAGACAATGATGCCGCCAATCTTCTTTGAGGCCATTTCGAAGGCCGCAGCCACGACTTCGCTGATGACGTTCGGACCGGCCCATTTCCTCTTTCCCGTGAGCATCTTCAGGGGACTGACCTCCTCGAGAATGCGTCTGATTTCAGGTTGGAAAAGGATGATGATGGCTAAAAGGATGGCGGCCCATAGATATTGAAAAATCCAGCTTGTCACGTAGAGACCGCCCCATCGAGTCAGGAAGTTGATCACAAAAAGCAGCACGATTCCCATCATGATTTGCAATGCCCTCGTGCCCCTGATTCGCATGACCAGGAGGTAGAAGAGAATCGCTACCACCGTCATATCGAGGTAATCCTGCCATCTTATCTGAGTGAGGTACACGAAGATCTTGTCCACGAGAAGCTCCTTTGCGGGTCTTCGGTTTATTTTAAGTCAGGCCCTTCGGGGTAGAACGGACTAGGAAATCAGTACTGGCTCCCGGAGAATCAAAGGGAGGGCTTCACGAGCCTCCTTCGCCAACTGATAATGGGTTTTCTCCAAATCAAGAAGCTGCCGCAAATGATCCGCTGTCCTCAATATCAGCATGGCCATATCCCCCTCTTCAATGGGAATGGAGCGAATCAGATCGTCCCAAGCCATACCGCTTGACCAGAAGAAGAGTGAAGCGGCCGGCCAGAATTGGATTTGAAGCGTCTCGAAGGCCCGTCGCCGTTTGAGCTGCTGCAATGAATTGAGTCCACGGACCATTTCGGTGAATCTTTGCCTGAGTTCACCCAGTTTTCCACTTTCACTCATCTGAACTTCGACATCTCTTGTTCTGTCCATAACAAAGGGGGCAATCAAACCCGCGAGGATTCGAGGAGAGGCGCCTTCGAACAAACCCTTTCGGATCCCCTCAGCAATCAGAAGCGGGTGATCGAGACGAAGACAGGATGCCCATTTTCCATCATCGGTGAGGCGATCGTTTTTATCGACGAATCCAGTCTCTCTGAGGAAGTCAAGATGGCGATTGAACTCGTTCCAAAGGTAATGCCGAAGCTCATCGATTCTGAGGGCCAGCCGCTCGAGGCTTTGCATAAGGACTCTTGCCTTTTTGTTCGATCCAACCTGAGATTGGAGCTGTTGGATATCTGAAAGAGCCGCGAGTTGCGCTTCGACTTTTCGCAGCTCTTCCTTTTCCACGGAGGGGGGTTCTGGGGGTATTTCGATCGGTCGGAGCTGATCGAGAGGTATGGCGGCGAAGATCGCAGCCAGGGCCCTCCTAGAAACATCCTCTGGGATATCCACCCGGTGATCGAGGAGGTGGTCGATGGCGTCTGCAGCGATTTTCCTCAGCCGGATTTGACTTTTCCGGATTTTGATGGCTCCGGTGATTTTTTGGGCCCCACAGTAGAGCTTGTTTTGGCGATAGAAAGTATGAAGGGCGACATAAACTCGGCCTTTACGATCAACAAACAGTCCTCCCTTCTTCAGGTGTCGGGAAAAGAGAAACTCCCTTTTTTCCCAGGCGATCTTTGTTTTCAGGGTTTGAATTCTATTGCGGAGTTTAGCATGGACCTGGAGGGACTTCAGAAACGCGATCGGATCGCCATCAGGGACCGCGCCCTTGGGGAGTATCCTATCCAGTTCTTGGATCAGGCGCGTCCATCGCTTTTTCAATGCGGGATAGGATTGTCGGTCCTGAAATGCGGCCAGGGATTTGTCGAGAAGTTCTTGAATATGTGAAGGGCGTTGGGAGAGGAGAAGGTTCAAAACCATCGAAAAACTCATCTGGATTTGACTCCTGATGGGCTCCGGAGGCGAATCGATGAGCTGATGAATCAGCATCGGATCCTGGTACATGCCAGGCAAAACCAGGGCAAACCCGATTCTGTCTTTTCCCCGTCTTCCCGCTCTTCCCGTCATTTGGTGAAGTTCAGTGGCTGTCAGGTTGGAAAAGTTTCGGCCGTCAAATCGATCGCTCTGAACCAAAACGACCGTCCGTGCAGGGAAATTGACCCCGGCTGCAACGGTGGATGTTGAAAAAATGGCGTCCAGGTATCCCCCCTTCATCATCTCTTCGATAAGCAGTTTCCAATGGGGCAGTTGGCCTCCATGGTGTGAACCCACACGAGATTTTTTTAGGTAGGGGAGTTGGCGATGGTCCTGAAGAAAAGAGTATTGCCTCAAAAACGTGTGAAGGTCCTCTTTGAAATCGGAATCATCCTTTCGGTGCAGAGACCGAGCTGGAATCACCTGAATCGCTCGGTCGCAGTCTGCCCTCGATTTGAGGAAGAAAATAGCGGGGAGGAGGTCCCACCGCCTGAGCTGATCAATGAGCCAACCAAAGCGAAGGATCACCTGCGAACCGGTTCTCTTCGATGCTCTCTGGCTGGCGAGAAATCTTTCAATCTTAGGATGAATGCCCTTTCGGGTTCCCAACGTGCATAGTTCACCGTCAGGGAAAAGAAAAAGGAGATGGAGGGGCACAGGTCGTTTCCCGTGTTGAACGACATGGCACTTCACGCTGCGAACCGCCTCGAGCCAGTTTCCGATCTCTTCGCCATTACCGATCGTGGCAGAGAGTAAGAGTATCCGAACGCGATTTGGCATATAGATGAGCACCTCTTCCCATACCACGCCACGGTCAGGATCATTCAGATAGTGGGCTTCGTCAAGGATTGCAAGATCCATCTGAATGTCACGCCCCTCCATCATTGCATCATAGAGCTGATTCCTGAGGATCTCCGTTGTGCCGATGATGACACGAGCGTCAGGATTCTCCTTTCTGTCACCCGTAAGAATCCCCACATTTTCGGGGCCGAAAATTCGAGAGAATTCCTCGTATTTTGAATTGGATAATGCTTTCAAGGGCGAGGCGTACCAACTTCTCTTGTTTTGCCCGAGATAACCTCGGATCGCCTCCTCGGCAATCCAGGTCTTCCCCGATCCGGTTGGGGCAATGACGAGTACGTCTCCGGTTCTCAGGGCCTCCCGTGCCTCGAGCTGAAAGGGATCAGGACGAAAAGGGGAAGGGAAGGGCACACCAATACGCCTGAGGAGTGCTCCCAAATGAGGGGCTAATCGAGGTCTGGGCATCACAACCCTCTGCCGTGTGCTCCTCAAAGGGTGAACCCTTTGACGTGAAATCCTTGTAGATCGGCTCATCATTGTGGCGAAGATCCTTTTCTTTGACTCTATTTTGAGACGAAAATGGGGGCCATGTCAACGTGGGCAAAGGAGCCAGTCTTTACTTTTTTCTCAAAAAAAAAGATATTTTTGTATATAACATATTGAAAACATTCGGTTTTAAATAGATTGCTCTGGCGGCCTTTGTTTTTCCTCTGGAGACGAATACCTGCTCGGGAACAACCGATCCCAGGGGGGCTGGATCAGAACTCGAGTCTTTTGTCTCATTCGAATGGGTATGGGAAACCAGGAAATCTTTTGCGATATCCCCAAGGCCCATCGGGGCGTGATGAGCGGAACGGAAATGTTCAGCGGGATCAAAAGATTGCCCAAAGAAATTGGAAGGGATTGTTGGCTAGGAATGGGGTGCGGCAGGGACAAGGACGGCATGGTAATGAGGTATTTGGTGGGATGCGAGTAATAAACGTCTGATAAGATATATTATGTAAACTTATTTCTCTCCACCTCTCATCGTTCCCTCTACGCCCTGAAAGGCGTTTCCCTCTCTTTAATTCACTTACCCAGGGCCCTCACCTCGAATTCTCGATAACTACCAGCAGGGTCGTCGCTCAAAAAAATCCGACTTCCCACACACGCGTAATTGACACCTGATGCTTTGATTCGTAGGAGATTATCGAGTCCCACGCCTCCATCGATCCCGATCTCAGTGGCGGGATAGATCTGTCTGAACTTTTGGATTTTCCCGAGAACCGATGGAATGAATGTGCTTCCATAGAATCCCGGATGGACCGAGAGGAAAAGCACTGAATCGAGCTGTGAGACAAAATCCTCCATTTCCGAGATATCGGTCTCCGGATTGATCGCCATCCCGGCCTGAATGCCCTGCTCCCTTATCGCAGTAATGACGCTTTTGGGATGAGCGTCGCCCTCATAATGAAATATGATTCGCTTGAATCCAAAGGATTTCAGCTCCGTCAGGTATTGCTCCGGCTTTTCAACCATAATGTGTGCTTCACAGGCCAATGTGGTTTTGATACCATCGAGTTCCTTGGGTGAAATGCTCTTTGAAGGCACGAAAAGGCCGTCCATAAAGTCGATCTGGACATAGTCCGTGAATTCCTCGGCTGTCTTGAGTGTGTTCCTGAGCGTTTCCAACTGTTCGGTGAGAATGGCAGGAACGATTTTCATTTTTCCAGACCTCTTCATGGATTGATCAGCAACATTGACACACGGATTTGTTCGAAGCAGAGTCTGGAGCGGATTCCCCGGTACTGCAAGAGGAGCAAATTCGAGAGGGATACTATGGACGATCTCGGTTGTCTTCAGTCTCGACGTCCTGGCCCTGGTCCGAGGGAGGAGGATTCACCCGGCTCCCAGGGATCACGTATTCACCTCCGATCCACGACGCAAGGTCGATCAATTTGCATCGTTCAGAACAGAAGGGTCGATTGGGATTCCCCTTCCAAACGGTTTCCTTCTTGCAAATCGGACAGGTGAGCCTCTTCATCACTTCTCGAAATCTTCCATGAATTTTCCGGTCCGAGCCTTCTCAACGGTCTCGTCAAAGTTTTTCCCTAAGTCGACACCCATTTCCTTGGCTCTCTTTTTCGCCCAGAGCCCTATGTTTCTATCATCCCGATAGAATGAATCACCCCTCGGCTTGCGTGGGTCGAAAGCATCAACACGGGAGGCTTCAGCCTGGTGATAGGCGAATCTCGACAATAACCGGGAAGTGTGGCTGCTCCTACAGGCCTTGCATTCGACTTTTGTCGAAACCTTGGGATTAAGGATCAACAAACTGAACTCCTCGCCGCAGTCCTCGCAGCGGTATTCATAGATTGGCATGTCAAGGACCCTTCTTATCTTTCACCTTTCGGCCCCTCTCTTTTTCGCCGGCCTCCTTCTCATCGTCGATCTTGTGAGCCACGTTTGGAAGTTTCTTCAGATATGTCTCAAATTCCTTGCGTGAGATCAAACCATTCCGAATTCTTCGATCGATGGTGCGTTTGTCAAACCGTTTTTTTTCGTCAATGTGCATCCCAGATTTCCCTCCGGCCATTGTGATTCACAACAGCAGTTAAATTGTTACCACAGATGGTTTTGGGATTCAAGCGAACCAAAGCTCGAGGGGATCCTCCATTTTTGACGGAGCCTCCTGTCTCTGAGCGACGTTGCGAAGCGATGGGTAACCCAAACAGAGCTCACATAGGATCGCATGGATCCGAAATAATGAAATAAAGAATTCATTTGATTTCAATAGGTTATGTCCCAAAACTCGGTCGTTGAGGTGAATGGATCGCTATCGAATCTTCACGACTCACGGGGGGCAGCTCAAGACAGACTTCTCACCGTGACGGTAGTTCAGGAGATCAGAGGTCCTCCTGACCCCTCTGGCTTTTTTGATTGACATTTCCTATCAAAATCCATTAAATACTAGTCGGTTTCTATCAAATATTGGCCATTAGAAAGGGATCTTGCATCGTGGATCATCGCGTTGTGGTCACCGGCATGGGGGCAATCACCCCCATTGGCATCGGGAACGAGGTTTATTGGGAGAATCTGCTCGCTGGTGTTTCAGGGGTGAAAAGGTTGGAATTTCCAGATGTGGATATGAATCAGTACAGGACGCAGATTGCCGCTCCAGTCGATGATTTCGATCCTGAGCAATTCGTGCCGCTTGGCAAGGAATCGAGATACTTGGGCCGGACCTCTAAATTCGCTCTGGCAGCCACCAAATTGGCTCTGGAGAATGCGGATTTTGAGGTCATATTTGGCAAACGCTACGGAGAGATTAGTGGAGTCGATCCGTTCAAAATCGGGGTCATCTTGGGAGTCGCCGGTGGTAATGTGGAGCTCCTGGAGGTCGCGCACAGGGTGTTTGTTGAGGATCACGGCCCCAGAAGGGGATCACCCCATACCCTTCCCTACTACCTCTTGAGTGCTGTCTCTGCCACGATCGGCATCAAATTCAGCTGTCATGGCATGAACTACGCTGTTCCCACCGCCTGTTCATCGGCTTCCCAGGCAATCGGAAACAGCTTCCGCCATCTAAGAAATGGATGGGAGGATATGATCATAACCGGAGGAGCAGACGCCTGCATTACGCCTGTAACTTTCGGTGGGTTCGTGCAAATGCGAGCTATGTCGACTCGCAACCACGACCCCGAAAAAGCATCCCGCCCCTTTGACCGAGAGAGGGACGGTTTTGTCATGGGAGAAGGTGGAGGAATCTTGATCCTCGAAAAGCTTGAACACGCGCTGAAGCGAAATGCCCCCATTTACGCTGAGATCATCGGCTTTGGCATGACTTCCGATGCCTACCACATCACTGTACCCGAGACCGAGGGTTATTCCTTTGTCAAGGCCATTGAGATGGCCCTTTACGAGGCAGGGATTGGGCCTGATGAGATCGATTACATCAATGCCCATGGGACATCGACCAAACTCAATGATCCCATTGAGACACGAGCCATCAAAACGGCCTTTGGAAAACGAGCTTACGAGATTCCGATCAGTTCGACTAAGTCGATGATCGGTCACCTCCTTGGGGCGGCAGGCGGGGTCGAAACCATCGCAACAATTCTTACGATTCGAGACGGCACGGTTCATCCCACAATCAACTATGAATTTCCGGATCCTGAGTGCGATCTCGACTATGTACCCAACAAGAGCCGAAAAGTACCGGTTCGAACTGCCATGTCAACCTCCCTCGGCTTCGGAGGATTCAATAGCGTTTTGATTTTAAGGCAGTACGAGGGCTGAAGAATACGATTGTCCGTCCCGTTCAAAACTAGTCACTTTGGAATCAAAAAACGATGGTGAAGCGCAGAGTTGTGATAACGGGTTTAGGCGCGATTGCTTCGAATGGGATAGGAAAGGAGAAGTTCTGGAAAGCCACACTGAATGGGGAGTCTGGAATCAGGGAAATCAGTCGATTTGATGCCTCCACTTATCCATGCAGATATGCAGGCGAGGTTCGGAACTTTGACCCTTACGAGTCTCTGAGCCCGAAAGAAATCAGACGCATGTCCCGGATATCTCAGCTCGCCACTGCGTGCTCTCAGATGGCGGTCGAGGATGCCAATCTGGAACTCGCGGGTGTGGACCCTTACAAGTTGGGAGTCATTCTGGGATGCACCATTGGGCCAATTGATCTGCTTGAAACATACGTCATATTACTCTATGAAAAGGGGCTGAAACGGCTGAGTCCATTTGCCTATGGAATGTGGAATCAAAACGCGGTGACAGGTGCTGTCGCGAATAGGTTTGGAGCGAAAGGCTATAATATGACCCTTACATCCGGCTGCTCTTCGGGAAATGCTGCGATCACCACTGCTTTTGACCGGATTTCGGGTGGAAATGAAGATGTCATGATTTGTGGCGGTGTTGATGCCCCAATTTTCAGCCCGGTCTTTGCCACCTACGTTGCTGCCGGTCTATTAACCACCGATAATTCTGACCCGGGAAAAGCTCTGCGTCCTTACGATAAGACCCGGAGTGGATTTATCCTGGCTGAGGGTGCTGGAATTATCGTGCTGGAGTCTCTAGATCATGCCTTGAAGAGGGGATCCGATATTTATGCTGAAGTTTTGGGATACGGTATAACCAATGATGCCACCGACGAGTCTGTCTTCAACTCCTCTCCCGGGGAAGTCATAGAGGCTTTCGAATTTGCGTTGAAGAATTCTCAACTATCCATAGATGAAATCGATCTTGTGGCGGGACACGCCCACTCGTCACCAAACGTTGATAAGAAGGAGATTGACGCTGTCTCCTCCTTAATTGGAAGGCGAGACCGGAAGATAATGATTTACGCCATAAAATCGATGATTGGCAATGCGCTTGCCGGCAGTGCAGCAATCCAAACTGTTTCCTTAGCCCTTTCCATAAAGGAAAAAGTCGTACCGCCAACTCTGAACTGCAAGGACCCGGATTTCGACACTGATCGAATGACCGTATCTAGTGAAACTGTGCCTGCGGAGGTTCGAACGGCGGTGGTTACCTCCTTCGGTCTCGGTGGAAGCAATGTCGTCTTGGCATTAAGAGAGTTCAATAATATCCCATAGATCAAGCCTACCTCTGCGACTAAGCTGAACTGAACGCCGAGAAGATCGTTCATGGATATTCATACAATTCCCCTATTTATTGCAGCGGCCATCACGTTTTCCCTCGGGATATTTGTCATCATAAGAAACAGGAAAAGCAGCATATATCAGACTTTCGCCTTTTTTCTGTTCTGCGTGTCCGTCTGGAACATAGGGGTCTACGGAATTCGGAGCGCACCAAATCCGGAATTTGCGCTTCTCTGGGGTAGGATTTTCCGGATTGGCCTCATTTTCCTTCCAGCTGGTTTCTTTCATTTTATCATTACTTTTTCGGTCGAACAGGTTGCAGGATATCGCTTAGTCGTGATACTCGCATATGCGATATCTGGAGCTTTTTTTGTTTTCAATTGGACTCCATATTTCGTTAGTGGTGTGAGGCAATATGTGTGGGGTTATAGCGTTCAGCGCGGAACACTTTATCCACTGTTTACGCTATTCCTACTGACCATGATCGGATATGGGGTCTTGGTCATGATCCGCAGCTATTCGAAATTAGATTCATATCAACAGAATAGATTGAAGTATTTCTTCTTTGCGATAATCGTCGGTTTTGTCTTGGGTGTAATAAACTTCTTGCCAGTTTTTGGGTTGGAGGTCTATCCCTTCGGCACCCTCGGCATCATTTTGGCTTCAATCATCGGAACTTACTCGATTGCCAAACATCGGCTTATGGATATCGAATTCGTAATTCAAAAGGGGACTCTCCACGGCATCATAACGTTTACGCTTTTCGTTCCCTCGTATGTTCTATTGGTTCTCATAGAACGACTTTATTGGCATGAGGTCAGTTATCCATTTACCGTAGTGGTCTTTACCCTGGCTCTCATAACCGTTTTTCTGTTTTTTGGGATCAGGAGAAGAATGGAAACTGCGCTGGAACGGATTTTTTTCAGAACAAGACACGACTATCGCAACACGGTAAGAGAATTCGGCAGAGCATTGTTGTCCATCCTTGATATAAAATCTTTGTCAGAAAAAGTCGTCGACACGCTCACTCAGGCAATCGGGGTTCAAAAAGGGACGCTGTATTTGCTGGACGAGGAGAAGGGGGTATATAAAGCGTATGAACAAAGAGGAGAGGAAACCAGGGACCTAAGTGGGAACTTGATTCCAAAGGATGCCCCTTTCGTTCAATGGCTTCATAGGAAAGGCGAGCTCATTATCAGGGATGAAATAGCCCACATGCCGTCCAGTCCCGGAATCCGTTCCGTTTTGGAGAGATTAGATCAAATGGGATCGGAGGTATGCATTCCCCTCATTTCGAAGGGTAAGATCGTTGGGATCATTACTTTGGGTCGAAAAGCAAGCAGCAAAATTTACTCCTACGATGACCTCCAGCTTTTGTCAATGCTCGCTAACCAGGCAGCGATTGCCGTCGAGAATGCGAGGCTCTATGAAGATTTGAGGAAAAGGGAGTCTATTATGCGTCGCGCTGATCGGCTTGCCTCTCTCGGAACATTAACTGCAGGCCTGGCACATGAGATTCGAAATCCTCTGGTTGCAATCAAGACTCTTACGCAACTTCTTCCCGAAAGGCTCGATGATGAGGAGTTCAGAAAGGATTTTCTTGCGATCGCTTCCGGGGAAGTTGATAGAATTTCCTCACTAGTGAACGAACTTCTAGAATTCGCAAGGCCCACCAAACCCCACTTCGAGCTTCAAGACATCAGGGAAATCATGGACGGAATGGTTCTTCTCATCTCCACCGAAGTCAAAAAGAAAAATCTGCAGATAGTAACTCAATATGAAGATAACCTCCCAATAATAGCCATTGACAGGGAGCAGATCAAGCAAGTCTTTCTCAATATTCTACTTAATGCGATCGAAGCTACCAACGAAGGTGGTATGGTGCGTGTTGAGATCCGCAGTATTTCAACCAAACCCGGAGAGACGTTTGTGCAAGCCGAGATCAGTGACACGGGCAATGGAATTCCAGAGGAGCATCTCGAGAACGTTTTCACCCCCTTTTTTACCACCAAGAAGAAGGGGAGCGGTCTGGGTTTGTCCAACGCGCATCAAATCATTCAAGAACACGGTGGAACCATCAGTGTTGAGAGCCGCGTGGGCGAGGGGTCATCCTTTTTTATCAATCTACCTGTCTCCCGACATGAGAAGGGGGGGAAGGTTTCGGCCGAAACGGAAAGCCGAACATCTCAATCCCCTATCTAACCCTACTTGAGACGAGCTTTGAGAGCTGATAGATTTAGCGTCTCGGGGAGTCTTGGAGAAATAAGGTGAAGAAAACCCTACTGGTTGTTGATGACGAAAGGGGAATCCGCGAATCCTTGAAGTGGATTTTCAAGGATGGCTACGAAGTCGTCTTAGCAAAAGATGGCCGAGAGGCCCTGCTGGCGATTGACGATAAATCGCCCAGCTTAGTTCTCCTCGATATTCTTCTGCCGGACATCAATGGTCTGGAGATTTTGAAGCGGATCAAGGAGCAGAACAAAGGTCTTCCTGTCGTCATGATCACGGCGACAAAAACCGTAAAAAACGCTGTGAAAGCCATGAAGCTTGGAGCTGACGACTATGTCGTCAAACCCTTTGATCTCGAGGAACTGAGGATCATTGTTCAGAAAGCTTTAAGTACGCAAGAGCTGGCCAAGGAAGTCGAGTTATTGAGGTCAGAAGTCACTCGCACCTATGCGTTCGATAACATCATTGGAAAAAGCAAAGAGATGAGGGAAATCTTCAGGGTGGTTCGACAGGTGGCAGACTCCAAGACCACTATTCTCGTCCATGGCGAGAGTGGAACGGGAAAGGAGCTCATATCCCGGGCCATTCACCACCACAGCCCTAGGAGAAATAAGCCCTTTATAACGATTAACTGTGCTGCCATTCCAGAAACCCTCATCGAGAGTGAACTCTTCGGCCATGAAAAAGGGGCTTTCACCGGTGCCTACGAGAGGAAGATCGGGCGCTTCGAAATGGCCCACACCGGGTCACTGTTTCTCGATGAAATCGGCGAGCTGAGTCCCTCGACCCAGGCAAAAATCCTCCGTTTTCTGGAAGACAGGGAGTTGACCCGCGTTGGAGGTTCCAAAAATATCAAGGTCGATGTTCGCCTGATTGCTGCCACCAACAAGCGGCTGGAAGAGTCGATTGAGGGTGGTACTTTTCGAGAAGACCTGTACTACCGAATCAATGTGGTTCCTATAGACGTTCCTCCCTTGAGGAATCGAAAAGGGGACATCCCACTTCTGGTTCATCATTTCATGAAGAAGTTTCACCGAGAAAACGGAAGAGGACCCGGGAAGATATCTAAAGATGCCATGGATCTCCTCGTCGGTTACGATTGGCCCGGGAATGTGAGAGAGCTAGAGAACCTCATTGAGAGAGTGATGGCGCTCTCCACAGCCGAAACCATCACTCCAGAAGACCTTCCCGTAACTGTCCGAGAGAACGTCCGGATCAGCCGGCTGAAGGATGCGGTTCTGTGGGGGGAGATCTCCTTGATCAAAGCAATCGAGGAGTTTGAGAGAGACATCATTATCGATGGAATGAAGCGAGCCAACTATGTCCAATCCCAGGCCGCAGCCCGTTTGGGCATTAGCCGTCGCATCCTGAAATACAAGTTGGATAAATTGAGGATCGATCTTCACGATAAATCATCGCAATCTGAGACCTAAGATCACACCTCAGGGCTTCCTTACTCCCCTACCCTTTCGAGTTCTCGCTTTTCCCGTCAGCGGACCGTCCAATTTTGAACCAAAGCGGGCAAAGGGCAAATCCTTTTTGCTTCCAGGGACTTTCTTGTCTTTTCGTGTCCAAAGCGTTCAAAATTGTACAAACTTGCGGCATAACCGAGAGCTTCTGCTTTCTTGTCCATTCAACCGATAAAAAAAATTAATAGATCTTAATAGGTTACGATACAAACTCATCAATACACCCCGCTTGCTTTTTGGCAAACCTATTGCTAATGCTTCAGGCAACACCCTTGGTAGGGACGAGGCCATGACAGACCGCCCATCCGTATTGGTTGTCGACGATGAACTGGGACCGAGAGAGTCTCTCAGGATGATTCTGAAACCATCATGTGAAGTAGCGACGGCAGCGAGCGGAGCAGCGGCCCTCAGATTTCTCGAGAGACATCCTGTCGATCTCATCACTCTCGACCTGAAGATGCCCGGTCTGCCAGGAATGGAGATACTGAAAAAAATCAGACAACGAAACCCAGATGTGATGGTTATTATCGTCACCGGCTACGGTACTTTCAGATCTGTTGTCGAGGCTATTCGTTCTGATGTCTTTGATTATATTTCTAAGCCTTTTAGCGTCCCAGAAATTCGATCGGTCGTCGAACGATGCCTGGAGATGAGAAATACTAAACTCGCAATCACAGACCTATTCCGGGAGATTGGTTGCGATCTGGGAACAGAATATGGGAGGTCCCTCCAGGACAAGACGGTCGGTAAGATCTGGAAACTTCTTGGGAATCCTGTCGGCTCCAGACATGGCAGAAATGGTTTTCACTTTCTCGAATTCGCCAGAGCACTTTCGAGCTGGATTGAGAAAAGGGATCCGTATACGACCGGCCATTCTGAGCGAGTGGGTCGATATACGGATTTTATGGCACAGGAATTGGGCTTGTCTGATTCGGCCAAAAATGAGCTTCAGATAGCGGCCTACCTCCACGATATCGGAAAGGTCTGGATTAGCACGCGATTCATGAAAAGAGAGGGAAAGATTTCGAGTACCGACTGGGCGATTCTGAAGAGACACCCAATTAAATCGATTGAATTAATGGAACCCCTGAATTTGTCTAAAAAAGTGATCTCTTCGGTTCGTCATCACCATGAACGTTTCGATGGAACAGGCTATCCTGACGGACTTGCTGGGAGTGATATCCCCCTGGGAGCTCAAGTTATTGCCATCACGAACATGTACGACCGTCTCACATCGAAGATGCCCTATCGGGCTGCGATGGATGTTCGGGAAGCCGAGGCTGAGATCCGCAGAAGCCGTAATATCTGTTTTGAATCAGGCCTTACGGGCAAGTTTCTAGGAGTTTTAAAGGAACAACGGGGGTTTTCTGAAAAGGGTTCTCCTCGAAAGCGACCCGAAAAGGAAGGCTTATGACAAAAAAGCCCTTGACCTGGTGCGTTCAGTGCAATGTGCTGGCCCTCTTTTCTCCTTTAGACCAAGCTCCTGAGTATCATAACGAAGAGGGGCAATGGAAGGTTGTCGAGAGGGATGACCAGGCCGCATTCATGCATGCGCACCGGAGACATCACTTGGAAGAACTCTACCCAATTGAAGGTTCCTTCATCAGCTCTCAAGATTACGCTGAACCAACCAAAACCAGCTATTTTGAGGTGACGAACGGCAGGCAGCGTTTCGTGGTAAAAAGGGTCAGAAAGAGTATTCTTGATGCTCAGCGTTATGAATTGATTCCAGGAAAGCTCCGCCTTAAGCCCAGCAAGCCGCGTATTGATTGTCCCGCGCTTCAGAGGGAACTCGCCCGGGAATTCGCGCGCCACATGTCTTCTGCAAAAATCGACCGTTTCGTTCAAAATTTAGCGGAAGCTGTATCTTATCTCGACCCGAGAAAGCTCAAACGAGCCCCTTTTGAGAGCCACAATCCCTCTCTATGGTATTTCATCCTTGATCAAAGGATCCTGGGAAGAATTCTCAGAAGTTCATCACAGTCTTTCACCGAAAGAGAAGTGAAACTCCTGCAAGAGTTTTTCCGCAGGAATCAAGAGGACCCCGGCTTTATGGCAGCTGCAACGGTTGAGTTCCAGATTGAAAAGGGCGGAGACGGCGAGAAAACCCAGGTAAGACCCGCCTAAATACCAAACCTCATACTCCCTTGTCGTTCTCCCATCACCTGACCGAGCAACCCTTTCCGAGCAGCTGCACTTCAATCTCAAAACCCGATAAGATGGGGCTGAGATCATCCTGCTCCTTGCCCCCATTGACACGCCCTACCCCATCTGATAGGTTTTACCGGCATTCTCATTTTCCGAGGTGAGAGGAAAACCCGATGACACCGACGACAAGCTCATGGATTTTTAGTGTCTCCATGTACCTATACGTGGCAGTGACTGTCATCTATCTCATTCATGGAGCTACCCGAAGTCGCAGAGTCGGGTCGGTTGCTACGCTTTTTCTCATTCTGATACTCGGCCTCCATACCGTCGGCCTGGCTTACCGGTGGATCGAAACACACGAGACAGGATACGGGTATGTTCCCTTGTCCAACATGTACGAATCACTGGTTTTTTTCTCGTGGACAATCGCCCTGATCTATCTGATTCTGGAATTCCTCTATAAGCAGAAAACAATCGGTGTCTTTGTGATGCCTTTCGCATTTCTATTCATGGCACTCACATCGATCATTCCAGGGGTGACCGAGAAAATAAATCCCCTCGTTCCTGCCCTCAAGAGCCCCTGGCTTGCGATTCACGTCATAACGTGTTTTGTAGGGTACGCGGCCTTCGCGGTCTCCTTCTGGTTCAGTATTCTTTTTCTCATCAAAGAGAGAAGGGAGAAAAATAACCCCGCCGAATTGAAGTTCCTACCTTCTACCAAGCTCCTGGATGAAATCAATTATCGGTCAATCTTGATCGGATTCCCAATGCTCACCCTTGGAATCATTACAGGGGCCGCATGGGCCAACTATGCATGGGGCTCCTATTGGAGTTGGGATCCGAAGGAAACCTGGTCCCTCATCACCTGGTTCATCTACGCTGCTTTCCTTCACGCTCGGCTGACCCGAGGCTGGTCTGGACGGAAAACCGCCCTTCTGTCCATTATCGGTTTCGGGGCGGTCATATTCACCTATTTTGGGGTCAACTACTTCATCGCCGGCCTTCACAGTTATGCTTAAGCCCATGATCTTGGGACAGCTTGAGGTCTCCTCCGCTCTTGGAGGGGATTCCATGCTCGATTACGCCGCAGGTGTATGAAGAGAAGTGAGAAGGAATCTTAGGAGGCGAGACTGTTAACCCGGGAATTCTGGATTGCGACGGGTTTCGTTTGAGATTGACGGGGTGATTACATTGCGTAGAGCTCTTCATCCAACATGTGCACCCAGTTTTTTTTGAGCACTCTGATGGCCTCTTTCATGTCGCTTACATCCACGATAAGGACAGCATTGTCTCCACGGGTCAAGCACGTATAGAGATAGTTCACGTTGATGTTTGCAGCCTTCAGGGGACGGAGGATCGCATTGAGTCCTCCGGGATGCTTTGGAGCCTCGACTGCGAGAACATCCTTCAGTTTGACAGAATATCCCTGGCTCTCCAGGACCGTCACGGCCTTGTCTGGGTCGTTTGTAACGAATCGAACAGCACTCACATCGGCTGCGTCTGCGACACTCAGGGCGATCACGTTGATGCCGTTATCACCCAAGAAATCAACAACTGTAGAAAATTGGCCCGGCGCATTTTCCAACCCGAGCGAGATCTGTCGAACGGGCATTACTCCCCCTTTGATGCGGTTTAACTCAGATCAGCGATGCATGGTCACCCCATATAATCGTAGCCTGCCTTGAGAGCCCGCTTATTCTGTTTGACGATGGACTTTCCCTTCTCTTCGAATATCTCTTGAACGGCCTGTTCCGTCGTTCCTAGCGAAGCCATACCCGTCTTCCTGACAAAGGCTCCGAGCATGATCATATTGGTGAGCCGCCCGTTACCGAGGTCCTTTGCCAAATCGTTGGCCGGAACCTCGAAGATCTCAATATCTCCACGGACAGGTCTCGTATCGACCATGCTCGAGTTAATAAACAATCCGCCCCCCGATTGGATAACGTTTTGAAAACGTGACAGGGATGGCTTATTCATCACCACCACGAATTCCGGACTCGAGGCGACAGGCGAGGCAATCTCCTCGTCGGCAATGGCGACCGTACAGTTCGCAGTTCCCCCTCGGACTTCGGCCCCATACGCTGGAAGATATGTCACGTTCTTTCCATCGCGCATTCCGGCCACGGCGAGAACATACCCCATCATAAGAACCCCCTGCCCGCCGAAGCCGGAAAAAACCGCCTTAATCAGCACTTTTTCTGCCCCCGGTGATGTCCTTGATAACCCCAAGAGGATAACATTTGACCATGCTTTCTTCAATCCAGTGACAGGCCTCAGTTGGGATCATTTTCCAATTGGTACCACAGGGAGAGAGGACCTCGACGAGAGAAAAACCCATTCCACTGAGCTGGACCTGGAAGGCTTTTGCTACGGCTTTCTTGGTCTTTAGGATGTTTGAGGTTGAACTCACGGCAGTTCTCACAATATAGACGCTTCCACTGGCCAGAGCCAGCATTTCACTCAAATTCATTGGATGGCCGTGAGCCACCTCTGTTCTGCCACCTGGAGAAGTCGTCGTTTTCTGACCAGGCAAGGTTGTGGGTGCCATCTGCCCTCCGGTCATGCCATATACCGCGTTATTCACAAAGATGGCGGTGATATTCTCTCCCCGGTTCGCTGCGTGGATGGTTTCTGCTGTCCCAATAGCCGCAATGTCTCCATCCCCCTGATAGGTGAACACGAGCCGATTCGGTAGTGCCCGCTTAAGTCCCGTGGCCACAGCAGCACCCCTACCGTGGGGTGCCTCTCCCATATCAATATCGAAGTAGTTGTAAGCCAGGACCGCACAGCCTGCGGGGGGAACGCCGATGGCTATCTCCTGAAGCCCCATCTCATCGATGACTTCGCCGATGATTCGATGCAAAATGCTATGGCCGCACCCAGGGCAATAGTGGAATGGATTGTTCTTGAGTGATTTGGGTCTGGAAAAAACCTTTTTCATGTCTCCTTCCCAATATGCCGTGAGTCCCCTTCATCAGACTCGTAATTACCCCAGCCTCTTTTGATAGTATTGGCTTGCGATGACTCTCGAAACTTCCAGGGGTGTCGGAATAATGCCCCCCGGCCTCCCGTAGAAATGGACCTCACCACGACCTTCCAGGCTCAGACGCACATCATCGATCATCTGGCCCGTATTCAATTCAAAAACGAGAAAATGCTTGATGATCTTGCTAATCTCTTGAATCGCCTTTGATGGAAACGGCCACAGGGTGATGGGCCGGATCATTCCCACTTTGATATTTTGCTCCCGGGCTCGAAGAATGGCTCCCTTGGTGATTCTGGCGGCCGTCCCAAAAGCAATCACCGCCATGGTCGAATCTCCCAGGAGGAAATCTTCAACAAGGGTCTCCTTATGGATAATCCGCTCGTATTTTCGGACCAATTTCCAATTGTGTTCCTCCTCAACAGTCGGGTCGAGCAGTAGGGAACGTATGATTCGGCTGGGCCTTCCGTTAGCCCCCGTAAGCGTCCATTCCTTGGAAACCGGTTTCCCAGGCTTTTTGGGATCCAAGAACTCGACCGGCTCCATCATCTGTCCGAGCATGCCATCTCCGAGGATTAAGACCGGTGTGCGGTACTTATCGGCTAAATCGAAAGCCCTCATGGTCAGATCGGCCAGTTCCTGAACGGAGTTGGGGGCCAAAACGATATTTCGATAATCACCGTGACCCCCTCCCCGGGTCGCCTGGAAGTAGTCCGACTGAGATGGGGCAATATTGCCGAGACCAGGTCCTCCCCGTGAGATATTGACGATCACGGCGGGAAGTTCCATAGCTGAAAGGAAGGAAATACTCTCCTGTTTGAGACTGATACCTGGCCCTGAGGAGGAAGTCATCGCTCGAGTTCCCGCCATGCTGGCTCCCATAACCATGTTGATCGCTGCCAGTTCGCTCTCCGCCTGTATGAAGACCCCATCCTTAACCTCCGAAAGCCGGGCCGCCATGTACTCTGTCAATTCGTTTTGTGGCGTAATGGGATAGCCAGCATAGAAGTGGCAACCTGCACGAATAGCCGCCTCTCCGATCACATGGTTCCCCCTCATCAAGAGCCTACCCACGGTATACCTCTATAGCGATCTCTGGACATGAAATAGCGCAAGCACAACAGCCTGTGCACTCTCTTAATTCCCGCCGAATGCCCTTTTCCCGGAAGGCAGTTGGATAGTACCCTTTTGCATTCAGTTTAGAGGCGGATATGATCAGACCCTTTGGGCAGGCTTCCACACAGAAAAGGCATCCCTTGCAAAGCTCCTGATTAATCTCGATGGTTCCGCTTTTTTTGGTCACCCCTCTCTCCCCTGACTGTGAGCCCTTTACAATTCAAGCATAGAAGATAAAGCAAATCAGATAATTGTCAATAGTATTTTTGCTGGAGTTTCCCCATTTTTGAGGAAACCTGCTGTCTCTGAGCGACGTTGCGGAAGCGGTGGGGACCCTTCGAGGATGAGCAGGCAGGGGGAAAGCCGCGCCTTCAGAGCGCGGAAGGGGCAGAGATTCCCCACCTGCGAATCCCGATAAGGGTCACCGCGTGAGCGTAGGCGCGAAGGGATAGTAGGTTCCCATTTGAGAACTCGAAAATATCCAAAGAACTCAGCAACTTGTGAGACATGTCCTTCGGGAAAAGGGGAAACTCCAATATTTTTGAGGAGGAGTTCCCCCATTGTTGTGGAAGCTTGCTGTCTCTGAGCGACGTTGCGGAAGCGGTTATGCTAACAAGCCCTGGCGTTCTCAGGCTGTCTCTATAGCTTACGAGTGCACCAACGTTACGAACACAAGATTAAAGGTGAAAGGTTGAAGGGTCATCGATTTGTACTTCTTGGTCTTCTTTCCTTTCTCCTTTGACCTTTATCCTTCTTTTGATTAGCCTGTAAGCCCCGCGAGGATCAACGCGAGAGCAAGGGAGCGGACTGGACCTTCAATTTTGGATTTTGCATGAACGCAAGCCCTTGCCGTTGCTCGGTTTTTATTATATGGTATCTGGGAAGCTTTTCGCAAACATGGGGCTTATGGTATCGTCACTGTTACAGCTAGACAGAGTAGACAACAAACTCATCATGATTGGTGGCAAGGGCGGAGTCGGCAAAACGACCTGCGCTGCTGCGCTTGCCCTTCACTTTGCGCTGGCTGGAAGAAAGACCCTCGTCATTTCCAGTGACCCGACCCCCTCTCTCTCTGACATCTTCGAGAATCCGATCGGAGACCGAGAGACCGTGATTCAGGGCATCAAGGGGCTATATGGTATCGAGATTAGTTCTGATGTTGTCCTGGAGATGTGGCGTCGGCGATTCGGCCCTGAGATCTATGAGGTCATATCTTCGTTTGCCAACCTCGACTACGATTTTGTGGATTACATCGGCACGGCCCCAGGAATCGAAGAAGAGTATATGCTCAACTACATCCTCGATCTCGTGGAAGGCGGTCAGTATGATCTGGTGGTATGGGACACGGCGCCCGCTGGTCATACGTTGAGGCTTCTCCATCTGCCCCATATTTTTCTGAAGCACCTCGAGGCTGCCACAAAGTTTTATCTGAATATCTACAGCTACTTTGAAAAAGTCAAAGACAGCGTGCGATTGCGAAAGGGTAAGCGATCTCTCCTTGAGATTATAAGTAGTTGGGAAAACCTGGCGGAAAAAATCGTTCGATTCATTCGGGATCAATCGAAGACTTCATTTATCCTGGTGACGATACCCGAGGCCCTCGGTGTCAAACAGACCGAACGTATCATCAAGGATTTCGATCAATATCAGTTGACAGTCAGATATCTCGTTATCAATCACGTCATTGAGAGCGCCGATTGCTCTTTTCATGAGGCCAAACAGAAGATGCAGCGAATGTACCTCAAGGCTCTAGACAAAAAATATGGCCATCGCATCGAGATCGTCCACGTGGGTGAATCTCCCCAAGAGGTGAAGGGAATCGATCGAATCAACGAAATCTCGCAGATTCTATTCCCATCTAGGAGGTGAGAAATGGATCTATCGGCAAGAGTCTGTCAGCTCAGTCCGTCACCTACCCTTGCGATCACTGCCAAAGCCGCCTCGATGAGGGCCAAGGGGCTCGACGTGATCAGCTTTGGAGCTGGAGAGCCTGACTTTGATACGCCCGGTCACATCAAGAAGGCCGCGATTCAGGCGATCGACAATGGTTTCACAAAATACACTCCAGTAGGAGGTATTGAGGAACTCAAAGATGCCATTATCGAGAAATTTAAGAGGGATAATGGACTGCATTACGAAAGACAGCAGATTCTCGTTTCTTGCGGTGGGAAGCACGCGCTCTACAACCTGGCTCAAGCCCTCTTTGACACCGCTGATGAGGTCATCATTCCCGCTCCCTATTGGGTTTCCTATCCCCCCATAGCAGAACTCGCAGGTGCGACTCCAGTGATTGTGAAGACCTCAGAAGAGGAGGGTTTTAAAATCTCGCCTGACCAGTTACGGGAGGTCATTACAGCGCGAACGAAGGCCTTGATCCTAAACAGTCCATGCAATCCTACAGGGGCGGCCTACGAAAGAGAGGAACTGGAGGCGCTCGCAGAGATCATTCTCGAAAAGCAGATCTATGTCATTTCCGATGAAATCTATGAGAAGATTGTTTTTGATGACTTTCGTTTCACCAGTATCGCCTCCCTCGATAAGGCCATAGCAGAACGGACCATTATCGTCCATGGCGTCTCGAAAACATACGCGATGACCGGATGGAGAATCGGATATACCGCCGGACCGGCTGAACTGATCAAGGCCATGACGAGTCTCCAGAGCCAGAGCACCTCGAATCCGACGTCCATCGCTCAGAAGGCAGCGGTTGAGGCCTTGTCGGGACCTCAACAACCGGTCAGGGAGATGGTGCAGGTCTTTCATGAGCGTCGTGATCTCATTGTCAATCGATTGAATGCCGTGGAAGGTATCTCCTGCTTCAACCCCCAGGGAGCCTTCTATGTCTTTCCGAACCTCTCCACTTGGCTCGGCCGAACCCATGAGGGCCGAAATCTCTCCAATTCCCTGGATCTCGCGGATTACCTTCTCACGAAGGCTAACGTGGCCTTGGTCCCTGGTGCGAGCTTTGGGGCTGAGGGTTATGAGAGGCTCTCATTTGCCACCTCCACAGAGAATATCGAGAAGGGGTTAAGCCGCATCGAAGAAGCCTTGTCCCATCTGGGTCAGCACCAGTAAACGGGTTCATGAAGGGAATGAAGCAGAGACACTGTTTCTTCTGCCAGAGAGAGCTGGTAGAGGATATCGCTTTCTGTGAAATCTGCGGAAACTTCTTTTGTACCGCCTGCCTAGCTGAGATCTCCCAGAGAGAATATGACTCCGCCTACCCTGTGGGAGTCTGCACGGGTTGCCGGGAACTGCAGAGCAAGAAATCAAAGACGATTCTCTGTCCTCGTTGTGGCTTTTCGATCAAAGAATACCGCTCCCCTTTGACGACCGTCGACATTATCATCGAATGTCCGACAGGGAGAGAGGCCGAGGGACTGGCCCTCATTATGAGAGATAGAGAACCACGGATGTGGGCACTCCCCGGAGGGTTCTGTGAGTACGGAGAAAGCCTCGAAGACGCCGCCGTTCGCGAGGCCAAAGAAGAAACCGGCCTGGACGTCGAATTGATCAAACAGTTGCACACCTATTCAGATCCCGATCGGGATCCTCGTCATCATTCGATAACCACAGTATTCATCGCAAAGGGGATGGGTGTCCCAAAAGCCGGCGATGATGCTCGGGAGGTCCGAGTGTTCTCTGAGGCGGATATCCCGGAAATGCTCGCTTTTGACCATAAGAGGATTCTTGACGATTATTTCGTGTCTAAGAAAACTGGCACCAAACCCGGACCCCGCGGAATAAGACCAAAAAGAGGCCCGGGCTAATCCTACCACGCTCATCTCTCGACCGAGGCCTTCCCAAGGAGATATCTTCTGAGGGCGTCCAGAGCGATGATTGCGGCCCGCTGAGTTAAGCCCTCTCTCGTTCCACCAATCTTCCAAGATTGAGATTGTTCTTTCCCTCTCTCGGCTATCGCAATTGCCAGCGTTCCCCTCAGCTCTCCATCCGATCCCTTGAAATCACTCGTAACCGCTAGCCCCACGTCAGCATGCTCGAGGGTATTTTTAGCCAGAGTCACAGCGTAGATCTCTTGATTCTTGACGAGCGACGAAAATGCCTTTGCCGGTAGTCTCAAGAATGACATTTGGGCTCTTCTGGAAGGAAGGACAAATCCCTGCGCGAACCGACGAGTGCCTGTTCCGAGAATTCTATGGCAAAAGAGCCCCCCGGTAAATGCATCGGCCACACTGAGTCGCAGATTCAGTCGGGTGAGATACGCTGCGACTTTCGCCTCCAGAGTCTCTGTGTCCACACCATATACCAAAATACCTAAACGATTTCGAATCTGTTTTTCGATACCTTCGATCAAGGGGGCTGCCTCTCTTCGACTTCTGGCATGGCAGACGATGGAAATCTTGATGTCCCCCGGCGATGCGAGAAGTCCGATGCTGGGATTCTGAGAGTTGCGGATCAGATCTCCAATCTGCCGATCGACGCCGCTTTCACCGAGGCCACAGACTCGGAGAACTCTGGTGAGAATCACCTGCCTCCCTAATCGGTTCTTTTTTCTCAGATAGGGAATGACGACCCGGTCCAAAAGATACTCCAGTTCCCGAGGTACCCCTGGAAGGGAGATGACAATCCCTCTCGGGTCTTCGACGATAAACGCGGGAGCTGTCCCCATCGGATTTCGAATCGCTATGGCCCCGCTGGGAATATAGGCTTGCTTGCGGTTGTTCGGGGTCATCCGAAACCCCCTTGCCTTGAAGAGGGCCTCAATATCCTTCATGAGTTCAGGTTGAAATGCGAGTTTTTGTCCCGTAGCAGCGGCGACGGCTTCACGGGTGAGATCATCCTCGGTCGGCCCTAATCCCCCAGTCGTGATGAGAATGTCCGAGCGATCGAGTCCGGTTTTCAATACTTCGACGATTCGATGCAATTCGTCTCCTACAGCCGTGATCTGGGAGAGACGGATACCAATGCGGGCAAGTTTCCTTCCCAGACGGCTCGAATTGGTGTCCATGACCTGCCCGAGCAGTAACTCGGTTCCGATGGCAATCACCTCAGTCTGGAGTCTCTTGGCTGATCCCATGGTGATCTCCTAAAGGGTAACGGTCTCGGATATCTTGGCGTACTTCCTGAGCCTTTCCTGTCTCACAGTCACACCCAGTCCGTTTCCTATCATAGGAGGAGCCCGGCCGCCTCTTCCAAAACGAATATCTTCATCCACAATGTCCTCTCGTAGGGCCCACGTTCCGAATGATCCCTCGAGATAGAGGATATCGTCAAACCACCCGGCGAGATGGCGACCTGCGGCCGAAAGTATTCCCGTCTCGCCGACCTGACATCCGATCTGGCACCTAAGGCCGCCTTTCCTCGCCAGCCCCATGATTGCCAGGGAGCCGAGAAAACCGCCGCATTTTGATATCCGAACATTGAAAACGTGACAGGCCCGCATTGCTAATACTCTTTCAGCATCGTTCAGCGAACAGACCGATTCATCCGCGACAATGGGAATGTTCGAATGAGCGCTGACCGCCTTGAGACCCTCGAGATTCTCTTTCGCCACAGGTTGTTCAACCGCTTTAATACCGTATTTCTCCATTTGCGCGATGTGTGCCAATGCCTCTTTTTCTGTCCAAGACCCATTCGCGTCGACGCGGAGGTCAACATCGGCGCCCAGAACCGCAAAGGCCCTTTCGAAGAGCCCGAAATCAATCTGGACACCCACTTTCAGCTTGATTTTTTTCATGTCGTTCTTCTTCAAAAGGTTCAGGAAAACCTCGAATCTGTCAGGAGGTAGAAGGGGAACGACACCGCTGTATGGGGGAGGCTGGTGCCATTCGGTTCGAAATGCACTCTCGAGGGAACAATCCCAGTACTTGCACGATAAGTCTAAGAGCGCAAGCTCGAAGGCACAGTAAGCAGACAGATTATTCTGGCAGAGTGGAGTCGTGACCAACTTCGAGAGGTGTGTCTTCACCTCTCCGAAAGAGCGGAAAGATCTCCCCCCAAGTGAGGCTATGAGGGCGCTCCTGATTATTCGAAAGGCAGACCGTACAGATTCCCCCGTGACATAGCTTCTCGGAACGCCCTCGCCATAACCTTCCAGGCCGTTAGATCGAAGCCTGACGATAATATTGTCCGTGTAACTGCGTGTGACTCCGTGGTGGTTGTAACGCTGCAATAACGGGAGGTGTAGCGCGAAGATATCTGCCGCTTCGATCTTCAACTCGAATTTCCTCTCGTTCGGATGCCTTCATCAGTTGAAAGTCCTTCCAAACGTACCACTGGTCGGGGTGGGTGTAAACAAGGGTTTCGAGTTTCTTCAGTATGGTTTCTGACAGTCTCTGTGGTGTCGCCTCCTCTGATCCACAGACGTTCTCAATTACTACCGTATAGCGCTCCTTCCCTTCTCTTTTCATATATCCGAACACAACAGGCGCCTCTGACCTCTTCTGGAGGATGTCCAATGTCTGGTCTACGTGAAATGGCTTTCCGAAAAGGGATATGCACTTTTCCGCATGAATTTTCCAACATTCAACTTCGTCGCACTGGGTAATCAAAATTCTGCCTTCTTTCAAGGCAGAAAAGGCTTGTAAGAGACTGCCCTTTCGGTCAGCATCAATAATCTTCGCCCCTACTGCCCTCGCTTTCCATTCACATTTCTCTTTGAGTCTCGGGGTTTTGAATCTCGCGACAATGGCAACTCGGTATCCGAGGAGAGTTAAGAAGCCGGGCAAAAACTCGAGAGCCCCGAAATGTGGGCTGACGAGGATCAAACCCCTCCTCTCGGAAAGGCGATGGTCCAACAGTCTTTTGCCCGAAATCCGAATCCTCTCCAGAAAATACTCTTTCCATTCGCCGTTCCTACAACAGGCAAGAAAGAGTTTCTCAAAGTAGTGATGAAAAATCCCACGAAGGGCGGCATGAAAAATGAGGTCAACTTCCTGTTTGCTTCGGGTTTTCGCAAAGACCTCTTCGACGTTTTCTCTTATGCTCTCTCTGATTCTCCTGTTTGCTAAGAAGTACAATACGGTAGAAAAGGAAATGAGATGGAAAGAGACCCTTCTCGGTGCAAGTTTAAAAAGGATCATGAAAACGTTCGATTGCAAGAACCGACTGAGATTGCTCCTCTTCACCCCCCTTTTTCCCCCGGGAAAGCATTGAAAATCATGGAACAGCAGGGGCTCGCTCACTGGAGATTCTCACCAGGCCCCTTTTCCATGACAGAATACCCTCCTTGGGCTCGAATCGAGCCACCCGAAGGCCATCGGTTCAAACCGAAAGGTCAGACACGAGACAGTAATCCGCATCAAGTGTCAAGTCAAGAAAAAATCGACTACTTTGATGCAAAAATAATGAAATTGATTAAAGTCTAGGGTCCTCAAAGGCCGTCCGTGCCAGGCATTTTTTGGATCGATGAGCGCAGCATCGATTCTCTCTTTTGACAAAACAGCGAGGGCATTCTCCCCATTGAGAGCAGCTTGGATCTGATAGTCTTCCTCGGAAAAGATCCTTTGCAGAGAAGACAGCACGACGGGCGTATCATCGACCAAGAGCAAGGAGAATCGGGTGGGCTTTTCCCTCTTGACTCCTTACGGTGCCATAAGGCAAGGGGCCTTTCAGAGGAGTTTCCTCAGGTTTGTGGACCCTCATGTCCCTGAGGGTCGTGTGCGGAAGCGTTATGCTAATAAGCCCTGGCGTTCTCAGGCTGTCTTTGCAGCCCATGAGTGCACCAACGGTTCGAACACAAGGTTAAAGGATAATCGATTTGCACTTCTTGGTCTTCTGTTCTTTGTCCTTTGCCCCTTATCCTGCTTTTGATTAGCCTGCGAGCCCCGCGAGGGTCAACGCGAGAGCAAGAGAGCGAAGGGATATGAGGGTCCCATCTAAGAATTCAAAATTGTCGTAAAACATCAGAAGGCTAGAAGTCTCTTGCTTTGAAAACTCAGGAAACTCCCCGCCTTTCAGAGGAAAACAATCATTTTGGGGGCCTACGGAGTCGATGGGGATGCTGGCCTCTGGATCTGAAAAAAAAGGCAGAACCCATTGGTTCTGCCCATTAGAAAAGAGGTAAATGTTGTGTTACAGTATTAAATATAGCCGAAACAGCATTAAAAGCCGATTAAAGAAAAATTAAACTTTCTTAATCTTTCTCAGATTTACAATCGCCGTAGCCTGAGGTGTCCCGCTCGAGGTATTCCCCTCACCTCCGACATTACTCTGAGAATTTTCTCGATACCCTATAGGTTTGGCGTCTTCGTCGCCTTGACATTCATCGTGTGGGGTGTTAGCCTACCAGCACATAGGTCCTTCTGGTGTGATGTTCTGCCAAGGGCCCTGTGAATAGACGATGGCAAAGAAAAAAACCATCCTGATCGTAGACGATGACGAGAGCCAGCGGTTCCTCTGCCAAGAAACCTTAGCTGAAGAAGGGTATCGAGTTGTTGCGGCAAAAAACGGGAAGGAAGCTCTCGCGAAGGTTGAACAGGAGCGGCCTGATCTGGTGATTCTCGATATCGTGATGCCCCAGATGGATGGCATGGAGGCAATGACCCGAATCATTCGCAAACACAGGAAGATCCCCGTCATCTTAAACACGAGTTACTCCAGATATCGAGAAGATTTCCTGACGTGGGCCGCAGATGCATATGTCGTGAAATCGCCGGATTTCACGGAACTGAAAGACAAAATAGAAAAACTTCTCTCGAAGGTCCCCGAAAATAAAGTCTTGGAACAAGAGCGGTAGGTTCCAAGTTCACACACTCCATTCTACCATGGCCTGCCTGGATCCCCGATAAGTTTATCAGTGAGACCGCCGAAACCACCATTACTCATGACCACGACGATCTCTCCATCGCGCACGTGGGAAGATAGAAAGGCAACGATGGCATTAACGTCCGGGATGTGATACGCCTCTGTGGAAGAATTCCGCTCAATATCTCGGGCCAATTTCACCGGGTCGAGTCGATGGGCAGGGTCAATCTTGTCCTCTCGGTACACCGCTCCGATGATCGCCTTGGAAGCCCTGTGAAAAGCCCCTGCCAGTTCATCGTGAAATAGATTTCGACGGGTCGTATTGCTCCGTGGCTCAAAGACGACCCATATCGGACGTCCTGGATGGTGATATTCTATGGCCGCAAGGGTTTTTGATATGGACGTTGGATGATGGGCGAAGTCGTCAAATATCGTCGCGCCTTGGAGAGTCCCCACTTTTTCCAACCGGCGTCGTACCCCCCGGAATGTCTGAAAACCCTGCTCGACCTCCTCACGGCCGAGCCCTAGCCAACGGCAAGAGATGAAGACTGCCGCAGCATTCAGCACATTGTGCTCTCCCATTAGGGGGAGATGGAATCGACCCATCGCCTCTCTATAGTGACGGACGGAAAAGACAGTCCCCTCTCCCTCGGCCTCTATTTCGCTCAACCGCCAAGGTGTTCCCTCTTTGTAGCCGAACCACTCGACTGGGCAAGGGGGCTGTTCGAGTATTCGTCTCACTCCAGGTTCATCGCCATTGGCCACGATGAGTCCATTTTCTGGCATCAGCCGTAAGAGATCCGCAAAGGCCCTCTCAATCTCAGCTAAGTCTTTGTAGATATCGGCATGGTCGAATTCAATATTGTTGATAANNTGAAGGAATTTGGGTCTCTTGTCAAAAAAAGCCGCATCGTATTCGTCGCCCTCAACAACAACCTCAGGACCATGGCCCCATTTGACACCTCTCCCGAAATTGAGGGGAATGCCTCCCACAAAGAAAGAGGGATCTCGCGCACTTGCCTCAAGAATCCATGCTAGAAGTGACGCCGATGTCGTCTTGCCGTGGGTTCCCGTGACAACTAAAGAGCGCTTTCCACGAATGAGTTCGTCTCTCAACAGTTCAGGCAGAGAAACGCAGGGTATATTAAGATTCAAAATTTCTTCCAATTCTGCATTACCCCTGGACAGGGCATTTCCGATTACAGCCAGATCCGGACGGGGAACAAGGTTCGATGGGCCGTAGGGCGTGGCAAAGGGGATGCCCTCCCTTTCCAGATAGTGGCTCATGGGTGGGTACACGTCGATATCTGAACCGGTGACACGGTGCCCCTTCTCCTTCATCAGTGAAGCAGCAGGGGCCATACCAGCACCGCAAATCCCAACAAAGTGGATATGCCTCTGAGAACTCACGGAATCGCCAAACCATTCTCGTTGAAAATCACGCGACCACAAGACCCATCCAGTGTGACTTCAACGCCGAGAGGGATGGTGAGATTCGTCCTGCCATGGCCAGAGGGAAACCCAATAACGATGGGAATATCTTGGTCATGAAAGAGGTTGAGGATCACCGTTTCGAGGTCGACTCCTTGCCCACGCTGACAATCAACCATTTCGCCAAAAATCACGCCTTCGAGTCTCTCGAGCTTTCCAGCCTGTCTCATGTGTGTCAACATCCGATCGATCCGATAGACCGGTTCATTGAAATCCTCGACAAAGAGAATCACTCCTCCGAGATCCATCTCATAGTCTGTTCCGATGGTCGTGACCAGGAGGGAGAGACAACCACCCTTGATTTTTCCCCGCCCAATACCTGTCCTCAAAGACTTGCACAGAGGGATTTCCCCGGGAATACCGCGGTTCAGTGTTTCTCTCAGGCTCGCCTGGGTCCTATGAGAAGCCCCCTCGAGGAATTGTTTTGTCGCCACATTGGGCCCATGAAAAGGAATCAAGTGACACACTTCCAGCAGATAAACCAGAAGCGCCGTGATATCACTTGATCCGACGAATATTTTAGGATTCCTTTGGATCACGTCGGGATCTAAAAATGGAATGATCCGCTGAGACCCATATCCACCCCGAGCACAGAAAATCGCCCGAATGTCAGGGTCAGCGAAAAGAGCCATCAACTCGTCCGCCCTCTCCCGATCTCCTCCGGCCAGATAATGATCTTTGCGGAAAGGATCTGGCGTTGCCTTCATGTGAAAACCCAGTCCTTCCAAAGTGGAGACTGCCCTGCGAAGATATTCTCTACCCTCACGGGTAAGATGCGATCCAGGGGCCGCGATGGCAACGGAATCCCCAGGTTTGAGTGGATCGGGTTTGACACTCCGTTTCATGGACATTTTCTCTGAAAATGGGCGTCCCACGCGGGGGGGTCTGAATGGGATTCTATTATCTTATGCAAAAGCAGGGCCTTGAGCAAGAGAAAGAACAAACCCAGTTTACCCGAGATCAACCCGTTCACTGAAATGCGACTCACTCAAGGATCCATGGCGTCCTCAAATTCCGCCACCGGTGGGATTTGGCCTTAGATTGATGATCAAAAATATTTCAAGAAACGACTGAAGCCATTGGGTCAACCAGAGTGTGTCGTGGATCGAAAACGTTCGGAAACTCCAGACACAGGAGTGAACGTCCACAAAAAGATTCAAGAAAAACCCATCACCTGCCGATAAGATCACCGTAGATAATTCACACGGATGATCTAAAACTTCCATGGAGGGAAGTCTTGGCACAAACACAAAAAGCCCAAAACACTGGCCCTGAACTACTTCAAAAAGTCTTCGCTGGGGCTCACAAATTCCCGGTCTCCGATATTCATTTTAAGGTCGGTGAAGCCCCTTTCTACCGTATTTACGGAGAGTTGAAAAGGCTTAATTCCAGCCCTTTGTCCTCAGAAGATCTATCTGTGATTGCAAAGACTCTCCGGCCCGATTTCGAGCAAATTCAGCGTGAAAACAGCCGAAAACAATGGGATTTCTCCGTCGCCTCAAAGGGTTTAGGAAGGTTTCGGGTGAGCATATTCAGGCAGAAAGACACCATCGCAATGGTCCTTCGGGTAATCCCAATAGAGATTCCCTCTTTTACGCAATTACGCCTCCCTCTTGCTATCAAACGAATCGCAAACTTCGATCGGGGATTACTCCTCGTGACAGGTTCTACGGGCATGGGTAAATCCACCACCATCGCCTCAATGCTCGATTTTGTGAATAAGACCTGGTGCAAACACATCCTCACAATCGAAGATCCGATCGAATTTGTTATCCTGAGCGACAAAAGTAGTGTCTCTCAACGCGAGATTGGGAGGGATGTTGAAGACTTCCACAGTGGCCTTTGGGCCGCCATGCGACAGGATCCAGATATCATCTTTATCGGTGAGATTCGGGATGCGAAAACGATGGATGTCGCGATCCAGGCGGCTGAGACCGGTCATTTTGTCGTCAGTACGGTCCATACGCCCGATATAACACGGACCATTAGCCGTGTCATCAGCCTCTTTCCCTCTGAGGATCAACACATGATTCGGACTCGGCTAGCTGAAAACCTCAAGGCAATCGTCTCCCAAAACCTCCTGCCCAGAAAGGACCAAGCGGGACGGGTCCTCGCCACGGAAATCCTCATCACCAACTACTCCATTCAGGAATGCATTCGTGATCCAGATGGCACGCCCCAGGATCTGCTGAGACACATCGAAAATGGAATGGATGAATATCAGATGCAGACTTTTGAACATGATCTCATCAGTCTCCTTAAAGAAGGACTGATTACCATGGATGTCGCAAAGGGGGCCGCCCGAAGTCCATCAGACTTTGCAAAGAGTCTCGACCTGACGCGATGATGGGCGATGGCAGAACCCCGTTTGGCAGGCTCTCACGAAGACCCGAGAGAGCTCAAGAAAAGAGCCCCAACGACCCGGTTGAGGTCACGACGGTAGGGGCTGCCAGGTGACGACCCGTCCACGATGTTATCTGATCTGACCAAGGTAGGGAACTTTTTGACATGTCGCGACAGGTTGGCATCTACCCGCAGTCTCGAGGAATTTTTTGATTTCCGAAAAGAGATTTGGAACAGGTAAAAGTCAACCCCCTAAACGCTCACCCAACAGTTTGGATAACCTGCCTGAGCAGCAAAAACAGAATATCGGCCGGGAGAAAGATAAATCTGAAAAGGGGCGTCATAACGAGAACAAGGAGGATGATAAAGCCATATCGGCTGATTCGATCAAATTCAATGGCCGCGCGATAAGGTAAGAGCTCTCTCAGGATATGAGAACCGTCAAGGGGTGGGATGGGAATCAAGTTAAAAATCGCCAGGAGGAGATTAATCCTCATTCCGACCACAGACAGAATTGTTAGGGTCTGAGCGAGATACGCCAAAAAGGGCAGACTCCTGAATACAACCTGTCCAATGATTGCAAGAAGCGTGAAAAAAAGGGCAAGCATCAGATTGGTAGCTGGACCTGCCAGTGAGACCATAATGTCGTCTCGACCGGGATTTCTGAAGTTTCTTGGGTTCACCGGGACAGGCTTTGCCCAGGCAATAAAGAAGTTGGATCCTGTTAAGATCAAAAGAAGGGGCATGAGAATCGATCCGAAAGGATCGAGATGGGGAACGGGGTTGAGCGTGATCCGCCCAGCATATCTGGCTGTATCGTCGCCGCAAAGAGAGGCCACATAGCCGTGAGCACATTCATGCATGACCACAGAAAATAGCAGGATGGGAAGCCAGAGAATCCATTCCATTTTTCATCCTCACTTGGCTGAATCGGCTAACTGGTAACTGTTCCACGGATTGATAACAGATCGCGTCGTGTTTCCAGCCAAACGTCAATGGCCCAAATCTAGCGTCTCTCATGATCCAGCAGCCATTGCTTGCGCCAGAGTTCCCCTCCATAGCCAACGAGAGCACCCTTTTTCCCAAGAACTCGGTGGCACGGGATGATGATTGAAATCGGGTTCCTGGCGTTTGCCAGGCCGACCGCGCGAGCAGCCTGGGCGTTTCCGATCTTCCTGGCCACATCCGTATAGGATCGAGTCTCACCATAGGGAATGCGGAGAAGCTCCTGCCACACCTTCAGCTGAAAAGGTGTCCCTCGAGGCTCCAGTCTCAGGTCGAAAATCTGCTTTTTATCCCTAAAATAAGCATCGAGCTGGGATCGACAAACGAGAAGGATCTCCGGAACGGAATCATGGCCAATGGTGACCTCTCCCATGCCAAACTCAACCCCGAGTATTGAAGAGGTCAGCCCCCAAATCCTCATCGGCCCCAAAGGCGAGAGATATCCAACGCTGAAAATCTCTTCTCCCTGCTTATCGCCGATTCTGTCCCCCCTGACGCACAACTTCCATGAAGGTATCACCTCTCGGACGAGCTCGTTTGAACTGCCAAGGCGAGTTCCTCCAACAGTCTTTCCATTTTCTCAAGGGCCTGTCCATATCCAGCCCAGTCTCTTGCCTTCAGGTGTTCCTGAGCCCTCCTGTAGTGGTCCAGCGCAGCGCTGGCCAAATCCTGGATCGATTTCTTGACGACCTCCTCCTCCACCAGAGGCTCTTTGAAAGGCTTCATGTCTCCAAAGATTGCATCCAGTGCGCTCGACAGGCTCTCCTTCATGACAACTTCGTTTCCATAAGCAACAATCACCCGCTTCAGTTCGGGAAGAGCAATGCTGCGAGTGGGCTTTACCATTCGACTCCTGGGGGGCCTTTGCATCTGACCGGCCGGTTCAACCTGTTGACCTGATTCCTGGCTGGCCTGCAGGTAAACAGGCTCCACATAGAGGAAGGACTGCTCGACCGGGATTGCCAAGAGGTTCCCCCGAATAACACGTGAGCCCTTCTGTCCCCAAAGCGTCAACTCACGGGAAATATCCGTCTGTTGATCCACACGGGCCTCCACCTGCATGGGACCGAAGGCAAGCTTGTCCTTTGGGAGCTTGTAAACTAAGAGATCTCCATAGTTGGGCATATCGCTTCGCGCCGCAAGCCAGGCAATCATGTTGGCCTTCTTTGAAGGGGTAAAGGGGAGCATCAGGAGAAATCCCTCACGCTTCTCGCCCGGCGGCTTGATAATAATGTAATAAGGTTCCATTTTCTGCTGGGTATCGGCGTAGAGTTCATTGGGAATCTCCCAGAGGTCTTCTTGATTGTAGAAAACCTGCACATCCTGCATATGGTAGGATCGGTACATGGCCGCCTGAATGTCAAAAAGGTCTCTCGGGTAGCGAATATGGGATTTGAGAGACTCGGGCATTTCATCAATGGGTCGGAATAGACCCGGAAAGATCTCCATGAAACTCCCAATAATCGGATCGGCCTCATCCATAACATAGAAGTCAACCTTGCCCGTGTAGGCATTGACAATGGTTTTGACCGAGTTGCGTATGTAGTTGATTTCCAGTCCGAATTTTTCTGACATCCTGGAGGAATAGGGATACATGGATGTTGTGGTGTAGGCGTCGAGCATCCAGAAGAGTTGGCCGTCAGCAATTACCAGATAAGGGTCCCGGTCGAACTGGAGAAAAGGGGCAATCTTTTTCACACGAGTCTCGATGGGCCGAAAAAACATAATCCGGCTTTGCGGTGTGAGATAACCGGTAAAGAGAATATCCGTGCTCCTAAACGTGATCGCAAAAAGAAGCCTTCTCAGGAAAGAATTGATGGGGACCCCTCCATCCCCCTGATAGGTCGCATAGACATTGCTGTCACCCTTGGGGTAGTCAAACTCTTTTTCCTTCGTTCTAACAATGACATAGTTCCTCGTCTTCTCTCCATAATAGATCTCCGGGCGCTTGACTTCAATGCCCAGGGTCACGGGGGGGAGGTCCTTAACCAGTAAGTTTGGGAGCCCCTCCTGGGTGACCTGGTTGACAGGATTCAGAGTCAATCCATAGCCGTGAGTATACACGAGGTGCCTGTTCACCCATGTTCTCGCCTGAAGAGATAACTGATCAACAGAGATTTCACGGGCCGAGAGGGTCACCTGTCGGTACTGACCATCGAGAATATAGCGGTCCACGTCAACACCTGAAAAATCGTAGTAAAGCCGAATCGACTGGAGCTGCTGGTACGTTTCCTTCAGAGGCCGTTCGTCCCAGATCCGAATGTTTTCGATGGTCAATCTGTTTTTCACGATATCGGCCAGGGTGAGGTTCTCATTGACGACGAAATCCTTCTCCTGAATTCTATCGAGGCTATACGCCCTGCGAGTGTTTTCGATGTTCCGGGCGATGTAAGGCCTTTCCTTCTCGAGTTCATTTGGTTTCACGACGATCTTCTGTACCAGAGAGGGAACGATCGATCCAGCTAGTACCATAGCTCCAATGGTTACCGCCAGGCCAGAGATGACAAGGCCCCTTTTCTGGAGAATCATGTTAAGTGCCAGAACAACCGCGAAGGCTCCAAGCACGGCCATCAGAATTTTGTAAGCGATAATTTGCACATGAATGTCTGTGTAACTCGCACCAAAAGCTGGCCCTTTCGTTGAGTACATGAGTTGATAGACTTTCAGCCAGTATCCCCAGATGACGATCGCAATGATAATGATTCCCAAGACGGAGAGGTGCTTCCTTACGGACGGATCGATCGTCAGCTTCGCAGCGGGCCGCACATCTCTTTCTGGGGCCTGAATCAAGGCGCCTTCCAGATGAATGAGGTTTCCCCGATTGTACACAAGGAGTGCCACCATCCCGGAAACAACGAGAAAGCCTGTAAGCCATGACTTTAGGAAGAGGAAGAAGGGCAGGGAAAAAACATAGAAGGCCAAATCCTGGCCGAATATGGGATCAGAGATTCCAAATGCTTTGGGATGAAAATACCTCAAAATCATATCCCACTTGGTGGACGCAGCACTTCCGATCATCACGGCAACAATGATGAGAAAGGCTCCGATGGCCCGGCTCACCGTCTGTTCGCTGATGGGAAGGCCTTCCAAGGAAATCCCCCCCCTCCGCTCCGCCGCAGGGTGGGTTTTCCGGACGTAGAATCGAGCACAGTAGAAATTGATCCCCACGGCCAGAAAAAAAACCATCGCGGCCGCAAAGCCGATCAGGATCTTGGAGACGAGCATGGTGGAAAAAACGGATTCAAATCCGAGGTTCTGAAACCACAACCAATCCGGGTAGATACTCGAGACCAGCCAGCCGAGGCCAATGATAATGGCGATTCCTATGACGCCGAAGCGAAAAATCCTTGTATAATCCTTCATCCTATCATCTCCTTATGAAAGCCCCGATATCCTGGAAAAAGTAAAGAAAGCCGACGAAGGCAGATTAGAAGCCTTTTGGTTAGGCAAATCATCCCCGAAATCGATACGAGAGGATTGATTCACGGATTATACCCAGAACAGATCGTTTTGACAACAGGGCAACCGCCGGAAGAGTTTCCTCAGTTTTGTAGGCGCTCATGTCCCTGAGGGATGTTTGCGGTGGAAGGGTGTCTGTATTCTCCGGGCCCTTCCGAAATCCCTTGCAAATCCGAAACTCGCCTGTGCTCGGTAATCACCGATTCTCTCGCCCGCTCTCCCCGTTTCACGGGGTTCGCTCGAGCCCACAGAGTTCGCAGAGAGAGAAACCTTATGCATGAGATGGTTGCCCCAATTTTTTGAGATGAAAAATTGGGGCAAATGCTTTGCTCTGGATTGGCCGCTCACCAATCCAGAGCAGCTTTTCTCAGAGGCTCTGTGCACTCTGTGAGAGACTAGAACGTTCGAATTCGCCAAGAACTGATGGCGAAAAAATCTTGACTCGCGCTCAGAACTTCCTTTCCCACTTTCTGGTGAAATACTCTGGAAATGACTTCGACACAAGTGGTCTAAAGGGATTTGGGCATCGGCCCGTCCCGACCTGACCCGCCAAAGGCGGGAAGAGGGTCAACGCGAGAGCGAGGGAGCGAAGGGATATGAGGGTCCCATCTAGAGATTCAAAATTGTCTTGAAACATCAGAAGGTTACAAACTTCTTGCCTCGAAAACTCAAAAAACTTCACATCAACCGCCGCAAAATTCCCAAGTATCATGGGTGGTTGGATGAACGATAGAAATCGGAATGTCATCGCGCGCTAGAGGGGATTCACTAGGCAAGTACTGTTTCATTCAGTACCCGTTCCGCAGTAGGGACAAAAGGCGAAGTCCTGGTCCAGAATCCGACCGCAGTGTCGGCATCGCCTAACTCCCTGAAGTTCTTCGGCCCCAACCGCCTGGTCGGCTTCCGTAACTGCGGCCCCACAGTTTTCGCAACTCAGCATCGGGGTGCCTCGCCTGATGGGGATGATGGGGACAAAGAAAACGCTCAGGTAATGATCGATCCTTTTCAAAAAGGCCTGCGGAGAGCCACATGAGGGACACGTTCTCGCAGTCTCTTCGATCCGCCTGGTTTTTGGTTGAACTCCAGCAATGAAAATCATAAAATTCCCGAAAAGTCCCCTTCTGATCGAGGTGAGGTTAGATGGCTGTGGATATATCTGCCAAGGTCGCCCTGACCAGGGATGAGATCGTCCATGTTTACCACGGTGGAGTTCTTTCTGTGAAGATCAAGGGAAAAAAGGCTCAGACATCTGTTGAAATCTCTTGTATCGATTCTCCTCCCATAAGGGGCACCCGGATCCGGTTTAAACACGTAGACGCAGATTGAAGTATTTCAGCTCTTCAATCTTTATCATGGGCTAGGTATAGGGGCAAGGTAGATCTTCTGAGGAGTTCCCCCATTCCCCGAGGGATATGTCTCACAAGCTACAGATTTTTATGATATTTCCAATTTCTCAAATGGGAGCCTCCTGTCCCCTTGCTCCCAGGCTCATGCGGTGACCCCATTCCCGCCTTTGGCAGGACAACGTCGCTCAGAGACAGCAGGCTCCCACAAAAATGGGGAAACTCCTCGGAGCTTCCGGTTCCCGTCTCAGCTCCATCTGAGCATCTTTCGCTGCCGTAACATCATTCTGAGGAAAAGATGCATAGATCGACCATGTTCCAAGGCCTTTGACTCGACGACAACAACGATGTAGAATAGATGTTAGTTGGTAAATATCAGAACATAGGTTACCCGATTTTGAATTTAGCATGTGTCAATACATA
>JABAOH010000717.1_pt6 | contig 69001 bp, 72 predicted proteins | sample 7062181 | NCBI WGS metagenome assembly JABAOH01 (sample SAMN14538630, study PRJNA623070) | marine sediment metagenome | biome: marine biome [ENVO:00000428]; feature: marine pelagic biome [ENVO:01000023]; material: deep marine sediment [ENVO:00002113]; isolation source: pool of 5 deep marine... | reverse complement strand
CAATGAATTCCGTGTGTTCGTTGACTAGGAAGATGAATTCCTGCTTGTGGCCTGGCTGCAAGTCAATGATGTCTGCCTCATAATCACGATTACCGATCTCCATGTTGCCGATCCACTCGGCGAAACCAGCGATTGGTGCCAGTGGTTTCGCTAGATCGCCAATGGACGGATCGGTCACCAGGGATACGAGGGCATCGTACGCATTCAGGAAGCCTGCGCCCTGATCGTATTTGTTGAAGCCGGGTAGCCATTCAGCGCCAGCGACGAGGGCTTGTTTGTAGTCTTCAGGTGTCGCTCCGGGGATGAAGGTTTCGGCGTACGTGTTGAGCAGTGCGACCGCTCCTGAAACAGCCGGACAGGCCATTGATGTGCCAGAAGCCCATCCTAGACCTTGCGGGTCGACGGCGTCCGGCATTGCTGAAAGAACCATCATGCCTGTGGCGGACAGTGTTGGTTTCAAACGGCCGTCAGATGTGGGTCCGCGGCTGCTGTAGGCGTAGATCAGAGGTGTTTCGCTTGTGAAGAGGACGTCACCTGCCCATGACAATCCGTAATAGTAATCCCAGTAGACTCGTGTTTGGACTGGAGTTGCTGCTGCACCGACTGTAATGGCTGTGTTTGCAGAACCGGGGCTGCCACCAGTCATTGACGCTGGACCTTCGTTTCCAGCCGAGCTTACTAGCGTGATTCCGTGGGACGTGATTACATCCACGAGTTGGTCTTCCAAGTCTCTGCCATCGTACATTGTTGGGCCGCCAAGACTCATGCTTATGACGTCAACATCGTAATCTCCCGATAGATGCATCTCCAATGCATGTTCCATTCCGCCGATAACGTAGGATTCTGGAACGCCTGCTCCTGTGTGCGGAAACACTTTTATTCCATAGAGATCTGCAGCTGGAGCCATACCTAATAGCCAGATAAGTTTAGTCCCAGGTATGGGGAGATAAGGAGGTAGCGTCATTCCAGAATGGTATTCAATGCTCTGAACGAGGAGGCTTGTTTCATCCACAATGATTCCACCAGTGCTAGCAACAATGCCGGCAACGTGTGTTCCGTGCCAGTGGTTGTTGGGGCTACTCCACCCTTCGTAAGGTGTGCCAACATCTGGGCTAAGATCTATGCCCCCTAGAATGCTGGAGCCGCCAAACATGAAGTGGCCTGCCCACAACCCTGTGTCGATGATAACCACTAAGGAGTCTTGACCAAAGTCGTTCGTCTCGTACCAAACGGGCTCAGCTCCCATTCTGATCGGGTTCCAGTAATTGTTGGGTTCAACGCCAGTTATCATATCTGTAGTGAGGTAGGTTGTTTCAAACTCTGCTAGGTATTCTGATGCTGTGGTTGTTTCCATGTCCAGTCCAGGTGCGCGTGGGTCCATCGTTGGGAACCTTAAATCGTCTTTGTAGATTGTTGCTATGTTGTCATCTGCCATCAATGCTGCGATTTTGTCGCCTGGAATAGACGCGGCAATTCCATTGACATATTTGAACTTCGATTTCACCTGTCCTCCCAGCTGGAGGATGTTCGCTTCAACACCTGCATAATCATTTGATTTTGTCTTCACCAAAACATCTACGTCTTGGCTGGTGTATAGACTTTCAGCTAGTGCGCTTGAGATTTTGGCAACAGGTGCAAATGTCGGAACAGAGGCGAAGATCGTAAACAGCGAAAATGTTAGGATCAAAGTCAGCAGTGTAGATTTGAGTTCTTTTCTCATTTTCCCTTCTCCTAAATTTATTTTGCATATCAACAATATCAGATTGACCTTTTAGGTCTTGTGGAACAATGCTCTATTCATGCAATACGATTTCACGTAAGTCAAATAAGCAGATCTTAAGCATATTAGAGGTTGTAGACGCGTTTGCGTCTTCGCAGTCAGCAACTGTTCAAGAATGTGGTGGATGAATTGGATGTAAAAGTCTTCACGTTGCCTACGTGTAGAAATTGTCCAGCAGCCAAGAAGATTTCTCAAGAAGTAGCGCAGAAGTATGGTCTTACGTTTAGAGAAATTGACATCAGCACGCCTGACGGTCAGCTTGATGGTCTCATGTACCAAATTTTGAGTACTCCAAGCATTGCCTTAGGCGAAGACGTTGTGAGCCGCGGAAAGCTGTTGTCGCGGGAAGAGTTGGAAGCTGAAGTGAGGAAAAGATTGGATAGATGAAGCTGCCTGACATTAAAGGTTTCATTGACCTCAGTCTAGTGGATTGGGATGGAAAAGTTTCAGCCGTCATTTTCTTGCCGTACTGCAATTTTCGCTGTCCATTTTGCTATAACACAGCTCTTGTTACCGGGGCAGAAGAGATGCCGACAGTGCCTTCCAAAGAAGTTGTGCGTTACTTGTTTAAGAATAGGAAGTGGCTGGACGGCGTAGCGATCACTGGAGGTGAACCTACCATCCACGGCGAACTGCCAGCTTTGTGCAAACGAATCAAGGAGTTAGGTATGGGTGTCAAGTTGGATACGAATGGCACCAATTCTGTGATGGTAAAAGAGTTGATGGCGGACAAGCTTGTAGACTACATCGCCCTGGATGTTAAGGCTCCTCTAACCGTGGAGACATATTCACGCGTCGCGGGTGTCAACATGGCTGCTTTGATGATGGAGGTGAAGAATACGGCGACACTCTTGATGAAGAGTTCTTTGGATTACGAGTTCCGCACAACACTTGTTCCTACCATTCACAGTAAGACTGACATTGAGCGAATTTGCAGTGAAATCGGGGCGTGCCGAAGATACGTGCTTCAAAACTTGAAAGAAAATGTTGAAACCTTGGATCCGAAATTCGGGAAGACTACGCCCTTTTCTCGTGAAGAAATGGAAGAGTTTTTGGCGTCAGCTAGAAAGGTTGTCCCCAACACGTTTTTGAGATGATCTAAACGAACGCAAGTTTGCTTAACACCGATTCTGGCAGGAACTCTTCTCGAGACCTCACCGAGGCCTCTTCTACGTAGAGCTGCATAGCATATTTCAAGGCTTCTTCGCTGAGGGGAATGTAGTCAAGGTTCGATTGAAAGTAGCCGAGGAGGGATGCTGCACCGGCAAACCGGATGGCGCGATCTTCCAATCTCGCTGAGAAGCGGACAACGTCTTGTGGGATTTCCTCTAAGATGGCTTTTCTGGCTTCAATCAGAATCTTCTGTGTCTGCGGGGTTAGCATGACAGGCTTGACGGGAAAACGGTTTTGCACGAAGGGATGGCCTGTTTCAGCTGCATAAACTAATAACAGGTGATCTCTTATTTGCTGCGCCCCTTCTTCGATGTCAACTTCTCCAAAGGCCAGTCGCATCTGGCTTTCTGCGATTTCCACAAAACGTTCTTTGGTGAGTCGGTGTAGACGGCAGAGCATGCGGTCCTCAATTGCGCTGAAATTTGGGTCTTGGATGGTGACTTCGTAGCCTTTGTTGAAGGCTGCAACGTTATAGTTTACACTGAAGAAGCTGTCGAATCGGTAGGGACCGACGACTTCCCGATGCGTTTCGTATTTGATCTCCCCTCTTTCCATAGCGAGCTTCAACGGCTCTACCATGCCTTTGTATTTGAACCAGTCGTTAAACTCGGGGATGATGAAATTGAAAACTTTCCCCGTGTAGGCTTGACCTATGCGAATAAATCGCGCGGGAGTCATGCCTCCTGCGTAGCGGTTGCGACCTGGGATTCCGTGAGGTTGTATTTTAGATTCAGGTTTGCCTAAGATAAGGTCTCTGACCGAGAAGCTTTTGCCTGTTCCCGGTTCGCCGAAGAGTGATAGGTTCCAGCCAGTGCGCAGTCCAGCGGAGCCTTGAGCATGAACTATCTCAACGTCAGCCAGGCCATATTGTTGTGTGATGCTGAGTAGGCTGTCAAAATATAGGACTGGGCCGAAAAGGTTCTTCAAGTATTTTGCGAGGTGGGAGATAGAAAAGGCTCTGCCGAATATCGCGGTTTCGTGTGCGCGGTGTTTAAGGAGGTCTCTTAAATGGTTGTTCAGCGCCCCGTCCATTTTCTCGATGAGTTGTCGTTCCTGGTGTACTGGATCGGCTTTGGCCACTGTGGTGGAGAGTGTCCCGTCCCTCTTAAAGTCGTTTGAGGTGTTCTCCAATTCTAGTTGGATAATGGGAGATACTTCTTCTAGTATTGCCCATTCTTGTAGTTCTTTGCTTCTGTAAGAAGTTACGATGACTTTCCGTTTTTCTAGGTCGGACAAAATGGGCGAAGGGTCAGCATTTTCGGGGAGAGCCTGCATGATTGTCTTTCGGTTGCAGCCTTTTCCAAGTTCGGTCAGGCATTTCAGGATTGCAGCGCAGTTCTTTCCGTACCTCTTTTTAGTTTGAGCTATCGCAGCTTGGATTTTCTTCCAGGATCCTTCAAATTGGAGTTTGCCATTTTCAAACGTGTAATGCTGTCCCCTGAAAACCTCCCATTCGCGGGGTTGAAAGGTCTCGAAAATCTCTGCGAGCTGCGGATCACTTGCGCTGGACGCGATTTCAAGAGCTGCTTTGTCATCGTCTATGTCCCATCTGCTGCTAAACTCGTGAAAATATTGAAGGTTTAGTTTTTTTCCAATTTCGAAAAGTTTGGTCTTTGGAAAGAGACGTTTTATCAGCATTTTGCGTTCAATGGCTCTGCTGTTCGGCATCTTTTCCAACTCTTCGGATCGGTCTTCAGCCTTTTATTCACGAGGTAACTCAGGCCGTGAGGTAGGTGTTGGCAATGGTTTCCTTGTCTTCCGGTTTGATCCAGCCTTCCACGTCAAGCTCGTCCATTCCTTTTCGCACTTTTTCCTTAAAGTCTGCAGAGTTGAGCAGGTTACTGGACGCGTCGATCTGGTTTATGGCTTTCTGAACCTCTCTGTCACTTTCGAGTTTTCCTTCAAAGTCAGTGAAGATTTTTTCTATGGCTTTGGAGCGAGATTTCAAGAGAGCGCTCATTTTTGAGCCGGGTCTTAAAACACTTCCGATTTTTCGGATTTTCACGGCAAGTCCTTCGTGACCTCGAGCGACAGCAGGTGGTCGAACAAGATGTCGCCTCTCCTTCTCTGTTTCATATCGGATCAGGTAGAAGGGCACGTGGACTAAGGTGGGGGCGTTGGTTTTCCAAGGTATAGCCGCCTCTTTGAGCATGGACGAACGCTCGCGTTTTTGGTCAATGAGGCGTTCGATTTTGTCTGTGATGCCTAATGTCTCTTGTTCTAGTTCATCGCGTTGTTTCCTTTTCTTTTCGACTTCTAAAGTGCGCGAGTTTTCTAAATCGAAGATTTTCTTCTCTTCTTTGTCGAGGCGCTTCTTACATGTGGCACGCAAATCTTTAGTGGTCTTCTCTGTTTCTTTGATGTTTCGATTGATGAAATCTGAGAGTGCTTTAATTTTCCCTTTGACTGAGGTCATTTGATTCTGAACGTCGCGCAGTTTGACAGCCCAACGCGTCTCTCCAATTTCATCACCTTTCTGTTTGCGCAGTGCTTTCCTCTTTTGGAATTCACTCTTGTTTTGCTCGAGCTTTAGTAATTCTTGTTCCCATTTTTTCTTTTCTCTGCGTCGCGCTTCGATCTCCTCTTTGTGGCCAGCAGTGATTTTACCAATTTTTTCGTCACGTTCCTTTTCTAATTCCTCTTTTTTCTTTTTGACTCTCGCTGTCTCTCTAGAAATCTCGTCTGTGTACCTCTCCTGTATATGTTTCTCTTCTGCGCGAAGCTTGTCGGCATGTTTGCTTGTTTCTTCTGTCATGGTGCTGATTGTGAATTGCAGACCTTTCACTTCTGACTCGAGCGTATTGTAATGCTCCTGGATCTCTTCACGGATTCTGACGGATTTTTCTTGGCTGATTTTTGGCGTTATGGATGAAGCAGCTTCGGAACTCGTGAGGTTTGTGGTGGTTTTCTCTTCTTTGAGGAAGACTAGCATGTCGGACAGCAACTGTTTGTCAGTGGCGAGCCCTTCTATTGGAATTTCTGTTTGGGAAGTGAATTCGGAGAAAGTTTCGATGTGGCTTCTTAGGGCGTTGTGGTACAATTCTTGGACGGTGGTGCTTCGTTTTAAGTGTTCAATAAAAGCTTCAATGTCAGGCTGTTTGAAATATAAGATGTTGTCGGAAATTATTCCCATCCCGTCTATCAATAGACTGCTATTCTCCCAAGGAATCAACCAAAGAGGATAGAAGACTTTGGATAGGAAAGTGAGTGCTTCCTCTCCGCCACCGAGAAGCCCAGGCTTCTTTTTCCGGTCTGCTTCGGCGATGCACAGGAGGGCGGCAATTTCCATACTCTCTGAGAACCGGTTTTTTCTGCTGCTGTCTTCTGTGGCGTAGGGTAGGACTAGGTTAGAGGCAGACACGATCCCCCTCCGAAGTATATCGTGGAAAGTTTCGCTTATAACTTATACCAATGATCGGGTCTTCGAGAACAGGAATGCCATTGCGTCTTTAACTTTCTTTTTGTCTAGTTTTTCATATGCTTCGGTGCTGCCGATGTCGTACCAAAAAGCTTCGGACACGACCCCGTAAACAGGTTTGTCTTTCTTTATCAAGTGGGGGATAATGTCCCCCATCAAATCTAGGGTTCGTCTTTCCTTAGCCAGCTCCTGCGCATAGTTGAAAGCGGCGCCTTCAAAAACTAAGATGCCGATGCTCACAGGCTTCTCTAATTTGGGTTTTTCGATGAAGCCTCGAATTCTGCCCTCTTCGTCCATATCGGCTAAACCGACTCTCACTTCAAATCCGGAGGCCAAGGCAACGGTTGCCATTGCGCCTTTTCTTTTATGGGTGGCAATCAGGTCTTTCAGTTTCATGTTGGTGAGGATGTCCCCGTAGTAGACTAGTAGAGTGTCAGTTTCGTCGAATACTCCTTTTTTGTAGGCATTTAGCACGGATCCACCTGTACCTTTAATCGATTTGCTGTCGGGGATATACCGTATTTTGACGTCAAACTTTGCTCCATCGCTAAAATAGTTTTCAATTTGCTCGGTTTTGTAGTTTACAAGAAAGGCTATGTCCTTTAAGTCGTGAAATCTGAGAAGTCTCACAACATATTCCAATAGGGGCTTCTGAGAGTAGCCGATTGGAATCATCGTTTTCTGAAGGTAATATGTGATTGGCCTGAGCCTGGTGCCTTTGCCGCCACACTGCACTAGAGCTTTGGCTTTGCCTTTGACCATTCACATCATTCCTTTGCGACGCGACCCTAAAGAAAAAGGCGTCTAGTCGGCACGTCTATTATTCTTTTTCTTTCTCTTTTTCTTCTTCTGTCTTCTCTTCGATTTCAAGTTCTTCAATCGGTTTAGGTGGTGGAGTAGTTGCCATAGTCCATCCTATCCAAGCACCTATGCCTAGAATGAGTATGAATGCGAGGTACACGGGGATGGCGATGAGCCAAAATGCCAAGGTCCAGCCCGATTCGCCGAGAGGTGCTCCTAACCAGAAAAGTCCCAAAGTGTAGCCAACGCCTATGATTAGACAAATGAGAAAGATTAGCCCGCCAATTCCTTGATCCTTACTAACCATGTAATCACCACTTTGTAGCCTTTTTTATATCGTCGTTGTTATAAGCTTTACCATTGATTTAGATGGTTCCGGCTTCCCAGCTGGCCAGATAATTCATTTGTTCTTCAGTCAACCTGTCGATTTCTACGTTCATAGCTTCCAGTTTGAGGCGGGCAACCAGATCGTCGATTTCCTTTGGAACGCTGTAGACTCTCGGTTCAAGTTTGGATGTTTGAACTAAGTGCTCTACGCAAAGCGCCTGATTTGCAAAGGACATGTCCATGACCTCTGATGGATGTCCTTCGGCTGCCGCTAAGTTGATTAGTCTCCCATCCGCAAGCAAATGCAGCTTTCTTCCATCTTGCAGTCGATGCTCCTCCAAGTTGGGTCGAATCGTCCTTTTCGAAACGGTCATGTTTTCTAGCTCAGACATGTTTATTTCCACGTTGAAGTGCCCGCTGTTAGCCAGTATTGCACCATCTTTCATCTTTTTCATGTGCTCTTTGCGAATCACGTTTTCATTGCCTGTAACAGTAACAAATATGTCGCCCACCGCTGCCGCTTTCGCCATGGGAATCACCTGAAAGCCATCCATGACAGCCTCAAGGGCTCTGGTTGGATCTATCTCTGTTATGGCAACGTTGGCACCCATACCCCTTGCTCTCAACGCCAGTCCTCGGCCACACCATCCATATCCTGCTACAATGAAGCTCTTTCCTGCAAGAAGAATGTTTGTGGATCTTAAAATGCCGTCGAGTGTGCTTTGCCCCGTTCCATAGCGGTTGTCAAAGAGATATTTGGTGTAGGCGTCATTTACCGCTATTATTGGATATTTTAATGCTCCATTTTGAGCCATTGCTCGGAGTCTTACTACACCGGTTGTAGTTTCTTCGGTTCCGCCTTTAATGTGGGTTAGGGCTTTGGTCCTTCTGGAGTGAATTGTGCCAACAAGGTCCGCGCCGTCGTCGATGGTGATAAGGGGGTGGTGATCTATTACTTTTTCAACGCACCAGTAATATTCTCGGGTTGTTTGTCCTCTCCACGCATAAATGCTTATGCCCCTTTCTGACAAGGCTGCGGCAACCTCATCTTGAGTGGACAGCGGATTAGATCCGCAGAGAGCCACGTCGGCGCCTCCTGCCGTTAGCGTGTCCATCAGCACGGCAGTCTCTTTTGTGACATGGAGGGACGCACCCAACTGCAGGCCTTCGAAGGGTTTCTCCCTTTCGAATCGTTGTTTGATCCGACTCAACACGGGCATGTGGGTTGACGCCCATTCTATCTGAAGAAGCCCTTGAGGTGAGAGATCTGGATCTCTAACTTTGAACTCTGACATAGTGTTCTCCTTGCTTCTTTTCTTGTGTGGAGGAACATATTGAAAACAGGTGTCTTAAGGCTTTTACTTTGCTCTTTCTAAGAGGTTTCGTTTAGTCTTCTCAACTTGTGCCATTGTCCTGTCGACGTTCACAGTTTTAATTTCCCTGTTTTCCATTACAACTTCGCCGTTTATGATAACTGTGTCTACGTCAGAGCTTTTGGCAGCGTAGACAATGTGGCTTTGTTCATTGTAGACTGGCCTCAGGTGAGGTTTTCGAAAGTCGACAATCGCCAAATCCGCTTTTTTGCCAGCTTCTATGGACCCAATTTCTTTGTCCCAGCTCAGTGTTTTAGCACCATCAATAGTCGCCATGCGTAAGACTTGTTCGGCAGACAACTCTGTTGGGTCGCCGCTTATTCCTTTGTGGAGCAATGCGGTGACTTTCATAACTTCAAACATGTCTGAGCTGTTATTTGAACAAGAGCTGTCTGTCCCGAGCCCGACGGTGACGCCCTCCTTTAGGAGCTGAGGCACAGGGCTTACGCCGGAGGCGAGTTTCAGATTTGATATGGGGCTATGAGCGACCTTGAGTTTTTTTTCTTTCAGAATCTGTATGTCGCGCTTTGTAAGATGGACGCAGTGTGCAGCTACAATGTTGGAGCGCAGAACGTTTAAAGTATCGAGATAGTCTACGACTCCGCCTTTTGCTGAAATCTTGAAAGCTTGCTCAATCTTTTCCTGTTCATCTAACGTTTCTGCTACGTGTGTGTGCCAAATAACCGGCATTTCAGGTGAGGCGTATTTCGCGGAGAGTTCGTGGGTGTATGCTCTGAGCTCCTTCATATAATCCGGGTCCACAGTGTAGGGCGCATGGGGGTCCACGCTAGCTCGAATCAGTCCATTTTTTTGACCGTGCCACCTTCGAGTCAAAACTTGCAGCGCTTTTCGGTCGCGTTTTTTTCGCCAAGAAAAACAGACATGGCCAACAACACCGCGGAGTCCCGCTTTTGCGAAGGCTTGTGCTTCGTTATATTGACTGGTGAAGTGGTACATGGTGTTAACCGTCGTTGTGCCGCCCATTATTGACTCGATGGCAGTGAGCAATGCGCCCGCGTAGATGTCTGAGCCTGTCATGTGTTTTTCGATGGGCCATATCCGTTTTTCCAGCCACGTCTTAAGGTCTAAGTCGTCAGCGTAGCCTCTCAGGAGGCTCATCGCTGCGTGATGGTGGGTATTAATTAGCCCTGGTAGGACTACTTTTTTTCTCGCGTTGATTTTTTCACTTCTTCGATATCGGGGTCTCAGGGTGCTGATTTTTCCCACTTCCACTATTTTGTCATCTTCGATTGCTATTGCACTGTTTCGCATTACGCCTTTCTTGGTGGCAGTAATTATTGTTCCACATTCTATCAGTAGATTCAAGGTTCCTCGCCTTATTGTTCTAATGGTTTTCTCAGGAAGTACTATTAAATTGGTTGGCCTTCAGAGAGTTGTGGCGTGTCTGCTAGTTTACATCGAATTCTAGTGAAAAAGGCGTGCTCGACGCCTCTTAATCTTCACGTCAAGGTTGTTGAGGGTTCCGACTGGCGTTGTCGGCTTTTGGTGAGCGTGTAAGCAGGCATGCTCCGGAAGGCTATATTAATTTATACGTGAAGTGGATTCAAAGAACTGATTGGGAATTGGCAAAAATGAAGGAGGTGCAAAAGGACAGAGTCGCTGTCTTGCAGAGGAGTCTGGAGGCGTATCTCTCTTCTGTGTTCGGTGAGGAGGTTGAAGTTGTCTATGTTGGCGAATTGGGTGAAGAGAAGAAACGGCAAGACTGGAAAAAAGCCAAAGCAGATGACTTGAAAGGCTTTGGTTACGGCGTTCCTTATCTCATTGTTTGCAGTGTAGGTGGACGCACGAAGAAAATAGTCTTGGAAACGATGCGTACTGTAGGAGGCTTTGGTCATGACCATTTCAGCGATCGTGCTGGAGTTTTACTTTGGCAACATTCTGCTTTTAACAAGCTGCACAACCACGTAGGCTCCTTGGATGTTGGCGCCTTCACGAGAAAGCACGGTCTCGAATCTCTGGGCAACTGCACTGAATTTTTCGTCTTGACAGAGTTTGTGGAAGGTAGTCTTTACCACGAAGACTTGGACAAGCTAAAGATGGTCCACAAGCTCGAGTTCATTGACTTAGAACGCTGTAGAGCGCTCTCAGACTATTTGGCTAAGATTCACAGCCTTAAGAGCAAACAGGCAGGGCTTTACGTTCGAAGAGTGCGGGATCTTGTGGGTCACGGTGAATGCATAATGGGGTTGATGGATAGCTATCCTGCAAATGTGGATTTTATTGGAGAGGAAGAGCTGATGAACATTGAGAAGATGTGTGTGGAATGGAGGTGGAAGCTTAAACAGTTTACTCACAGACTGGCTCAGGTGCATGGAGACTTTCACCCCTGGAATGTGCTTTTCCACAGAAACACGGATTTCACCGTTCTTGACCGTAGTCGCGGGGAATGGGGAGAGCCAGCTGACGATGTCAGCGCAATGACAATTAATTACATATTCTACAGCTTGCAGACCCATGGCTGTCTTGCAAGAGAGTTTGAGAGGATTTTCAACCTTTTTTGGGAGAACTATCTAGATAAAACGGGTGACGAAGAGATGTTAGAGGTCATTCCGCCTTTTTTCGCCTGGCGTTGTTTGGTCGTTGCTTCGCCCATCTGGTATCCAAACTTGTCCGTGCGTGTGAGGACAAAGCTCTTCAACTTTATTCGAAATGTGCTTAGAGCTGAAAGATTTGAGTTAAAGGACGTCAACTCCTATTTCAAACTTTGATGCCCATGCACACATGCATTCATGCGCTGATTCAAAGCGGGCATCTTTTGCCTCACTTAAAACTTATCAACAGAGGCGACGTCATTGTCTTCTGGACATGTTTCGGCAGAGGGCAGTTCACCGTGAAGAGAGGATGGTGTGTTTGGATTACCGGGTTGCCAGGAAGCGGCAAATCAACTGTAGCCGGCTTAGTCCAAGAAAAACTGAAATCTTCGAGCGTCAACGCTCAAACAATCTCCATAGACATGATACGCCGCTATGCCACGCCACGGCCAACCTATTCCAGAGAGGAACGAGCAACAGTTTATGGTGCGTTGATTTTTACAGCGGTGATGCTAACTGAAAATTCTGTGAATGTGATTATAGATGCTACTGGCAACCGTCGACGATTTCGAGAGCAGGCGAGACGTTCAATTCCACAATTCATGGAAACCTATCTTAAATGCTCTCTGGAAGTCTGCATGCAACGAGAAAACAAACGCGCGGACACTCATCTGGCGCCCGCCGATATCTATGAAAAAGCCCAGAAGGGCAAAGCCCCAACAGTGCCTGGCGTCGGCGTCCCTTATGAAGAGCCTCTCAACCCAGAAATCGAAATCGACTCTTCAAAGCTTTCAGCAGAAGAAAGCGCCCAAAAAATTTGGGCAGCAGTCCTGCAACGCTTTGTCTTAGAACCAAAGCAACTGTAATATCAGAAACATGTATGTGCTTCCAAGCAACCTTTTATACGCAATATTCTCTAAAGAGTACGTTGACGTTTGGATGTGGATGTGTGGAAAAACCTGGATTCATCGTTAAGTTTTTCGACAAAGCCTATGAAGGAAAGAGACTTGAAGAACTTGTTGACGCGCCAGTTGCCGCAATCAGTGGCGTCAGTGGGTCTGACGCAGAGGACTTGAAGAAGGCGTTCGGAATAAGAACTGTAGGGGATTTAGCAACGAATAAATATGTAACGCTTGCTCAAGGTATCAATTGCTTTTCAGCTTGCTCCGGACAAATATTAGACAAAGACTTCGAGGCAAAGGAATATAAAGACCTAGCAAAGAAGCCGGTCTCAGCGATTTCCGGTGTTTCTGAGCAGGATGGTGCACTCCTCAAGAAAGCTTTTGGGATAGACAATATTGGAGAATTAGCCGAGAATAAGTATGTAGCCATCGCTCAGGCGACTGTGACATTAGCTTCATTAGTTAAGTTTTTAAGAACTATTGGCGCTATCTAGACCTAAAAATCTTAGGTCAAGCTCAGTACGCGCTTCACGATACACGCCGGGACGTGGACCGGGCGGGATTTGAACCCGCGGCCTCCTGAGTGCAAGTCAGGCATTCATTCCAGACTGAACTACCGGCCCTCCGAATTTGTTGTTTAAAGTTCTAATTAAAGAATTTTGCTACTGCTTGTTTGCTTTGGTCAGTTCTGCTGGTTCCTATGAGTTAGGTCTCTTTGTGGGTCGTTAGCACGTCTCTTCGTGCTTTGCTCACATTGCCTGCGAGATGTCTTGATTTTAGAGGTCCTCTTGAACCCAACGCTGATTTTCGGGGGCATCCCAGTCTACTTTGTCACATGGATGTCGACAGCTATTTGATACCAATTAGGCCCTGTCTGCCTTACAACGCGGTTGTGAGCGAGTTCGAATTTGATCTTTCTCCGCTGCAACGTGTGTGAAACCTTTGCTTTTACTTTGTCAATTGGGTCTTCATGTTTTCTTGCGTGTTCGAAGTCGTAGTAGTGTATCCATCCGCTTTGCTGGTTAATTGCAGACAGTGCAGATTCAATGTACTCGTATGCTTTTTCAGGCAGCGGCATGAGAACGCGGTCAGCGACGTTTTGCAGCTTTTGGTGAATAATCGATGATGCTTCGCCCTCCATAGGGATTACCCTGTTGATCATTTTATTAAGCAGGATGTTTTCTCGCAGATGTTCCACAGCAACTGGATTTAGGTCAATTGAATAAATCTTTGCAGCCGTTGAGTGTCTGGCAATGATTATTGAGTAAGCGCCTACACCAGCAAACATGTTCACAATAACCTCTTTGTTTCGAACTGCATTGGCTATTCGCATCCTTTCATAAGCGAGCCGCGGAGAAAAATAGCATTCTTTGATGTCGACTTTGAAGAGACAGCCGTGTTCCTTGTGGAGAGTGGTAGTCTGTTTCTCGCCGGCAATCCACTCGAGGTCACGTAGTCGGAAAACACCCGAAACAGGGCTGGCTTGCCGCCAAACGGATTTTACGTGTTTATGCTGCTGCATCAACGCCTCAGCAATGATGTTGTTATGGGATGAGAGTGTTTCTGGAATGCGGATGACAGCGATGTCTCCGATTATGTCGTAGGACTTGCAAAGTGAAGCAAGCTCTATGGGCAAAAGTTTTCCTTCGAGAAGAGCCTTCAAGTCACCTTTCAAATCTTACACCATAAACCAATATGACACTTGCTTTGGTGATTTAAGTGGTTTTTCAATAAGTGCCGCACGCACATATGGACGCTCGGGCATTTTTCTTCCCTGTGCTCCCAAAAAAATGGGCGCCATTCTCGAAGATGCTTCCCTCGAAGATGTTTTGTTAAGGACAATAGGTTTAAATGACACTTCAACTAACCCACGTTAAAGAAGAGTGCGGAACACCTTGTCTGAAGCTTCTGAAGGGTTGTCGTATGAGTGTGTTAGATGCAGCGCAAAAGTGGCAACAGAAGAATTGAAACTTCGCGGCGGGGGAATCAAGTGCACCTTCTGCGGATACCGCATTTTAAGGAAAGTCCGGCCCCCCGTAATAAAGCGAGTCTCAGCAGAATAAAGTGGTTGACGTCACCGGAGAGCCTGCAAGGCTCTCGTTGCTAAATTAACTTTGTCCTGCAGTGATTTCATAATTGTGTCGGTAGCGATTGGTTCGATCCCTAATTTTGCGACGTTTTCTTTCATCTTCTCATCAATGTTGTCTAAAATGAATGTGTCCAAAAAGTCACGGTAAAGCGACGCAACCGAAAAGGCTGATACGTCAAGGCCTAAGCCCCGCATTAGCTTGTCTGTGGGCCCCTTAATCGTAGAACCGCCAACAATAGGACTAATGGCAACCACTTTTGCTGAAGTTTCCGTCAAAGCGCTTCTCACTTCCTTCACTGCCAAGATTGGTCCGATGCTTACTATCGGGTTGCTGGGGCACACTATTATTCCATCAGCGTCTTGAATCGATTTAATGACGCCAGGGGCAGGACGTGCCAATTCAGCGCCTTCAAAAGTTACATCTAGAACTCTGTCTCGCGCTCCTCGTTTCACAAGGTATTCTTCGAAGTGCATTTTCCCCGCGTTTGTTAGTATCTGAGGCACGATCTTTTGATTAGTGACTGGGAGGAGGTTTATTTTGAGTCCTAATGCCCTGCAAAGTTTCTGGATGACTCCGCTTAGAGGAACTCCGTCTCTTATAAGACATGTTCTATAGACATGGGTTGCAAGGTCTTTGTCGCCTAGCTTGAACCACGTCTCTAAGCCATATTGCTTTAACATGCTCACGAAGTTGAAGGTGTCTCCCTGTATTCCCCACCCTTTCTCTTCGTCGACGATGCTTGCTAGGGTGTACATTATGATGTCGGGGTCTGGAGAAATGTGGAGGCCATGCAGTTCAATGTCATCGCCGACGTTGACGATTACTGTCAAGTTTTCCTGTGGCAACACATTGATAAGGCCTAGGAGAAGCTTGGCAGCGCCCACCCCTCCCGCAAGACAGGTTACGTTCCCAATCAAAGCCTCTACTCCGTCGCATGTCTCAGCTAGTTTCGGGTTTGACTGTCTAAAGTCTAAGGTTTAAGGTTTATTGACTTGAGCGCTTAGAAGATTTCTTTTTCGCCAACTTTTCGCAGGACTTTTCCCCGGAGCCTTACGGGAGGGCCAACGATCTCGTCCATTCGCTTTTCAGTTGTCTTGCGTTTAATTGTTTCTCCACAGGTACCTTGTGGCAAGAGCCGTCGTTTTACACACGTCGCGAAGTTGCAGTTTGCTACGTTGCATCTCTCATCAGTCCATCGACACCAGACGTCTTTTCCTCTTGGAGTTGCAGCAAGTTTTCCGCATTTGAATAGGCTACATCTTGGTGAGCAATATTTCACTTCACCCATTATAGACACTACCTTCGTATTATCTCATACAAAACTTCAGAAGTTTGCGCATCTTAACAAGAGAGCTTTGGCGTTTGAGCGTAATAAACTTTTCCAATCACTAATCTATTTTCTGTTTGGGTCTCAGCCTGCGGTAAATCAAAGGTATGGAGATGGCCAGTGTTAAAAGTAACAAAAAGACTGCTGTGATGAAGGCGGGTGTTTCTGTGATGAAGCCAGCAACGGACACGACTTCGCCTACTTTTAAAGTGACGACTTCGGGGTCCTGTAGATAGAGCCTAGTTGTCCTGCAGGGTTTTTCCGCCACAGAAACGAAGATTTTGTAGTTCCCGCCTATAAGATTAGCAAATTGGGCGACTCCGTTTCCGCTGGTTGGGCTGGAAACAATCCATTTTCCTTCGCGTTCGATTGTGACGTTTGCGTTGGGAATTCCTTGCCCAAAATAGTCCAAAACATTCACGCTGAGCATCAAATTGTAGAGTCTGCAATGGACGATAAAGGTTGTCGGATGGGTCAAGTTATTGACCAGTGTGTTCGTTTCATTCAACTCGGAGCCATCTTTGTATACTTTAACTAGGTACCTTCCGAAAGTCAGGTTGATGGGAAACTCCCCTTTTTGGTCAGTGGTGCCCTCGCCCATCAAGCCGTCAAGCCCAATGCTCCAATCGTAAATGCGGATTTGCGCGTTGGGCAGAGGGGAGCGAGTTCTGTTGAGGACTCTAACTACGAGCACGAGTGTTGGACACGTAATGTTGATCTCGCTTGACGATGTCAAGTTCAATGTTGTAGCGTCGAACAGACTTCCGTAACGGCTCGATTTCACTGTGTAGTTGATGTTAGTAAAGAGGTTTCGAAGGGTCGTCCGGCCAGTTAGGTTAGTTTGAGTGAAGGCGGTTCTTGAAATATTCGCGTTTGCTCTTGTGGTGTGCGTGAAGTTTGCGCTTATATCTACGAATGGAAGCAGATTATGGGTTTCGTCTTCGACTGTTATTTCAAGGTGGGCGAGAGAGCATACGACCTCTAAGGCGAGGGTTTCGGTGAGGTTTTTGGAAAGGCTAATTTCTGTTGTGGAGCCTACTTGGGTGTCGTTTAAATAAGTGGCAAAGGTGTAGTTTGTCGCTTCAATGTAGAAAGATGTGACTCCACTCTGCCTAGTGGTGTTTGAGAACACATTGGAAGAAAAGGTGTTATTTGCCTCCACTACGATTCCTTCGATTGGCTCATCGTCTAGATTGACTGTCTTGACGTCGCAAGCAAAGGATTTGGAAACGATCGTAAAGCTTTGGTTTTCAGGAACCGGCTTTGGCGTTCCTGAGGACATTTCCACTTCTGCTTTGTAGAGTCCTAAGCTGGCGTTTGCTGGAATGGCCCAGTTTGCCGTGATTTTCCCTTGGGGGCCTGTTGCATTATCAAAATTTGATTCGAAGACAGGGTCATCCTGGTGAGTTATTCTAATTCTTAGTATGTCCGTTGGCGTATAATTGAGGGCTTGGACATTTACTGTCTGAAATCGATGGTACTCCTCGGAGTCGGTAAGTCCTATCGTGAAGGCTCCTTCTGCAAGATTTGTACTATGTCTGGTAAGCAGCATGTCGTATGTGCCTGCAAAGAATGTGTGCGGGTTTTGGTCGAATAAAGCTAAATAGTTGTATGCTTGGGTGAAGTTTCCCTGATCTCCTACTGACATTTCTTGGTTGATTAGTGAGTGGGTTGTGTTCGCAGGATCCGTGATGGTAATGTTAACGGTTGAAACGCCGGGATTTCCGCCTGTAACTGCAGCGAGAACTGTGATGTTCGCGCCTTCCTGCGCAAATGGAGTTGTAGATTTAATTTTATATTCGGTTTGAACTGTAAAGTTTGCTGTGCTATTTTCTTCCCTGGTTACGTCGTGCAGTGTCACCACGTGGCTGCCAGATGTGGCGTTTGGAACGATGAAGATGTCGAAGACGTTGATTGGATCTGCGTGTCCGCTTTTCACCAGCGTGTCATCAAAGAAGATCTTGTAGGATCCGTTTACTTCGGTGATTTGTCCAGTTAAGGACACCTCAGCTCCAACCGGTCCGTCGATGGGAGAAAGTGTGCTTATTGTGACGTCAGCTAAGACTTTAGGTGTGGGTAAGACTGTAAAAAGAGCTAGAATTAGCAATATGACTGTGAATATAGTAAGGTTTTTAGCGTGTTGGTTCAGGTGCAATTTTTTCCCTCTTCCCTTTTACTAAGGGAGGTTGACATTTCATAGTAAAGGCGTATTTTAAGCTTTATCTGTTGTCGCTGTTTAATTACATTGTCATTCTCATTTTTACTGCATCCAGGCCTGCATGCATGCCTTGCAAGTTTCGAAGCCAGTCAACACTCTCTTGTATGTCTCCGCTGATGATGGAGGTTGGCCGGGCATTTGGCGAGAAGGGTTGACTAGGGTTCTTGGAATGAGGGTTGAGGCTAGACTTTGAAGGGTACAAGCAAGATCGAGAAGTGGCCAGGAGTTTAGAGAAAGCCACCATAATTGCTGATTGCGGAGTAAGGCTTGGCACGTGCGAAGTGACGAGGCGAGGAATGAAGGAGATTGAGATGGAGCAAATAGCTGAGTTCATTAAGCAGGTAATCATTGACAAGAGGGAGCAAAACAGTGTCCGACGAGATGTGCAAAGACTTCTAGGAGACTTCCAGGAAAAAAAACTGCTTTTCGCCATGATTAGGCTTCATGCTTATTTATGACTGGGGTTAAAGTGTTTCAGGCGCTGCGTACGCCCATGAGGACTCACCTTGCAACCGCTAATTTCGAAGGAAGTTTCTCAACTGCTGAAGGCTCAAAAGTATCATATGATAGGTCAACACTCGGCGATCAAACGTTGCCGCTGGTTATACAACACGTTGATTCACGATCAACCCTGTTACAAGCAGAGGTTCTATGGAATAAAGACGCATCAATGTATACAGATGACTCCGACAGTTTTCAGCTGCACCATGCGGTGTCTATTCTGCTGGCGGGTTCAAAGCGGGGACAAGGGGTTGAAATGGGACGAAACAGCTCTGCCAATGTGCGACGAGCCCGAAGTTATCGTAGAAAACTGCATTAAGGCCCAGAAGAGGCTTTTGAGTGGTTACAAAGCCAACCCCAAAGCAGACGCGGAGAAGTATCGAGAGGCCCTGCAGCCGAAGCATGCAGCAATAAGCCTAGCTGGAGAACCCACACTCTATCCACGACTTGGAAACTTGATCGGATCTTTCCATAGAAGGGGCTTCACAACGTTTTTAGTGTCAAACGGCACCCAACCAGAAGCCCTGTCAAGACTTGGTGAAGAACCTACCCAATTGTATATTTCAGTTTGCGCCCCCGACGAAAAGACTTTCTTGAAAACTTGTCGCCCGCAAATTCCAGATGCGTGGGAGAGACTCAACGAAACTCTTGCTCTTCTTCCAAGCTTTGAATGTCCTACCGTGCTACGGCTTACGCTAGGGCGTCATCTTAACATTAAACGTCCCGAACGGTATGCTCAGCTGGTAAGAAAAGCCGAGCCCACATACGTTGAGCCAAAAGCCTATATGCACGTTGGATTTTCACGGTTGAGACTTCGATACTCAAACATGCCGTTGCATGAAGAAATCCAAGATTTCGCCGCCACGCTGGCTGAGCTTACCAGCTACAGGGTGCTAGATGAATCAAAAGAAAGCCGAGTTGTGTTGTTGAGTCGACTGAAGAAGCCGTTCAGGCGGGATTAGTGCATCATACTGGGATTGGCACCAAACAGCTTCCTTACAATGCGTAAAGCCTTTTAAGACAACTGGACAAGTTGTTCAACGCTGTTTTGGAGTTTAGGCTCATGTCGTTGAAACGGATTCTGAGGAAAATCGAAGAGGAATTGAAGGAAAGAAAGGACATAAAAGATGAGCTTTATGATGCGATGCGTAAGGCAACGCGTTTTTCAAAGCAAGCGATTTTTCTGGTTCACAAGGGAGAGTTTGAAGAAGCCGAAAAGATGCTTGGAGAGGCCGAGAGACTGCTTGTTGAACGTGACCAAGTTTCCTTGACTCACCAGAAGCTTGCTCATGCGGGCATCGTCGACGTTGCTTTCCAAGAATACGCTGAAGCATATGTCTTTCTCCAGTTGGTGCAGAATGGCAGATTTGTTACTCCGGAGAAAATCAAAGTTCCGTCGACCTCCTACCTACTTGGATTGGCGGATGTTGTGGGTGAGCTAAGGCGCAAAGTCTTGGATTCTCTTAGAGAAGGAGATGGAGAGGGCGCTCAGAAAAACTTTGAGATCATGGATTTCATTTACAATGAACTAATAGGGATTGATGAAGCTCTGCATTCTGTTTCTGAACTTAGACGGAAGACTGACATTGCGCGACGAATCGTAGAATTGACCCGTGGAGATATTACGATCGAAGCACGTAGAAACTCTTTGGAGCGTTCAATTAGGAGCCTCGAAGATGCTTTAAAGGAGAAGTAAGGCTGCTGATTCATCTTCTCCAAAGCTGAACAGGAAGAGATTTCAATATGGTTTTTGTCCAAAGGGCTCACGCCACACAGCTTGCCATGTCCAAACTTGTGATTCGTCGAGACACGCTTCCAGAGAAACTCCGCCTTGTGGCTGGAGTAGATGTGGCTTATTCGGAGAAGTCGTCAATAGCTGCCGCGACAGTTCTCAATTACGATTCGCTCTCTCTCGCAGAGACAAGAACAGCTCAGACTGTGACGAAGCTTCCCTACATCCCTACTCTGCTTTCCTTTAGAGAAATGCCCCCAGCTATAGCGGCTGTAAAAAAGTTGCGTTTACAGCCAGACGTTTTCATCGTCGATGGGCAGGGGCTGATGCATCCTTACAGGCTTGGGTTTGCCAGTCACTTGGGCCTCGTCATGAACCGACCCACAGTTGGTGTTGCGAAAAATCCGCTCACTGGTGATGTTGGCAGTTTCAACGAGTCGGGTTGGGCCCCAGTCATAGACAGACAAGAGGTAATTGGAGCAGCCCTCTTGACTCGAAAGGGTGCAAGGCCTGTTTATGTCAGCATTGGGCACATGGTTTCCTTGAAAAGAGCTATAGAAGTTGTTAAACATTGCAGCCCGAAATATCGAATTCCAGAACCGATACGCTTAGCACATGACGAGGCGACAAAGGAAAAACGGAAAATCAAAAAAGGGCGGTCACTGAAAAGAAACGCTGGTGCCAAGTCATGAATATTCGCATAAAAAATTTTGTTGACCTGATAAAAGACAAAGGCCTTCGCAAGAAAGTGGTTGACATCATTGAAAATCCCCAAATTAGAATTGGCAGCACGACTTATTCGGGATTGCCGCTTGAAGCCTCCCCGGCTGGTCTGTCCCGTCATCACAGCTATCCAGGAGGCTTCATTGAGCACGTGATCGCTACTTCTAGAATCGCCTTGGCGTTATGCGACGTTGTAGAAGAGGTTTATAGCGGCAAAGTAGATCGTGATCAAGTGTTGGTGGGGACAATTCTGCATGACATATTCAAACCACTCACCTACGCCGAAATTGATGGGGGGTACATGCCCACAAAATTGGGAGAACGTTTGGACCATTTAACTTTGGTTGCCTCTGAATTGATTCGGCGAAGCTTTGCACTGGACATAGTTCACATAGTCTGCGCCCATCATGGAGGCCAAGCTGGACCCACGTGGCCTAGAACAGTTGAAGCTTTGATCTGCCACTTGGCAGATTCAACGGACTCGCAGCTGAGTGGTGAGGTCCTGCGGGCTGCAAGGTATCTCTCTCGGAAGGTTTCAGGCGAAGAGCCTGCCCTGTTGACGTCGAAGGAAGCCTTCGAAATCGTACATTCGAAAACGGTCGAAGGATGGGAGGGGGTTGACAAGACGGTGCAGAATATTAAGCGAGAAAAGCCGTATTGACTAGAGCTGAACAATCTCGGTCTCTCGTGTGACTGTGTCCAACAAAGCCATGGTTGATTTTTGGGTTAGATAGCCACAAACTTCTCCAGGATTGATTATTCTTGTTCTACTTTCTTTGCGGATTTCTGCTTCGTGGGAATGCCCGTGAATCACCACGTCGTAGCTCCCAGTGTTGATGAGCGATCGCAGCAGTTCTTCTTGTTCACCATGCAACAGTGCGATCGTGAGTCCTTCAACTTCGACTTCGGCGAAGTGGCCTCGGATCTCTGCGTTTTCTATTTCGGAAAATCTCTTCGTCAAGAGTGCGTGGTCACCATCGTTGTTTCCAAAGACGCCAATAAGTGTTGCCTTCAATTGTTTGAATCGCATCACTGTAAAGGGTGCGACGTAGTCACCAGCATGGAGCACGAGCTCCACTCTTTCTTGGTTAAGTCTCTCTATTGCCTTATAGACTGCTGGTAGATTGTCATGGGTATCGGAGATTATCCCGATTTTCAATTCTTTCTCACCTCGTGATGGATGGCCTGTGCTTCGAAAAGCCTTTTTCGTCACGCCTTTATTAATTTTGACGCAGGCACAGCGCTCGCAGCTTGCTCCGCCTACAGATGAGAGCTATACTAGCCTTTTAGCTGTTTTCCGTATTCATATCCTCTTTTAAACGCAGCCAGGTTCAGTTTTTCGGTTCCTCGTGGAACATTCTGCGCAACTGCTTTTTTCATAGCTTCAGGAGTCACTATTTTTGTGATCGCTGTGAGTGCACCGAGCATGACGACGTTTGCGATTATTGTTTTGCCAAGTTTTTGTGCGATTTTCGTTGCGGGGATGTTGTAAGTTTTCAAGTGGAGAGAGCTCTCCACTTCTGTGACCATGCTTGGGTCGAGAAGGACTGTTGCACCTTTTTTCGCTGCGCTCACGTATTTATTGTAGGCTTCCTGGGACATTATAATCACGATGTCAGGCTCGTCTACTTTGGGGTAGTCTATCTCTTCATCTGCAATGACAACTTCGGATTTACAGCTGCCGCCTCTCGATTCTGGTCCGTAAGACTGAGTTTGCACCGCGTTTTTGTCGCCCCAAATACAAGCCGCTGTTGCAAGCATCAACCCTGATCGGATTATGCCTTGTCCTCCAAAGCCTGCAAATCGTATTTCGGTTCTCACTTTGTGTTTTCTCCCTCTAAATCCTCTTTTACTTGAGCAGTCATTTCTCTGAGCAGTCGACCGTAGCTCGGCTTCTCGATGTCAACAAACTCGCCGATTATGATCCGGTTTTTTGTGATTACCGCTTTTGCTGGATCGTATGCTTTGTGCACTTCCGACACTAACTTAAACCATTTCATCACTTCAACTGCTGTTCCAAGTTTGTTGTAGCGGTCATAAATTTCTGGGCATGGTGAAATGACTTCGATGAGAGAGAAGCCTTCTTTTTGCACCGCCTTTTTGATTGAGGCTTTTAGCCTTCGCACTTGGAGGGTTGTCCAACGCGCGGCGTATACGGCTCCGGACGCAGCAGCGAGATGAACCAAGTTGAAGGGGTGTTCTATGTTTCCATAGGGAGTGGTTGTGGTCCAAGCTTCCAAAGGCGTAGTTGGGCCGTATTGACCTCCTGTCATCCCATAGTTAAAATTATTGGCGCAGATGACCTTAATGTCCACGTTTCTGCGTGCGGCATGGATGAAGTGGTTTCCGCCGATGGCAAAGAGGTCTCCATCACCACTGATTACCACCACTTTGAGCTGTGGATTAGCAAGCTTCACGCCTGTTGCAAAGGGTATCGCCCTGCCATGAGTTGTGTGGAATGAATCAACGTTTACGTAGCCTGCAGCTCGACCGATGCATCCAATGCCGGAAATGACAACAATGTTGTCCAAGTCCAGCTGCAGCTCGTCGAGAGCTTCGAGGAAGCTATTCAGGAGAATGCCATTGCCACACCCTTCACACCAGATGTGGGGCATTCTCTCCTGTCGTAGATACTTTGCCAAGGGATGTTGCAACATCAAATCCTTGTTGTTCATTTCACATCCTCCTCATGGCCTCTACAATTTCTGAGGGGCGATGAGGCTCTTCGCCGAGTTTTGAAAGAAGCGAGACAGGGGTCGTTTTCGCTGCCCTTTCAACCTCTCGAACTAGTTGTCCACAATTCATTTCAGGCACTATTATGGCTTCGACTTGCTCTGCAATCTGGGCGACCCGTTTCTCTGGAAAGGGCCAAATTGTGATAAGTCGAAGTAGCCCCGCCTTTATCCCTTGCGTTCTGGCTTTTCGCACTGCACTCAAAGCTGCACGAGAGGCGATTCCGTAGGCTACCACTACGACATCAGCGTCTTCGAGGGTTACTTCTTTAACTTGGATTATCTTGTCAGTATTCGTGCGGATTTTTCCGCACAATCTCTTGACAAGCTTAGTTTGCTCGGGGATGCTCACTGTTTTTGGTGCACCTTTTTCATCATGGGTTAAGCCAGTCGCATGAAAACGATAGCCTTCGCCGAAACAGGCCATGGGTGGGACAAGGTCGTCGTCCGGTTGGAAGGGGTGATATTCCCGCGGTGGCACCACTGGCTTTTTTCGATTTATAATTGTGATCTCGTTTGACGGTGGAATTTCGACTCGCTCCCACATGTGGCCGATGATCTCGTCGGCTAATAGCATCACAGGAACACGAAAAGTTTCAGCAAGGTTGAAGCATTCTATCGTTAAATCAAACATTTCTTGGACAGAAGAAGGCGCTAACGCAATTATTTCGTAGTCTCCGTGAGACCCCCACTTCGCTTGCATGACATCCTGCTGTCCCGGCATGGTGGGCTGCCCAGTGCTGGGTCCACCGCGCATAATGTCTACAATTACGAGAGGCGCTTCAGTCATGACTGCGAGCCCAATGTTTTCCTGCATCAAGCTGAAACCGGGGCCCGACGTCGCCGTCATCGCCTTCGCGCCTGCGTATGAGGCTCCAATGACCGCAGCAATTGACGCGATTTCGTCTTCCATCTGAATGTAGATTCCGCCTATCTGAGGCAGTCTTCTTGCCATTCGTTCAGAGATTTCAGTAGCAGGAGTGATGGGGTAGCCTCCAAAAAATCGACATCCAGCCGCCAAGGCTCCTTCGGCGCATGCCAAGTCACCGCTAAGAAAATGCGTGCCAGTTAGCACAGCTCTATTGGTTTTCGCCACTTTCAGAACCTTCCCTTCTTTCTTTTTCGATGGTGAAAACTGCAAATTCAGGACAGATGGCGGTGCAAAAGCTGCAGAGAGCACAGTTGTCTTCGTCCACTACTTTGGGTGGGTATGCGCCCCTCTTGTTAAGCTTGTTTGACTTCTCCAACACCTTCTTGGGGCAAAATTCGATGCAAAAATCGCAGCCTTTGCACAAATCAGTTATGACGTGAATTTCGGCTTTCGGAAGTCTTATTTTTTCTGCGTCTAAAGGTTTTCTCCACAATTTCTGAGGTGTCATCACGTCCACCTTATCTTCCTTCAAAAGCTTTCGTCGCCTTCTCAACGCCCTCAGGTTTTAGCTTGGCTAAAACTGATTGCATTTCCCGAATCTTCGTGGCGATTCGCTCACCTTCAGCTGCAGAAGCCCATAAGAGTTGAAGCCTATCCGTGTCAACGTCAAGTCTAGCCATTTTCTTCCACAATCGTTCGACTCTTCTCTGAGTTTGATAGTTAGCATCGATGTAGTGGCAGTCACCAGGGTGACATCCAGCGACCAGCACGGCGCCAGCGCCTCTAGCGAAGGCGTGTTCTATGAAGGTGGATGAGACTCGTCCGGAACACATTGTGCGGATTATGCGGACATTTGGCGGGTATTGAATTCGGCTAACACCTGCAAAGTCTGCTCCAGCATAGGCACACCAATTGCAGCAAAAGGCGATTATCTTTGTGTCAGCGTCTTCTTCAGTTAAAGCGTCAATCTGAGAACGAATCTGATTATCGGTGAAGTGGCGCATGTGCAGTGCCTCGAATTGGCATTCTGCCCCGCACGTGCCACACCCTGCACACGCAGCATCGATGACTTGAACCGATTTGGCTTCTTTGTCGACAACTATAGCGTTGTAGGGGCAAACTTGGGCACACATTCCACAGATTCTGCAATTTTCCAGAATTGGCTTTGGAGTGATGGCTTCAACGGTTACCTTTCCTTGCGCCATCAGAATGCCAGCACGAGCTGCTGCTGCGCTGGCTTGAGTGACACTGTCTTTTATGTCCTTTGGAGATTCAGCGCACCCTGCCAAAAACACTCCGCCGGTAGGTGCATCGACAGGTTTAAGTTTGGGGTGGGCCTCCATGAAGAATCCATCAGAAGTTCTGGACAGCGTGAAGAGTCGCTGGATGGCGTCGCTGTCTTTGCAGGGTTCAATGCCGACTGAGAGGATGACTAAGTCTAAGTTGACCTTGTAAATCTCCTTCTGCAGCGTGTTTTCGCCGATTACCCATAAGTTGTGGGTTTTCGGGTCCTCAACGACTTCTGCGGGCAATCCACGAATGAACATAACGCCTGCTTCTTTGGCCCGCCGGTAAAGGTCTTCGAAGCCCTTTCCAAAGGCTCTCATGTCTAAGTAGAACACGTAGATCTTCACATCTGGCCAATGTTCCTTGATAAGGAGGCTGTCTTTTACTGTATTCATGCAACATACGTTGCTGCAGTAAGGATTTCCTTTTTTGGATCGCGAGCCGACGCATTGGATGAAAGCAACTTTCTTGGGAATTTTCATGTCGCTTGGTCGAACTAGATTTCCGCCGGAAGGTCCGCCTGCGTTTATCAGTCTCTCAAATTCTAATGATGTGATAACATTTGGGTAGCGCGTGTATCCATAGTTCGTAAATCGTGTGGGGTCGCTAACCTCCGCACCTGTTGCCACAACGATCGTGCCTACCTGCAATTCGATGGTTTCCGGTTTCATGTCGAAGTCTATAGCTTGTCTTTCACAGGCTTCTATGCATTTGTCGCATGTCATTATGCCCTCCTCGTTGAGGCATAAATCTCGGTCGATTATGTAAGTGGAGGGCACTGCTTGTGCAAATGGAGTGAAAATGGCTTTTCTAGTTGCCAAGCCCACGTCAAACTCGTTGGGAGCAGCAATTGGGCAGGCTTCTGAACAGTCGTTGCAGGCGCTGCACTCATCCGTTATGTATCTTGGCTTCTTCAGCACTTTGACGGTGAAGTTGCCAATATATCCTTTGACTTCTTGAACTTCACTGTTGGTATATAATTCGATGTTGGGGTGATGGCCCACGTCCGACATTTTTGGTGCAAGAATGCAGATGGAGCAATCCATTGTTGGAAAGGTTTTATCAATCTGCGCCATTCGTCCGCCGATACTCGGCTGTTTCTCTACTACAAACACTTTGTAGCCAGTGTCAGCTAGGTCTAAAGCTGCTTGGATTCCTGCCACTCCGCCACCAATCACCAATGCTTTTCGGTTGATGGGAACTTCGGTTTCGATTTCTGACTCAAGCAGTGTTGCTTTGGCTACTGCTGCTCGCACAAGGTCTTTGGCTTTTTCTGTTGCGGCTTCTTTGTCGTGATGATGTACCCAGCTGCAATGCTCTCGAATGTTGGCCATCTCAAAGAGATACTTGTTGAGTCCAGCTTCTTCACATGTTTTTCTGAACGTAAGTTCGTGAAGGCGGGGTGAACATGAAGCTACAACAATGCGATTGAGGTCGCTGTTTTTAATATCGTTTTTAATGAGTTCTTGGCCTTGGTCAGAACACGTGTAACGGTGATCTTTTGCGACGACCACGTGGGGAAGTGTAGCAGCGAATTCGGCTACTTCTTCACAATTCACCGTTCCTGCGATATTCAAGCCGCAGTGACAAACATATACTCCTATTCTGGCTTCTTCAGTGATTTCTGCGTCAGCTGGCAAGATGGGCATCCTCCTGTTCTCCGGTCTCGTTCAAATATTTCTCCATGAAGCCTGCAGCGCGTTTGCCTGCAAGAATTGCTTCTATCACGGAGGCTGGCCCAGTTACTGCGTCTCCGCCTGCAAAGACCCTTGTCATGCTGGTCTCCATAGTAACAGGGTTGACCAAAATTCTGTTGCTTCTGTCACGCTCTATTTCATTGGGTAAGAAACTGGTTTCTGTCCTTTCCCCGATGGCAACTATTACTGTGCCAAGTTGCAGGGAGAATTCTGAGCCTTCAATAGGCACGGGTCTCTTTCTGCCCGTTTCGTCTAATTCTCCGAGCTCTACTCGGAAGCATTCTAGCCCGGCAACTTTGCCGTCTTTCTTCAAGATTTTTTTGGGGGCGACCTGAAACTCGATTCTTACGCCCTCTTTCTCGGCTTCCCCAATCTCCCAAGGGTTAGCGGTCATTTCGTTGAGAGACCTTCTATAGAGGATGACAACCTCCTTGGCTTTGTGACGGAGAGCAGTTCTAGCAGCGTCGATGGCAACGTTCCCGCCGCCTATAACGCCAACTCTCTCTGTGATGTCTACTTTGGCGCTCTCTTTTGCTGTCCATAAGAAGTTTAGCGCGTCGATGACACCATCAAGGTCTTCACCTTCAATCCCTAGCTTCAGACTTGTGTGTGCGCCAACAGCGACGAACACTACTTTGTATCCACATCGCCAAAGTTCATCAAACTTGATGTCCTTTCCCACCTCTGTGCTCGTTCTTATCTCCACACCAAGGTCTTTCAAGAGCTGAATCTCGTTATCTAACTCCTTTCGAGGCAGCCTGTATGCGGGCATACTCTTTCTCAGCATACCTCCAATTTTCGGAAGCGCCTCGAACACTGTAACTGGGTACCCTCTTTCTGCTAGTTGGCAAGCCGCTGTGAGGCCCGCGGGTCCTGAGCCGATAATTGCAGCTCTTCCTTGGCGATTTGTCGTTTTTTTTCCTTTTTTTGGTCGACCAGCTAGTTTTTCCTTCATGGCTACGATTTTGTCATTAGGGATACCTGTCCTCTCAGGATGGAAACACGTATACCAACACAGAATTGGAAAAGGGATGTGCTTTTCGATTATCGAAACAGCCTTTTCGAAGCTGGCGTCGAGCCCCCGTTTTGCGACTTCCTGTTTTGCCATGTGAAGGATTTCTGGTAGTTTGAGCCCTTGGGGACACCGTTTGTAGCATTTATAGCACCAAGCACATAGCCACAGAACTTCGGATTTCAATGCTCTATCTGGGTCCTCGAGAATTTGTTGCAGGACGCTACGCGGGTTGTATTGCGGTGATAGCAATTCTGCCATGGGGCAACTCGCAGTGCAGACGCCGCACTCAAAACAATATTTCGTTTTTTCACGGATTTCTTGTGGGATGAGGGGAGATTCCATCCTGGCTTCACGCCCTAGCACTATTGTGAGTGGTTTCTTTGTTCTCTGGAATAGAGGCGATCTCTCCGATATAAAACTTTACAAACGTAAAGATCTGACGCGGAATTGGAGCGTTTGAGCAGCGTCATTCATTATTAGGGTGGAACATTTCCATGGGGCGAGTAGCTCTGCCAGAGTTGCCGCTGGTGTTCTTGCCTTTCATGCAAGACTTCGCCTTCTCACGACCCTATGAACCCTGAGTCACACGTCTCTCGCGACGAAACATCTATATTTGGACGTAAAACAACAGAAAACGAAAGGTGAGAAGTTGAAGACTATAAGAACGGTTCTATTCGGAGTCGGAGCTATGGGCAGCCTCATAGCCAGATTTCTCTTTCAAAAGGAGGGAGTCGAAATTTTGGGAGCCATCGACGCAGCGCAGGACAAAGTAGGCAGGACCTTAGACGAAGTCTTAGGCCTAAAGCAACGTGTTGAAGTAGCTGTCTCAAACGACGCTGACGCCACACTCTCAAAGGCAAAACCTGACATAGTTGTGCATGCAACCTCATCTCATCTAGAAGACGTGTTTCCGCAGCTTGCGAGCATCGTGAAACACGGCGCTAATGTTGTTTCAACATGTGAAGGGCTCTCATATCCCTACTCTTCAGCGCCTCAACTGGCCAAAAAACTTGACGCTTTAGCCAAGAAACACCATGCCACAATCTTAGGCACGGGCATTAACCCCGGCTTTCTGATGGATACACTCGTCATTACCCTCACCTCAGTCTGTCAGAAGATTGACATGATACAGGCTACTCGCGTTATAGACGCCGCTACTCGCAGGCTGCCATTCCAGAAGAAGATAGGCGCTGGTCTTAGTGAAAGAGAGTTTCGCGAGGCTATTGAGAAGAAGTCAATTACTGGGCACGTCGGCCTTGAACAGTCGATTTCAATGATTGCGTCGGCTTTAGCGTGGAAGCTGGATAGAATAGAGGTAAACGTGGTTGAAGCCGTCATCGCAAAAAAGGCTGTTAGAAGCGAGGCTATCAAAGTCGAGGTTGGGGAATCAGCTGGTCTACGGCAAGTGGCGAAGGGATTTAGAGGTAACAAGGACGTCATCATCCTCGATTTTCAGGCTTACATCGGCGCGGAGGAAGAATTTGATTCCATAACAATTGCAGGCGTTCCATGCATAAATCAGAAAATCACTCCATGTGTGCATGGAGATGTAGGCACCGTAGCGATGATAGCGAATTCAATTCCAAAAGTGATCAACGCAGCTCCAGGCCTAGTCTCTATGAAAGATTTGCCTGTGCCCTCCGCAGCCACAGAAGACATGGTTAAATACATTGGAGAATTCTAGAATGTCGTCAATGAGGCTGAAAATCGACATCAACTCCGACGTAGGCGAAAGCTTTGGTAACTTCAAGGTGGGACATGACGCAGAAATCATGCCGTACTTATCCTCCGCGAACGTTGCTTGCGGTTTTCATGCAGGCGACCCAGTCATTATGGAGAGAACCTTGAAACTGGCAAAAAGGCATAAAGTTAAAGTAGGAGCCCACCCAGGACTTCCAGACTTGGTGGGATTTGGCCGTCGCAGCATGAGTCTCTCACGGGAAGAAGTGCAGAACCTCGTCATCTATCAAGTGGGGGCACTTCTCGCTTTTGCGAAGGCCGTCGGCATCGATGTGCAACATGTTAAACCTCACGGAGCTCTCTATAACGCGGGGGCTCACGACGAAGCTTATGCCAAGCCGATAGTCGAAGCGGTACACGCTGTGAACCCCGACCTCGTCCTCTTCACTTTAGCGGGATCCAAAATGGCGGAGATCGCAGCCAAGGCGGGACTTCGCGTAGCCCACGAAGTTTTCGCTGATAGAGCTTACAATCCTGATGGCAGTTTGGTTTCCAGAAATAGGGCGGGGGCGATGGTTGAGGACGCAGCAGCTGTCTCTCGAAGGGCAATAATGATGGTGAAAGAAAGAATGGTTAACACGGTTGATGGTCAGACGCTGGTGAAATTTGACGAATTGCACACTATCTGTGTTCATGGCGACACGGTGAATGCTGTAGAGCTTGTTAAAGCCCTCCGGGAAGCGTTTGCCGCCGCAAATGTTGAAGTATCACCCGTAAGCACCTTTGTCTAGGCGGTGACGTTTGTATCAAGAAGCTAAGTATTTGCCAGTAGGTGATAGGGCTTTACTGGTTGAGTTTGGGACCATAGTCTCCATGAGTATCAACCAGAAGGTTCATGCTCTAGATAATGCAATTTCCCACCTTAAGGTTTTAGGTGTTGAGGAGTGTGTCCCAACTTATCGGTCACTACTTGTTTATTATGATCCCGGAAGAACAAGTTATGGCCAATTAGTCTTCACGTTAAAGGACTTGGAGCGAAGACTCGGAGACTTTCTTGTTCGCACCAAAAGAAAAGTAGTTCAGATTCCCGTCGTTTATGGAGGCGAGTACGGAATAGACCTTGAATTTGTAGCAAGGCACCACAATCTCGACGAAGAAAAAGTGATTCAACTGCATAGCGGCAGAGAATACCTTGTTTATATGGTTGGTTTTGTTGCTGGTTTCCCGTACTTGGGCGAAGTGGCTAATGAAATCGCCACCCCTAGGCTAAATTCACCGCGGCTGCGGGTTCCAGCAGGCTCGGTGGCAATAGCTGAGAAGCAGACTGGCGTATACCCATGCGAGTGTCCCGGGGGATGGCGAATAATTGGGCGAACACCGCTCAAGTTTTTCGACGCTACGAAGCATCCACCAGCTTTGATTCAACCGGGAGAGACGGTGAAATTTATTCCGATTGGAGAGGAAGAGTTCGAAAGTTTGTGCCGGGGCGTTCAGGATGAAAATTTGTAGAGTAGTTACTCCAGGCTTCTTTTCCACGGTTCAGGATTTGGGGCGGTACGGTTATCAGAGGTTTGGAGTGCCGGTTTCCGGAGCCATGGACGCATATGCCTTCACAGCAGCTAACCTCCTCGTGGGCAACAAGAGGGAGGATGCTTGTTTGGAAATGACTTTGCTAGGTCCAAGGCTTGAGTTTCTAAAAGAAACCCTCATTTCGATCACAGGCGCTGCCCTTTCACCTGTCATAGGAGGTGCCCCAGTTTGCTGCTGGCAGACGTTGCAGGTAGGTGAAGGAGACGTACTTTCTTTTGGCGCCCCACAAAGCGGGTGTAGAGCCTATCTTGCCGTTAGAGGAGGAATAGATGTGCCAATGGTGATGGGCAGCAGGTCGACGTATGTCCGCGGAGGATTTGGCGGCTTTCAAGGACGGAAGATGAAAACTGGAGATGTTATTGAAGCACACACACCAAGAAACGCGACAAAGTCAGGACGCTTCATGCCAAAGGAATTTATTCCGAGCTACAGCAGAGCGTGGACCATTGATGTTGTGCTTGGACCTCAATCTCACTATCTCACGGATTCGGGATTGGATGATTTTTTTTCAAGTTTCTTTGCTGTAGCAGCTGAGTCGGATAGAATGGGCTACAGGTTGGATGGGGCAAGAGTAGCCCAAAAGAGTTCGTTCAAGATAGTGTCGGATGCAATTCCCGTCGGGGCGATTCAAGTACCGCCGAGTGGTAAACCCATCGTTGTGATGCGGGATGGACAGACGACCGGGGGCTACCCGAAGGTCGCTATGGTCTCAACGCCTGACATTTCTCGGATCGGACAAGCGAAATCAAGTGACAGGATTCGATTTACGAAAATTTCGTTGGGCAAGGCCCAGACAAAACTGTTGGAGTATCGGAGAAATCTTAGAGACATGAAGACTCAGCTTATAGAGACAAAGCTCTAAAAACATTTACTCGGTTGAGCAGCCGACGCAGATCTGTGTTACTCTGCCAAGGTTTTTTACTTGCGAATCCAAGGAAATTGTGAGTGGAAACAATGAGGATTTTGGCCTTAGATATTGGCGCGGGAACTGAAGATGTCCTTCTTTATGATGAGGAAAAAAAGCGAATTGAGAATTGCATAAAAATGGTTTTGCCATCTCCATCACAAGTTTTCGCTAAGAAAGTTAGAGCAGCAACTCAGATGCATCATGACCTTTTTGTCAAAGGAGACATCATCGGGGGAGGCCCGTTTACGGAGGCTTTGAAGGAGCACATTGAAAAAGGCTATCGGGTCTTCATGACCAAAGCTGCTGCTTACACTGTAAGAAATGATCTTGACCAAGTTAAGGAACTCGGTATCAAAATTGTTGAGAATGCGACACTGAAAAGTTTCAAAGGCCAAACATTAGTAACTGAGGAAGTTAATATTAGGAAACTGCAGTGCGCCTTGGCGTTTTTTGATGAATCTTTTTCAAACACAGACTTTGTGGCGATCGCGGTTCAAGATCATGGAGTCCCCCCAAAGGGAGGAAGCAATAGACGATTTCGAATTGAGAAAACGCGGCAGTTGCTTGAAAGAAACCCGAAACCCGAAACGTTTGCCTTCTTGGGAGATGATATTCCCCCGCACTACCTACGAATGAGATCAGCCGCCTGCGCTTCGAAAAGACAGCTGCCAAATGCAGAAGTAGTAGTCATGGACACGTCCCAAGACGCAATCGTTGGATGTCTCAGGGACCCAGTGGTCGAAAGGGCTAATCCAATTCTCGCAGTTAACGTGGGCAATAACCACACCATGGCGGCCATTATTTCAAACGGAGAAATCATTGCAATCATGGAGCACCATACACGACTGTTGAGTCCAAAAAAACTGGAACATCTTTTAATTAAATTCGCGGATGGAAAACTCAGCGATGATGAAGTCTTTATGGACAATGGCCATGGCGTGATCTTTCTGACTGAGCCACCCGGCTTTTCCAAATTGGAAAGAACCGTGGTCGCAGGACCAAATAGGAATATCCTAGCAAGTGCAAATCTCTCAGTTCATTTCGCAACTCCAGCAGGCGACGTGATGATGACAGGCCCTGTCGGCTTGGTTGAGGTGACCAAGAGAATACTGGCTAAGAGACGCATGCTGCCTTGAAGCATTACACAGACTTGTGATGTCTCTCGCTGTTGCGCACAAGTCCAGTTAAATGGTTTCACAGGTTTTCTTCTGCAACATCTCGAGCCTTGTAAGGTCACTTTCGTATTCCGACGACATTTGCGACAACGTTGATCTGAAATTCTCAACGTTCTCGAAAAGGAGAAAGGCTTTCTTTCACATCTACTGCTTGCACCTTTTTCGGTAGGCGAAGGAAGCCTCGTAAGCTCATGAGGCAAGGCCTTCCTCTTCAGGTGTCTTGCTTACTTGGCTGCCCTTAGTAACTTTTTCAAACAACCTGATAAGGGTGTGGTGGGCTTCAGTTTCGCTGACTGTTCTGAGGTGTATCGAAACTAGGCCTATTTTGCCAGTTTTGAACGCTAGGCGTTCTGCCAGCACACGTGCTAAAGTAGTATTTCTATTTCCTAGCAGTATTGAAGACGTGACAGGCTGAACTTGAATTTCAGTGGCTGACGGCACTGACGCAGCCAAGGTTCCCAATCTGTCTTCTCCTTCGCTTAGGAGAACCAAGACTGCATTTTGCGTCTCTATATAAATGGCTAAAAGGCGCATGTTTTCTTCTAGAATTTCTTCCTTCACTATTGTCGCTCTGGACATCATGTTTCACCTGGTGCCTGAGACATGCAACAGAAGAGAAAGCAGGTTAATTGATATGCTTTGGCCATCGAATATGCGTGTCAGAAGAGCTTGAATAGAGTCTTGCCTTCACTTCGTATTCTGCTGTTTAGCGGATAATTCGTCTTTCAGATGCGCGTCTAAATGGAAAACTTTCTGTCTCCCCTTTCGAAAGCTCTTAACATATCCCTCTCTTTCAAGTTGGTTTAAATAGCTGCTTTCTACTGCTCTTGCGCGACTTGTATGTCTACACACATCACTTGCCGTTCCTTGTCCAACCTTGATAAGTCCGATCGCAGTTTTCCTTAAATGATCGGGCAGAGAGATTAGCTTTTTCTCGTCCATAGTAGTGCTTCTTTCAAGCAGCTGATGCCTCATTTTGTTAATTTCAGCTTCTATCCTCTCTAATTTCACCTCAATTCTGTGAAGGGTTTCTTCGAGGGGCATAGCTAGTTCACCTTATATTTTGCCTAAATAGGCATCATTAATGTTAATAGTTCTTAGACATAGCATACAGGTTGCATTTTCCCAGGGTAGTTCATATCATTATTTCCCTTTCACCAGATATATTGGTTTCTGAACGTGTGCTAGCGAAGTGCGGGTGCCGCAGAGTAGGCTGGAAGTGCCTCGTCAAAAACGGTTTGCGGAGCGCATTCAACAGGCTCCAGGGAAAGACGATGTTGCTAATAAATGGCCTTGCAAGAACGTTGTCTAGTATTCTCCAGTAATGGCTCGTCGAGCGCCGAATTTTGCTATTCCAGCCTCTTTATTATGTGGTGCCCGTACTTCGTTTTTACAGGCGAGGAGACTTGTCCCTTTTGGAGGTCGAAAGCCGCTTTTTCAAATTCTCTCACCATTTTCCCTCTGCTGAAAGTTCCAAGGTCTCCACCCCGTTTTCCAGAAGGGCAGAGAGAGATCTCTTTCGCGATTGTTGCGAATTTTTCGCCTTGCTTCAAACGCTCTAGTACTGCTTTTACCTCATTCTCTGTTTTCACGAGGATGTGAGCGCAGTGGATTTTGTTTGGCATGGACGATACATGTGCCCAGTTGTTTATAAGGTTCTTTCTTGTGAAACGCTAGCTGGGCATGCCTCTCCAAACCTCCGCGTGGCTGTTTACGTGAAACTGATCATGCACGATAGAAGCCGTGATTAATTGGCTAGTTTCTCGGGCGGCGTTGTCAAGTTTCTCGGAGTATGAACGTCTATTGTGTGGATTGAGTAATCGACTTGCAAGATGCCGCGGCCATAGAGTGTGCTTTCATATCTTGAGGTCTGATAACGCGCCTTTTCGTTGCCTATACGAGCATCGAGTTTCTCTCGTAAATCCGAGCGTCTCCGGCGAAGTCTTAGGCGTCTCTTTTTCTTCGCAGCAGCAATTTTCCTTGTCTTTGCCCAATTTTTATGGCTGAGTTGATGTCGATTTTTCCTCTTCTGTGCGACTGTTGGCCCCCATAAGATCGGCTTGTTCCTGCTTCGGGCACTCTTTCAATGACGACGTGCTCTGGAAGAACTTGGATTAGGCGGCGGCAAAGCTTTTCAGAGTGTGATGGTGCGCCATTTCCGATTCGAACTGTTTTATGAGTTGCAGGTGTACGGTTCAAAATTTCTGTTATCGTGTTCACAGTCTCATCTACGTTGGTGTAACTTTTAGTTTCTAGTATCTTGCCGTCTCCGAGAACAGCCACACCGAGATTTCGACCAGGGTCAACGCCCACCACAAGTCTTTCATACCTTTTCTTCCCTTTTATAACTCTTAATGCTTCATCGACAGTTTTAACAAGGTCTCCGTTTTCCTCGTACGTTAGCACGTTTTCGTGGGTGATTGCAGAAGCTTCTTTTTTAGTAGTTATCACTACTTTGACGTCAATGGGTATAGCGTCGCTTGGAGTTAAGCTTAAGAACTGTGCCTTTTTCTTTTTCAGTTCTTTGACTAGAAGGTAGTAGGCTTTCCCCGAGACTGTTGCCACCGCAATTTTTGCCTTCAACGTAGATCCTTTCTTGGTGACTAGTTGGCGAAAACAATGTTAAGAGCTTTTCTCTAGCCACGCATGTCGTGGCATACATTTTAAATTCCTCTGGATTGTACCTCGTTGTGGACTGTGAACGAACTTGAAAAAGTTGATCCCCACGGGATGCAGTTCAATCGACGAGTCACTTGGCGGTGGGTTGGCCGAGGGGGTCATAATCCTTGTTTTCGGGGAGGCTGAAACTGGAAAGACGACATTGGCGATTCAATGTGCTGTCAACTGCGCGAGAATGGGGTACAAGACGCTCTTTATAGATTGTAACCACACGTTTTTTCCCAAGCGCATGGCTCAGATTGCGGGGGACGACTTCGAATCTCTAGCACCCCACGTTATTTTGATGCGCCCTAGAGATTTTAAGCAGCAGACCCTTGCATTTGATGAGCTAAATGATTTTATAAGCAAGAAGGTGGGTCTCCTTGTGGTCGACACCATTACCAGCCTCTACAGCGAGAACATAGGGGGCGAAGCGAAGAAAGGTTTTGCCCTGAACCGTGAATTGAACCGACAAATGGCTGGTTTAGCTCAAATCAGTAAGACTCAAAAGGTGGCAAGTTTAGTCATCAGTCAAGTGCGAAGTGTGGTTTTCCAAGAACAAGCAGTAGTGCAGCCTGTTGCTACCAGAGTGCTGAAATTTTGGGCTGACACGACTATAAACCTTAAGCCCACGTCCCGATCTGATGTGGTTACCGCGTCGGTGGAAACGCATCGACCAAGACACGCGGTCAAAAAAGCCTTTCTAAAAATCGAAGAGAAAGGCCTGCGCGACTATAAGTCTTAAGCCATAAGGGGGGAATTGCAGAGCAATGTCATTGAAATTGGTTGCAGAATCGCTCATATTCATATTCCCTGCTTACTGTGCTAATGCCGTTCCAGTTGTCCTCGGCGGTGGGCGGCCACTTGACGGCGGTAAAACTTTCTTTGATGGACGACCGCTTTTCGGACCTCATAAGACTTTTAGAGGGTTTTTTGCAGGATTAATTATTGGAACACTGGTTGGAATTGGGGAGAGTTTTGTGTTCAACAATTGCAGCCCTTTATTGAGCTTCGGTCTTTCTTCAGGTGCGCTGATCGGAGATTTGGGTGGAGCCTTTGTCAAGCGGCGGCTGGGATTTGCTCCTGGAGCGCTTCTTCCAATAATCGATCAAATTAATTTTGTTTTATGCGCTTTGCTTTTCTCTCTGCCAATTGCACCTCCGCCACTGATCGTGGCGTTAATCGTTCTAACTATTACAGTGCCAATACATCTTCTTACAAACCTTCTAGCATACCTAGTTCACGTTAAAAAGAGTCCATGGTGACGCACGTCTATTATGGCTGAAACGGTTTGATCGTGCTTGGAAAAAGATAAAATTCGACTATTGCCCATCCAATGAACAGAAGCAGCAGCCCAATAAGCAGTGTGGTATACGCTTCTCGTGGGCTGTAAGCATACTTTGTGCTCTGATATATCAGCAGCAATCCCATGATTCCGAGGGCGTATAAGATCATTGAAGCTATGCTTTCTCCCAAAAGCTGTTCGTTTAAGGCTTGCGGATAATAGGGAATCACTCTTCCTCCACTGATAAATGCGATAGCTGGCTGCTCAAGGATGTCGTAAATTCCACCTCCGAGCAGAAAAACTGAAGTTGCTACAGCTAAAATCGTCAAGAGGATTGCTGACGGCTTGAGTGTTACTAGTTTCCAGTAGATTTTCTGGAGATAAATGGAAAGTGATGTAGCGCCCTTCTTAGCTTTACGAGACACTTTTGCTTCGCTCCATGAGTTACCACGAAGTTTCTTGGCTAATATGCATTTCTGCACTCTACTTATATTCCTTTCCCGCTTCAAACAAGCTAAATCAAGCTATCTTTGCATTGGACTCTAGAACCGAGAAACGCTCCGAAAAAAATGCATGGCTTCCCGTGAGGAAAGGTTGTTAAGTTCTGCGCACTAATTAAAGGAAAAGTGAGTTAAAATGGTTACTACGAGGGAAATCATGGATATAGCATTGCGCCTGGTGGACTTCGAATCGGAGCCAGCGGACAGCGCCATTCATGTGAGTGGGAAGACCATAAAAAAGATTTTGTTTGGAATAGATGCAGATGTTTCGGAGTTGCAGCTGGCGCAGCAATTTGGCTATGACGCAGTCATTTCTCATCACCCCAAAGGGGACTGTGCGGTGACGAATTTCCATCAAGTTTTTCGCAGGCACATTCAACAGATGGTAAACGCGGGCGTTCCTGAACATGAAGCAAAGATGGCAGTTGCTAGAAAGATGAAAGCTTTGGAGCTAGAGATGCACACCAGAAACTATAGGCATGCTGTCGACGTAGCTCGGTTGCTGAAGATTCCTTACATGAACATTCACACGCCCCTTGATGAACTGGGAAGAAGAATCATGACCAAAAAGATTGCACAAAACGTCGATGAAGGCTCCACGGTCGACGACGTTGTTTCAGCGTTGAGCGAATTGCCGGAATTTAGAAACGCAAAAACTAAAATTGAGATACGTTTAGGTGATGCCGCAGATTTGGCTGGAAAAACAATAGTGTCTCATGGAGCCGGCACCAATGGAGGTTACGAAATCGCAAGAAAATACTTCGAACATGGAACCAACACTCTCATCTATATTCATGTAAACGCTATTGATCTCGAAAAATTGGAGGCAGACGGCGTAGGGAATCTAATAGTCACTGGTCACATTGCGAGTGACTCCGTGGGGATAAATCCACTAATTAGAGAGTTGGAGAGCAGAGACGTCTCTGTTAGGAGTCTTGGAATAATTCCCTCGTAAGTAGCCGGAGACAATGGGGACGGATACGATGAAACTCGTACGATTTGCTGTTCCAAGGGAACAGTCTTATGGAGTGATGGACAAAGACCGAGTGATCTGCTTGCCTGCCTTGGCAAAAGCTTTGTGTCAACCGTTCCCCAGCACTATCGAAGCTGCAGTTTCCGCAGGAATTAGGGAGGTACACATAGAAAAACTGCTTCAAAAAGCGACAAAAGCAGTCTTTGAAGAAGCAGTTTGGCCTCTGCAAAAAGTGCAGTTGTTGGCGCCGATTGCGAAACCTCCAAAAATCGTCTGTTTAGGCTTGAATTACAGAGACCATGCCGCAGAGCAAGGAAAACTGCCCGCGGAGGAACCAATAATCTTCCTGAAGCCCAGTACAGCCATAATAGGTCCGAATGAAGATGTTATCAAGCCTTGCTTCGTTGAACAGCTTGACTACGAAGCAGAACTTGCTGTTATAATAGGCAAACGCTCAAAAAACATTTCAGTTGAAGACGCTGAGATGTGCATCTTTGGGTACACGATTTTCAATGATGTTTCAGCTAGAGACATCCAATTCCGAGACACACAATGGACCAGAGGAAAATGCTTCGATACTTTTGCACCTACCGGTCCCTGCATCACCCTGGCAGACCAAATCGCAGATCCAGCAAATTTGCAGGTTCGGACATGGATTAACAGGGAGCTGAGGCAGAACTCGAACACGAACAACATGGTATTCAATGTTTATCAGATTGTCCACAATATCAGTTGGGGGATGACGCTTGAGCCTTGCGACATTATTGCAACAGGCACCCCAGCGGGAGTGGGGTTTGCCATGAAGCCCGAACCAAAGTTTCTCAAAAACGGAGATCTCATGGAGATAGAAATCGAATCTATAGGAACTTTAGGAAATCGTGTTGCGGAACAATGTCGCGTGCATTGTTGAGATAAGTTTAATGGCGCCCAACATACTACCTAACTAGTCTCAACCGAGGAGAAGTCTGGTGGCTTTCCAACTAACACAAGGTGAAGGGGAGTTTCTAGTAAAGCTTGCGCGGAAAGCGGTTAAGCATTATCTTATGACTGGCAGAATGCTGAACTTGCCTCCAGAGATTGGAGCGAAGTTGAGCCAACGATGTGGAGTCTTCGTTACGATCAACAGGCAAGCAGACGGCAAGAGAGAGTTGAGAGGGTGCATCGGCTATCCCTATCCAACCACTATGCTGGCACAAGCGGTTATTGAATGCGCTTGGACTGCAGCAACCCGAGATCCCCGGTTTCTCCCAGTTTCTGCGGATGAGCTTGATCAAATTATTTTTGAAGTTAGTGTGCTTACGCCTCCTGAAAAGATTGAAGTAGATACTCCAAAACTACTTCCCTCTGAGATTAATGTAGGTGAGGATGGGCTCATCATAGAAAGGGGATCTACTAAAGGTCTTCTGTTGCCCCAAGTGCCTGTAGAATGGGGTTGGAGTGGAGAAGAGTTTCTGAGCCACTGCTGCATAAAAGCCGGTCTACCACCCGACAGCTGGCTGATGAAAACTACGGAAGTTTACCGATTCCAAGCGATAATTTTCGAAGAAGAGAGCCCTAGAGGAAGAATAAAGCGTAGGAAGCTTAACAGGAAGTAAGTTCATGCGTGTTCAATTTGCGCCAAGCGGAGTCGGTCTAGGACACGCTGGCCGCTGCATCCCCATCGCCCGAGGCCTGCAAGAGCAAAATAAGAACGCCCAAGTCTTCTTCTCGACATATCTCGACGCAGTAGACTATGTTCGAACAGAAGGATTCCCCACAGTGGAAATCCCCCCGATGGACTTCAAAGTCAAACCCGATGGAACTGTAGACTTTAGACGAACAGCTATGAATCCAGGCCCGTTTGTTGCGCCCCTCCACTTTCTAGAGCAAGTGGGCAAGGAAATTGAAGTCATGGAGACTTTTGAACCTGACGTGGTGGTGTCAGATTCGAGGGCTTCACCCTTGGTTGCAGCAAAGATGCTAGGCATCCCGACTCTATGTATCCTTAACCAATTTCAGGTAATCATCCCGAGAAGAACGCACTATTTGCGGCTCGCAAAATTCGCGGACGCCATGACGTTGGCAATTCTAGGAAAAATTTGGACGAGTGGAATCAAGGTAATGATTCCAGATTTCCCCCAGCCATACACGATATCGACAAACAATCTACGCATCCCCCAAGCTTTCAAGAAAAAAATTCAGCTCATCGGTCCAATTTTGCCTGTACATCCTGATGCATTACCAACAAAAGAGCAACTACGCGACAAACTTTGTTTGGACGAGGAAAAATCTGTCGTGTTTGCTCCTATCAGCGGACCATTGAAAGAACGTGTGTACCTCATAAACATTCTTCAAAAAATCTTCACGAATTTTCCGGATGATTATCAAATCGTTATGTCTCTTGGGTACCCCGAATCCCAAGCAGTTCCTGTTCGACATGGCAATTTGACAACCTATAAGTGGATTCTTAATCGCTTTGAATACATGAAAGCTTGCGACATCGTGGTTGCTAGGGCGGGACATGGAACAATATTGCAGGCAATCTGCTTTGGGAAGCCATCCATCTTGATTCCGACGCCGAGCCATACAGAACAATTAAATAACTCCAGGAAAGCAGAAAAGCTTGGTGTTGCCTTGACGATTGAACAGGACGCCCTCTCCGTAAAAACGGTTTTATCGGCAATTGAGAAGTTTATGGGTAACAAAAGTTTTTCGGAAAGACAAGTGCAAATCCAAGAGGCCACCAAGATGGTTGATGGGCTAGGAGCCGCCATAAAAGCGACATTGGAAGCAGGAGGAGGGGGATGAGGCATGTTCCTCCCTGAAAGGATTTTGCAGGAAAAGCTTCGCAAGTTCCTTGAAGAGGATCTTGGGCAAGGCGACTTAACCACGTTTCTCACGATCCCCAAGGATGTGGTCGTTGACGCTGAGGTTGTGGCCAAAGAAAGAGGATTGGTTGCGGGAGTAGAGGAAGTCCTAGCCTTGTGTGGGAGTCTCAGTTTGCAGGCCAAAGCCCTAGTGTCAGAAGCAAGTGCAGTTGAACCTGGAACCTGTATATTGCGGATTGTTGGCGATGGCCGAACCCTTCTCTCAACAGAACGAACCCTTCTTAATCTGCTTTCCAGAATGAGTGGGGTTGCAACCTTGACAAGCCGCTTGGTCGGTAGAATCGAAGTTGCGGGTTATAAGACTCGGTTGGCTTGTACCAGAAAGGGGGCGGTGGGCCTTGCTTACTTCGATAAGAAGGCAGCTTTCCTAGGTGGTGGCGATACCCACAGGCTACATCTTGACGACATGATTTTAATTAAAGACAATCACTTGAAGATCGTTGGTAGCGTGGAAACTGCAGTGGAAAAAGCTCGGGCAGCCGCTTCATTCTCCAAGAAAATAGAGGTGGAAGTGACGTCTATTGAGGATGCCTTAGCGGCAGCGAAAGCCAATGCTGACATAGTCATGTTGGACAACTTCTCTCCGAATGAGATAAGGAAAACAGTGGCTTCACTAGAAGAGGAGGGGGTTAGACGCATGGTTTTGCTTGAGGCAAGTGGCGGAATAACCGAGGAGAACGTGCTTGAATACGCAGCAACGGACGTGGATATCGTTAGCATTGGAGAAATCACTCACAGCGTGAAAGCGCTAGACGTGAGCCTTGAAGTGGTCAAAGTTAGACGCTGAGAAGCCATATCGGTTTGATGACTGCGGCCCCAGCTAGCCTCCAATTGAGTTTATTAAAATCCATTCAACTACAGCCGCTAGCAACAAGGTGAAAGCGCATATCGTTATGACTATGCAAGTTCTTGCCGCTTCTTTTCCGCTTCGTTTTCTGAATATTTGCAGTAGCCAAACGAAGCTTTGACTCATAGCTGCAGCGTAAACAGCGAACTCAAGCCAAAAGACGGGATTTAGAATTAGCACCAAGAAAGTCAGAATGGGCGGCATTCCCTCTGCGACACTCAGGATAGCAATAATGCTTCCTGTGTTGAAGAGGATGAAGCACCCCCAGAATATTCCAATAAGTGGAATAAACATGATTAAGGTTAGAGTTAGGTTGTTGCCGAAAATGAAGCGCGGGTCATTGATGCTATCGAATTCTTCTTGAAGCGCATCTCTGACTTTCTGCGCTTCTGGCGCAGTAATTCTGAAAGCGAAAAGCCCGATCATGGTTGCAACTAGAGCTAGGATAAAAAAACCAGCAGCAATAAAAATCCTATTACGCATGTTGAATCTCGTGGTTTTTAGCTTTTCCATAATGCGATTCACTAATGGTCCTTCCGTGGAATTATTCTCAGCACTCGGAAGCCTCTGGCTCTGGGATTCAGCGTCTCTTTTAGTTGAACTGCTTCTAGGACTGCTTTGTTGTCGTCTGCATATCCAGAAACATCGTGTTCAGCAGGCATCAGCGACTGCAGCGTAACTCTGCGCCGCGCAGTTTTTACACAACACTTCGAAGGTAAGCCTAAAATCTGTTCACCCCGTGTTTGCAGAGCTTGTGAGCAAGCGTAGAGCACCGCGTGGGCCCCCGTCGTTAGCTCGGCGATTCTCACAGGGACGCTTTCTTTTCCGAGAGCTATAACATCCACGTCGTAGATTCGTTTGATGTCAGTGGCCAACTTTCGTATTTGAGGCAGTATTCTTAGGACGCTGCTACGAGCTTTACCTCGAAGTTGAACAGGTGAAATCTCCTCAACGAGGAGCCCCCCCATGGACATGTCTAAATGAACAATATCCGCTTCTATCTTTCCCAGTAGCTTCTTGCAAAGCTCAAGCTCACGAATGATGAGCGCGTGCCCTTCTTCCACTGGAGAAAAAATTGGCTCCGCTAGAAAATGATGAGCTCCCCTGTATGGTGGCTCCACCATAACAGCCGTTGTAGCCACTATCTTCAATGGTTCAAAGCGTGAATTCAACGTGGCTGCGCCCGAGTCTGCTGCGACAACCTTCAACACTACACACCAAGCCTAGATAGGACGATGCAGATTTAACCCTTAGCACAAGACTCACGATGGAGTGAAAATCGCTAATGTCGCCTTTTTAATCCCGTGCCAAGGACGAACACCTCAGCACTCCTAGCTCGGCTTGCCTTTGGTTTTATTATCTCAACCCGTGCGAACAGCTGTGTAAGTTCTTCAACGAAGTCTTTTAGCATGTCGCCTTGGAAAGCCTTCACGAAAAAGTTTCCCCCCTTTCTTAAGAAGTTCAACGCAAGAATCATAGATTTACGAGCTAGATCTATTTGTCGAGCGTGGTCAACCTCCCAGACGCCCGAAACATTGGGCGAAACGTCTGAAATAACGACATCAGCTTGGGCGGGCAGGATCTGCTCAATCTGCTTTTGGATTTCGATGGCATCTAGGTTTCCCACAAACGTGTAGACGTTGTTTTCTTTCAGGGGATCGATTGGCTTCAAATCGACCCCCAAAACGAAGCCTTCTTCGCCTACGATTTTTCGACTGGCCTGCATCCAACCACCAGGCGCTGCACCCAAATCGATCACCACGTCGCCTTTGTTCAAAAATCTGTATTTCGACACTGCCTGCAACAGTTTGTACGCCGCTCGCGATCGATACTTGTCTTTTTTGGCTTTTCTATAAAAATAGTCTCGCTTTCTTTCTCTTGTCCACGCTTCGGGCAACCTCAACTGTCACCCTGCATCGAAGCCTCTCCCTCAACTAAGCTGTAGAGCCATTCAGTGAGACTTTCGCAGTCGTTTGGTGACGTCGCACCGTAGGCGCCACATTGAATGTTCTCAGAACAGCTAAGGCATGGACAGTCTACTATCGAATTTATCGACGCTGGCTTTCTTTTCGGATATAACCGATATGTCCACCTTCCCTCGAAAAGCTCGCGCTCACGGCGTATAAGACCCTTGGTTTCGAGTTTGAGGGCTACTCGAGAGCCCTCTCTACTGCTAGCGTCAAGTTTCCGCCACAAGTCAGATTGAAGCACTCCTTCATCACCATTGTTGGCAATGTATTGCAGAGCTTTATGTTCAAAGTCGATACGTTTAGGCATTTCTCTCGGTTCCTTCAGCCTTCACCATAAAAATACGCTGTCTAAGAATAAAAATATGTAGGCACAAAACGTTCACATTAAATGTTGAAGTATTCTGAGAAGTGTTTAAACCTAACAATCGTGTTTTAGCTTATGGATGTTCTAATCTGTTGCAGAGAGATGGTTCCCCACATGAGTTCTGTTTGGGCATAGAGGCTACTGCAGACGATTTCGGCGTTGGCATACTCAGCTTTGAAGGAACAGTTCTTGCCAACGTGAGTGCCGCCTTCATGTCTGAAACTGGTGGCATCCACCCCCGAGAGGCCGCGCGGCATCATGCAAAAGTTGCAGGAACTGTAATAATTGAGGCCTTTCAAGAAGCGAACATCGGATTCCAAGACGTAGCTGTGATTGCCTTCTCTCAAGGTCCTGGCTTGGGGCCTTGTCTTCGCACAGGCGCGACCGCTGCTCGCGCTTTAGCTTCATATCTTGATGTTCCGCTGGTGGGTGTTAATCACTGCGTGGCTCATGTTGAAATCGGCAAACTAGTAACTGGTGCTAAAGACCCGACCACGTTGTATGTTTCAGGCGGAAACACAATAGTTTCGGCCTTCGGCGGTGGGCGCTATCGTATTTTCGGCGAAACTCTAGACATCGCCGTGGGTAACTGCTTAGACGTTTTTGCTAGAGAAGCTGGACTGTGCCAGACTGAAGGGAAGCCTTTTGGCGCTATTGTGGAGGCTCTTGCCAAAGAAGGAGAAGAGCTTGTTGAGTTACCATACAGCGTCAAAGGCATGGACATGTCCTTCAGTGGACTCCTAACCGCCGCCGTCAGGTCCCTTAAAAGTCGAAAGCACAGACTTGAAGATCTGTGCTATAGTCTGCAGGAACAGGCTTTTTCTATGCTTACCGAAGTCACCGAACGCGCTTTGGCCCACACTGAAAAACGGGAAATTCTTCTAACGGGCGGTGTTGGAGCAAATAGACGACTGCAGACAATGTTGAAAACAGTCGCTCAAGAACATGGAAGCCGTTTTTGCAGAGTGCCAACCCAGTATGCTTTAGACAATGGCGCCATGATTGCTTGGACAGGCATCCTTGGCTTCAAACACGGTTTAATCACCCCTGTCGAAGAAAGTTTTGTCCGATTGAAGTGGAGATTGGATGAAGTAAACGTGCCTTGGGTCGAAGAATTATGCTGATCAAAAAAGGCGCGGAAGCAAGTCTTTTTCTCGAAGAGTGGCAAGGCCAAAAAGTAGTTATGAAGCGTCGTCTCCCAAAAAAATATCGGCTCCCCGAAATAGATAGGCGTATTCGTTCCTACAGAACCATCCACGAATCTCAGCTTCTTCATCACGCAAAGCAGGCAGGAGTTCCAACACCTACAATTTTCTTGATCGACTTAGCTAATTCGAACATTATTATGGAATTTGTTGAGGGCAAACAGCTGAAACAAATTCTAGAACAACTCACCCCAGATGAACGGCGAGATCTGAACAGGCATATCGGCCGCCTTATTGGACAGCTTCATCATGACGGAATCATCCACGGCGACCTTACAACCTCCAACATGATTCTCACTCCAAGTGGCAAAGTTGTTTTTGTCGATTTTGGGCTTGGAGAAAAAACCGTTGAACTCGAATTGAAGGGCGTTGATCTTCACCTTATGAAGAGAGCATATCAAAGCACCCATTTCCGCTTCGCAAAGGATTGTTTCCGAGCTGTTTTGGAAGGCTACTCGCTAGTAGTTGGAAGCGATGAAGCGAAAAGGGTGCTGATCAAGATCAGGGAGATTGAACAACGAGGCCGATACATCTCGGAAAGGAGAAAAACAGAGCAATGAAGAATGTTGGTACACGTTCACCTTCTCAAGCTGACGGAAAACTGGCAGTCAATCAGAACACTTGGCGAGAATGCCCCGAATATCTCGAACTCCACGCGGGAAGAGTTGAAATTCTGTGACTTCCCTAGCCAATTTCCCCCGAGGCACCGTGGCATTCCTGGTGACAAGCAACATCCATAAGTTCAACGAAGCCCGCCACATCCTGGGAACGTTCAGAATAGCCACAGCAATGTTGAAAAGAATCGATCCCGTCGAAATCCAAGATGACAACATAGAGAATGTGGCCAAGGTAAGCGCCATCGACGCTGCTCAAAAGTGCAATCTGCCTGTTGTTGTGGAAGATGCAGGATTGTCCGTCCGGGCTTTGGATGGTTTTCCAGGACCCTATTCCTCATACATCTTCAAAACAATAGGCAACGATGGCATTTTGAAGCTGATGGAGAACACGACTGAAAGAGATGCACACTTCCAGTCAGTCGTAGCCTTTATGGAGTCTACAATGCGCTACCCGCTCTGCTTCATAGGAGAAGCTGAAGGAGAAGTCACCCACAAAAAACGGGGGACCCACGGTTTCGGTTTTGACTCAATCTTCAGCCCTTTAGATTCGCCAAAAACTTTTGCTGAGATGACCATAGAGGAAAAAACACAAAACTCGCATCGCGCATCAGCCTTTGCGAAATTTGCCTTATGGTACAAAACAAACCTGTGAACCTCAGAAGTTTTAAATATTCGCAGTGTGTCGTTAAAAGAGCCGTGAGGACAGATCCGTTGCCAAAGCAGGAAAAAGGGATATCCCATTCAATACGACCCGTAAGTAAACGCCCACCTTCCTGGTGCAGCTACGAGCCTGAGGAAGTTGAGGCGCTAGTCGTCAAGTTGGCAAGAGAAGGCCATTCTCCCAGCAAAATCGGCACGATATTAAGAGATCAGCACGGTATTCCACTATCAAAGCTCATCACAGGAAAACGCATCACCCAAATTTTAGCAGACGCAGAAATGACGTCACTTGTACCAGAAGACCTTGAAATGCTGCTAAAGAAAGCCAACCGGCTTTCCACTCATCTTGACAGAAACAAGATGGATCTAGTTAACAAACGGTCATTACAGGTCTTAGAGGCCAAAATTCACAAACTATCCAAATACTATAAACGAAAAAAAGTGTTACCTTCCGACTGGAAATACGAGCCGAAGGCTGCTTCCATCATTTAATTTTGGGGTGAGTATGGCGACTGAAGAACCCGCCATAACTTCTTTTACAAGCGATGCTTCGAAAGCTGGAAAACTCATCTCTGAACGCGCTGAAGACGACGGTTTCATCCACGTGGTTTCCCATCTGGATGCTGATGGCTTGGCAGCAGCAGGTATAATCGGCAAAGCACTGTGGCGACTTGACGCCAACTTTCGCGTACGAATTCAACAATGGGTCGACGAAAAAATCGTGGGCGAAATCGCCTCCGACAGCCCCAAGCTCACAATCTTAACTGATCTTGGCAGTGGCTACCTCAACGTATTGAATGAAAAGTTGCCAAATCACCAAATAGTTATCCTAGACCACCATCAAGCGGTGGGCAATGTTTCCGCAAACATCCTCCAAGTGAACCCGCATGATCACGGAATTGATGGGTCAAAAGAGATCAGCGGGGCGGGCGTGGCCTACTTTGTGGCCAAGACGCTGGATAGCTCAAATGCCGATTTGGCGGCATTGGCCGTAGTAGGAGCGTTAGGCGACATGCAGGACAAGTACGAACAGAGAGCGCTAGGAGGGCTAAATAAGATTGTTGTTGCAGACGCCGTGGATGGTGGACATTTAAAAGTTGAGAAAGACCTCATGTTTTTTGGGCGAGAAACACGTCCAATACACAAAGCTTTAGCTTACACCACAAGCCCATTTCTAGCTGGCATCAGCGGCGAAGAAGACAAAAGTCTCGCGTTGCTCCTCAGCCTCGGGATAAAACCGAAGCAAGGCGACAAATGGCGTGCACTACGCGACCTATCCGAAGAAGAAAAACGAAACCTCTGCTCAGCACTTTCAGATCACCTAGTCTCCAAAGGCTACCCAAGCGACGTGTTAAGCCTAGTGGGTTCAGTGTATACTCTTGTGTGTGAAGAACCATGGACACCATTAAGAGACGCACGAGAGTTTTCGGTTTTGCTTAATAGTACAGGCCGTATGGAAAAGGCGGGCTTGGGACTTGCAATATGCATGGGTGACAGGAGTTCTGCCTTAGAGCAAGCAATAGTAGTCCTAGAGGAGTACAGGCGCGCCATTACTAAGTACTTGAGGTGGCTAATGGAACAGCCAGATCGCGTTAGCGAGTTAGAAAGCATCTACGTAATTCGTGGTGGCGACTTCATCAACGAGAAGATGATTGGCACTCTCTCCTCCATTCTTTCCACGACTTTGCCTAAGTTGGAAAAGCCGATTGTTGCTTATGCTGTTGCTGACGAAGCTGCGGTGAAAGTTTCGGCGAGAACTTTGGAAATCATGACAAGTAAAGGATTAGATTTGGGGGAGATCATGCGAGTGGCAGCGGAGAAGTTTAAAGGGAAAGGCGGCGGACATGACGTTGCCGCTGGAGCTCAAGTTCCTCCAGAAAACGTGGACGCCTTCATAGAGTTAGTAGACGAGTTAGTTAAGAAACGAGTGGAGACCATCAAGGATGAAGGCTAAGCTCCTATTCCTCTATGAGACAAGACGCGAAAGCGAGGCTGTCGTTAACGCTGTTTCGCCAGACAACGTTGGACCTCATTCAGGTTTAACTGTTAAAACCCTTCGGAAAGCCAACCGCCTAGTGGCTACTGTGCACTGCACAAAATCTTTAGAGACGTTTGCAGCTACACTGGACGACCTTCTTGCATGCATTTCCGTGGCTGAGAAAGCGTTCGCTGCTGTCAAAGCCCCATAAAACTCATCTTAGCAGAAAATCTCACGGTTCTGGCTGAGTATTATCGATGATTAGTAAGGTTTGTTTATCATAGAATTCGACACTCACATCAATTTCAAAGGAGCACGTTTTCGCGTCCAATGTGAAATTTTCGCTTCTGAGAATTCTCTTTCCCTTTTCAATTGAGTCTAGCCAGCCGTAGGTCTGATTGGTGGAGAGGTTCACTCGCAGAACGCTCGCCCCGGCACTGTCAACATCGAAACCGAAGAGGACGCCGTTGTTAAGGAAGACGAATTCTCCTCTGCTCATATTCAAGACGTTTTGAGGTGTCGACGCTAGTCTCCTTATTTGGCCAAATTCGCCAGTGAATTCGCCCACAGTTATGAGAGATCCTGCAATGCCAATCAGCAAGAGAAAAGGAAAGATGTTTCCAGTGACTCTCGCCAACGCCAAATCACACACTCACATCAACCTGCGGCTTTAAATGCGTTGTCCTCTAATCCAACGCCATCTTTTGTGAGCGGTTTTCTCTAATCTCAACCTCAATTTATTAATTGGTAGAAAGGCTACAATAGACGGAATGGCTGAATCTCTGATAGACGTGAGGCACTTTGCTGGACATCAAATTAATTAGAGAAAATCCCGAGCGTGTGAGGAACAACTTGAACAGGCGAGGCGATGCTGCAAATCTTCAAATGTTGGATGGATTAATAAAGTATGACCGTGAATGGCGCCGCCTGTTGACTCGGACTAATGAGCTTCGTCGCAAAAGACGGAAGATCACAAACGAAATCGCTGCTTTGAAAAAAGCTGGCAAAGAAATTAACGCACAAATAGAAAAGGGCCGCAAGGTCGATGCCGAAATAGATGCTTTGGAACAACAGGTGGGAAAACAAAAGCAGAAAGCCCACTACCTTCTGATGAGGCTACCTAATCTCCTACATGGATCAGTGCCTACGGGAAAAGGCGAAGAAGACAATGTGGGGGTTAGGGCGTGGGGCAAACCTCCACAATTCGATTTTAAGCCAAAAAACCATCTAGAGATAGCTAAAGACTTGAGGTTGATTGATGATGAGCGGGGCGCCAAGGTCGCAGGCCATGGGTTCCTCTATCTTAAAGGCGACCTCGCCTTGTTAGACTTGGCTCTGCAGCGATTCGCCATCGATTTCATGGTCAAGAAAACCCATTTGCTCATCGAACCCCCGTTTATGCTGCGGCGAGAACCTTATGAAGGCGTCACCGATTTGGCGGATTTCGAAAACGTCATGTACAAGGTGGAAAACGAAGATCTTTACTTGATTGCCACGGCTGAACACCCCCTAGCAGCTCTTTTTATGGACGAAGTCTTGCTTCAAAGCGATTTGCCAATAAAGCTAGTTGGAGTTAGTCCTTGCTTCAGGAAAGAGGTGGGTGCCCATGGTAAGTACACTAAAGGATTGTTTAGAATGCACCAGTTCAACAAAGTGGAGCAATTCGTTTTCTGCCTGCCAGATGACTCCTGGAATTTTCACGAAGAGCTACAACAAAACGCTGAAGAGTTGTATCAAGCTTTAGGGCTTCACTACAAAGTGGTGAATGTTTGCACTGGAGACATCGGAACTGTACCAGCGAAGAGATATGACATCAATGTTTGGATGGCAGATGGCGCCTACAGGGAAGCTGGTTCAAATTCGAACTGTACAGACTACCAAGCAAGACGGCTCAACATCCGCTATCGAGAAAAGGAGGGGCAAGCTCCTAAAGGATTCGTTCACACCATAAACAACACTGCCTTGGCGACCAGCAGAATAATCTTGGCGTTGCTTGAGCAAAACCAAGAGAAAGATGGCTCAGTCAACATTCCAAGCGTTTTGGCAAAACATATGAATGGGCTGCAAAAGCTGGAAGTACACTAAATGTTTTAATAGTGGAACGTTGATTTTCCAGACGCAACGAGGGCTAGATGTGTCTAAACGTAGAAAGCGAGTTCGTGACAAGTGGCGCGACAAAGATTGGTACACCGTGGTGACGCCGAGCTATTTTGGCAGTGTCGAGTTGGGCGTTGTACCAGCAGACAGCCCGAAGAAGCTTGTCGACAGAATCTTAGACGCTACGCTGTATGACATCACTAACGACTTTGCGCACCAATATCTTAAAATGTATTTTCAAGTGATCGAGGTTGACGGTAAAGCAGCCAAGACAGTGTTTAAAGGGCACGAATACAGTCGGGACTATTTGCGCAGCCTTGTGCGGCGAAGAACAACTCGTGTTGATGCTGTTCTTAACGTAATAACAAAGGATGGCTATCGTCTGCGAGCTGCAGTATGCGCTTTCTCCTTGAACCGAGTAAAAACGTCGCAAGAAATTATGGTGAGAAGCCTCATGCAGAGAATTGTGAACGAAAAAGCTTCCACGCTTACGTTTGACCAGTTTGCCCAAGAGATGGTGCTCGGAAAAATTGCGTCAGACATATACAATGAAGCCAAAAAAGTTGCACCTATGCGCCACATTGGCATAAGAAAATCCAAACTCATTTCCCAACCGGCTGCGATTGCTGTTGCAGCCCCATAAGAACCCGTAGCACAATATGGGAAAAAAGGTGAGCCACAATCGCAGAGGAACCCAAAGAAGACGGGTTGCCCGTGAATCCGCGCAGTTGCTTTATACAGGACAAGAAAAAGAATACAGACAGGCCAAACAGAGGGCTGCAGAGATCCTAGGCGTGAATGTTCTTCCCAACAACGCTGAGATAGCAATGGAACTGAATCGAATCGCTGAAGAAAGAGAAGGGCCTAGAAGACACAGGAACCTTTTGCAGATGAGACGTGAAGCGCTCCAAATAATGCAAACTCTGGAAAGCTTCAGCCCAATCCTGGTTGGGAGTGTATGGCGGGGAACAGCCCGTTTAGACAGCGACATTGACATTGTTGCCTATGCCCAAAACCCACGTGAGGTTGCCTTAACGCTCGAAAACGCGCATTACGCCATAACGAAAACTGATGCCCAAGTAGTGATAAAGCACGGAATGAATGAGCCAGCTTTTCACATCTACTTGGATCTGCCGTCAGGCCATCAAGCAGAAATCGTGGTTCGAAGTCCTGAAAGCGTTGATCAGCGGGTTAAATGCGAAATTTTCGGAGATCTAATAACAGGTTTGACGGTGGAACAGTTGCAACGAATTCAAAGGGACAATCCGCAACAGAAATTCTTGCCCACGTAGGCCTGCAGCGAAGTCGGTCTGCACCTGCGCGTCCATGAGAAGATATAAATAGTCTATTCCATTTGTCTCTCTGGAGTTGCTTGAGGGACTAATATTCATGCCTCAGAAAGTTTTTTGTCAAAAATGCGGCTTTATTTTATATGAGGGGCAGGATTTGAAACCTCCAGACGAGATCATTCAGAAATACGATGGAAAATGCCCACAATGTGGCAAAAAACTGTCTTATATTCCTAAAGACATTGAAGTGAAACCGGCTGAATGAAACGAAAGGTGTTCATACTTGGACGAGCAAGGTAAAAAAACTCACCTGTACAGGTTTCACGCCCAAAATGGCAAGATCGTTCCTTTTGCAGGATTTCAAATGCCAGTCTCCTACAAAGGCATAATCCCCGAACACATGGCAGTCAGAACGGGTGTTGGCCTTTTCGATGTCACACACATGGGAAGAGTCGTCGTTACTGGAACCAACGCTGAAGCGTTCCTCAACTATGTAACAACAAATGACGTGGCTAAACTGGTACCCTTGACCGCCCATTACTCAGTGATGTGTAACGAAGAAGGTGGAATAAAAGATGACTTTGTCCTCTCACGACAGAAAGAAGACAGATTTTTCATGGTGTACAACGCCGCCAACCGACTCAAAAATTTCCAGTGGTTGACAAAACAGGCTACCAACTACAGCGCAAACATTACAGACGTGTCGGAAGATGTAGCCATGTTTGCAGTTCAAGGACCCAAAGCTGAAGAAACCCTACAGAAAGTCGTTACTAAAGACCTAAACGAAATTACCCGTTTCAAATGCAGCTGGACAAAGCTTTCAGGTTTCGACGCTTTCATATCTCGCACGGGATACACAGGTGAAGACGGATTTGAAGTATTCATTCACAACACACCTATTTCCAACCCCCGAAACGCAATTGAAGCTTGGAACACAATTCTAGAAGCAGGGAAGGAGTTCAACATTGAACCTTGTGGATTGGGCGCTCGAGACACCTTGAGACTAGAAGCAGGCATGTGCCTGTATGGGAACGACATAGACGAGAACGTCACTCCCTTAGAAGCAAGAATAAGCTTCGTAGTGAAACTTAAAAAAGAGGACTTCATCGGAAAAGAAGCCTTAATCAAACAAAAGACCCATGGAGTCAAGAAAAAACGTGTTGGCTTAAAAGTACTTGAAGGTGGTATCCCACGCTTCAAACATGAAGTCTTCAAGGACCGAATGAAGATCGGATACGTCACCAGTGGAACCTTTTCACCACTCTTGAAAAGAGGCATAGCAATGGCCTACATCCAAAGTGAATATGCAGTTATCGACGAAATAGTCCACGTCAAGATACGAAGCAAACAAATCAAAGCCCAGCTCATCAAATTTCCTTTTTATGACCCAGGTCAATACGGCTATACGAGAAAAAAGTGATAGAAACCGCTTGAAAACCACAAGGGAAATAAAACAGTTTTGTCAACTTGTCTGAACAAAAGGGAGACATGATCGTTGGACCTTCGAAGTCTAATAACAAGACAAAAAATCATGAATGCGCTCCAGACCCTGTCAAACCTGAGAGTCGCTGTTTCTCGTTCTACACTACTCACAATCTCAGCTTTAACCCTCATTTTCTTCATCGCACTCTCCATAAGATTACTTCCTATGCGTTGGGGCCTTGAACTCTCAGAATTCGATCCATATTTCCAGTTTCAATTCACGGAAAAAATCGTGGAAGACGGATATACCGACTGGCTGACTTGGACAACAAGGGAATCTAATCGATGGTATCCCCTTGAAGTAAGTGTGGCCCGCCAAGCTTTTCCAGGTCTACCCATGACCGCTGCAACCATTTACAACATACTCTTCGTTTTAGGGGTGCCCATACAACTCTACTACTTCTGTATACTATTTCCCGCCATCTTTGGCGCATTCGCGTGCTTGATGGCGTTTTTTGTGGGGAGAGATGTCGGCGGCAAAGCCGTCGGTCTCCTATCCTCTCTCTTTCTTGCCTTGAATTCATCTCACATTACAAGAACGTCTGCAGGATTTTTCGACGACGAAACCGTAGGAATTGGCGCAATCCTCCTTTTCGTCTTCTTGTTTCTCCGAGCTATCGACAAAGACCGCCCTGAAAAGCCATCAGTGGTTTACGCAACCGCTGCGGGGTTGACCATGGGCTACATAATCGCCTCGTGGGGTGCAGCATTGTATCCTGTTGCAATGACTGCTCTGTTTGTGCTTGTATTGATCGTGATAAGACGGTATACACGCCGCCTACTCCTTTCTTATAGTATAACGTTTGGTTTGGGTTTATTCATAGCCATCAACGTTCCTAAGAATTCCATCGGCTATCTTCGTTCATGGGCTGTTCTACCAGTGCTAGGCGTCTTCGCCTTGTTGTGCCTAAGCGAAATTCTGAAGATTGTGAGAGCGCGGAGGAACAAAATCATTTTGACGACGGTTTTCCTTCTAGCAATAATCGGCGGGTTCATAGTCTTGAGCTCGCTGGGCTATTTGGGTTCTATAGCTGGCAAATTCGTAGGTGTCATTAATCCTTTACAGCGGCAGGAGTCGCAGATATACCAGTCGGTTCAAGAACATAGACTCACTGCATGGGGTTCTATATACTATGACTACGGTGCCGGAATACTCTTCTTTCTAGTAGGGATGTTTTTTGCCATAAGAGACTTGACAAATCGAAACCTTTTCATTCTCATTTTTGGCCTGACTGCATTGTACTTTGCTTCTTCGATGGTACGGTTGACAATATTGTTGGCTCCTGCGTTTACCATTCTGATGGCTATAGGAATAGTAAATTTACTGAGACCTTTTATTGCCGTGATGAAAAAACCTCCAAGAATATCCGCAGGCAGGAAATACATTACGGGGCACGTCGGCAGAGAATTCAGCGGATCCGTGCTAATCTTGGTTTTCCTGCTCTTAACGTTGACCTTTTCCCTTCCTTCACCAAGGATGTATAACCATGCATATTCCCCACCTACAATCTTGACAGCGAGCGTCCCAATACAACCTACCGAAGCAATAACTGAGTGGACGGCGTCGCTCAATTGGATGAAGTTGAACCTTCCCCCAACATCTGTCATCTGCAGCTGGTGGGACTACGGATATTGGATCACAGTGAGGGGAAATCAGACCTCGCTCGCAGACAACGCCACGTTCAACACGACACACATATCTCTTATAGGCAGAGTCTTCATGTCAAACGAAACTGTCGCCTTAAAGATTCTTGAGGATCAATTCAATGGCCCAGACGGACCGCCCACTCACATCTTAGCCTTTACGACTTTCTATCGCGACGGTGTGGATGGAGGATTCGGGGATGAAGGAAAATGGAGATGGATGGCAAGGATTGCTAACTCCGTCAATGCGACCACTCAACTTTACAGCGAGGAGGGAGTTGGTTGGAATTATACAGAGTGGAATGGAGGCACCAACACTACGCTCGGGTTTGCAACTCAAACAGCTGAAGAAAATGCGCGTCCTTACTTCGAATGGAATTCGGAGGGGCAAACAACGATCATTTACAAGATAATGGCGGCTGCAAAACAATATAGAGGCGCTGCAGGGACTTGGTGGGCGCCACCCGCAGATGCTACCGAATTCCAATATCTCCAGCCCGCTTACTTCTCTGAAGGGATTGATCTCGGTGGCCTATACGCTATTGTAGCTATATTTGAAATCAATTATCAACAATACGAGTTAGATCTTTCGGTCTCTTAGAAAGGCGACAAACTTGTTTCCTAAAGCTGTTGACCAACACAAGCTGGGCAAACCCTTGGTCTCCAACGGGCTTGGAGTCATCTACGTTCTGATCAGCGCTGGCTACCTTTTCCTGCTTTATTATATTGGATCCACCAACAGTGACTCGGTCATCAATTATCCAGCGGCCTTGCCCTTAGCGGGATGCGTCCTTTTCGGCGGATTTATGGGACTCATTGATGACTGGATGGATTTGCGGTGGCGATACAAGGCTTTTCTGCCTTTGGTTGCGTCGCTACCTTTAGCTGTGCAGCGGGAAACAATGGGCGTAGAAGCGACAACGATGGCTACCTACATATTTGGAAAAGTTGATTTTGGCGTCTGGTTTTATGTTGTGATAATCCCTATAATCGTCACTGTGACAACTAACGCTGTAAATCAGCTTGGAGGACTAAATGGCTTAGAAACTGTCTGTCCGAGCGTTGTGATGATTGGACTAATGCTCACCTCCCCGGAAAAAAACATACTCCTGGTCGTTCCGCTTCTCACATATCTCCTTCTTGCGGGCTGGAATTTTGCAGGCAAAATCTTTGTCGGCAACACTGGCTCGTTCGCTGCTGGCATCACCCTAGCCTCTTACGCTATCGTCGCCAACAATGAACAAACATTGCTGATTTCCATTTTCCCTTTCATCTTCAACTCGTCAATCATTCTGCTGAATGTCTTCATCTTTGGTAAAACTGCACATCTCATCCTAGAAGGAAACAAGTTACGCTCAAACAACCGACGAAGTCTCTTAACGTTAATCGCATATTACAAGCCCTCAACAGAGAAAAAACTTGTAGTGATTGTGTCGTTGCTTGTGGCCCTCTCTACCTTCACGGCAGTTCTTGTGTGGTTCATGTCGTGAAGCGAATTCTAATAACAGGGGCGGGGGGTCCAGCTGGTGTGAACTTCACACAGTCATTACGGATCGTTCCTGAACGGATGTTATTGGTGGGCACAGAAGCAACAAGCTATTATTCTAGCCTGTCGTCAACTGATAGAACATACGTTGTGCCCAAGGCAACTGCATGTGACTACATCGACAAAATAAACGAGATTGTCAAGAGAGAAAGAGTCGGATTTATTCACCCTCAACCGGACATCGAAGTTAAAGTCATTTCAGAAAACAGAGAGAAATTTGACGCCAAAACTTTTCTTCCGTCAAAGAAGACGGTGCGGATTTGCCAAAACAAATACGCTTCAGCTGAAGTGTGGAAAAGGAGAGGTGTACCCACGGCTAAAACCATTGAGGTGAAGAACGAGCGGACTATTGAAAACGCCTTCGCAGAGCTTGGAGCACCTCTTTGGATAAGGGCAAAAGGGGGAGCAGGAGGAAAAGGAAGTACTGCAGCAAGCAATATGACCACAGCGTTGTCTTGGATTAGTTACTGGAAATCCCGTAACAAAGATTGGGAGTTCATCGCTCAAGAATATTTGCGTGGCAGGAACATTGGATTTCACAGTTTATGGAAGAATGGCGAACTCGTCACCTCCATGACAAGAGAGCGTCTACACTACATCTATCCCCATCTCGCTCCTTCAGGCATTACTGGCACACCAGCCGTGCAGCGAACAATACATGATAAAAACGCTAACAAGGTCGCGACCGAGGCAGTCCTAGCAATCGATGAACATTTCGATGGCATTGCTTGCGTTGATCTGAAAGAAAATGATGAAGGGCTTCCATGCACTACGGAGATCAACGCAGGAAGAATGTTTACCACGTCATTTTTCTTTTCCTTTGCTAGCAGTAAACTCTTGAAGAACCACTATGCAAATTTTCCTTATCTATACGTTAAGCTGGCTCATCAAGAGAAAATCCCCGAAATTCCAAAATACAATGTTCTGCCAGAAGAGCTTTACTGGATAAGGCATATTGATACCCCAGCAAAGCTTGTTAAAAACGGAAGAGTGGTTGGAACGATGTATAAATGATCGAAGGTGTGGTTTTCGACTTAGAAGGAACGTTAGTTAAGCTTCCAATCGACTATGAAACTTTATACAAGGAGATAAAAAGAGAGCTCAAAATTCGGAAAATTCAACCCTTAACTCAGACAGTTGGAAGATTAGATAACAAGGCGAAGCAGAGGGTCTTTAGTTTATGGAAACGCGCTGAATTAAAGGCGTTGCCAAGCATGAGCGTCAATGAGGAAGGAATGCGACTCTATAAGAAATACTCAAACAAACCAGTTGCATTGGTCACCCTACAAGGTGAAGCCGTTGTAAAAAAAATCCTTGACCACTTTCAGTTATCTTTCCGAATCATAGTCACCAGAGAACACGAAATAAGAAGGGAACAGCAAATTAGGAGGGCAATCAACGAAATGGGCGGCTTGGAACATCGCAACGTGTTAATGATTGGAGACAGGGACAGTGATGAGGTTGCAGCACGGCACGTTGGCTGTAAGTTTGTCCGGGTGAAGAAATGAGAATTTGGTATGATGCATGTACGGGCAAGCATGTTCGGTATGGAGCTGCCATTGCAGGAAAGCTGAGGAGCTTAGGCCACGAATTGGTTATGACGACCCGAGACCATCCTGACACCATAGCTCTCGCTAAATTCCTAAAAGAAGAGGTTTCAATCGTTGGAAGATACGCTCCCTCATCTCTGTCAAGCAGGCTGAGAGAAAGTTTAAAACGTCAACTACAGCTTCTCGAAACATTTGAAGGCGCCCCTCCCGACTTTGGGGTGTCACATGGGTCCGTCGATTTGTGTCGCGTCGCTTTCGGACTAGGAGTTCCGACAATATCAACAGCCGACAGCCCCCATGCTACTGCGGTTAACAGGCTTGGGCTCCCACTGGTGAAATATCTAGTCATCTCAAAAGCGTTTCCAAAAGAACTATATCGGAAATACGGCACCGAGAACATTGTTCAGTTTGAAGGCGTCGATGAGGTGGCTTGGATTAACAGTTATAAGCCTGTGAAAGTCGATTGCGAGAAACCGTTGATTGTGGTTAGACAAGCTGAAACCCGAGCAGCATACGCTGAGGGGAAAGAGGACATTACCTTGAAAGTGGCTCGAAGGCTTGAAGCGTTGGGAAACGTGGTTTTTGTGCCACGCTACGAAAGACGCAGAGAACAAGGATTGAATGTTCTCCAAGACTTTGCTGACACTACGAGTTTGGTCGCTTACGCAGATCTTGTCGTAGGTGTAGGTGGCACTATGGCGAGAGAGGCAGCCTTACAGGGAACGCCCAGTTTGGTTATACCTCTGTTTGGGCATAGCCACGTAAACACCTATCTTGCCAAAAAGGGCTTCCCCATTTTCAGTTGCTCTTTAGAGGACGTTCCACTCTACGCTAAGAAGTATTTAGCTGCGCGAAAGAACGTCAAAGACCTACTTGGCGAGCTGGAAGACCCCGTGAAGATCATTACGAGGCTGATAGTAAAAGAAGATAAATTCAGTTAAGGAATCGAAGGATAATGCTGTTCGCACAGCAGCTCAGCGGGAACACTGTGCCACAGTAAGAGCAAATCGAGGCACTCTTGGCAAATCAATTTTTTCCACTCCCAAAGAGCTATATAGATTAGCTATATGCCATTTCCATGAGCACCCATTTGGGAGACTTGAGTTTGAAAGTCGAGAATGTCCTAGTTGTGGGTTTGGGAGAAATCGGAGACCCGCTACTGGAAATTGTTAGAGGCGTTTACCAGGCTGAGGGATTGGACATTGAAACGAGGGAACTTCAAGGCCCTTTTGATGTTTTGCATATCTGCTTTCCTTACAGCTCGGATTTTGTGAAGACAGCTACCGATTACATCAACAAGTTCGACCCAACGTTAACAATTATAGAAAGCACAGTTCGTCCTTTCACCACAAATGAGATTTATAGTATGACCAAAAAGCCAATCTGTCACAGCCCAGTGCGTGGAAGAAAAGCCGATGGGTTCAAATGGGCGTATTTCGCCTACACCAAGTTCATTGGACCTGTGAAAGCAGAATTTGGGAAGATGGCGGAAGATTACTATCATTCTCTCGGGTTTAAAACATACATATGCCACTCACCCTTGGAATCCGAGTTCATGAAACTCCTCAACACGTCTTACTTTGGGTTGATGATTGCTTGGTTCCAAGAAATCCATCGAATCTGTAGAAAATTCGACCTCATGGAAGAGGAAGTAGTCAATTTTTTCAAAACAAACGAAGAAGATTCAGGCAGGAAACATCCACGACCAGTATTTTATCCCGGAGCAATAACGGGACATTGTGTGATTCCCAATGCCCAATTATTGAATGAAACGTACCGATCTCCCTTTGTTGATGTTCTTCTCAGGTCAAACGAGAAGAGAAAGATCGAATTGAAGGAGGAGCAGACGTGACAAAACGTGGCTCTGCTTCTAGAGAGTGGTAATCCCTCCATTTCCTATAGGAAGGTTGGTGTGCAGGGTTACTATGAGGCTCCTGATGGTCAATGATTGCGCGTTCGTAGGGGAAACCTTACTCAAATATTTACCTAATCGCATAGAACGATATCACTTGAAGAGGACGCGAAGCCTCTGGAGCAAAACTTTTGGAATCGCTTATAAAATTTACAAAGCTAAAGGCGACATATATCACGTCAACTATCTACTTCAAGACTGCTACATAGCATTGAAATTTGGAAAGCATCCAATAATTGGCCACGCACATGGCAGCGATTTGAGAACAAGTTTAAATCACTTTGCATGGGGGCGATTAGTCCGACATAATTTGATGAACTGTGACAAAATTGTCGTAAGCACGCCGGACATCTTAAGTCAGGCTAAAAACTTCAGAGAAGACGCAGAGTATCTACCAAATCCAGTAGATCCTACGCTGTTCTATCCAAAACCATTTCTGCCTAAACAAGAAAAGACGCGCGTGTTGATTGCCAGTGACTCTGACTGGCGTGTCAAAGGCACGGATGTAGCGATTCAAGCGCTAAGTAGAATAAAAGAAGCAGTAGATGTTGGTATTATCGAGCACGGCCGAGACTTCAACAAGACGTTGACCTTAGCTGCGTCGCAAGGTTTAAAACTGACTGTGCTTCCAAAAGCCCTTCACGGAGGTTTATCCGATTACTTTTGGAATCATGACGTGGTCATAGACCGCTTCAAATTGGGTTCTCTAGGGATGGTTGCGTTGGAGGCAATCGCATGCGGTCGACCAGTGATCGCGCATGTGTCATCTGCCTTTCCCGAGTACAAAGATTTTCCATTGAAAGACGTAAACACTGCGGAGAAAATTGCTACTGTCATCGGAAAATCGATGGATAGACTATGGCGAGATCAGTATGCTTATCTTACTACGCATCACGCTCCAGATTCCATTCTGAGAAGACTCCTAGACCTCTACGAGTCTATTATGTGAAATCGGAGAATGAAGCACTTACGCTAATGGTGCGCAGATTAGCTGCTCTCATTTTATAGCTACGGTTACTCCTCGACTTTTTTCACGGGGTTTTTTTTAAGAGATGTATTTTTTGAAATAGCGCCCATTTTTGAGAATAATCAAAGCTCTTATGAGATTTTGTGTTATAATGAGAGGCAATCTCGGGTATAGGGTGGCCATCAGAATCGATGGGTCGAGGTAGTCCCAACATCCGCAAGATGGTGGGTGCAATGTCAAATGTTTTCTTGATCCCCAGATTTTTTGGGGTTAGGTGTTTAGCGTATATCGCCACTATCCCAGCCGGGTGGTGATCAAAAACAGCTCCCCGCGATATTATTGATGGAGTCATTCGGGTTCCGGCAGGGATGTACCCCGCATCAAATTTTGGTTTGAATATTATGTGAGGAGCAAGGTCAACGTGAGGGCCCTGATATACTTCATCTCTTTTCCAAACTGTGTCGAGATATTCAAGATCCCGCATTTCGTCTAAAATACGTTTGGTGAGGTCTTTGTTATTTAGAAATACGCCGAAGGACGAGTGCGATGGCATATAGGCGTCAGAGAGTTCAGGGTCGGGATAGGGGCATTCTGCTGTTAAGTCTCTTCTCAAAAAAAATTTGTATATGCGTTTGACGGTAGATTTCAAGAGAGGCTTGTCTTGAATCCATCTATGGAATCTCGAGGGAAGTTTAACTTTTCTTATTCCTTGAGTGTCTCCAGGCAGAAAGTCGTGAAGTTCTGTCACCTTTCTTCTCGAGCTCTCCCGTACTAGCCCCGCCCTTCTGAGGAACGAGTTAATGTTAACTGTGGATTCATATCGCTTAAAGCCGTGGTCCGAAACTATGAAAACAGCATCCGCAATCTCACGCGCCTCGTTGATGATTGCATCGATAAGATTCAGAATGTCTACGATTCGCCGCTTTCCAGACATGGCCTCGATCCAATATTTGTGGAAGATGAAATCAGTCTCACCGCAAATTATCCAGAATAAGTTCCAATCGATTCGGTTCATAAGCGTGATTACTGCGTTTTTCTTAACCTGCAAGTTTCGTTGCATTGCTGAGAGAGATGAAGGAAAACTTCGTTTTGGTGCAAAGCATCTTAATGAATAGTGTTTTTCTAGGTCTTTGGGATAGTATGCCAGTTTAGGGGAAAGCCAATCGGAGATTACAGTAACTCCTTCCAACTTGGTAATGGGGTAGGTGAACGGTTGGTTTATGCAAATGCTTTTCTTTCCTTTTAAGGCGACCATTTCATGAATCCGTGGATAGCGAACGTCAAGTGACGAGGCAATTCGGTTATGTTTCAGGACAACAAAGTCAAATATGCCGTGCTTTCCCGGGTTAACTCCCGTGGCGACGCTTGTCCATGCGGGAGCCGTCATGGGAGGGATGGTTGATTCTAAAACTCCCGTGATAGCGTTTTGCAGGAGATTGTTGAGAAAAGGCATTGCACCATGTTCAAAGAACTTTGCCAGAAGAGCCCAACTCATGCCATCTAATCCAATCACGGCTACCTTCATTCGACTTCAGCCACCTTAGCTCTTTTTTGCAGAATGATGCTCAATAAAGTTTCGTGAAAAGGTTCAACACAGAACGGGAATGTGGCGCTCATGTAAAGTCAGCTTGGATCAGTCACTAATGCCTGTGAATGTTTGAAATCATTCGAATTGGTTATCATTCTATTCGCGCGCGTAGAACTGGGTGGCGCGAGCGAAGAGACTAGTTTGCCGAAAGATAGCACAGCGTCCATCAAGTCTTGAGTTCCACCTAAATGAACCGAAGTGAACTGTGGGAAGAAACGGTATCTGAATCCTTTTCGATTCGCTTCTCTTGCGAAAACTGTGTCTTCATGGTAGACGTCATGTATTCCAACTGACTTGAAGACTTGTCGCTTAAATCCTTGAACTTGGTGGAAAAGCGGCTTTCTAGTCATCCTGGTGTAGCCCAATTGCACTATCTTTCGATAAACATTAATTATGTTTGCTCGAATCTTTCGCCATTGATCCCCCAAAAGGTCATAGTCAATTAAAGAGAAGGTAGCAAAATCTATTGGTCTCCAATCTATCTCGAAGATTCTAGTATCGTACATGCAATCACCGCCTAAAGGATAAATAACTTCGCTTTCAGTGTTCTTAATGGCAATGTTAAATACTTCAGCTGTCCGATGTTTCCATTTTCGTTTTTCAACTACAAACTTTCGAATTGGATAGTTTGCTTTTAGCGCGAATTTATCGATGATTACCTCGCTTTTATCAGAGCATCTATCTAAAACCACTACAAGCTCGTTAAGCCCTGCGTCAACCAGAGTTGCAAGTGTGTACGGTAGGAAGGCTTCTTCATTGTGGATGGGCATTGCCCCACTTATGGTGAAGTCCACAGTTCCTTTTGCCCTCTCAGTTATATCTGCAGCAATTCATATTCTTCAACCTTCTTGACCTCTCTTGCTGGAACTCCAACAACAACTGTGAATGGTGGAACATCCTTTGTGACTACAGCCCCAGCACCTACAACAGCCTCTTCCCCAACAGTGACGCCCGGCAAAATGCATGACGCGGAGCCGATTCGTGCCCCTCTTTTTATGATGGGTCCAACGAGTTTTATTTTCTCCCTTAATCTCGTCCTGAACTTAATCGGATGCCCCATCAGTCTATCATTTGTTGTAGTGACATTGCCTCCTAAGAACACGTAGTCCTCTATGATCATGTTGCCAGTGACGTGTGTCTGTGTTTCAATTAGAACGTGTGAGCCAATACGTGTGTTATTTTCGATGCAGACATGTCGCCCTATGATTGTATGGTCTCCAACTGTGCAATTTTCCCGAACGCTCGCACCATCCGCTATTAGGCAGTGTCTTCCGATATCGCATCCGTTATAGACTATTGCGCCCGTTAAAACTCTCGTTCCTTCCCCAATGCGAGTCCTTCGCTTCGCTTTCTGCGAACCATCTTTCCCTATTACAACAAAGTTTTGGAGAATGGCGCCCGCTTCAATTAAAGCGTTATTCTTAATTATTACAAAACTGGGTTTCAATTGTGAGTTCTCCAAAGCTGTTTAGGCGGGTCATTTTCAACTTAAATCACAGTATATTTTTCCTTCCACTCTTTAAGTCTTCTACGTCCTTAAGTTCTCGTGCAAGGCTAAGAATTGCACGTTTGCTGTTTGACTTGTCACTCTTTGATTCTTGCGACGCGAGCGAGTAGATTGGCAATGCATCTGAATTTTGTTGGGAGATAGTCTCGGAGTAGTGCAATATCTCGCTTTTCCAATGCTCTTAATGTAATCAGCGAAAGAAGATAAACCATAGCGGCTATTACAAAATAAATGGGAAGTTGACGTATTCTTAGAACAAGGAACTGGTAGGAATTGGGTTCGAGGAGCATTCTTAAGAATTCTAGGGCAAACAACGAGAGTACCATCATTATGGAACTTGTCGCGGATTTCCATATGGCCTTTCTATCGAATTCGACTTTCAAGCTTGACCGCAGTAGGTGTGCGCCAAGAAAAAAGCCTCCACACGCAGCAAAAAGCCGTGATAGCGCTACTCCAACTAGACCTAAGTTGAGATATGCTAAAGACACGAATGAGAGAATTGTCTGCAGAATAATAGAAACTGCCGTGATTAAAGATGCTACTTTGGTTCTTTTCAATGTCAAAAAAGTTGGATTTATTGCAGATCCCAAGGTTGAAGGAAGAGAAGCTATACACATGACCGCTAATGGGATGACAGCGTCTACGTAACTCACGGTTGCGAAGAGAACTATTATTGGATACGCCAAAGTAGCGACCATCAGCGATACAGGAAAACCGATGAAGGCAGAATACCTCGTTGAAGTCTTGAATGAATCCCTCAGGCCGTTTACCCCTAAAGATGAGTGTAGCTCGGAGAGTTTTGGGAAGAGCGCCATGATTATGGCGACGGAGACGAGGTTCGGGACTACGGAAGCTCTGACAGCGATGCTGTATACTCCAAGGGCATCTGTGCCTTCGAAAGGAAGAACCAAGATCTGATCTACCCAATTTACTACAAAGGTTAGCAGTCCAGCTCCGTAAATCGGCAGAGAAAACGTCAACAACGGTTTAAACTCGTGGGAATGGATTGACGGAGGAATACTACGCAAAGTCAATAAGAGGGTTATCAGCAGCGAGATGCTAAGAGCAAATACCCAACTTATCACAATTCCAAGGACTCCAAATCCTGCATAAACCAGAAAAATCGCCAGCAAGTATTGAACTGCCGTGTATAGAATGTTTACTAACGCAAGCTCACGTATCTTTTGCACACCTTGCAAGAAACCTTGCATTTGAAAATAGAATATCTGAAAAGCAGAAGATATAGAAAGAAGCTGGAAAATCAGAATGGAGCTGGCAAAAGTGTTTGAAATTCTTCCAGCCAAGATAAATAGCACCGCCATAATCGTTATCGATGCAACGGCAGAGACCTGGAGGACGCGAGTGACCACTGACCGAGCTTTTTCTTCTTTTCCTTGGGCGAGGTAAGTTGCGATGTATCTCACAGAAGCCGACCGAAGAGCGAGAAGCCCGATATTCGAGGTCAAAGTTAGGATGAAACTAAGCATGGTATAGAAACCGAATTCTGTTTGAGTGAACAAAACTCTTCCTGTGAATTCTTTACTGTGTAGGAGTGCCCAAACATATAATACTCCAAGTCCTGCACTTAGAATGCCTTGAACAAATGTGAAGGTGGCGCCTCTTGCCACATGGGTTTGTGGACTTCTAGCCTTGGTCAATAGATCTTCACCATCGAACAGTGTAGAATGCTGATGAGTAGATTTTAACTACACTCAGTCAACCAGTTAAAACCTTATGCATTTCAGCGCTTTCGACAGCTGTATAGTTCAAATGGTTCATTAACGTTCAAAGCCCAAGCGCTTCATTATTTTACGCTCGTAGACAAGGTTCCGCTGGTATGCATGCCATTGCTCCAATGCAAACTTTCAGCTGATGTACGTTGTTTTGCCTTCGTCGCCTTTGCGCATTTTCTTTGAGTAAGTCTCTCTTCGCGCCTCGATTTGTCGCATTTTCTCTAGAATCTTGTCGGACTTCCTAATTTCCTTGTCCAAGTCTTCTAAGTCGACTGTGATGTTTAGCATTTTTTGAAGAACCATAAGAAGGCTTTTTGCGGCTTTAGGATCTGGAAGGTAGCCTCGGGTCTCTCCCAACAGGCAAAGGGCTGGAATCCCTTTGAATTTCGCCATTCCGACAAGCAAACCAGCTGTTCCTACTATGGGATTCCCAGGAGGACTAGTAGCCGCGTCAGCTTTGAGAGCCTTTGCTAGCATTTCAGTGTCTGTGGCGGTTGCGACAACTTCAGGCATTTCTCCAGCTTCCTTGCGATAACCGCCCAGCGTAATTATTGCTCGTACATTGCTTTTTTTTGCAAAATCTAGAATTGTCTCGGCAATCTCGTATTGTCCCTCAATAGTCTGAGCTTGACTGTCGCCTGTGAAGAAAACCAAGTCGTTGCCTTGAGAGTTTCTCCAATAAGAGAATTCTCCGCGAAGAAGGCGAGCGTTGCCTTTCTTATTTACGATCACATAATATGGAAAATGGGGAGAGTAAAGATAGGCAAATTTTTCGGCTTTTAATTTTTTCATTAGATAGCGCGTGGCGATTCGACCGACCATTCCTAAACCGGGAAGGCCCTCGATGAGGAGAGGCTGTTTCGGTTCAATCCGGATTTTTTCCTTGATCGCTGTTTTCATGTTTCCTTTCCTTCATTTTTCAGAAGTATACGGTGCTTAGCATACTTGTCGTTGGGGGAGAACTTTGCAGGGTGAGGAATGTGAACTCTGCCGCCGCAGTGCGGGCAGGTCCCAGGGTTGAGGGTATATATATGGCATTTCTCGCATTTCCGGAGGAGCCAAACCATTATTTTTCCCTTTTAAAGCTACCTTCTCCGCCAGTTTTTGTGATTCTTTTGATTGCAGATTCTACAGCCTTCTGAATCACAGCTTCGGCCTGTTTGTAATTTTCAGCTTCAACTTTCAGCAGGTATTTTGGAGCGGCGATAGTGCATACTTGGATCCTAGTTGCTTTAGAAGCCGACGAGTTTTGCGCCTTTTCAAGAGCTGCTTTAATCAAATTGACACCGTCTGGCTCCGTGCTCGTGAGTTCAAGGACCCCCTTAATTTCGACTAGTTGCGGTCTGATCTTCTCTTGGGCCAGTTCAGCTATAGCCTGAGCAACGTCCTTAGGCAAACCGAGTTTTGTTAGAATTTCAGGTCCTTGCCGGCTTGCTTCTTCAAGAGCTGTATAGGTATCGCCAAAAGACTCCTCCATCGGAGCAGCGGCTTTTTCCATGATTTCCTCAAAAGACATCCGAAGTTTCTCAGCTGCAATGCGGAGAAGAGTTTCGACTTTTCGTTCATGTTTGAACGTGTAAATTTTGTCTATGCGCTCACGCTTGGTAACACGCTTGCGAGAGAGATCTATATGCTTTTTTTTTGGATCTACACGGAGAACCTTGAGAACAAGCTTCTGGCCTTCACGGACATGGTTGCGGATGTTGCGTATCCAGCTCGTGCTGATTTCGCTTCGGTGGAGGAGGCCCTCTTTGTTTCCGTATTCCTCGAGGATAACATATGCGCCGTAGTCAGTAACATTCTTGACGGTGGCCAAGACAAGTTCGCGTTTTTCGGGCCATTCTGGCTTTTGGAGGGTTGACAAAGCTATCTTGGCCTCATTCCAACTTGG
>JABAOH010000176.1_pt1 | contig 69377 bp, 53 predicted proteins | sample 7062181 | NCBI WGS metagenome assembly JABAOH01 (sample SAMN14538630, study PRJNA623070) | marine sediment metagenome | biome: marine biome [ENVO:00000428]; feature: marine pelagic biome [ENVO:01000023]; material: deep marine sediment [ENVO:00002113]; isolation source: pool of 5 deep marine... | reverse complement strand
TCTCTAAGCCAAGCTGGAAATGCTTGCGAAAAATACGCTCGATTCGCTCAAACTTTTCTTTACCAAGCAGTTTTACTAACGGCACTGTACTATTCCTTTACACTTATGCTCCTGTGCTCCTAAGCACCTTCACTCTCGGTGGGAATTTTCCCGCCGCAGCAAGATTGTGCTATTATACAATAATAGCAAGATAAGAACAAAAACTATTTCCCACCCCGGCTATCGTCACCCAGTCGTCCAGAGGGCAAGAGCCGGCCCTGAAATTAGCCGTAGCCCTGTGCGTAGTCGAATGAATTAGGCCCAGGACAAAGCTCATTTGGTTCTGGACGCAGAAGCAATCTCAACTTTCCCACTTACCCAGTGAGATAACAAAGTTTATCTCAGGGGGCCTGCCTTTCACCTTCTCTTTGGCTCGTTTTGAATTAAGCTTCTTGGAAATTCATAATTGTTATACGTAAAGCGCGTACGCGCTTTACGTATAAGCTTCTTTTAACACTACTTCTGTTTGAAACTAATATCTATACCTTTCATTTGAAGACAGCTACCTTTTTTTGAGATTGCCGCGTCGACCTGCTGTTTTCTTGCCTGCACCTTTCGGTAACGCAGGCACAGGTGCGAAAGCATGAAGGGGGCCTCCTCACAATGACTGCAGCGGAAATCCGCAACCGATGTTCGTCAAAACAAGTGGATTTATATAATCAATTCGGATACTATAACGCTCAGCTTTTTACCCTAATCAAATATCAGCTAAAGGAGCGATACCAATGAATCACCTCCGACCAAGATTAACAATAATATGCCTGCTAACCTTGTGTCTGTCGGGTATATGTTCCGCTGCGGAGCTGTTCTCATCGCCCCAGCAAAAAGCCGGCTTCCTCAAGGCCCTGAGCGAACAGGATGCCCGTTACGACCCTGCTGAGAAAATGATTCGTCGCCCCTTTTCCTCTCCGGGCTACCACACGACACTCAAAGGCGGCTATGTCCATCCGCCCCGCGATTCGCTCAACTACGCCGTGGCCCTGCTCGACAGCGGCGAACCCGCCCGACTCAAGCGGGCACAGGACATCCTCCACAAAGTCATCTCCCTTCAGGACCAGGACCCCAACAGCCGAACCTACGGAATATGGTCGTGGTTTGTGGAGGAACCGCTCGAAAAGATGTCACCGCCCGACTGGAACTGGGCCGACTTCTGCGGCACACAACTGCTCCAGGTCGCCCACGACCATATGAACCGCCTGCCCGATGAGCTGCAACAGCAGGTCAAAGGATTCCATCATCCACGCCGCACACTCCATCAAACGCCGAAACGTCGGCCCCGGCTATACCAACATCGCTATTATGGGCACTTACGTTACACTCTCAGCCGGTGAGCTCTTCGGTGTCGATGAGCTGACCGACTACGGAAAAAAACGCCTCAAAAGATTTTACGACTATACCTTCGAGCAAGGCTCATTCCGCGAGTACAACAGCCCCACCTACACCATCGTTGCTATAAAGGAGCTCTCACGGATGCTCCGGAACGTCAAGGACCCCGCCTCACAAAAATTCCTGCACAAGCTTAACCGTTTCGCCTGGTACCACCTCGCCCGCCACTTCCACCCGCCGAGCCGCCAGTGGTCCGGCCCACACAGCCGATGCTATGCGACACTTCTGCGCAACAGCACACTCGCCTTCATCCAAAGAGCCACGAATAACAGGGTGAATTTCCTGCCCGAAAGCGAAATTTTCGAGTCCCTTGATGCCCATCGCATCGGCGCAAAGTGCCCGGATGAATTTTTCCATTATTTCACTGACCTGCCGAGCCCACGGCTCGAAGTAGAAACCTTTACCCGAAATGCGCCGGATAAACACGACATCATCGGCACAACATACCTTCACCCCGATTACACGCTCGGCTCAGTCAACATCGGCGACCTCTGGAACCAGAGACGCCCCCTGCTGGCCTACTGGAACACCGACAAAGGCCCTGTGGCTATGCGCCTGCGCTGCCTGCACGATGATTACGATTACTCATCGGCGAGCATTTTTACCGTCCAGGACAAATCCGATATTCTCGGCGCCGTCGTTTTCGCCACTGACCGCGGCGACACACATATCTCACTCGACCGTTTGAAAAATGCGACCATAAAAGCCAAAGACCTTCGGCTGCGCCTGCAATTCGAGGGGGCTGCCGCCGACCTGAAACTCCCATCGAAGACTGCCCTCAATCGCACGCTCCACTTTTCCTCCGGGTCGGTAACCTGCGATTTCCAAATCCACCATGCCGTCTTCGGCGACTATCCCGTCAAAACCGAACTCGGCCGTGACGGCAGCACCGCTTGGCTGGATGTGATTTTATACCAAGGTGAGGAAAAAGACATTAACTTCGCCGAAATATCCGACGCAGCCGTTATTTTCGCCTTGTCAATAGCCACCCAGCAGAAAGCTCGGACATCGAGTATCGAGCATCCAGTCAACACGAATCCCTGGGCCCCCGGCCGAATCACCGCAACCTGGCACAACATGTCACTGACCATCCCCACCAATCCAATGAAAACCTCCGCCCAGCGAGCAGCCGCAACGGCTGAAAAAAACTGACAAAATCTCTGGAAAACCGAAACCCAGTGAAGTCCCGATCAAAAAAAGTTTATCCTGAGCTTAGCCGAAGGATCGATGTGCCACCCATGCTGAAAGCCTGCCTCCAGAAAGGCAGAATCAATCAAAAAGGGACCTATACCGAATCAATCAGTACAGGCCCCAAATTGATACAAATCTGTTATATCAATCCCGTCCCGTCTTCAACGGGCGGGGTCAACCGCGCAACTTTACTTACCGACTAAATCCCAGCTTACGGCGCCGGTGGATACAGACGAATATCGTCAAAGTACATTGTACCTGAACCGCCGGCTAATGGATTGTTCTTGTTACCAAGACCAAGAGAAATCGTATTAACATTGGCAAGGTTCACACCCTGGTCTGCAAATGCTTGCAAATCAGTAGTCCACTCCATCCAGTAAGTTTTCTGTGCTGCATCAGGATTATCATTAGTAACGATCGCACTGCCATTGAGAGCAACATACAACGTCTCAGCAGCATTGTCCAAATCACCTCTAAACCAAATCGTTAATGTGGTCACACCATTCTCGGTCCAGTCACGCGGATAAGTCAGCGTTAAAGTCGCCTCGGAGTAACCAACGCTGTTGTCGTAGTAGAGCGGCATCGACTGGTCACCTCCGTGAACGATAGTTTGCTCGGCAAACGGAGGAGTTTCATAACCCACAAGAGAACCGTTTGTAGGGTCGTCGTATCCGTCTATCCACACGTTAAATATCCTGTTGCTATCGGGGTCACCTGGGTCAAGGTCGTTGTAAGATTCAAAATCGTCCACGATAAGGAAGTTGGCCGTCGTAAAGCTCCATACATTGCCTGTCCACGGACTGTCGGGATTGGTGTTATTGGCCTCGTCAATACGCCAATAGTAGGTGGTATTCCACTCAAGTTTTTCGGGTTCATAACTCTCAGAACCAAGGTCTCCTGTGCCTTTATACTCCGGCGAACTGGTATCGGCATTGCGAACGGCCTCTTTATCTGCGCCGAAATAGACCTCATGCGAAGCAGCGTAGACTCCAGGTGTCCAGCTAAGAATCGGGGTCTGCTTTACATCCACAGCACCATTAGCCGGAATCGGGCTCCCGACGGCCCCTTGAGTCGTAAATGTCCAGACGTCGCCTTTGTGCGTCTCGATGACATCGAACTCATCCACGCGCCAGTAATAAGTCTCAGCTATTTTAAGTGTGCCGGGTGTATAGGTCGCATCCCCCTGTGGGAGTCCGCCGGCGGCATTGTTCACCTCGTCAAAATTATCACCAAAGTACACGTAGTGCAATTTCGAGCCAAAACCTGCCGTCCAGCTAAGCCGCACATCCGGGTCTACCTGCTCGGCACCATCAGCCGGATCGGGTAAATAGGCAGTCTTGGGTGGAACCGTAAAGCTCCAGACATAACCTTTGTGTTTTGTAGTACCGTCGGCCTCAACCTCATCAATTCGCCAGTAATATGTCGTCCCCGGAGTAAGGCCGTCCGGATAAGCAAATCCGGGAAAGCCAATAGTAAATTCCGTTGAGGTCTGGTTGCCCTGGAACGCATCGCCAGCACCGGCATCCACATCGTCAAAATTCTCCCCTAAGTACACATCGTGCGAGACCGCAGTCTCTCCCGGCTGCCAGATAAGGCTCACCCATGTATCATCAATATAGACACCATCAGCCGGGCTTGGTCCTATAGCACGTTTACTCGTAAATTCTATATGCAGCATCGGCGCCAAGGCCCCTGTCCCAGACTCGGCACATCGAATACCTCTTGACGGATTATCCGGGTCGTCGCTAATTATCAGCACCAGGGAATTGCCGGGATTCCAACCATCCTGGCTGACTATCTCGTTGATAACAGCGGAGATATCCGAGGTCTGGTGTTTGTTACCAACTACAGTCCAATTTTCCGGAACCCACACCGCCTTCGCCGTCGTTCTGGCCCTGTCGCGAACATTGTACGTGATGTCAGCAAACGGAGGAGCATCGGGAACCGCTTCACCATCGATGATAAGATTAACGGGATCTTCGCCGCCTTTTAACTCATCCACTGTGAACACAATATAAGCATCAACCACATTGGCACCATTAGGGACCTCGACATTCTGAAAACGCAGACCTATTACTTGCCCATCTGGAAGCTCCAGATCGCTGCTGGTTATATACATACCACTTGCCAACTGGTCTTCAACAGCATCATTACCGCTAATGATTCCAATCTCTACGACTATGCCGCCAAAGACGACATTTGCACCGGCCAGAGCCAGTACCAAAACAAAAGAAACCAAATAAATTAATTTTCTACACATAATAGTCCTCCTTCACCCCGTCCCGTCTTATACGGGCGGGGTTAAAAAAATAAAAATAGGTTGTAAATTGGGATGTAAGAATCCTCACTTGCCAAGTGCACAAAAACCGTCCCAGCTCTGTGCCTTGCACGATACACAATAACCACTCCTCTATTCGGATAACAACAAGGATTTTGACCGGTTGAAGACCAAAATCCACAGTTTTAGTCAGTTTCATTTATACCAAATCAAATACTTCCCCGTCAAGGAAAAAACTGCTTTTTAGAGACATTTCTTGCTCCCATTTTTGAGAATTATTTTATGGCTCCCGACACATCTTCTTTGCGTTCGAAACCAGCAAGACCTGGTCCTGTCAAATGCATTCCTCATCATAAGCCGAGGAGATGGAGCGCAGCAAATTTTTGACCTTAATGCATAAAGAAAGGCGGCCTATACCGGACAGTTCGGTATAAGCCCCGAGTTAATACAAATCTGCTGTATCAACCCCGTCCCGTCTGCAACGGGCGGGATCAACCACGCCCCCATATCTTGCTTCGCCTGCCCCCGCGTCTTTCGACGCAAGTCGGGGCAGCGGGCAAGAAACAATGAGGGCTATTTAAATCCATACTTACGGTGTCGGCTCCGGCGGACGATACAGCCGAATGTCGTCAAAGTACATTGTACCTGAACCGCCAGCTTGTATGTTATCCTTGTCGCCAAAGCCAATAGCAATCCTGTCAACATCGGTCAGGTCCACGCCCTGGTCTGCAAACACCTGCAGAGGGATAATCCACTCCGTCCAGGTGTTTATCACTGCTGCGTTGGGATCATCGTGGTAAACCACCGCAGTCGGGCCGGTGCTGTTGGACAAAGCCACATACATCGGCTCGGCAGTGTTGCTCAGCATCCCCACGTCCTGGTTGTTCCACTGCGAATCAACACTCGTGTCGGGGAAGCTCACATTGGAGAATTTGGCCTCACACGTTAGAGCAGTGTTATGGCTGGTCACTGCCAAGCCTGCGTACGCCGGCATGTCCATCCGAAGTTGTACCAAATTGAACCGCTCCCACTTAGTACCATCCTCTGAATAATACGCCCTGACAAGTCCACCTGCTGTACGCTCTAATCTTACCCACTGAGGTGCGGTAATACCCTCTGTGAAAAACCTGTCTGTGATATCTCCGGCAGTGTCACGGTACTGGAACCGGACTCCGTTTTCAGGAGTTATGAACACCGCCACGTTGCGCGACCCCGGCTCAAGCGTATCGCGAATCATCACACCGGCCTTGGCAAAAGGATCTGTGTTCTCCAGACTCTCGACTTTTGCTATAATCGCGATTGCCCCGGTGACCTGCTTGAAGGCGAAGTGGAACTCATCGGAGGCGGCCCAGATGTCTGCACCGGAGCCGGTTATTGTGTAGGTGCCATCTGGCGCCTCGACGAAGCTGCTGGAATACGGGGGATTGCCCCGAAACCACAGCGACAGATCTATTACACCATCCCTCGTCCAGTCTCGTCCCGAAATTATAGGCCTCTGGGCTTGCGAATATTTCATGTTATTGTTGTAGAAAAATGGCATCGACTGTTCACCGCCGTGGACAATCTTGGTCTCAACGAAATGCTCTCCAGCGTCAAAATCCGGCTCATCATAACCAACCACAGCGCCGTTTGTATCGTCGTCATATCCATCTTTCCAAGTGCTAAATATATCGTCGGGTGGATAGTCATTGTAGTCCTCAAAATCGTCCACAACAATAAAGTTGACTGTCGTAAAGCTCCAGACGTCACCTTTATTGACCGCGGCCTCGGGCGGTGCATTGACTTCATCGACACGCCAGTAATAGGTCCGGCCGAATTCGAGAAGGTCGGCGGGAGCATAAGTAATATCATCCTGGTTTTCACTGACCAGTACACCTCGCGGATCGGTTATGCCGGCTTCGTTGACATCGTCGAGAACTGCTCCGAAGTACACATTATGCTTGTCGGCTCTGTCTCCCGCCATCCAGCCCAGAATCGCGTCTCGAGGAACTTCTGTAGCCTGATTAGCAGGTTCCGGCAGCGCCGCCTTAAGACTTAGGATTTCACCACCTGCCATAACGATTTGAATCTCATCCGCCGTCAGCGCCCCGCCATAGATTTGCACATCATCGAGTAATCCGGTATAAGTACGCCCGCCATTCGCCATTTGGCCCAGATAAATGTTCGTAAGCGGATAGCTGGGCGTTGTGTAGGTCGCTTGTTGCAATAGATTGCCGTCCAGGTACAGGTTCACATTACCATCTGCGTCGCCCCAGGTGCCCACAACGTGGTGCCATTCACCATCGTTCACCAAAACCGGGTTGAAAGGAGGGTCCCCGGGGACACTCGCATCGCCTTTTTCGGGGTCGGAATGGAGATGAACGAGAGGACCATGTAAAACCCTAAAGCAAAGCTCACCGCCTATCCAAACATTTGCCACCGGAATTTCGATATGGATGTGCATTTCATTTTCCGGACCCATGCCGCCGCCGGTGGTATTGTCACCGCCCCACCAGATCGTATTTATATTTCCTGTTAACTCCGCCATATTCATCCAAAATGCTACCGATCCGGTGTCCGAACGCAGCCCCATTCTACTTGCCGGCAGAGTAACAGAGAGGCTCCCGTCGAATTGCAGCGCCCCGTTGATCCAGCCGGCCACCCAGTTCGGGTCACCCTCGATGGTGCCATCGTTGCCTTTGCCACTGGAGTCGGAAGCGATGGCTTCGATAGTCTCATCGAGCTTATAATGAACTAATATCTGGGCCGAGGCGTTACCCGCCACGCCCAGTACGAGAACAAGGCAAGTCAAATAAATCAATTTTTTACACATAATAATACTCCTTCACCCTATCCCGTCTTATACGGGCACGGTTAAAAAAATAAAAAATAGATTGTTAATTGGGATGTAAGAATCCTCATTTGCCAAGCGCACAAAATACGTGCCGACTCTGCGCCTTGCATGATACACAATAACCACTCCTCTATTCGGAAAATTAAAGGGACTTTGCCCGTTTGAAGTCCAAAATCCACAAATTTAGTCAGTTTTATTTATACCAAATCAACTACTTCCCCGTCAAGCAAAATCCCCCGAAGATTCATTACCGCGAAGGCGGGCAGAGCAGACCCCTAAACACTAATCACCCGGCACCCTATCCATCAATAGATGGAAGTCTTTATTTCCCACCTGCAAACGGCGGATGCATCCCGTTTTTGGTGACACAGGGATAAAAATGGCACAAAAAGTCTATTTTCTTTATACTAAAACGGTTAGCTTAGTTGTTATATATATGACAATCGATTGTTCTAAATGTAGGAAATAACTTTTCGATGTTAGAAGACAAGCTGCTCATATGGAAGTTTAATCGCGGTAACCGCAATGTCCTGCGGGGCATTTATGAAAAGTACAAAGATGATTTGGTGACATTAGCGGCAGCTCTCTTAAATGATGTAAGTTCCGCCGAAGATGTAGTGCACGAGGTTTTTGTGTCTTTTATCGAATCCTCCCGGAAGTTTCGACTCACCGGAACCCTGAAAGGCTACTTAGCGACTTGCGTCGCCAATAACGCACGGAACAGAAACAAATCAAGGCGAACACACCGAGGTATTGCATTAGATGAAGAAAGCCCGGCCCAGGTGGATTCGAACAACCCGGAATTCCATGCGATATTCGGCGAAGAGTTGCGCCAGTTGAGCTGGGCCCTTGGGCAGCTTCCGTACGAGCAGCGAGAAGTTTTGCTCCTACATACCTACAACGGGATGAAGTTTAAGGCGATTGCCAGACAGCAGAGCGTTTCAATTAACACTGTACAAGGTCGGTACCGGTATGCCCTGGACAAGCTGCGGTCAATGTTAAATGGTGAGATAAAGTGATGAGACCGTCAGATAATATAAATGACTTGATTAAGAAATTGCATTTGAAAGCCAGTGCCGAGCTGGACAAAAGAGTTCACGATGATATTTCCGCGGCACTGACAAAATCGGAACAGACTAAATCGGTTCAACCGGAGCCGAATATATGGAGAATCATTATGAGAAGTAGAATACCAAAACTGGCCGCTGCGGCTATGATAATTGTCGCCGTCCTCATAGGCCTGAATATAATTCCAGATGGTGGCAGTGGTGTCGCCTGGGGAGAGGTACTAAATAATGTGCAGAAGATTAAATCGTGCATACACCGAATGAAGATGACAGTGACAGCAGGCCCTGAGCAGACTCAGGATGTTGAATTCACCTTCTATCGTTCTACCGGATATGGAACAAGGCGCGACTCATATTACAAAGACAAGCTGATATCTAAACTTTATATACCCGCCGAAGGAAACACAGGCGTTGAGCTTGTTCCCGACGATAAAAAATACGTCGAAGCTGTCTTTACCGACGAGCAGATCAAACAGATAACTGAGAAGAACGACCCCAGAGAAATCGTTAAGGAATTCATGTGCTGCAACAACTACACAAAATTGGGCTCAAAGACAATCGACGGCATTGAAGTTGAGGGTATTGAGGTAGACAATGAGCAATTTGGTGCGGCATTGTTTGAAAGGGGCAAGGGACGTCTTTGGGTTGCCGTTGATACGGACTTACCGGTTCTGATAGAATTGGAAGGCGTCTCCGCAGGTGGGGCAGTTCAAATAAATATGACCCTCGAAGAGTTCGACTGGAACGCCGGCCTTCAAGCAAGTGATTTCGAGCCGAACATCCCGCCCGATTACACCATGATGGCCCAGGTGGACCTCTCCGATAGCGTCGAAGCCGTCACTAAAGGACTGCGAGGATTTGCCAACATTACCGGAGGTCAATATCCTACAAATCTGGACCTGATGACAACCAGCCAGGAAATCAGAGAAGCTTTCATTGCCCTGCGTAAAAAGCAAGGCAAGAGCCTTGACGAACAACCGACCAAGGAGGAAATGGAGAATATCCTGTCCATCCAGGGAGCATGTATGTTCTACGGCAATTTGGTAAAAGAGAACAAGGATGTCGCTTATTACGGCGATAAGGTCACGGCTCAAGATACGGATAAGGTGCTTATGCGGTGGAAGATTTCTGATAATGAGTACCGGATTATATTTGGAGATTTGTCAACTTTGGATGTTAGTGCCGAAAAATTAGCTGATCTTGAAAAATCGCTGCCGCAATAGCAGATATTCTGGAACTAATAATAGGCCGGGCTTGTTAGGTTCGGCCTTTTTTATGCGCTTTCGGGGGCAGGACGGTTTTTGCATGCAAAGATAATTCCACAAAAAAAGTTTTTTCCTTAGACCCAAACAGTTGCTCAAATTGTTATATTGACAAACATTTGTTGCTGAACTGATTAGGCGGGCCTAATGGAAGACAAGCTGCTTGTTTTGAAGTGTAAACGCGGTAGCAGAGATGCTCTGGGGCATATCTACCAAAAGTACAAAACCGATTTATTGATTTTGGCGATGGCTCTTTTAAATGAGAAAGATGCTGCTGAAGATGTGGTACATGATGTTTTCGTTACTTTCGTCCAAGCCGTAGAAAAGTTTCGGCTGACCGGCAGTCTCAAAGGCTATTTGCTGACCTGCGCCGCCAATTGTGCACGTAACGTAAACAAAGCAAAACATCATCAGAGCGTTGATTTGGATGAAGCAGAGTCTTTTGGTTCCGTCTCGGATGAGCCGAAAAACTCGATTATATATAATGAAGAACTGCAGCAGTTAAGCGAAGCAATGGCTAATCTGTCTTACGAACAACGCGAGGTAATAATGCTGCACTTTCAGGCCGGGATGACTTTTAAGAATATCGCCGCCTCGCTTAGCATCCCGGTCAACACCGCTAAGAGCCGATATCGGTATGGAATCGATAAACTGCGGTTAATTCTGAATGAGGTGAAAAAATGAAATCAGTGGACAGAATAAAAAAAATGATTAACAAATCAGACGTTATGACCAGTTCCGACGCGGACAAAAGAATTCTTGGTGACGCTTTGGACCATCTGGAAAAACTAAAACAAAAGAAATCGGCTGCAACTCAGCCGAATATATGGAGAACAATTATGAAAACCGGAATAACAAAATTGGCCGCCGTTGCGGCGATTGCAATAATCGTCCTCGGTGGAATAACCTTCTGGCCTGGCAGCAGCCCGGGAAACGGAAAATGGTGGCTGGGACCACCGGCCGCCTGGGGGCAGGAAATCCTCGCGCAACTTGATACAATCAAAGGTGTAACCTGTCGTGAACAAACAATATGGATTGCGCCAGACGGCTCAAGGCATACGTCCAGCACCTGGAACATATTTTACGTCTCGCAAGATAGTTACCGTAGAGATATTTATGATGAAGATTTTCTGCGAGAGATACAGTGGTACGTACCTGATGGAGACGGCACACTACAGCACAGTATACGTTATGACCTGAAATCCTACTTCGCTCACACAGGCGAAGGGAGTTTCGGTAGCACGGATCCTATCGAAAGAATGCGTTCTTTTGTCACACAGTTGGATAAGGCAGATAAGTTACTGGGCGAGAAGGTCATTGAAGGCTGTAATTGCGTAGGGTTTAAAATCAGTGCCGCCAAGTACGGCGATAATCCTCAGGAATGGCTTGACAGAATCTGGTTCGACATCGATACGAAGCTTCCGGTATTGATAGAGAAGGATAGACCATGTCCCCGGGACAAAACACAAACGGATTTTCATCCATCTATTAGGGTCCAGGACCAATTTGATTACAACCCGGAACTTCCTGCCGACACATTCACTCCCTGGGTCCCCGAAGGATTCATTTTTGCACATCCTGATGAGATTCAGGCGGCCGGAGAGAAAGAGCGGAAGGAGTAGGTCGCTGGAATACTCTCAAAGGCCAGGTAACGCAAACAGCTAATCGAAATAATTTCTCGCAAAAGCAGAATTAAAAGAGACCAAAAATGATTAGACAACGAACTCATATTAGCAGCCTTGCGAGAGAGTCCCACAGCTTGTGAGATTCATGAGATACGACGTACGGTGAGAATAGAACTCCTATTTTCCTGAGAAGGAAGAAATTCTCAAGATACTTGTCAGAAAAGAGAGCATCGAAACAATTCTGCACTTGCGCTCTTGAGTCGTGACGACATTCCCTATCATTCTGTTTGCATTTGCCTTTGTGATGTTTCGAGAGTATGAAATGGGTTAGAGTAGAAAGAATTAATTATAATGTTAGGAACAATGATTAAAAAAGAGATCGTGACGACGATTCTGGATCTTCGCTTTGTAATCGCATCTCTGTTGTTTCTTGTTCTGATCCCTTTGGGGATGTATGTCAGCCGAAAAGATTATGAACAAAGGTTGGCGAATTATCGGCTGGAACATCAGATGTATCGGCAGAAATATGGAAAGGAAGTATCCTCCAATGTCGAAGTCCAGGGATTCAGACCACCCTCGATATTGAGCATTTTTGCTTCGGGCCTCGACCACTACATCCCTGACAAAGTCATCACGTCGAGGTCAGGCATTTTTACAACGACCAAAGACGTTCGCTCCAGCGATTCTCCGGCCCTGCTTTTTGGCCGGATGGATTTGCTTTTCAATGTGTGCTTTGTTGCATCATTAGTCGCGCTGGCTTTCACGTTCAACAGCATCTCCGGCGAAAGACAAGCCGGCACGTTGGGATTAATGCTTGCCAACCCAGTTCCTCGCAGCCATATTCTCTTGAGCAAGATTGTTGGAACGTATGTTTCCCTCTTAATCCCTCTCACCATGTCTCTTTTAATTGCCTCGATCATCCTGGAGCTATCGCAGGACATTTCAATATTGTTGCCGGAATTTTACCCGTCTTTTCTTATTATCTTAGGGGCGAGTCTTGTATACCTTCTGACCATGGTGACTCTTGGTGTTCTGATCTCGGGAATGACGCAGAAGCCGATTATCTCGATGACCGTGTCGCTGTTTGTCTGGGTGATCATGGTACTGGCGTTGCCCAAGGTCAGTCCCATGTTGGCACGCATCATCTATCCGGTCGAAGCCGAGCAGGTGGTCAATTTAAGAAAGCAAATGGCCCTTGAAGATATTGAAAAGACATTCAAACAAAAGAGTATAGAAATACACAACAAGTATCTTCAGCAAATACCAGAGAAATTGATTAATGAGTACTTTCAAGATAAGCCCCATGAAACAGAGGCTTTTCTTCGATCAAATTATCAGAGTGTGGTTGCCCTTGATAAAGAGTTGATCGCTCTCGCACAAGAGAACAATAAGCGGATCGCAAATGAAATAGGTCACATTGCGCAAAACCATAAGAACAAGATGAATATACAAAATACGATCGCCATGTATATTTCGAGACTGTCCCCGGCCTGCTGTTACTCCTATCTTATCTCCGGACTGTCCAATACGGGGACCAGGGAGTATGATAAGTTAATGGAGAACGCTCAACAATTCCAGGATCAGGTCAAAACGGCAATCTACGACAAATATCAACGAAGGGTGTGGAAGATAGGCCATGTTACAACCTTCGGGGGGACTAGGCTCCATGAATTTCCAGACACGGTTCCTGATATGCACTATCGTTATGCAAATATGGCAGAAATTTTAGAGGCTGGATTGGTCGACGTGATCCTATCGATCAGCTTTACTTTCTTGTTTTTTACCCTGGCTTTTGTGACGTTCAACAGATATGACGTGCGCCCATAGAACAGTCTTCGGATATCAGTTGTTATGGATTGAGAAAGAAAGGAAAATAAAATGATTGAGATCAAATGTGAGGGAGAATGGACGCTTCTGATGGCGATCTCTTGAGTCTATCGAGCACGCTCCCCCACCCTCACTACGTCAATCCGGACGAATTAAAGGCGTCCGCTAAGAATGGTAGTTCGCGTCTCCAGAGGGCTTAAGCAATAACCAATAGGCCGGGCACTTGAGCTCGGCCTTTTTATGCGCTGTGATTATTATGTGGTGGTTTTTATTATCTATGCCAGCCTTGAGATAAAAGGTTTCATAATCCCCAGGCCTTGGCGAAAGCTCTGAAGCTGCGGTCGTAGGTCTTCTCCACATTGTCGGGGAAGCAGCAGCCGGGCAGTTGCCTGCTCGACAAATGATAGCTCAAACACTCACAGCACGTCCCCTTCCTGTCACAGCCGGGATATGAGCAATTACAATTTTTAAGATTTTGTTCTTTCTGACATTCCATAATTAACTTATGCCTTTCTTTAAAGTCTTGTTGTCTGTTAGTTTACGAAGAATATTGTAGTTAAAGGTTACGAGAAATGCAATTCGATAATATCCTTATCGTTGAGGACGTGGTTTCGCTGGGCGTTTTGGCCGTCATAGACACCCGTGCCCCAGATTCTTGCGAACCTGAGTTTCTCAGCCAACTGGCGATGAACAGCGTTAGCCAAATCCATAACCGTTGAGCCGACCGGCAGTGTGAATGGGTCTGTCATATCTGCCGGTTTGCCCGGCGGCTTGGAATAAATGCGAATAATGTCCAGTAAGCGAAAGAACTCGCCGGAGAGTCTCTCAAGACCCGCACCGGCTTGCACGGAGACTTCGACAAATTCAAAAGGATATTTGCAAGATTTCTTCAGCGTTTCAAGAGCGTCCGGCCTGGCGATGTCGGATTTCGTACAAATGCAGAACGCCTTTTTAGCCAGGACGTTGCCGTGTTCATCCAGGGCCGGGGTCGTCTCATCAATGAGCAGGTTCCTTGATTCGAGAAAATCAAGGCAGGTATCCAACTGCTCCCGCACATCGGCGGAAAGGTCAATAACGATAGCAATCAAATCACAGTTGCGGTACGTTCCGACCTGGCCCGGGGCCATATAGTCAGCCGTAATCGGCGGCATATCGACTAATTGAATGTGCACATCCTCGAATGTCACCATGCCCGGAACCGGACCGGTCGTAGCGAAGGGGAAATCGGCTACGTTGACCTTCGCATTGGTCAGGGCTGCAACGATGGAGCTTTTACCGCAGTTCGGCGTTCCCAAAAGAACAATCTGGCCGGCTCCGCTGCGCGGCACGTGGAAAATATCTACGTGTTTGCCGCCCTTCTTTTGCGTGCCCACATCTTTGAGCTTGCTCAGCTTCCTGCGCAGATCGGCCTTGAGATGGTCGGTTCCCTTGTGCTTGGGCATCACGGCTAACATCCGCTCGAGTGCCAGAATCTTCTCCTCATTGGTTACGGCACTACGAAACCACTTCTCAGCCTTAAAATATTCTGGAGGTAAATTCGCAGGCATCTTTTTGATAATCTCAAAATTCAAATCTCGAAATCCAAAACAAATCCAAATAACCAAAATTCAAATCTCGAAGAAACGCTTCGGTAATTTGAACATTTGAATTTTGATATTGTTTCGTATTTCGAATTTCGTGCTTCGAATTTCATCTACAGTTAAGTCTTTCTACTCGGTGACTTTATCTGCGACTAAGTCACCTACTTCGCTTGTCGAATATCCCATTCGCCCCGCTTGTAAGCTTTTTAGCTTATTGGCGGTTACATACTTTACGGCATCTTCGACCTTCTCGGCACCTTTATCTTCGCCCAACGTCTCAAGCATCATTTGTGCAGCGCAGATGGCAGCCAACGGATTGATAACACCTTTGCCGGTATATTTCGGTGCGCTGCCGCCGATTGGCTCGAACATACTGACGCCTTCGGGATTGATATTTCCGCCCGCCGCGATGCCCATACCACCCTGGACCATCGCCCCAAGATCGGTGATAATGTCACCGAACATATTGCCGGTCACGATAACGTCAAACCATTCAGGATTCTTGACCATCCACATACAGGTCGCGTCAACGTGATAATATTCTCTTTCTATATCCGGATATTCGGCCTGGCCCATCTCGTGGAAGGCCCGCTCCCACAGGTCGTATATATAGGTCAGCACGTTGGTCTTGCCGCAAAGGGCCAGGGTATTCTTATCGCCTTTGCCGCGTGCTTTCTTGCCGTATTTGCGTGCGTACTCGAAGGCGTATTTCAAACAGCGGTCAACCTGAAAACGGTTATAAACAGCCGACTGCACCGCCACTTCCTGCGGCGTCCCTTTCATTGTAAAACCGCCGGTACCCGTATAGAGGTCTCCGGTGTTTTCGCGAACCACAACAAAATCTATTTCATCAGGCCCTTTGTCTTTTATCGGCGTCTCAACGCCTGGATAGAGCTTAACCGGACGCAAATTTATATACTGGTCTAATTCGAAGCGGGCCTTGAGCAAAATGCCCTTTTCCAGAATACCCGGCGCCACGTCCGGGTGCCCGATTGCACCTAACAAAATTGTGTCGAATTTGCGAAGCTCTTCGACCCCGCTGTCGGGCAGGGTCTCGCCGGTCTTTTTGTATCTTTCGCCGCCGAAGTCGAACTCCGTCAAATCAACCTTGAAATCGAACTTGTCCGCAGCAGCCTTCAGCACCTTCACCGCTTCAACAGTCACTTCCGGCCCGGTGCCGTCGCCGGGTATCACAGCAATCTTGTACACTTCTTATCCCTTTCTTTATTTAATGCGATAAATCTTAGTTTTTGTCCTTCGTCTGCTTGTCATTGCGAGGCCTGTCTTGTAGGCCGAAGCAATCTCTATTTAGCCCCGCCTGTTACGCGGGGTTCTTTTTTTCTAATCGCCGATACTATACTCTCCAGGCATCTGCTTATCAAGAAATTCTATGGGCAAGGGGTGGCAGCCACTGAATGAGCGAAGCGAATGAAGTGGATGGGAAAAATCATCCAACTTTAGCATTTATTCTTTGTTTATTAAATCATTTATTTCGTCAAGATGTAGTTTGAAATGCCGCGGGAAATCGACGACCATGGCCTCGAGTGATATTTTTTCATTCAAAGCGGATATCCAGACATTCTCCAGTTTTTCGATGTTCATATTCTTTATCACGTGGACAAAATGAATGTTGGAATATTTCCATAATTGAACCAACTCGCCCCAGTCTTCCTCCTGATAGTTCTGAATGGCAATCCACCTGTCATTATTTCCGAGATTTGCATAATCCGGAAATATCAGGGGGCTTTGCTGGTATTGCAGGTGAACTATTCGATGCGTATTATTAGAGGCCGAATCAACCATGTGGCCTGTAATTTGTTTGATGGTGCGATTTTGACTGTTACGTCGTTCGGTAATAATATCATCACCCAGCGTCGATAGTTTTGGCTCCCATTCTTCAATCAGGGATAATAACTCTTCGCCGATTGATTCGAATTTATCCATAATTGTCTCTTTCATATTGCTCTCAACGTTCCTGCCGTGAGCACGTCGAAACGCGTTTTATCATATCATCAAATTTGGAAATGTTAAAATCATTTCCGTCTTTTTAACACCTTTCCCATTATATATCAATTCAACATATCGGACATTTCTTTTGATATCCCATCAACAAATATCATATCAGTGTTTGCTGAAGATTGCCTCAGTCTTTTTAAAGGCCTATATTCTTCCGAATGCCAAAACTCCTTTGCTTTTTCATATGATTCGAATTCTAAAACAACCAGCCGCTTGGGTTTCCAGCGGCCTTCTGCAACCCAAAATTCTCCACCGCGTACTAAAAACCGTCCACTGTATTTTTTTACTATTTCGGGAGTTGCTTTCAAATATTCCTTTATTTTTTCAGCATCATTAATTTCGACATTTGCAATCATGTATGCAGCCATAATTATCCTTTATTTTTCAGTCTATTACGACAAGCCGTAGCGTGGGACTTGCCCCATAAATTCTAAATCCTATTTGTCATTGCGAGCAGGCCCTAGGCCGACGCGGCAATCTCATTAACAATCATTAATCATCATCAAAGACCCGCCGCTCTTTTGGCGGACTAAATCTCAATGCTGCCTTTCAGTTCTGATTTTATGCTTGCCTTATGCTAATATCAAGAAAATCGTGGCAGGAAAGCCGATTCCAATTCAAGGCATAACGGGAAGTTGAGCTGACGTGTTTCACGCTGTCGGCTCAAACGAAATGTCAGGCTTCTCACCTTTCCACCACATCATCCTAAATTTAAACTGCTTTGTTTCTTCCTCAAGATATGGTTCTTGCGATAACATAGAGAAGTTATGTTTCAAATAAAAATTGATAGCTCGCTCATTCTTTTGATAAACGCTAGTCGTGATATATCTCCCAAGTCCTTTAGCAAAGTCTATAAGAGCCGCTCCTACAATTCCTTTTCCTTGGAACAGAGGGTCAACAAACAGTTCATACATGTAATATCCGCATGAATTTTGGGGAGACATAGTAATAAAGCCCAAGATCTTTCTATCAACTTCATATACATATCCATCCGCCCCTAGTGTCGTTTGGATCATTTCTGGTATCTTGCTACTCCAGAACTCAAGAGGGCTGACACCAATATTTTCACCAATGAATGAGTGTGTATCAATAGATACCTTTAACCATATTTCTCCTATTCGTCTAATATCTTTTCTTTTTATTTGACGAATCATTTGTCAATGATTTCGCATATAATAATATACAACATTTATCCGTCGCTCATTTGGCGGATTTATCCGCCGTCTTTCTGGCGGACTTTTTGCTACTCAAACCGATCGAACTATTTCCAATGCAGTGATGTTTGTATATCAATGTAAAACTTCCGCTTCTGCTGATTCTATTATGAATGGCATTGCCGCCCAAGGCAAGAAAAAATAGTCAATCATCAACAGTAAATAGTCAATATCGAAGATCCGGCGCCGTTTGACGGAGTAAATTTCAAAGCCTCCACGGCGCCCGCAGAGCCCTCGCTCTCATCTTGTCCGCCTCCGCGTCATTCAAAAATTGTTCTTTTTCCGGGTCCCACTTGAGCGGCCGTTTGAGCCAGTATGCAATATTACCCAGATGGCAGACCGTAATCGAACGACATCCCACCTCAGCGTCACTGGCCGGCCTCTCGCGGGTCTTAATACATTGCAGAAAATTGTCCTGATGATTCTTACTCTCGTACAGATGAATCTCGTCGGGTCCGATTCTTTGTCTGACCAGGCTTTCCGGCTCCGTTATCAAATGCTCCCGGCTGACCTCAATCTTCCCCTCTGTCCCCGTAAACAAAACACCCGGCACCTCTCTGCTTATCTTGTCCCGCGTCATAATCGTGCCGTTCGCATATTTATAAGTAAGCACCTTGTAGTCCCTACCGTCCGGCGGAATAATTTCCACCGGCCCGCTTTCGTCCATCCCCATCGCCCACTGGGCCGTATCGAACATATGCGCCCCCCAGTTGGTCATCTCTCCGCCGGAATAATCGCGATACGCCATCCACCCCCCGGGCGCAATCTTCGACGTGTAAGGCCTCCACGGAGCCGGCCCGAGCCACATATTCCAGTCAAGCCACTCCGGCTCCGGCTCTCCCGGCGCATCACACGACCACAAAGGCGGCCCGCCGACGTTGACCGTTATGGATTTCACCTCGCCGATATACCCGTTGCGAACCAGCTCGCAGGCAAACCGAAACTCATACCACGAACGCTGCTGCGTACCCGTCTGGAATATCCGCCCGTATCTTTTGACCGTATCGGCCATCTCTCTGGCCTGCCTGATAGTAAGCGAGAGCGGCTTCTCGCAGTAAACATCCATACCCGCCTTGACCGCGGCTATCGACGTCAGCACATGCCAGTGGTCCGGCGTGGCTACCAATACCGCGTCGATGTCCCCCCGGGCCGTAAGCTCCCGAAAATCATTATAGCTCGCGCAGTCATTATTGCTGTAATACTTGTTGACAATATCGCGCGCTCTATTTTGATTGTTGGCATTCACATCGCAGACCGCCACAAACTGCACCTCCGGCTTGCTCAGAAAACCGCCCCCCTGCACCCAGATTCCCCCGCCGACGTGCCGCGTCCCCTGCCCCCCGACGCCGATAGCGCCCATTACAATCCTGTTGCTCGCCGCAACGGCCCCAGCCAGACCCAGCGCCGATGATGCAGCTAAATAGGGAAAACCCACCGCCGCTCCCACGACCGCTGAGCTTTTCAAAAACTGCCGACGACTTACCATCATTGCTTCTTTGCTTCTTCTGCTGTTCATTGTTCCTTCCCTGTTTGCTTTAAGAAAAATCGCTTTTCACTAATCAAGAGATCTTATTCTTATGTTACGGAATTCGAGATAGTCCCCGTGCCCACAAAAACCGATATGGCCCTTGTCTCGTTTCAGGCCCGGATGGTCTCTTCCGTCCATCGCCTTCGGCGTGCTGGCTTCGTCGATATCCGCTTCAACAATTGTTGTGCCGTTAAGTATAACCTTAATGCGTCGGCCCTTGGCAATCACCTTTTCAGAATTCCACTCACCGATGGGCTTAAGGTAACCGCGCTTAGCCGGAACAACTCCGTAAATAGAGCCATGAAACTGATAAGGCTTGAGTTCTTTGTACTTGGGCGCAGTGTTGTCAAGAATCTGAAGCTCCATAGCCTCATACGCCGGATTGCCCGACAAAGGCGTACGAATCGCAAGCCCGTTATTGGCTCCGGGCGTCAGCCTGAACTCAAAGCGAAGAATAAAATCGCCGTATTCACCCACCGTGTACAGGTTCCCACTGCTGAGTCTGGGCTCGAGAACAATCTTGCCGTCTTTGGCCGAGTATCCCTTGGTATCGCCCGTCCAGCCGGTCATATCTTTGCCATTAAAAAGAAGAGCAAATCCCTTGGACTTTTCCTTCTCGGTCAATTTGTTCTTACCTTTCTCTCGTGGAATCTCCCTGATAAATACATTTCGAAAATAAAGCCGGCTGCCGTGCGACTGAAGCTCTATCTGCCCTTTCGGATAGATGGGCTTGCCCCGCTCCCAGTAGTTCTCTAAAACCACATTCTCAACTACCAGCACATCATTTAGATATATCGTCACCAGCTCACCTATCATAATAATTCTAAACGTGTTCCATTGCCCGACCGGCTTATCCGCCATCTTCAAAGGCTTGCTCGGCCCTTTCTTGTTGTTATACAATCCGCCTGAGCCGACCTGGGCCCCGACGTTCTTGCTCGCCGTGTCCCATATCTGCACCTGCGGCGAGCCCCGCAGATAAATACCGCTGTCACCACCGGCCTCTATCTTCCAGTCCACGAACAGCTCGAAATCGCCGTAGTCCTTTGCCGTACAAAGGCTGTGCCCTTTCCCATCAAAGCAAAGCACGCCATCGACCACCTTCCAGTGCGCCCGCATATCCTCATCCGCTTTGGCCTGGGCCTTGGCCAACTCCGCTCTGCTCATTTCGCGCCTGCTCTTCGGATTGCCCACCAGCCCTTTCCAGCCGGCCAGGTCCCTGCCGTTAAACAGCTCCACAAAACCTTCTGGCGGCCGATTCAATTCTCCTGCCTCCGCCCTCGTCGACATATAGCCTAAGCAAACTAAAACAATAACCAGCGAAACGATACTTAACATTAGGTTTGAATCAGATGTGCGTTTCTTCATCTTTGCTGCTCCCTTGTTATTTTCTTAAGACCATATGTCATTTCGACCGGAGCCCCCGTTTTTGCTTTCGCAAGAAAGCTCGGGGGCGAAGTGGAGAAATCTATTAAAAAAAAGGACTTCTCAATTTACCTCGCTTGGTTTCCCGTCTTGCTTTTTATCAAATCTTTAATGTTTCCTACAAAAAAAGGTAAATAGTAAATAAAAAATAGTAAATCATCTAACCGCCGCTCCTCACAGCAACTAAAAAAGGCACCGAGCCAACAATCTTTCGGCCCGTGCTCCAAAAAAGGTGAAAGAGGGGACTCGAACCCCCGACCCCTGGATCCACAATCCAGTGCTCTAACCAGCTGAGCTACTTTCACCACAATTTTTTTCCCCACCAAAAAAGTTGATTATATCAGGCCTGCTCATTTACGTCAATGCCCGTCTTTGCACGTTTCATCCGCCAAAATTCTCTTGAAAAATCCCGCAATTTATGGTATAATACCCACCAAAATGGAGTTATAATTTAATATTACACTTTTACCCCGTGAGATAGCAAAGCTTATCTCACTGGGGCCAAACGAACCTGCCCCCTGTCATTGCGAGCGAGGCGAAGCCGAGCGCGGCAATCTCAAATAATCAATCATCAATAATCATTAGAAAGGAGCTTGCCCTACCAATCTCTAATCTCTAATTCACCTAATTCTCTCATGTCCTGATACCTTCTGTCCTGATACCTTTCATCCTGATTTCCTGTTAACCTGATAACCTGAGCAACTAATTCGCTAATCTTCTGTCTTCTGACTTCCGCCTTCTGTTTTTCTATCCTCTGACATCTGTCTTCTGTAAATTAGGCTGGGCTTCAGACCCCACAGGAATCTGAAGCCCATTTCCCGGTAAACCGCTGTCCGCCATAAGCGATTCGGCGGCTCTCCCCAATAATTAATATCGCACATCCGCCTTCTTTTGGCGGACTCAATAGTAAATCGCCAATCGTCAACAGTCAATAGTAAATTACCTGACCGCCGCCTGCGCCGCCGCAAGTCGTGCTATCGGCACTCTAAAAGGCGAGCAGGATACGTAATTCATCCCAACCCGATGACAGAAGTCGATACTGTTCGGCTCACCGCCGTGCTCGCCGCAGATACCGACCTTTAATTTCTTTCTGGTCTTCCTGCCGAGCTTCGTCCCCATCTCCACCAGCTTCCCGACACCGTCCTGGTCGAGTATCTGGAACGGGTCCGCTGCATAAATGTTCTTTCCAACGTACTCTCCTAAGAACTTGCCCGCATCGTCCCTTGAAAAGCCCATCGTCATCTGCGTCAGGTCATTCGTCCCGAAGCTGAAGAACTGCGCTTCTTTGGCTATTTCATCAGCAGTCAGCGCGGCCCTCGGAACCTCAATCATCGTCCCAATCATATACTTTATCTTGGCCTTCTTTTCCTTAAAGACCGTCTTGATTTCGTCAATAATTTCATCCTTGACCTGCTTCAACTCTGAAGCTGCCCCGGCCAATGGAATCATAATCTCAGGTAGAACAACCTTGCCGGCCTTTTGGACATTCAAAGCCGCCTCGATTATCGCCCTCGTCTGCATGCGGTAAATCGCCGGATATGTCACCGCCAAACGGCACCCGCGATGTCCTAACATCGGATTAAACTCATGCAATTGTTCAACCTTTTTCTCTATAACAGCCGGCTTGACTCCAAGCCGCTTGGCCATCTCCGCCTGATTCGCTTTGTCCTGCGGCAGAAACTCATGCAGCGGCGGGTCAAGCAATCGAACCGTAACCGGCAGACCAGCCATCGCCTTGAATATACCTTCAAAGTCACTACGCTGATACGGCAGCAGCTTTTTCAATGCACCTTCAAACTGCTTTTTGACGGGGGCATATTCCTTCTTGATAGCCTTTTTCTCTTTTTCTGTTTCAGCCGCACTAATCTTCTCAAGCATCAAAGCATAATCATCGGCTGCCAGAATCATCTGACGCACCGGCCAAATCCGCTCACCCTCGAAGAACATATGCTCGGTCCTGCAAAGCCCGATACCCTCAGCGCCAAAGTCTCTCGCCCTCTTTGCATCGCCCGGCGTATCGGCGTTTGTGCGAACTCCCAATTTGCGTACATCGTCACAAATCTTCATAAATTTCCCGAAGTCACCGCTCATCGTCGGCTCTACCGTCGCTAATTGTCCCGTCATGACCTCACCCGTCGAGCCGTCCAGACTAATCCAGTCGCCCTCCTTAATAGTTAGTTTGCCAACCGTGAGTTTCTTCGCTTTATAATTTATATGCAGCGCACCGACACCTGCCACACAGCATTTACCCATACCGCGTGCGACAACCGCCGCATGGCTTGTCATACCGCCCCGGGCCGTCAAAATGCCCACCGCCGCGTCCATACCACCAATATCTTCAGGACTGGTCTCAATCCGAACAAGGATGACCTTCTTGCCCTTGGCGTTCCACGCCTCTGCGTGGTCGGCGGTAAATACAACCTGTCCAACCGCGGCGCCCGGCGATGCCGGAAGCCCCTTTGCTATCACATTGCGCTTGGCCTTCGGGTCAAAGTGTGGGTGCAGCAGGCGGTCTAACTGCTCCGGCGTCACACGGTTGACCGCCTCTTTTTTGGGAATGAGTTTTTCCTGAACCATATCTACGGCTATTTTCACCGCGGACTCAGCCGTCCGCTTACCCGTTCGCGTCTGGAGAATATAAAGCACCTTGTTCTGAATGGTGAATTCCATATCCTGTATATCTTTGTAATGCTTCTCCAGCTTGCTCATCAGCCCGGTAAGCTGTTTGTAAGCCTTCGGCTGGCGCCTGCCTAATTTCTTCAATTCTATCGGCGTCCTTATACCGGCCACAACGTCCTCGCCCTGAGCGTTCATCAGGAACTCACCGTAGAATTCTTTTTTGCCCGTGCTCGGATTGCGCGTAAAGCAAACGCCCGTCCCGCAGTCCTCACCCATATTGCCGAACACCATCGCCTGAACATTCACCGCCGTCCCAAGAAGACCTGTAATATTATTGAGCTCGCGATATCTCACCGCCCTCGGCGTCATCCACGAACCGAACACCGCATCTATGGCATGCTTCAATTGGTCTTTTCCATCCTGCGGGAACAATTCGCCGACGTGTTTTCTGTAAACGCCCTTGTATTGGGCGACAACCTCTTTTAACTGCTCTGCACTTAGCTCATTATCGAGTTTGACCCTGGCTTTTTTCTTGGCCGCGTGAATTACCTCTTCAAAATACTCATGGTCGCAGCCCATCACTACATCGCCGAACATATCGATAAACCGACGGTAAATATCGTATGCAAATCGTGGATTTGAAGTCTTTTTGATAATGCCTTCAATCACATAATCGTTCAGCCCTAAATTCAAAACAGTGTCCATCATCCCGGGCATCGATACGGCTGCTCCGCTTCGGACGCTGACGAGCAGCGGTTTGTTGGGGTCGCCGAGCTTGGCGTTCATTGCTTTTTCGAGCTTGGCGAGATTCTTGTCAACCTCCTTATCAAGTCCGCTCGGCCATTTGCCGCCGGAATTGTAATATTCCTGACACACCTTTGCGCCGATGGTAAAGCCCGGGGGAACCGGTACGCCAAGATTTGTCATCTCCGCAAGATTGGCACCCTTGCCGCCCAAAAATTGCTTCATCTTCGCGTTGCCCTCGGCTTTGCCGCCGCCGAAAAAATATACCCGTTTTTCCGCCATTCTAAAATTTCTCCTTCCAAGTACAATTTCTTATTCAAATAATCCCTAAATACAGGGATTACGTCCAATACCTTTGCATACCCACCCAGCAAGCCGTGCTACGTAGTTAACAACGCTCCGTAACCAAAGCTTCGGAACGTCGGCGATTTTGCAGAGTAGCAATTCCGCCGGGAAAACAAGGCGGGATAGTATATTAGCCCAGGTTAATTATGTCAAGCTCATTAGAAATTTCTTTCATGTCGCCCTGTTATACTCAGAAGCGTGAATCATAGTTCGTGAAATGTTACTCGTGATTAGAAAATTGGTGAGTTGGGGGATTAGGTTATCAGGTGAACAGAAAATCAGGATGAAGGTTATCAGGACAGCAGGGTATCAGGATTTAAGAGAATTAGATGAAGAAGACCAAAGACGCAAGACTCAAGACAGAGGACCCCGCACCAATTTATCCCGCACTAATTAGACGTGAGTTCGAACTCAATTTGTGTGGGACACGGCGGCTGTGGCCTAATTCGTGCGGGGCAGGCGGGGTGAAGAAGAAAGCATTACTCGCGTAGGCACCCCCGCCCGGAGGTTGCGATACAAAGAGACCCGCCAACAGGTGGTGGGGCTAAACGACGTCGCGTTTAAACTTGTGGCTCTGTTCTCAATATCAACTACTGAGGAGGCGGGTGATATTGCCGGCGAGAATCATTTGCTCTTTGTCCTTCGGTAATTTGAGCAGGCGGATTTTATAAAGCTCGACTCGTGAGTCCACGAGCGGGCCATCCGAGCCGAAGATAAGCTTTTCCGGCGGGAGCTCGCGAGCGGCACGCTCAAGATACGTGAAGAAGACCACAGAGGAGGTGTCGAGGTAAAGGTTCGCAAGCTTCTTCGATGCCTCAATGGCACGAACATGCTCGGTCCAACTGCGTGAGGCGAAGCTTCCCAGATGGGCCAGGATGAAAGAGACCTCAGGATACGATTGAACCACCTCAAGACTGTCACTAACATTCGGCGGATGGAAGAGAATGGGGATTTTCAGCACGGCCGCTGCTTCGACCATCTCCTTCGTCGGTACGCCGTGGAGTTTTAAACCTCTGAGGCCAAGCTCATGGACTTCGTGATGCAGCATTTCCCGGATTTTGCCTGCTTCGGTCCTGGAGTCGTGCTTGGCGAAGCCGATGAACTTGTCGGGCCAACGCCGAACGTAAGAAGCAATCTCCCCATTAGCCTGGCGGTAGGTTGTGTTGTTGATGGGGAAGATGATTGACTGAGTAATTCCCACCTCCTGGGCCCGGCTCAGGGTCCACTGGGGGTCATTGTACGTAGTCCATGGGTCGCTCGTCGGGTCATTTTTGGCGTAGTTGATACCCCTGCCGGCATGGCAGTGGGCGTCGATGACCTTGGGGCGCTGCGAATCCTGAGTGCGGGCTGTGCGGACAGGGCCGGCTAAGGACAGGGAACTACTTAGAAGAACGCCTTTAAAAAAGTCGCGTCGATTCATAATGGTCTCCTTTGCCTGGAAAAATCAGGGCTTTATTGTTTCTATCAGAGCAATGGTGGGGCAACCCTTCGACTGGGCTCAGGGCAGGTCCCACCCTACGGATTATAGGATGGAAGATCCACCCTACAGATTATAGTCACGGTAACGGCCAGTTTTCCGAAGGGGTTCGTGCAGACTTCATATACCCTTCAATCTTTTTGACGATTTCAGGATGCCAGCCGGCGATGTTGTGCCGTTCGCCGATGTCACTCTGGAGGTTGTAAAGCTCTATCGGGCCATCGGGGTTCTTTGCTACGTTCTGGCGGACGCCCTTCCAGCTGCCCATGCGGACAGCCTGCCTTTTGCCCTGCTCGTGGAATTCCCAGTAAAGAAACTCGTGCTTTTTCTGCTCTGAGTCCCGGCCCAGAAGCGTCGGGAGGAAAGAGATGCCATCAATGTCTTCAGGGGTGCTTATTCCCGCGAGGTCACAACAGGTCGGCAGGAAGTCCCAGAACGCCGAGACGTGGCTGGTAATGGAGCCGGCTTTTATTTTGCCGGGCCAGCGGGCAATTGTGGGGACGCGAATGCCGCCTTCGTATAAGGCGCGCTTGTAGCCGCGCAGGGGGCCGGAGCTGTTGAAGAAATCGGGGTCCGCTCCGCCTTCTTTGTGCGGGCCATTATCACTGGAGAAGAACACAAACGTATTTTCGTCCAGATCAAGTGTCTTGAGTCTGGCCATCAGCCTGCCGATGTCACGGTCCATCCGGGTTATCATTGCGGCGTGGCCTTTCTGGGGGTCGGGCCAATCCCTGTCGGCGTATGGCTCAAGCGAGGGCACCTCCATACCTTCCTTCCCGGCCTCGTTGTTGGCATGCGGAATTGTAAAAGTTAGATAAAGGAAGAAAGGCCTGTCATTGTGTTTTTCAACAAAATACAAGGCTTCTTCGGCAAACAAATCGTGCGAATACTCAACGCGTTTGGTTGCGACGCCGCCGGGAGAGCGGTCACGTCCGCCGATGATGTGATTGACCTCGTTGGCAAGCTCGACCTGTTCTTCGTTATGCCACAGGTATTTTGGGTAGTAGTTGTGGGCGTGTCTCTGGTTGAGATAGCCGAACCAGTAGTCGAAGCCCTGCCTGTTGGGGATACCAGTGCTATCAGCCTCGCCGAGGCCCCACTTGCCGATGATACCGGTGGCATATCCGGCTTCCTTAAGCAGCTCGGCAACGGTGATGTCCTCAGGCCGCAGCGGCACCCGCGCATTGCCGCGGACAAGGCAATGACCTGTATGCTGGCCGGTCATCAACGCACACCGTGACGGGGCACAAACCGTACTGCCGGCGTAGTGGTCGGTAAAACGCATGCCCTCCCGGGCCATCCGGTCTATGTTCAGCGTTTGGATTGACTTTTGTCCGAAGCAGCCGACGTCCCCGTAGCCCAAATCGTCGGCAAGGATGAAAATGATATTCGGACGTTTTTCTCCTATCGAAGCTGTTTGGTCAACACCGGCACAACTCGGCAACAGCGAAGACGCTCCGGCTGAAGCGGCTGCAAAGCCCGTTATCTTAAGGAATTCTCTTCTCGTTAGTTTACTCATAATCGCTCCTCTTGACTATTTATTATTGACTATTTTTTATTCTCCGGGTGAAAAAGGTATAAGTCATTTATATAAAGCCAGCGATTGGCCGTAAAAATAATAATAAGTAATAAATCGAAAAAGTAAATAACAAATGTGTATCAATCCCGCTGGAGATTTATTTCTGGACGCCCAAATGGCGCATACCGCTGTCGGCCTGAATTAGTTTCAAAATTATCCTCTCTATCACAAAATAATTTTTATTGTTATCAGTCGAAGAAAGCCGAAGATAAATTTAAGCAGGTTAAATTTGAGCCGCCGGCAAAAATACCTAAACACAACGAAATTGAATGATAACCGCGTCAAGTGACAATCCGGTCGCCGACTGCATCGCAATGGTCGTTGTTGTTTTGATGGCCATCGGTACGGTCTTTGTCTTCTCGGCCAGTGCCAATGTCAGTCAGGAGTTCGATTTACAGAGATTTTACGACTATCCGGGGCTGCGGCAGCTTTTATTTTTCCCTCTGGCCTGTTTGATTATGTACGCCGTGGCTTCGGTCAATTACCGCAGACTCAGCCTTGCCGACGGCTGGTTAAAATCACCAATCAGCTATCTGTTAGTTATCAGTATAGTGCTGCTTATAGTCGTTTTGTCACAGCGATTTTATCCGTTTTTACCGCGATTAGTTCCGAAGATAAACCAGCACTATCGCTGGCTAAAAATCCCCCTTGGACCTATATCAGTAAGTTTTCAGCCCTCTGAGCTGGCGAAATGGGTAATTGTCTTCTTTCTGGCTGCCGTGTGTGATAAGTTCGGTGATGAAATCAGGCTATACCGGAAAAGGTTCATCCCCATCTGCTCGGTCGTGGGGGTGGTGGTTACACTTATCATCGTCGAGGATTTCGGGACGGCAGCACTGATATCACTCCTGGCTTTTCTGATGTTAATAATCGGGGGGGCAAGATTGCAGCACATCCTGCCGCCCTTGCCGCTTGCCGGGATTGCCTTTTACATAGCTATAAAACAATCTCCCGGCCGGATGCAGCGAATTATCGCTTTCCTGAATCCCGATAAATGGGCCGATTCGATTAATTATCAGCCGAGCCAGTCGCTGATTGCCCTTGGTTCCGGCGGGCTGTGGGGAAAAGGATTAGGTAAGGGAATCTGCAAATACGGACATCTGCCGGAAGATACGACCGATTTTATTTTTGCAATTATCGGCGAAGAACTCGGCTTCGTCGGAAACGCGGCGGTCATTGGATTGTTTATCGTGTTTGTCTGGCTGGGGATTTTAGTGGTCGTACGCTGCAGAGACCGCTTCGGCCAACTGCTGGCCGGCGGGATTGTTCTGACAATCGCAATTCAGGCGGCACTTAATATCGGGGTGGTAACGGTCGTTCTGCCGACAAAAGGCTTGCCTTTGCCGTTCGTAAGTGCCGGCGGAACGAGTATGCTGCTCTCATCCGCTGCGGTCGGCGTGCTGCTGAACATCGCCAGACGACAGAAGACGGAAGACAGATGACAGACTTTGACTTCTGACCGCTTGCTCGTGGCTTTGACAAAGAGACCATTATGAAAAGTTCTGACCCTCGGCAGGGAAAACAAACAATCAAGTCGGAGCGTCCCTGGGGCGATGTCTATATGGTGGTCCGCAACCAGAAGTGCTCGGTTGACCTGACCTTCGTTCGTCCGGGCGAACGTGCCAGTCTACATTCGCACCAAATTAGATATGAGCTTTTCCATTTTCTCGATGATGGCGCCCATCTGGAACTGGATGGTCAAATCCATCATCCCAATACCCACGATGAGCTCCTCGTTCACCCCGGCGTCAAGCACAGGTTTTGGGCTGAGGACAAGCCCTTCCGTATTCTCGTGGTGTCCTTCGGCCAGTGGAAGGCCGAAGACCAGTATCGCTATGAGGATGACTACGGTAGAAAAGGTAAAGAGCTGAGCCTGTAACGGCACCCCGCTATGGAGACCTGGAGACAAAATCCAGACCCATTTTCCAGATCAATATCATAGTTTGGCAGGAGAAAGGTATGGAACAATGAAGTCCAACTTTCAAGGGCTTAACTTGAGGGGAGCACCCAACCAATTGGTCTCCAGTGTTCAATCAGATTCTTATGTCGGGATCGGCATGGCTGACGATGGATAAGTCCTGAGTACGTAAAGAGTTACACAAATTCGCGACTCTTGTCAGCCAACAACTCCGACATTCATCAAGTATCTTTCCTTGTTTCTTGTATTTTTCCGCCCAACTTCTTGCAGCCTGTTGGTTCTCTGCCCGTACTTTTCGAACCTACGACCACGCCGTATTAGCCCTTCGAGACATTCGCAGAGGTAAGCTAAAATCGCCAAACATAGCCGGCACAAATTGCCGAGGCATCGTCGGTAAGCTGATACTCGACATACAAGGACGAACTATCAGAAGTATCAAGCTGAGCGCCGAGAAAGCCCCCAAGTTCTGATTTTTCCTTAAGGTCAAAGTTGCTCGTAACCCCAAGATTGGTCCGATCGAGATCCCCATCGATCAAGTGCAGGAAGGGGCCGCCATACAGGCAAAAGTTGCCAGTTTTGTAAGTTGGGCCAAGTGCAATCTGAATCTCAATAATGTCAACATCTATGTCATCTCCAGCAACTCCTAACGGAGGGACATCTTCACTCAAAGTATCGGAAGACTCTGACCAAGTCATTTGGAAAAGCATACCCAAAGACAGAGGGTCGCTCTCTGATAAAGTTAATTTTGTTCCGAAGCCATAAGCAAAACCAGAACCGCCCTGATAGCCTTCGAATTCGTGATCGCAAATTCCTAAACGTACGAACAACTCGAAGTTGTCCAAGAGACCGAGGCCAAGGTTAGCAAGGTAGACTTGAGAGTCGATGTCCTCAAGAGTTGCGGACAAACCTGAGCCTGTAGCTTTGATGTCACTATCACTGTCGGAATAATCGAATCCCAAACTCGATTGACCTTCTTTTAGGCCAGCCATTGGGGGACCCACAGGAGACAAAGCCAGAGCAAACGAGTTCAGCAAACCAGCCACAATAAGCGGAACAACTAACAAGAACATTGTCTTTTTCACAAGAAGCTCCTTTCAAGAAAACCTGAGTTAAAAGAAAATGGAAGTCATCATGTTAAATGACTCCTTTTTACGGTAAGTAATGGCATTACTACGAAGAACAAGGCACGGTAAAGTATCTGCGACTCGGGTAAACTGTCACTTTTTTTCGTGGCCAGGGTAAATGTCTTCGCAGCATTCCTAAAGAGATATTTATCACGTATAGTTCGTATAGTTATCGTCAAAAACAAATATTTTATCGAGTTCGAATATCCTTAAAAATGCATTCGTAATCCCTTAAGAATACGATGTATAACAAAGCGGTCGTCGTCCCATGGAGAAAAGGTTCCTATCACACAACTCGGAAGCATTGCCAAACCGTCCGCCTTTATCGGCAAGATTTCTGCTGAATTTCATAAAAATCTGCAAAAAATGCTAAGATACTTAAAAAATCGCGTCAAGTTTTGCGTTTTTGCTGAACATAATTGGTAACCCGGAGGTCGCAGGTTCGAAACGCCCGCCCGCTATTAACAGGCTGGAGACAAAATCCAGACCCGTTTTTCAGCTCAAAATCACAGTTTCTTGAGATCGTTCGTGGCTCAAAGCCAATATTTGCGATGGTTTATCGCGACATGGTGATTGTATGTAAGCCCTTGTAAATAAAAAGGGACCGAATTTTCGGTAGGGACAGCTAATGTTCTTGCAACTTAAGTCATTACAGGCTGGTGAGCAGCGTAATAACGGAGATGGATGCTATGACAATTCCGATTATTGCAAGTGCGGTATCCAAAAAACGGTCCCGGTAAGACTTGATACTCTTCATAGCCATCACGCCGAGGAAGATGGCAAAGAAAGCAGACAAGAACACAAAGACAAACCTTTGGGCGAATCCCCAGCCAGTAGAGACGAACAAGATACTTACGAAACCAAGAACAAAGGAGCCGACAGCCATCGGCCGGGTCTTGACCGGGGCGGCGGCTTCAGGCTGTTCTGAACCCGTGCCTTTTTCACTTAATATTTTTTCGACCTCAGCTTTGCCGCGGCTGAATACATCCTTCATATCCTTTGCCGCTGAGACGGTAAACTCGCGGACTTTCGGTGGTATTTCAACTTCGGTTTCTTCCTGACCAAAGGCTGCTTTTACTTCCTCTTTAGTCATCAACACCAGAGCCCAGATGCCCATAGGCACTCCGATGATAGCTCCGGGAGCGAAAGGAAACAGCGCCAGGATACTGCCCACCGTGGCCAAGCGGTAGGAGCGTAATTGCATCAGGTTCCAGGCTCCCAAGACGACAAGAACGGCATACACCCCCATAGCGGCCACGATAAAAAATTGCGCGAAACCGGGCAAAAAACTGAATCCGATGAGCTGTCCAGAAAAACCCGATCGTATCAGCAAGACGAGCGCAGCCACCGCGGCCCCGACAACGCCCAGACAATCAATACACCCGGCGATTAGTAAACCGACTGCAGGAATCCATACACGGTGTCGTATGGCTCCGATACCCTCAGCGGCCTTGACGCCCCCCAATACTCTGCCCGCAGAGCCTGCCGTCGGGTCTTTGGATGAAATTGTTTCCACGTCTACCTTGACTTCAGAAGCCTGCTGATAGCGAAGTTCGGGTTCCTTCTCGAGGGTTTTCAGCACTACTTCATCCAACCGCACATCTATGTGGACTTTCTTGGAAGGTAGAGGAAACCGCCCGAGAGGCAGCTCGCCGGTGAGCATCTCGTAGAACACCACGCCCAGCGAGTAGATGTCCGCACGGTGGTCCACCTGGCCGGGGTGTTCGATTTGTTCCGGGGCCATATAGTGTGGTGTGCCCATTCTCTGGCCGGCCTGCGTGAGGGTGTATACGGTTGACGGTCTATCCAGGAGCTTAGCAAGGCCAAAGTCGGCGATTTTCACTCTGCCCCTCATGTCTAACAAAATGTTTTCCGGTTTGATGTCCCGGTGTACGATACCCTCTTCGTGAGCAAACTGCAGGGCTTCACAAACCTGGGGAACAATAGCTAATGCTTCGGCAGGCGAAAGCTCGCCGGCCTGGATAACGCGGCGCAAATCCGTCCCTTCCACAAACTCCATTATGAAGTAGTACAGACCTTCTTCGGTATGACCAAAGTCGTGCACCATAACGATATGAGGATGGCTGAGTCTGGCCAGAGAACGCGCCTCACGGGTGAAACGCTGGGCAAAGGCTTCGGTCTGGGCCACCTGGGGGGGGAGGATTTTGAGGGCGACCAGGCGGTCAAGCTGCTTTTGTCTGGCCTTGTATACTGCCCCCATACCGCCCTGACCTAATAGTTCGATGATTTCAAGCTGAGGAAACTGCTTAGCTAATTCCGCCGGCTCAGGCGGTACGAAACCACCCGGCGGTGTAGGGCTCGCAGGAACATCACTGGTGGGTTTCGAGGCGTCTGCCTTATCGGGCCCGGCTCCTGTCGGCAGGCCGAGCTTCATCAGACATTTCGGACACAGCCCCTGCGGGGCATCAGCCGGCAGCTCGGCCCCACATTGCGGACATTTATTTTCTTCAGCCATAATAACATCTCCTTTCACGATACCGGCTGCTTCTACCTGTTACTTAAGCAAACCGGCGGAAAGGTTACACGATATCGAATATTTTTTCCAGCCCCACACCCCCGTGCTTTCTTGCGAAAGCAAGAACGGGGGCCATCGACGATAGTACCATCTCCACAATCGGCGCCCCGCCGCAGACCGGCTGCAATTGGTGCGGGGATAGGCAGGCTCAGGAGCCTAAAGCAGCAAAGAGGTCGCGGATTTCCTCATCAACCTGGCCATCAGAAGTAACGGTCTGGGCTATTTCGTCCCGCAATAGCTCTCTATAACGTCTCCGTAGGCGGTGAACGGCCACTCTGACCGCCCCTTCGGCTATATCTAACTCGGCAGCCACATCGCGATAAGGGACAGAGCTTTTCTCTGCGGTGAGGTAAACTTTCAAACGGTCAAACAGATTCTGTTTGTTAGTACTGATTGCTTCGGCCTGCAGGCGGGCCATCGTCCGAGCCAGCACTGTAAGCGCCCACGAGCGTTCAAAGAGCTTTTCCGGCGATAACTCATCTCGCGGCTCAAGGGCATACTGACTTTCAGCGTTTTCAAAATCCAGAGAAAGGACTTTTCGGCCACCACCGCGTTTTTTTGCTCGAGCGCGGGCACGCTCGTTGGACAGGAAATGCTTGAGCGAGCCAAGCAGAAACGAGCGGAATTTACCACGCTTCGGGTCGGCCAATCGCAGGCCCCCTTTGGCCAACAGGCCTGTGAAAAACGCCTGCGTGTAATCCTCGGCCTGGTTGCTGTCGCATCCATGCCGCCGCAGATATGCATAAAGCGGGAACCAGTACGTTTTGCAGAGCGTCTCCAGGGCCTGCTGATAACTGGCAGACTTTGGGCGGCCCGCCGCCATAACTACGCTCCAGTGCGTGGTTGCGAACCGACCGGCGCCAGGCAGATTAGAATTAGTGGGGGTATAATCTGACATTCGGCTTTGGCCTTCTTTCGGCAACGCTGCTAAACCTGTATATTATCAAGATAAACTATTTGTCAAAAAAATGCAACCGCTTCGAATGGATTTCCCGGCCTCTGAGCTTATGGCGCTGCATTGGCTTGGGGAAAGGCAGTTTTTTCTTGAGGTGTTGGAAGAAATTTTTTGACAATTTATTTCGTTGGCGGTATATTCCAAGCAGGTTTTTCAACCCATACAAACTTATACATTTTCAGGCAGGGAGTAAAAAGATGAAAAAGAGATTTTGGATTAATTTTGTTCTGGTGGTAACGGCAATCTGTATACCCGGCTGTAAAAAGAAAACCCCGACTCCAACAGAACCAGAAGCTAAGCCCGAAGCTAAGGAGGCAAGAGTAATGAGTGCTAATGAAGAACCTTTCGGCCAAACAGCCGACGGAAGGGAAGTTACTTTATACACTTTGACTAATACCAACGGTCTTAGAGCGAGGATTACCAACTACGGGGCCATTTTGGTTTCACTGGAGGTGCCGGACCGGGATGGAAACTTAGCTGATATAACGCTCGGTTTCGATGCGCTTGACGGGTATCTTGCGGTGCACCCCTATTTCGGAGCGACTGTCGGCCGGTATGCTAATCGTATCGGCAAGGCCAGGTTCGTGCTTGATGGTGTCGAGTATGAGTTAGCTGCCAACGATGGTGAAAATCATCTGCACGGGGGTAACAAGGGATTTGACAAAGTGGTATGGAGGCCCGAGGACCTGTGGGCCAACGATAACGAAGCACTGTTGAAGATGAGCTATATAAGCGAGGACGGCGAAGAAGGCTACCCGGGCAATCTGGCATGCACCGTTACTTATACTCTGACAAAAGACGATGAGCTGAAGATCAGCTATGAGGCCGAGGCGGACAAAACGACGGTGGTCAATCTGACGAACCACAGCTATTTCAATCTTGCCGGCCAGGGCCACGGTGACATCCTCGGCCACGAGCTTACGCTCAATGCCGATAGGTACACGCCGGTCGATGAAGGCCTGATACCGACCGGCGAAATCAGAAGTGTTAAAGATTCGCCGATGGATTTCACCTCGCCGATGTCCATTGGCTCGAGAATTAAGCAGGTCATCGGCGGCTACGACCACAATTACGTGCTCAACAGCGGTGGAGGCACACTAGCTTTGGCGGCAAGGGTATATGAGCCAACCACAGGACGGGTAATGGAAATCCATACCATCGAACCCGGCGTTCAGCTCTATACCGGAAACTTCTTAGACGGCACCTTAACCGGCAAAGGCGGCAAGGTGTACAAAAAGCACTACGCATTCTGCCTGGAAACGCAACACTTCCCGGATTCACCAAATAAATCCAATTTCCCATCTGTTGTTCTACAACCAGGGCAGAAATATACGTCAGTAACCGAGCACAAATTCTCCACCAGATAAGGATAGTGTTCTGTTACTTGTGATTTGAGGAATCGTCATTTCGAGGAGCGCAAGCGACGAAGCAATATCGGTCTCTCGATGGATTGAGATTGCTTCGCTTCCCTCGCAATGACAATCTATCAACTGAGCAGCAACAAAGTACTATAGTTGTTACTCAGGGGGCAAAAAGATACTTCCGCAACTCAGGCCAGATAAATTTTGTCACCCGGTTTGATTTGGGGTATCTGATTCAGCTTTTCCTTGATGTCATCTTTTTCCGTTGCGAAGCCGGGGGCGATTTCAAGGAGACAATCAATAGAGCCATCCGGTTTTTGAGGTATGGTTAGGCCTGCTGATTCGAGCCAATCAGCGGCACGGGCCACCATCATCCGCCTCGTGGTTTCTACACTGTCAACACCGGTGGCATTTTTGGTCGGGGCAAATTCTTCGCTTCGGACGGTCTGCAAAATTATCGACTTCGAGGCCAACGGCAGGGCGTCAAAAACAAAGTTCTCCAGCTTAACGCCGTTTGGCTCAGCAGGTTCGACAGGATTTCCATGCTTGTCTATGTGCGGAATTTCTTTGATGGCTTTGTGGAGGGGCAAAGAAAAACCCTCGGCGTTCAATCTTTCAATGAAGGTGCAGCTGATGATGTGGATAGCGATACTTCCGAGTCCGAAGGTCAGGGAACCATCCGGATTCCGTCTCTCAGCCAGCTCATCAGGAAAATCGCTGTATTCGATGACGGTCACCTTGTCGTCAATCAAACAGAAATTACCGACCTTTTCGTAGGGCCCGGTTTTAATAAGAGCCTTTGAGGACATTTCGGCCTTATCGAGAGCGTGCAGGCCAATAAAGAGCGGGTCGAAAATATTTATCAGGGGGTTATCAACCTGGAAATAGCTGACAAATTCTACGCCTCGTCTTTTCATATCTTCGAGGGCTCCGCTTTTGTAAAGTGCCTTAAGGCTTCCCCCGTGGCCGTCGGGTGAGCAGCTTATTCTGTCTTTGTCGGCCAGCAGTATTTCGCCGTCGGGACTGAAATCGGGCATTGTTCCCTGCTGAAATATAAAGACGTTGTTATCATCCAAGCCATAATAGTCATTGGAGCGAAAAATCTCTTTGGTCTCGTCGTGGTTCAAAGGGCTGGTCATAATATACCAGGGGCAAACGGTGTGGTATTTTTTTGAGGTCGCCGCGATAGACTCGGCAAAGATTTGAAACAGCGTTTTTTTTGTAACAGGGCCGATGGGAAAATTTCCCTTTGGGCCGTCGAATCCAAGCCTGGTTCCCTGGCCTCCTGCGACGACCAGGGCGGCAACCTTTCCAGCCGATATTAGCTCTTTAGCCCACTCGACAGCTTGACAGTACTTTTGTTTTTGCTCAGCATCGGCTGGATGTGGTCTGTAGTACGAAACAGGGACCAAATCGGTGCTTATCGCAGCAGGGGCGGACTTTTTGATGCAATCAGCGACCCAATTGTCTATTTTCGCAAAGTCCAATGGCCGGATTTGTGCAAGCAAATTCCGCCTCCGGGGGGTATCCAATTGGTCCCAAAATGCCAAAAGATGGCCCTGGTGGTGCTTTTTAAGCAGTTTTTTTATGTCTTCGTAAGTTTTTTGAGGACCCATATCCACGATTCCAAGCTGAAAACAAGGATATTACGCAAATTGTAAAAAAAATCAAGAAAGTTGGGGGAAATTCGCCAAAATTTATTTGACAGGAAAGCCAGCCTGTGTTAGGATTATAAATGAGGCAGGTAGGTTTGAAAAGTATTGTTATTATAATTTAAACCGTCATCATAATTTGGTCGAAAATTCATATCAGAAGGCCCCCCTGCCGGAAAAGGGCATTTTGCGGTTTGGCTTAAAACATTGGATCGANNCGTTTTTAACAAAAAATATTAAGTCAAGGAGATTCGCAAAAAAAGAGTGTTTAGTGTCTGATTATTATGCGACAGTAAGCATTTATAAATCAAAATGTAAACCGAAGCGTAGTTAAAAACGGTCTAATTCGCGAATCTCAAAATGTTAAAAGGAGAAAAAAATGAGGAAAAAAGGTTTTACATTAGTTGAGCTGTTGGTCGTGATCGCGATCATAGCGCTGCTGATGGGCATTCTGATGCCGGCGTTGGCCAGAGTAAGGCAGATTGCCTTTAGAATGGTCTGCGGGACGAACCTGTCCGGTATCGGCAAGGCAATGCTTATCTACAGCAATGATTACGACGATGAAATGCCGCGTGCCGGCGGCAGAAACAGCGTGTGGTCCGGGCAAATACCTTTGTGGACGGCCCCGGACCGATTCACTGCTTACGGCTTAGCCGCTGACGGCAGCGGTGGCATGGCCACAATTACGTCCAGTTTCTATCTTCTGGTCAAGTATGCCGAGGTAACACCTAAGTCCTTTATCTGCAAGGGCGATTCCGGGACCAACGAATTTAAGCCCGCCGACGACGGCGCAGGCGACAGGGAGCTTATTGACCTCTGGGACTTCGGGCTCGAGCCAATAGAGCATTGCAGCTACTCTTACCATATGCCTTTTGGCCTGTATGCTCTGACGACATCAAGCGAGCCCGGTATGGCGGTTGCAGCCGACCGAAACCCGTTCATAGACTCTCCTGCTGCAGAAGCCCAGGGTAAGATTGACCTGTGGCCCAACTTCAATCCTGAGGGTGGCAAAGAAATAATCCAAATTGGAAACGCCATTGCTCACCAGGAAGACGGACAAAACGTATTGTTTATGGACAGCCACGTTGGCTTTGAAAAGCGCCCATTCTGTGCCATCAATGATGATAATATTTACACCTTCTGGGATGGTGGAGATATTCGACGAGGCGGCTTGCCTATACCCGGTGGCAGTGAGCCCGGGGACAGGCTGGATTCGTTCCTGGTAAACGATGGCGAAGGTGGAGCTGCGCCCCCACCAAAGGGCAGGGGATGCTTCCTTGCTGATACGCCTGTATGGGTAAACGGGGCACTCGTGCAAATCTCGAAAGCTGTCGCAGGCCAGGCAATCAACTGTCTTGCCGCAACGAGCTTAGAGAAGCTCGAAGAGCACGAGGGAAGCTTCGAATGCCGCGATATAACGCTCGAAAACGGAAATAGCATCAGCGTCGTGTGTGCACACTGCTTCATGCTTGATTCCGGACAATGGGTAGCCGCCCAGAATCTGGAAAGCGGTATGAAGCTGAAATCACTAAACGGCACAGTTACTATCAAGAGCGTTGTAACCAGGGCAATGCCTTTCGTCGGCAAGGTCTATAACCTGAAGGTCAGCGGCTCAGACCAGTACATGGTAGGCAAAGATGGAGTAGTCGTGCGCGATTTCTAATACAGCGTCTCAACACGACTGTTCATAGAACAGCTTGTTGTTTGAGGGCCGGATATCGTAACGATTATTCTTGCTTCGGTTGTTTACAGGCGGCCTTATGCACAATCGCATAAGGCCGCTTTTTTAATACATTGACATGCCTCTACCACAGGTGCGGGGGTAAACTGTCCTTCGGCCTCTGATTTCTGACATAAGTACCCGATTCTTGCAAAAACCGCGTCTGGTTGCTATCATATTTCAAATGGCAGCAAAATCTCGCAAGGACAAGAATAAACAGGGTCCGGTGGCGGTGAATAAAAAGGCTTACAGAAACTTCGACCTGATCGAGAAGTTCGAGGCCGGTCTTGAATTGCTGGGCGCCGAGGTTAAATCGCTCCGGGGCGGCGCCGCCGACCTGAACGGCTCCTACGCGAGGATCGAAGACCAAGAGTGCTGGCTCGTCGGCGCAACTATCGCCCAATACCAGCAGGCCGGTGCCTGGCAGCATGAGCCGACCAGAAAAAGAAAACTGCTGCTACACAAGGGCGAAATTCACAAAATAAGAACGAAGCTCGAACAGCGGGGCTTTACGCTGGTGCCGCTGCGGATTTATTTCAACGACAGAGGGCTGGCAAAAATAGAACTAGCCTTGGCCAGAGGTAAAAGGCAATACGACAAAAGAAAAGCAATTACCGAACGCGACCAAAAACGCGACGTTGACAGGAGTATGAAAAAATATCGCAGATAATAGAATATTCAAAGGATTCTAATTATGGCTGAAGAGGAAAAGGAAAAAGAGAAAAAAATCATAGTCGATGAGGATTGGAAGGCCGAAGCGCAAAGAGAGAAGGAAATATTAGCCGCCCAGGAAGAGGCCGAAAAGAAAAAGGCGCAGGAAGAAAAGCAGGCCCGCGGACCTTTACCGCAGGGAAATTTTGCTGCACTGGTAAGTATGCTCACTACGCAGGCACTATTCGCTCTGGGCCTGCTGCAGGTAAAGGGACAGGAAAAAAGAGAGCCGGATTTGGAACTGGCAAAATACAATATCGATATGCTCGAGACCCTTGAAGAAAAAACCAAAGGCAATCTGACCAAAGAAGAAGAGGCGGTCCTGGCCAATACCCTCAATGAGCTTCGTATGGGCTATGTTAAAGTCGCAGGATAAAAAGCAGATGTCATTTCGAGTCCGCATATGACGTAAAGGCGAGTCGAGAAATCTTTTTTTAATAGATTTCTCCACTCCGCCCCCGTGCTTTCTTACGAAAGCAAGAACGGGGCTTCGGTCGAAATGACAGATAGTCTTGTCCGCAGGGAATTTTGTAATTTGTTCTTCTTATGGGAAAGCTGAATTGGCGAATATATTAGATAAAATAATTGCTGACAAAAGAGCAGAAGTACAATCCCGACAATCACAGACAAGTCTGGAGAATCTCAAAGAGCAGATTCGCTCTCTGGGCAAGTGCCGCAACTTTTATAAGGCCGTCACCAAACCTAACCGCCGCGGTATAAATGTTATCGCAGAGGTCAAAAAGGCCTCGCCATCGGCCGGGGTCATTCGCGATGATTTCGACGCCGTGGCAATCGCGCAAACCTACACGAAATGCGGCGCCGATGCAATCAGCGTTCTTACCGATGAGAAATATTTTCAGGGCCGGCTCGAATATATAAACCATATTCGCGAGGTGGTGAATTTGCCTGTTTTGCGAAAGGATTTTATCATCGACCTCTGGCAGGTTTACGAATCGCGTGCCGCCGGTGCCGATGCGATATTATTGATAGCAGAAGCACTGAAGCCCGGCGAACTAATGGATATGATGATAGCCGCGGCCGAGCTGACTCTAACGGTCCTTCTGGAAGTTCACCGGGCCGACACTCTGTTAGGCGTTCGTAGCCTTGTCGGCTTTCCGAAAAAAGGATACAGCGTTCTCGGAATCAACAACCGCAACCTGACAACGATGGAGGTCGACTTGAACACGACCAGCCGATTAGCGGAGCTTATTGACGACAAAAACGAGCTGGTCGCCGAAAGTGGAATAAAAACACGAGCCGACGTGGAAAAGCTAAAAACCGCCGGCGTAAGAGCGGTGCTGATTGGCCAGACGCTGTGCGAAAATCCCGACATTGAAGAAAAATTTGCTGAGCTTTTCGGCTAATAGTCTTGTAAAAGCAAAAGGTCTCATCCCGGGGGGAGTTAAAATTTATTTATAAAGTACTTAAACAGATTTCTCGGTTCCGCTGCGCTTCGCTCGAAATGACAATCGGTCAATTTGAGTTATTTAACTCTCTTCTGGGCTTTTTGTATCCTGGCCCACGTGTCACGGAGTGACACTGTGCGATTGAATACGAGCTTGCCTTTGGCACTATCGGGGTCGACACAGAAATAGCCGAGCCTCTCAAACTGATAGCGACTTAGTGGTTCGGCATTGGCCAAAGATGGTTCGACTTTGCAGGATGATAATACCTCCAGCGAGTCCGGATTCAGGTTTGATTTGAAATCCTCACCTTCGGCTGTATCATCCGGATTTTCCTTTGTGAAGAGGTGGTCATACAATCGCACCTGGGCCTCGAGTGCGTGAGCGGCTGAGACCCAGTGCAGCGTTGACTTGACTTTGCGTCCATCCGGGGCGTCGCCGCCGCGTGTGGCGGGGTCATAAGTGCAGTGCAACTCAACAATCTCGCCATTTTCATCCTTAATCACATCCGTGCAGGTAACGAAATACGCGTATCGCAGGCGAACCTCCCGGCCGGGGGCCAAGCGGTAGAACTTCTTTGGCGGTGCCTCCATAAAATCATCTCGTTCGATATAAAGCTCTCTTGAGAAAGGCGACATCCTCGTGCCGGCGTTCGGGTCTTCCGGATTATTAATCGCCTCAAGCTCTTCGACTTGGCCCTGCGGATAGTTATCAATAACAACCTTGAGCGGCCGAAGCACTGCCATCACGCGCGGTGAGGTTTTATTCAAATCTTCTCTCAGGCAGTGTTCCAATAATGCAATATCTACAGTGCTGTTAAACTTATTGACTCCGATTCGCCTGCAGAATTCCCGAATAGCCTGCGGCGAGTAGCCTCGCCTCCGCAGGCCGGAGATGGTCGGCATCCGCGGGTCGTCCCAGCTGGTAACGTGACCTTGCTGCACCAACTGAAGAAGCTTGCGCTTGCTCATTACGGTATAGGTCAGATTAAGCCGGGCGAACTCTATCTGCTGTGGATGATACGTTTCCAGCTCGTCAAGGAACCAGTCGTACAGCGGACGATGGTTCTCAAATTCCAGCGTACAGATAGAATGCGTGATTTTTTCGATGGAATCTTCAAGTCCGTGGGCCCAGTCATACATAGGATAGATGCACCATTTATCGCCGGTGCGGGGATGCGCGGCGTGGAGGATTCGGTACATAACCGGGTCGCGCATGTTAAGATTGGGATGCGACATATCGATTTTCGCCCGGAGCGTGCGCGAGCCGTCCGGGAATTCGCCCGCCTTCATCCGCTCGAACAGGTCGAGATTTTCCTCGACAGAACGGTCGCGATAGGGACTATCCTTCCCCGGCTCTGTCAGTGTACCGCGAAACTCTCTTGTCTGCTCGGCCGTCAGGTCACAGACGTACGCCCTGCCCTTTTTTATAAGCTGCACAGCATATTCGCACATCTGCTCGAAATAATCCGAGCCGTAATACAAATGCTCGCTCCAGTCCCAGCCCAGCCAGCGGACATCTTCAATGATTGAATCAATATATTCCTGCTCTTCCTTGATTGGATTGGTATCGTCGAATCTCAGATGGCATCGGCCGGCAAATTCCGCTGCGATACCAAAATTCAGACAGATACTCTTGGCGTGCCCGATATGCAGATAGCCATTCGGCTCCGGCGGAAATCGCGTTACAACCCGGCCATCCCACTTATTGGTCCTTATGTCCTCGGCGACAATCTGCCGAATAAAATCGAGCTTGGTATTTTCTTCTTTGCCCGGTGTTGTCACGCTTATCGATCCTGCTTTTTGAGTTTAACACAACAAAGTTATCAACAACGACAATTTAGCATATAGTCATCGACTTGCTCGTTAAGATACCAAATGTACCCGCGGAATACAACTACTTTGGACGTTTTACATGTTTCTCCGTGAGATATAAAAAGAACGCTTCGCGAACTATTTTAAATAGACCCCTCGGCTACGCTCGGGGTGACGGTCTGACCCCTCAATTACGCTCGGGGTGACGGATTGATTTCTCATCTTAGCTCGGGGCAATGGTTTGATCTTCTGGCTGCGCTCGGGGTGACGATTGGTTAACTCAATAGAGCCTTCAACGAGCAGAGACAAAGAGGCCACGCCGGAGGAAAAGCAGGATAATAGAAACGCCAGCCGCAAGCAGGCAGATAAGCTGTGACAAAGTAAGGGGGCCAACGTACAGATGATGGTCGAAGTCGCCCCTGAAGAATTCGGAAGCTGTTCGTCCCAGACCATAGAGAATCAGGAACCATAAAAGCATCGTTCCCCGCCACTTCTCGTAATTTAGCCCTTTGAAAACGACAAGGATGCACAGAACAACCAGAATTTCGTAAATTTGCGTCGGGTGCAATGGTATGCCCGCCGGCGCGCCCGCGGCCCCTTCAGGGAAGGTAACCGCCCAGAGCATAGAACATTTTTGGCCATAGCAGCAGCCGTTAAACAGACATCCCAGCTTAACAAATATCCAGGGGATAGGAATCGAGAGCGCAATAAGGTCAAGTGCTGCCCGTCTGTGTTTGGCTAACACCAGAATCAACGGCACAACCAGAATAAAATATGCCAGCAACCCGCCCCATAATCCTCCTTGTATATAGTGGCCGGTGCTGAATAACGCCCGGAAGTCAACTTGCGCGTGTTGAATATCATATAGCGCCTTTGCCCCGATGGTCAAGCCCGCCATATAGCAGAAGCCGACAAAAATCCAAACCCGATGCCGAAGCCTTAGACGTCTGGCTATCAAGAAGGCAATTAGAAAACAGCTCAGAATACTTATGCTGTACAGGACGCCAAAAGTTGGTAGCGGTCCGATTCGCGGCCACATCTATTTGAACCTCTCCTGGAATTGACGCGCAGAATTTATAAGTCCTACCTTCAGTTTTCAGCCCTCATGTCTATTCAAAAAAGCATTTGTCGCTTTGGCCAACTGAGGCACTTTATTTTGAACTACGTCCCAGAGGATGTCATTATCGATACCGAAATACGCATGGGCCAGCATATCCCGAAGGCCGGCCGCTTTCCTCCATTCGATATCCGGCAATTTATTTCTGAGGTTCTCACTGATATGTTTAGCGGCCTCGCCTACTATCTCCAGATTCCGAACAACCGCATCATAAGCCTTTTCGTCCTGTATTAGCTCTGACTGAGTGAGGCCGGCGGTGAACCGTAATATCTTCTCGCAGCTTTGAGCAATATCCTGCAAATACATTATCTCATCACGCGACATCGACCATCTCCTGCTCAATAGCCCGGCGAATCTGCGGACGAAGCGCCTTGTCGGTTACCAGGTCAACTCCCATTCCCAGCAGCTCTTCCAGATAGAACTTCAAATCCATAAAGATATCGAAATTCGCTGTGCGGTCGAATACCACCAGCACGTCCACGTCGCTGCCGTCGCTCGCTTCACCGCGAGCCACCGACCCAAAGATAGAAAGCTTCTTGACCGAAAAACGCTGTCGTATCTCTTCCATACAACCTGTAAGCTGGGTCAGAACAAACTGCTTATTCATAACAAATCTCCATGTTATCAATGCCGTATTTTAGCAGATTATGGTTATCCCAGAAAAGCTAAAATATAACTTTAAGGCGAAATTGACAGAGGATATATTTGTCAATTTTGCCTGTTGGATATACAAATCTACTAATGCCGTAGTCTCATCCTTGACAACAGTTGCACGATAATTTATTCTTATTTTTTACATATTTTCCCGAATTAACGAGGATTGTAATGGTTGTAACACGTTTTGCACCGTCGCCGACGGGTTATCTGCACGTGGGTGGAGCGCGGACAGCTCTTTTTAACTGGCTCTGGGCCAGGCGAATGGGCGGAACATTTATTCTCCGTATCGAGGACACCGACCAGAAACGAAATACCCCTACCGCCACACAGCAGGTTATGGACGACCTGCGCTGGCTCGGCATCCAGTGGGACGAAGGTCCGGAAGTCGGCGGACCGAATGGGCCATATCTGCAGTCTCAGCGAAGGGACATTTACGACAAATACATCAAGAAGCTACTCGATGCCAAAAAAGCGTATTACTGCTTTGACACGCCCGAAGAGCTCGATGCGCTGCGCAAAGAAACTGAGGCACAAAAAAAGAGCTTTATTTACCCCCGGCCCAAAGATTTCCCCGATGAAATAGATGTCAAAAAGGCAAAAGCCCAGGGTAAAGCGGTGACAGTTCGTTTTGCAATGCCAAGCACATCAACACGAGTAGAGGATGAAGTTCGCGGCACTTGTTTTTTCTCAGGAGATGTTATTAGCGATTTCATCATACAAAAGAGTGATGGCTTCCCGACGTACAACTTTGCCTGCGTGGTCGATGACTATCTGATGAAGATTACGCACGTTATTCGCGGCCAGGAACACTTGATGAACACGCCGGGCCAGCAGGCACTGTGGCAAGCTCTATTCGGCGATAGCCCGCTGCCGAAATACGCCCATATGTCCGTAACCGTCAGCGACACCGGCGGCAAGCTCTCCAAACGCGAGCGTCCGAAGGCCCTTCGAACAGCAATCAAAGCCACGCAGGAAATCAACCTGGCAAAACTCGCTGAGGTCACCGACATTACTCCTGAACAGCTCGACTCTTTTATTAAGCGTAAAACCACGCCCGATATGCCCATTATTGATGCGATGGCCGAATACATTGGTGTCGGTCTGCCGGAAATCAATATCGTTGATTTCTTCAAGAGCGGATACCTGCCCGAAACGATGGTGAATTTCCTTGCACTTCTGGGCTGGAACCCCGGCGACAATCGCGAGATTATGCCGGTCAACGAACTAATCGATGCTTTCGACCTCTCGCGCTTGACCAAAGCCAACAGCCTGTTCGACCGCAGCAAACTTCTGGCCTTCAACACAGAACATATAAAAATGGCATCCACGGAAAAATTACTACAGCATTTCAGAGCCTATTTAAAAGCCGTCGAATCTGCGGTAAATTCCGGTAATGATGAAAAACTTTTGAAAATCATAAAGCTTTGCGAAGGGGCGCGGTCCTTAGTAGACATTGAGCGAAAAAGCAGATTTCTCTTTTTGGATAACAGCGAAATTCAATATGACAACAAAGCCGTCAAAAAAGTTCTGCTGAAAAACGACGGTCTGGGGATGCTGGTAATCGTGCGAAACAAACTCGCTGCGATGGACGAACTTACAGAGAAGGCTATTGAAGATATGCTGCGCTGTTTAGCAGAGGAAAAACAGGTCGGCTTAGGTAAAGTCGCTCAGCCGTTGCGTGTAGCCATTTGCGGAACCACCATTAGCCTGCCTATCTTCGAATCAGTTCAAATGTTAGGCAAAGAAGACACCCTGACCAGAATAGATACCACTCTGAAAAAATTCGGAGCGGAAAACTAAAGGAGAAAAAAATAGGAATATCATTATTAGTAACCGGCTCGGTCGCAATCGATACAGTTAAAACGCCTTATGGTGTAAGCGAGAACTGTCTCGGCGGGGCGGCTGTATATTTTAGTATGGCAGCGAGTTTTTTTACGCCGGTCCGGCTGGTAGGTGTTATCGGTTCGGACTGCCCGTTTGATTTGGTGGAGGTTTTCGCCGGCAGAGACGTTGACCTGACAGGCTTGGAAGTAAGAGAGCAGAGCAAAACATTTCGCTGGGCCGGAACTTATCATGAAAATATGGACAACAGGACAACGGATTGCCTGGAACTAAATGTCCTTGCCGAAGCACCGCCGAGGGTGCCCGATTCGTTCAGGAACAGTAAATTCGTATTTCTTGCAAATACAGCACCCAGACTTCAGCTCCAATTGCTCGAACAAGTACAGAGACCGGACTTCGTAGCGGCTGATACGATGAACTGCTGGATTGAAGGCCACCTCGACGACTTAAAAGCACTGATGAAAAAAACCGACTGCCTGATAATCAACGAAGACGAGGCAAGGATGTTGGCAAACGAATATAATCTGATAAGAGCGGGAGAAAAAATTCTGGATATGGGGCCGGGTGTCGTTGTTATCAAAAAGGGTGAATCCGGCTCAATACTGTGCAGCGCCGAAGGCGAGAAGTTTATTCTGCCGGCCTTTCCGGCCACCGAGGTCAAGGACCCGACAGGTGCAGGCGACAGCTTCGCAGGCGGGTTCATGGGTCATCTGGCACAAAGCGGCAAAACAGATTTTGAGACGTTGAAGGCGGCGGTCGCCTACGGGACAGTGGTCGCCTCATTCACAATTGCTGATTTTTCGCTGAAGGGATTGACCGCTATAAGCAAACAAGACATTGACAGCAGGCTTGAAACTCTGCGAAAGTTAACACAATTTTAAGCGGTAAAAAAAATGCGAGTATTTATAGCAATAGACATCGATGAACAAATCAGAAGGGCCCTGGGTAGTCTGCAAGACGAGCTGCGAAGCAAAGTCGATATTAAAAAAAGCGATGTCAAATGGGTAAATCCTGATAATATGCATCTGACATTGAAATTCTTAGGTGAAATTAAAGACCAGGAGGCCGTCGATGTCTGCAACATAACCAAGGAGGTTGCGAGCCGACACAAGAGCTTCGAGCTGGCCCTGGAAACAGTTGGGCATTTCGGCGGCAGAAGCGCCAGAGTTTTATGGGTTGGCACAGGACAGAACAGCGATAATCTGCTACAATTACAAAGCGACCTTGAGGAGCAATTGGCCTCGGCCGGCTGGCCCAGGGAAACAAGAAAATTTTCAGGCCATCTGACCCTCTGCAGGGTGAGAAACTCAAAGGCAGGTGTTAAACTGGCGCAAATGACGGAAGGATACAAAGATTTTAAGCTCGGGACTATCTGGGCTGATTCGGTCTCGGTTTATCAAAGCCAGCTTACGCCGAAAGGCCCCATTTATACTGTGTTAGGAAATTACAAGCTGCAATAAAAAAATGCAAAGAACATAAAGTCAGAAGCGAGATACGAAATAGGAGAAAAGAAAAATGGCAAAGACAAAAAGAACTCAGGCAACACCCAAAGGCAAGATAGAGCGTTTGAAACCCGCAGCGAGCGGCAAGGAAACCGCTCTGCAGCGCGTAATCGCACAGATAGAAAAGCAATACGGCCAAGGCGCTATTATGCAGATGGACGAGCACAGATACGCCAGGATTGAGGGCATACCGACCGGCTCATTATCACTGGATTTAGCCCTCGGCGGAGCGGGCATCCCGCGGGGCAGGGTTGCCGAGTTGTTCGGGCCGGAGTCGTCCGGCAAAACGACCCTGGCACTTCACGTTATTGCCAACGCCCAGCGGGCAGGCGGCGTGGCGGCGTTTATCGATGCCGAACACGCCCTGGATACGACCTGGGCCAAAAGACTCGGTGTCGATGTCAGCTGCCTGCTGGTCAGCCAGCCCGACACGGGCGAGCAGGCACTTGATATCACCGAGATGTTAATAAGCTCCAATTCCGTCGATGTCATAGTTATTGACTCAGTGGCCGCACTGACACCGAAAGCAGAAATCGAAGGTGAGATGGGCGATGCGCACGTGGGACGGCAGGCGAGATTAATGAGCCAGGCGATGCGAAAGCTCACCAGTATTATTAACAAGAGCAAAACCGCCCTTATCTTCATAAATCAAATCCGTATGAAAATCGGTGTTATGTTCGGCAACCCGGAAACCACACCCGGCGGAAGGGCGCTGAAATTTTACACCTCCGTCCGAATCGACCTGCGACGGATAACAACCATAAAGGACAGTACCGGCGCCATCGGCTCAAGGGTCAGGGCCAGGGTCGTAAAGAACAAAATCGCACCACCCTTCCGCGACGCGGAGTTCGATATCATGTTCGACAGGGGAATCAGCTACGAGGGCGATTTGCTCGACCTGGCTACTAACTGTAATGTTGTTGAAAAAAGCGGCGCCTGGCTAAACTACGGCAGTATGCGACTCGGCCAGGGCAGAGAAAACGCCAAAAAATTCCTGATTGAAAACAAGGATTTGTGCGAGGAGATAAAAAATAAAATCCTCGTTGCCAAAGGCCTCAGCGATTGATTAAAGCAGTGCCGTTTACAAAACACCGGACACGAAAGACGAAATGTTAAGCGCGAAACAAATAAGAAGCGACTTTATAGATTTTTTCAAAAGCAAAGACCACGAGTTCGTCGCCAGCTCACCCATAGTCCCCATCGGTGACGAGACCCTGCTTTTTGCCAATGCGGGAATGAATCAGTTCAAGGATATTTTTCTCGGTTTGGTCCCTCCCGAATATCGGCGCGTTGCGAACAGCCAAAAATGCCTGCGGGTCAGCGGTAAACACAACGACCTTGAGGAAGTTGGTAAAGACACTTACCACCACACATTTTTTGAAATGTTAGGCAACTGGTCTTTCGATGATTACTTCAAGGCCGAGGCAATCGAATGGGCCTGGGAGCTTCTTACGGACGTCTGGGGTATCGAGCCGGACCGATTGTGGGCGACGGTTTTTGCCGGCGACCATGCCGAGGGGCTGCCGGAAGATGAAGAGGCCGCGAACTTATGGACCAAAGTAACTCCGATACCCGCCGAGAAGGTTCTTGCCTGCGGTAAAAAAGATAACTTCTGGGAAATGGGCGAGACCGGTCCCTGCGGGCCTTGCAGTGAGATACATATCGACCTCGGCCCAGAGATGTGCGATATGAAAAATGTCCCGGGCCATAAGTGCCGGGTCAACAGCGGCTGCGCAAGATACATCGAGCTATGGAATCTTGTGTTCATACAGTTCAATCGTCTGGGCAACGACAAACTGGTGCCGCTTTCAGCAAAATACGTTGACACCGGGGCAGGTCTGGAAAGAATCGCAGCGGTAATGCAGAACAAACGGAGCAACTACGATACCGATTTATTTATGCCGATAATCGACTGCACAAGTGACATCACCGGCCACAAGTATACGTCGAAGCTCGGTAACAAAACCGACAATGCCTTCAGGGTAATAGCTGACCATATTCGCTCACTTGTCTTTGCGATAACCGATGGAGCGATTCCATCCAACGAAGGCAGGGGGTACGTGATTCGCCGAATACTTCGCCGGGCTTCGAGGTTCGGCAGAGAGCTGGGGATGCACGAGCCGTTTATTTACAAGCTCGTGCCGGTGGTCGTCGATTGTCTGGGCGAGGCGTTTGGCGAGATACGGGAAAGGGCGGACTACGTCTCAACGGTAATCGAATCCGAAGAGGCCAGCTTCGGCAGAACGCTTGACAGAGGCATCGAAATCTTCAACACCGCCGCCGGGCGGGCGCAAAAATCAATAAACAAGATTATCAACGGCGAAGATGCTTTCCGACTTTACGATACATACGGCTTTCCGCTTGATTTGACCGAGCTTATGGCCCAAGAGCGCAGCCTTAAGGTCGATACCGCCAAGTTTGACGAATTAATGGAAGCTCAACGTCAGCGGGCAAGGGCGGCGCAAAAAAATGATTCATTTATATCAGCCCTTGCAGACACTGAGCTACCGGTAACAGAAGATGCCTATAAATATGGTACCGATAGCTGTGACAGTAAACTAATCGGCTGGATAGACGAGGAAGGTTTCCATAACGAGGGCCAAATCCAGACCGACGCCGAGATTGGGATTATCCTTGAGAGAACCTGCTTTTATGCTGAAGCGGGCGGCCAGGTTGGCGACTGTGGAATTATAAAATCGGAAAAAGCTAAATTTGTAGTCGAAGACACCACAAAAATAGCCAATTGTATCATTCATCAAGGCAAGGTTGTCGAAGGTTCTTTCAGTGTCGGCCAAAACGTAAAGGCAATAGTCAGCAAAGACCGAGCTGCGACAAAGAAAAACCACACTGCCACCCACCTGCTCCAGTGGGCACTGCAGCAGGTGTTAGGTAAATCAGTTGCCCAGCAGGGCAGTTACGTCGGCCCGGACTATTTGAGGTTCGACTTTACCTACCCCAAAGCTCTAAGTGTCAAGGAACTAAAAAAGGTTGAGGATTTGGTCAGAGAAAAAATCACTGCCGATTTGCCGCTAACCTGGACAGTAATGCCCAAAGACAAGGCCCAAAAACTTGGTGCAATGGCGTTATTCGGTGAAAAGTACGGAAATGAGGTTCGGGTGGTGGCTATTGGTGCGGCAAACGAAAAACTGCTTGAAGAAGCTTTTTCGCGAGAATTCTGCGGTGGTACGCACTGCGATAATACGGGACAAATAGGCGGCTTTAAGATAATCAAAGAAGAGAGCATCTCCGCCGGTGTCCGCAGGATTACCGCACTGACCGGCACCGGCCTTAACGCCTGTCTCGAAAAGGCAAGTGACATCGTCGATGAGCTTTCAGCGATGCTGAAGGTTCCCTCCGAAGCGCTGGTTGAGCGGGTCGGCCAGTTGATAAAGGACAACAAAAAGCTCTCCAAGGAGCTCAGGAGCGCGGCCAAGGCATCCGGCTCCGATATTATGGCCGAGGCAAAACAACTTCTCCAAAAATGCGAAAAAATCAATGAATCCTCCATAATCATCGGCCGACTTCAGAACACACGTATCGAACAGGCCCGAGAAGCTGTCGATATGCTTAAGAAGAAGGCAAAATCCGCCGCTATCGTCCTGGGCTTCGAGGACGACGACAAGGCAACACTGCTGGCGGGTATGACCAACGACCTTATTAAGAAGGGCCTAAAGGCCGGTGACATCGTCAAGGCAATCGCACCGATAATTGACGGCGGAGGAGGTGGACGGCCTCAAATGGCACAGGCCGGCGGAAAAAAACCAAAAAAAATCAACGATGCTCTCAAAAAAGCCGCAGAGCTGATAAAAGAAAAATTAGTATCCTGACAACTATGATTTTTGCCGGCCAGCTCAATAACCCCCAGTGAAAAACTGGGGGGCTAAATATATTTTTTTATACGGCTAAACTGCAAAATATTCAGGCAGGATTGAAAGTGAGTGAGGTGGAATCATTTATCAGGTTTTACTGCGAGAACTGCGGCTACAAATCCACCGTCTCTGAAAGCTACGCAGGTAAAAATATTCGATGCCCTAAATGCTATAACATAATTTCCATCCCTACGTTCGAGTCCACAGGCACCACAAGCAAAAGCAGTCCCGGCAAACCAGAAACACCTTCTAAACATTCCGACTACGATTTGACTCTTCTGAATATCTCGGAGAAAGAAAAGCTTTCCACTTATCAAAGGGGCCAAACCAGCATCTCCGAAGAGACTTACGAATGCGAACCTGAGAGCGAAGAGGAACCCATTGATGAACGCAAGCTGCCGTGGCTCATAGACATATTTCTATATCCATTCAGTGTGCCGGGCTTGAAGAATCTTGCGATTTTCATCGGAGTACCTCTGTTAATCAGTATTCTATGGACGATTCTTCCAATCGAGCTTTCTTGTCTTTTCTACCTTGTCACTATAGTTATTCATATCGTTGTTTTCCTTTACTTATATTGGTATTTTACCGAATGCGTCCGCGATAGTGCCGAGGGGGGGGTGCGAGCGCCTGAGGGATTAGGTTCGACTCCCGGTTTTATGGGTATGTTCTGGCAGGCGGTGAACGTAATTGGTTGTCTTGCGATTTTCTTTACGCCGTTTGTTCTTTATATGCTGTTCGCCAGGAAAGCCGACATAATTTTCTGGCTGTTACTAATCTTTGCGGTCTTCTTTTTTCCGATGGGCTTGTTGGCAGTTCTTATGTTCGACTCGGCTATAGGCCTTAATCCTCGTTTGCTCGTTCGCTCAATATTCAGCACGTTTTTCCCATACTGCGGGATTGTTTTTTTGTTTGTTACACCGGTTGTGTTAATCGGTATGCTCTACACGGAAATGAAGGAATCGAAACTTTGGATTTTTATCATTCGTGCTGTTGTTACCTATTTAGCATTGGTAGGTGCTCACATTTTAGGGCGGTTCTATTGGCGGTATCAGGATAAATTCAACTGGGACCTGGAGGGTGAAAAAAGTAGTCTCAGTTAATACGGATTGAATAAAATCAGCCTTAAGGCGTCCTATTCAATAGAGCAGTTTTATAACACCACCAAATGCAGGGCTTGAAAAGGGAGTCTTAAAAAAGTGGATAAGGCGGATTCGACAATTAGGTTTCGCTGTAATAACTGCGGCGGGAAATTCAGTGTTCCCCAAACCCACGCGGGCAAAAAAGGCAAGTGCCCGAAATGCAAGAATATAATTGTTGTGCCAAAAATACAAACCACAAGCTCCTTAACAGAGCAAAGTAATTCCAGGGATATAAGAAGCAGCTCAGATAGTTCCACTTACGATTCAGCCCTTCTGGATATGCCACAAAAAGACAAAATTCAAGACCTGCCCCTCAGCCAACCTGAGAACCCTAAGGAAACCGCCGAATATGAGCAGGAGCCTGAAGAAAAAACCGCGGAGAAAACCGAAACCGCCGCTCCTGTCCAGCGTAAGCTGCCGTGGCTTATTGATATATTCTTATATCCCTTAAGCATTTCGGGTATCATTCACTTAGTAATATTTTTTTGCGTTCCAATTTTGATCAGTTTGGCATACAGATTCCTTTTGCAACATATTTGGCCGATTGGTGAGATAATAATTGCAGCACTTTACATCTTTTTTGTCGGTTATGTGCTGCATTACTTATCCTGGTGTATAATTGACAGCACAAAAGGCGGACTGCGCTCACCTGATATGTATCTCCGGCCTTCACCGGGAAAAGGAGATATGATCGAATGTGCCGGTATTTTTTTGGCCTGTATCGTCCTTTGCTTTTGGCCTGCGGCTGTTTATTATATCTTCACAAGAAAAACAGACCCTCTCTATTGGCTGCTCACCGCAGCAGGGGTTTTATTTTTTCCTATGGCGCTTTTGGCAGGTTCTCTTCATGATTCAATCAGCGGGTTAAAGCCGATGCTAATTGTCAAATCAATTATTAAAACTTTTCCTGGATACTTTCCGGTAGTAATTTTCTTTGCCGGGTTTTTTGCGGTGCTCAGCATAGTTATGCCAAAACCGCCACAATCAAAAGGCCTGGAACCCCTTTTGCTCTATCTATCGCAGGTTACAGGTGCCATCTTTAGCTCAGGAAACGCCCTGAGGACAACCGGTTTTATTTACCTGGCAATGACAGGGGCTCACATTCTGGGCAGGTTTTACTGCAGGTGCAAGGACAAACTCGACTGGGGCTTGTGAGCAATAGGCGTTTGCTTAATCCTGCTGTCTTATTTTTATGCTTTTTGCGTGAGCGTCCAGCCCTTCAACTTCCGCCAGCCGAATAATGTCATCGGCACTTGCAGCTAATTTTACTTTGTCATATTCGATAATGCTCGTTGACTTAATAAAATCGTTGGCACTTAAGGGGCTGAAAAATTTTGCCGTCATTCCAGTCGGCAGTGTATGGCTTGGCCCGGCCAAATAATCACCCACAGCCACCGGACTGTAGTCTCCAATAAATATAGCACCGGCATTTTCGATCTTCTCAGCTATTTGGCGGCTTTGTTCGCCGCATTGAATCTCCAAGTGCTCCGGTGCAAACTCATTTGCGCACTCAATCGCACTATCCATATTCTTAAACACAGCAATCTTGCCTAATTCTACCAAGCATTTGACTGTTTGTTCGGCCCTATCAAGCAGCTCTACCTGCCTTTTTAGCTCATTGAGTATACTTTCCGCAAACTTTTGCGAATCCGTAACCACAACTCCGCTTCCCGGTGCGTGCTCCGCCTGGCTGAGCATATCTGCCGCCACCCAAGCGGGATTGGCCTTTTCATTTGCGATAATCAGTACCTCGCTCGAGCATGCAATCGAGTCAATACCAACCAATCCAAACACTTCGTGCTTAGCTGTTTGTACCCATCTATTACCCGGTCCAACAATCTTATTGACGCTGGGTATGTGTTCTGTCCCAATGGCCAAGGCTGCAACGGCCTGTGCCCCACCAATTCGATAAACCTTCTTGATTTCTAATTCGCGGCAAACTGCCAAAATTACCGGATGGATACTTTCGTTATATCTCGGGGGCGAGATTACGATAATATCCTCCGGCTTTACGCCTGCTACTATCGCCGGCACCGCCGTCATTATTACTGTGGAAGGTAAGGGGGCTGAAGCCCCCGGCACACAGATACCAACCGGCTTTATAACTTTGTATTTTATACCGCGATGAGTGTTACTTTTGCCTAAAAAGATTTCAGTCTGATATTTTCTTACATTTTCAATCGCCTGACGAAGTGAAGCTAAAAGCTCGGGATTGCTTTCTTTGGTTTCTTTATGCGCTTTGGCCAAATCTTCCTCCGAAATCCGGAATTCATCAGGTCTTAAGTCCACTCCATCATATTCTTTAGTAAATTCGCTAACCGCTTTATCGCCATTGCGAAAAACTTCCACAATAATCTTTCTTACCTGTTCGAGCTCACCTTCGTCGGGGCCAAATTTTGCCATATTCATTATTAATCCACGAAGCTCCCCTAATTTATGAGCGAACTCGGGCTGTCCTTCCACAATTAGAATTTGGTCGAGATCGTGGGACATTGGTTTACCCTTTATCTGTCGAAGTTTTGATGGCTGTAAACGCGTATTGCCTTCTGCAGCAGCAGATAGTTTTCGCCCTTGTACTTAGTTATAATGCCTGCTATCTTAAACCGCACCGGCTCGGGCACAGCAGATTGCCTCCGTTCGGTCAATTCCAGTACCTCGCAGGGCAACAGCCGCAATGAGACCGGCCGAACATTTCGGCCAAGAGCATCCAGAACAAAACCATGCCAGCCGTCATCCTGCTTACTTAAAAATGCGGTCCGGTCGGCCAAGATAAAATCCCGCTCGAATTTCGTTATCTTTACCGAATCAACCACTTCCTTTATCGCCTTCGGGGTCCGGCCCAATTCCTCAGGGCGCACAACTCTCCCGGCCTTTAGTTTTTCTATAATCTCCTGTGGTATGGCCAATATATCGTTCGGCTCACTGACAGAAGGCTGCTGCTTAGATTCTTTTGCAGATGTGCCCTCGGTTGGTTTTCGCCCTTTTGGCCGGCGTTTTGGAGGCACCTGAGGCTGCGGTCTGCTTAGTTTGCCGAGGGGGAAAAAATAATTCGGGAAGATAAAATTCCTTCCTTTGTATTTCGTAACCCAGCCCCAGAGCCTGTAGTCCGCAGCAGAACGCTCGTTAACATCAGCAATCATCTTTTCCAGCTCCGAAGACGGCAGCAGCTCTAACCTTGTTCCTGCAGAGGCTCGACCTCTATAATCGTTCACGTCCGCAGCAAATTCAAAGAACCACACATCGTTACTGTCGGAGCCGGTCAATTTACCATCGACGCCCCTCAGGATAAAGCCATCCCTCAGCAGTGTTTGGCGAACAGTTTCCGCCCCCAATCCCAATGTTGTGGGTACAACACTTATAAGAAATACCAGACCAAAAATTATTAATTTCATGTTCATATCGATGACTTACAGTTTTAACTTTTCGATAATCAATTTTACGGCCTCTGACGGGCTATCAGCCTGCTTTACAAATCGGCCGCCATCCGGGTCGTCTCTTGCGACCATATCGACCAAAGGCTTCCAGAATCCGCCTACAAGTATAATCGGTTTATCTGTTTTGAGAAAGCCCTTGTTTTTTAATTCCCAGACCTTTGCCAATTCCAGCAGCGTTCCCGTTCCGCCGGGCAGCACTATATAACCGTGCCCCAATTTTATCAGCGTATCCAGCCGTTCGTCGAGTGAGCCGGTAACAATTTCACGGGTAACATACTCGTTCGTTATACTATTCTTAAAAGCCGAGCACGTAACGCCGATTACTTCACCACCGGCCTCGGCTGCCCCTTTGGCCGCAGCAAACATCGTTCCGCCGTATCCACCGTTGGCAATAGTAAAACCAGTCTGAGCTAATAATTTACCTGTATTATACGCCAGTTGAAAATTTTCATCGCCCTGTTTAGCTCTACCTGTCCCAAAGATAGTAATAGTCTTTTTAGTCATTTGCCTTTTTGCGTGTGTAATTTAGAAGTCCGGCTGAGAGTAAAATCTCCCTCTCGCGGTCGGAGAGTTTCAGCCTGCCGGCAAAATCGAATAAACTGGTCGCATTTATAATCTTGACTTTATCACTGCCCTCGATTGCCTCGAGCAGATTATCTATCACAAGCTCGTCGCCGCACTCGATTTTATCGTAGTCAGCCGGCTCGGCAAATTCAATTGGCACGATGCAGAAATTTATCAGATTCGCTTTGTGAATCCGCTCGATACTTTTTGCGAGGACCGCCTGTACACCCAGATACATCGGACAAAGTGCGGCGTGCTCTCTGGAAGAGCCCTGGCCGTAGCTTTCGCCCGCCACGATGATACCGGCCATCGCTTTTTTCTTTAACTCAAGCGCCCGCTCGGCAAACGTCGGCTTACCTTCTTCGTTAAAGCAATTGAAAACCACCTTTGCGTACTCAGGCACGTTCGAGCGTAGTTTCAGGAAAGTTCCGGCGGGCATAATGTGGTCGGTGGTTATTTTATCGGTGCATTTAAGCAGTACCTTGCCGGTCAGTTTCTGCGGTAACGGTTTCGGCGGTTCTGGCACGACGATTGTAGAGCCACGCAAAACCTCTGCCTTTGCTGCCTCCTTTTCGCTTAAGGGCTGCTCTATCATACTGTCGTCGATAGCAAATTCGTCCGGCAGGTCGATTTTCGGATATTTGAGTCCGAGCAATTCCGGGAAATCACGAGGGTCGGTGATTCGGCCAGTCAGAGCCGAAGCAACCGCCGTCTCCGGACTGACCAGATAGACCTTATCACCTTTTGTCCCGCTTCGGCCGACAAAGTTTCTGTTAAACGTCCGCAGGCTCACAACGTCATCGGCTGGTGAAAAGCCCTGACCGATGCAGGGCCCGCATCCAGATTCCAAGATCCGGGCGCCGGCTGAAATCATATCCGCCAATGCCCCGTTTTGAGCCAACATATTCAGGACCTCTCTGCTGCCCGGAGCGATTGCAAACTCGACCATATTATTTATACGCCGTCCTTTTAATACTTCCGCCACCATCATCAAATCGGCAAAGCTCGAATTCGTGCAGCTACCAATCACCACCTGACCGATTTTGGCACCGGCAATTTCGCGGACCGGTTTGACATTATCCGGCGAAGAGGGGCAGGCCGCCATCGGCTCAAGCTCAGACAGATTTATCTCGATGACTCGGTCATATTCGGGGTTCGCATCTGCGGCCAATGGCTGGTAGTCTTTTTCTTGTTTCTGGGCAGCAAGAAACTTTCTTGTTTGTTCATCACTGGCAAAAATACTCGTTGTTACGCCCAATTCTGCCCCCATATTTGTTATTGTCGCCCGCTGCGGTATAGAGAGCCGCTCTGCGCCGTCGCCGAAGTACTCGACCACCCAGCCGACGTTTCCTTTTGTTGAAAGTATGCTAAGCAGCTTGAGGATAACATCCTTCGCAGCCACCCAGTCTTTCAATTCGCCGGTAAGTTTTACTCCCAGGACTTTTGGGCATTTCAGGTAAAACGGCCCACCGGCCATCGCCACCGCCACATCCAGCCCGCCGGCCCCAATAGCCAGCATGCCGATACCGCCGGCAGTTGGCGTATGCGAATCACTGCCCAACAGCGTGGCCCCGGGCTTGCCGAACCGCTCTAAATGGACCTGATGGCAGATACCGTTGCCCGCCCGCGAATGATAAACTCCGCACTTTGCAGCTATCGTTTGCAGATACAAATGGTCGTTGTGGTTTTCCGGCCCGAAGCCGGCCATATTGTGGTCAACGTAGCTGACCGATAAATCGGTTTTAACTTTATCCGCACCTATAGATTCGTACAGCAAAAACGCAGTCGTTCCCGTGGCGTCCTGCGTAAGCGTCTGGTCGATACGAATGCCAATCTGCTCGCCGACGGCAAGACTGCCCTCGACAAGGTGGTTGCCAAGTATCTTGTAAGTTAGCGTTTGTCCCAATTTTGAACTCCCTTCAAAGAAACAGAGTTTAACACAAACGCCGGATAAAGACAAACTCTATGTTCACCTAAACAGTTGAATAATCACCAATAAGAAAACGGCCTTGTGTTCATTCACACAAGGCCGTCCAGAGAGAACAAACGCAGGAACTGTCTTTATGCAATCCGGCTAACCAAAAATAAGCTGCTGCCATCAGGCTGCTTTACCAATCACGCACAACCACGCCGTCTTCGCCTACTAAATACTGCTCGCCATCTTTAACCTTAAGATTGTACACCTTTCCGACATAAGGCGTTGGTCTTTTTACAACGCTCTTAATTACGATTGAACCGTTTAAGGATTTCAGTTTGAGCCCGCTGCGTAAATTCTGTGCTGCGACCCATCTTCCGGAATCAAGCATGAAGCAGTGCGAGTCTACCACACTGATGCAGTTACCGTTTTCAAGTACTACATCACGATACTCAAATACTCCCTCATGCTCCTGGACTTTTTCAATTTGCCTTAAGCACGCCAATGCCACAGTACAACCAAACCTTCCGACCGTCTGTCCCGGGACAACTTCTGAGATTTGCACGAGTTTCCCATCTATCCACACAGGTGTATCAGCAAAAAAACATGTTCTTCTTTTTATTGGGGGCTCGCCTTCGCCATCGTTTACGAGGAATGAATCCAATCTATCCTGCGGCTCACTGGTCCCAGGTACAGGCAGTCCGCCTCGTCGAATGTCTCCGCCGTCCCAGAAGGTATAGATATTATCTTCGTTGATACCGCAAAAAGGGTTTTTTTCAAAGTTCACGTGGCTGTCCATAAACAATACGTTTTGCCCATCTTCCTGGTGAGCAATTGCGTTTCCAATGTTGATTGCTTCTTTACCACCGTCAGGATTGAATCCGGCAATTAAGTCAATCTTACCCTGGGCTTCTGCAGCGGGAGAGTCTATGTATGGATTGCGGTCGGCCGCCACCGCCATACCGGGTTCGCTGGATGTGGTCAGGGCGTACAGGCCAAAAGGCATATGGTATGCGTAGCTGCAATGATTCACCGCCTCGGGGCCGAAGTCCCAGAGGTCAATAAGCTCTCTGTCGCCTGCGTTGTATTCGGAAGGCTTAAATTCCGTGGTCCCGGAATCACTCTTGCAAACGAACGACTTGGGCGTTACCTCGGCATACTTGACCAGAAGATAAAAGCTGGATGTAATGGTGCCCATACCGCCGCTGCCGTCAGGATTTAAGCCATAAGCGGCGAAACGGTTATCGGCCAGCCACATAGGAATTTTGCCGGCCCAAGTACTGTTTCTGCCGCCGGCACGCGGAAACTCATCATCGTAATCGTTGGCATATATCAGCATCGCCTTGCCGATGCCGGAGAGGTTCGTGCCGCAGACCAGTCGATGAGCAACCTGCCTGACCCTAGCCAGGGCGGGCATCAAAATGCCCATCAATAGAGCTATGATCGCAATTACGACCAGAAGCTCAACTAATGTAAAACCTTTGCGTTCCATTTTCTTTCTCCTTCAATTTTTCGGAGATTCGCACAACCGACCATCTTGGGCACATTTCGATAATCTCTCTAATAACAATAAGTACAACCTGCTGGCGGGCTCGCATTACGACAGTCCCTGCCAAAAAGTAACGTATAGCGCCAAACGCCGTTTTTTTGCGAATCTCCATCGTTCTTTTTTTTTCGCCCAAAAACGGTCGGTTCAAAACATTTTCAAAAAAACCGGATTTCGCCGGGAATCTCCGCGCAGAGGCAGCGTCCGGCATCCAAGAATGTCCCCGGCTCAATTACGAAAGCCGACCCTCCGACAAGCAGACTGAAAATATGAAACTAAGAAGGCGAATATGATAATGACTTAAATTATAATGAGTCTTTCAAACCTGCCTGCTGGTCATGTTTTTCACATCGGCGCAAAACCTGCGCGCAAAACTCATCTCCACTCAAAACATACCTTAAACTTAAAAAGAGCCTTTCGGCAGGCGGGTTTGTGATATGAAGGGACCCCGATTTGCGGGAATCCAAATTAAGAAGGCAAATATGATAACTACTCAAATAATAAAACGTCTTTCAAACCTGCCCGTCTCTATTTATTAATACGATAAAACATTTACTTTGTTGTATAAATTTCGTCAAATTTCTACTGTTTTCTTGAAAATTTATACACTTATTAAGGCCCGGAAAGCAAGAACAGAGCTGTATATTTTTATCACCGAACCGGTCATAAGCGTCCGGGTGGTCTTCTGTTTTTCCCGGTCATCTTTTTGGCGGAATCGCCGATGTCTTCACGCATTCGCTCGGCGAAGCCGAAAAGCCTTTTGACCATATCCGGGTACTGGGCGGAGACATCGTGCTGCTCGCCTATATCTTTTTCCAGGTCGAACAACGCCAGGCCGATTTTTGCCTGCTCATACTTGACCGGCTGTCCGCCCGTGCCGCCCTTGCGTCCGCCGAGTGTGCGATAACTATGGGGCAGATGAAGTTTCCATTTTCCGCTGCGAACGGCTTCCAGTCTATAACCGCGGTAGTAAAAGAATGCTTCGTGCGGACTTTTTGCACCGCGCCGGCCCGACATTAATGGCCAGATATCCCTGCCGTCAATGGTATGGGCAGGTAATTTTGCGCCGGTCAATTTCGCGATTGTTGGCAGTATATCCATCGTCGAAGCAGGCTCGTTGCAGACGGTTCCGGCGGGTATCTGACCCGGCCAGCGCATAACGGTTGACTCCCGCTGGCCGCCGTCGAACGTGGTGCCTTTGCCCTCGCGCAGAGGTTTGGCCAAACCAGCGTGGTCGCCATAGCTTAGCCACGGGCCGTTGTCAGAACTGAATATCACTAACGTTTTGTTATCGATGCCTAATCGCTCCAGCGTAGAGAGTATCTGTCCCACCGACCAGTCGATTTCCATCATGACGTCACCATAAAGGCCCCGCTCGGATTTGCCCTTGAATTTATCGGAGACAAACAATGGCACGTGCGCCATCGAATGTGGCAGATACAGAAAGAACGGCTGGTCCTTATTCTTTTCGATGAATCTCACGGCGTGCTCGGTGTACCAGGTGGTCAACTGCGTCTGGTCGGGATTATATTCGATAACTCTTTCACCTTCGATAAGCGGCAGGTCGGGAAAAGTTTTATTGGTCGGGTGGTTCGGCCACATATCGTTCGAGTAAGGCAGGCCGAAGTAGTCGTCGAAACCGTGGCGCATCGGCAGGAATTTGGGATGATGACCCAGGTGCCACTTACCGTAGCAGGCGGTAGCATAACCGAGCGGCTTGAGGACCTCGGCGATTGTCTGCTCATCGTCGCTTATGCCGATCTTTGCGCTCGGGCCGATGACATTCGGCAGGCTCACCCGCTGCGGATAGCAGCCGGTCATCAGGGCCGCACGTGAGGGCGTGCAGGAAGGAGCGGCGGCGTAGAAATCCGTGAACTTTACACCCTCAGCCGCCATCCTGTCGATATTGGGCGTCTCGTATCCTTTGGCCCCGAAAACGCCGACGTCGGCGTAGCCTACATCATCGCAGAATACAATAATAACATTCGGCTTATCTACGCTCGAAGTCCGCTCAAAGGCACTGCCGCATCCCGGCACCACCAAGGCCGCTGCCGTCAGGCCTGCCGCCTTCAAGAAATCACGTCTGTTCAGAATTTTGTCCATTGAAAAAACCTCCTATTTCTCGTTTCCATAAGTCTTTTTGCACAATGTCACCTGGCCTTACTAAACCACTCGTCACATAGTTTGCGCAGCCGGACAAGGTCACCGGAATACTCCGGCTTTTCTACAAGATTATAAACTTCTATCGGGTCGTTTTGAATATCGAATAGCTCTTCGATGACCGGACGCTGCTCGAAATAACGAATATACTTCCAGCGTTTGGTCCGGACAGCTTTACACCGTACACTTCGCTCAAGCACCTTGCTGCGCCAACTGCCGGCGTTTGACAGGGCCGGCATGAAGTGTGAAGTAAAATTATTTTCGTGGAAAGTCAAGTCACGCCACTTCTTTTGTTCACCTTTGACAAGGCCGAACATGCTCCTTCCCTGCATCGTCGCCGGTATTTTCACGCCAGCCATATCTAACATAGTTGGGGCAAAGTCGATATTCAGGACCAACTCTTTGCGGCGGCTTCCTCGTTCGGATACATCGAGGCGGGGGTCGAAAATAATCAGAGGCGTGCGGATAGATTCTTCATACAACAGGCACTTGCCCCCCAGGCCTTTGGAGCCACAAAAATAGCCATTGTCCGAGGTATAGATAATGACCGTATTATCATTTAGCTTCAAACGTTGTAATTCATCGCGTATCCGCCCAATTACAACATCGATTCCACTGATGCACTGGTAATATCTTTTCATAAATTGCTTATACTTTTCGGGGTCGGCTTCTCTTTTGTAAATCCTGCGGCCGCGCCAGTGCTCCCGGACCACCTTCGGCAGTTTCTCGAAATATTCATCGCCGTCGTTTACCTGGCGGGGAATTTTCACGTCCTTATACAAATCTTCATAGGCCGGGTCCGGCTGAGTGGGGCCGTGCGGGGCCTTAAAACTAATCGACAGGCAAAATGGCCGGCCCGGCTCGCAGCTCTCGAAAAATTCCCGCGCCTGCTCGCCCATAATCCGGGTCAGATGTTTCCCATTCTTGTCCTTCGGGAAGTACCCACCCTGTCCGGGAAAACCATACCAAGCGTCAAATTTGTCAGCCGGCATATACTCCTGCTTCTTCCATAAATGCCCCTTCGAATCTCGACTGCCGTCCGGGTTAAGCGGGCAATTCTGGATTTTATTCTCGCTGACTGCGAAGCCAAACTTGCCGATAAATCCCGTTCGATACCCTGCTGTTTGCAAAAGTCGAGGGTAACTTTTATCAAATTCGGCGTATGATATTGTTTTGTTGGAAGGCCGCTCGAAATTGCATTGGTGCCGGCTCTCGAACTGGCCCAGCATTACGCTGGCCCGGCTGGCCATACATATCGAAGTAGTCAGAAAAGCGTTCTCGAAGAGAACTCCCTCAGCGGCCAAACGGTCCATATTCGGGGTCTTTACTATGGGATTGCCCATACATCCCATCGCGTCCCACCGCTGGTCGTCAGACATCATAAAAATAATATTCGGCGGTCTTTGAGCCTGTGCATAACCGCTCAGGGACTTAACGGAATTCGCACAACTCGAAACCGAAACGGCCGTGCAGGCACCAATCATTTGGAGAAAGTCACGTCGATTAAAATTTTTCAGAGTTTTATCCATAATGCTCCTGTTTCCCGTCCGGCGAGAACCCACTCCATATTTTATTTCTTTTTGGCGGGCTTTATTACAGACCAAGGTTGGACACCGCACCTAGCTGCCCAGCTTTCATACATCGCCTTTAGCCGTGCAACTTTCTCCGGATATTTTTGGGCAAGATTATTTAGCTCGGTGCGGTCGGCTTCGAGATCATACAACTCCCACCCACCGGGATGCCTGGAGACCAGTTTCCACTTGCCTTGGCGCACGGCCCGGTTGCCTTCGTGCTCCCAGTAAATCGCCTCGCGCTGAATGGGCTTATTTTCAAAGGCCGTAAGGAGGCTCTTTCCCTCCATGGGTATTATCCTGCTGCCCTTGTATTCATAAGGATACTTTGCGCCGGCAACATCGACACAGGTGGCCATAATATCGATAAGATGGCCGGGCTGATGGCGCAGCTCGCCCCGCGCTTTTATTCGCGACGGCCAGTGAGCTATCAGGGGCGTGGAGATACCGCCTTCATGCACCCAGTGCTTATACAGGCGGAACGGCGTATTGGATGCGTTGGCCCATGGCTTTCCGTAAGCAATGTAGGTATCGGCAGAGCCGGGCATCACGCCATAGCCGGTACGCACCGGCCGTCCGTCACGAGTAACCTTTGGCTGCATGTCGTACTGGAGTTCGTTTTTGTCCATCGGTCTTATGGGAACATCTTCCAATGGATCGGGCTTTATCGGGCCGCGACTGCCATATTCTTCGGCGCAGCCGCCGTTGTCAGCTAAAAAGAAAATCAACGTATTCTCGAAGTTGCCCGTCCTCTTTATTTCCGCAACGATACGGCCGACGCCCTGGTCGAGGCAATCGACCATCGCCGCATATACCTCCATACGGCGCTGGAACCACCGCTTGTCCTCAGCTTGCTCCCACGGCGGAACAGCTGAATCACGCGGAGTAATCCTCCACTGGCTCTTGACAATCCCCATTTCAATCATTTGCTTGTGTCTTTCAGCTCTCAAGGCGTCCCAGCCCTGCGCGTAGCGGCCTTTGTATTTGGCGATATCCAGTGGCAGGGCGTGCATCGGCCAGTGCGGAGCAGTGTAGGCAACATACATAAAGAACGGATTACCCGAGCTGTGCTCCCTGATATATTTGGTGGCGTTGTCACTTAGGGAATTCGTGTAATAAAAATCATCACTATCGGGTGGTATCTGTGTATTGTCACGGGTCAGAGAGCACGGGTCGTAGTAACTGCCGCCCCCATGAATAGTTCCGAAGAAGCGGTCAAACCCGCGCTGGCAGGGCCAGTTGTGTTTTGGGCCGTCGGGTCCACGGAATCTAGTGACATGCCACTTGCCGGACATATACGTGCTGTAACCGGCCTGCTTGAGCACCTCAGCGATAGTAACGCAGCGGTTGTTAAGGTCGCCGCGATAACTATCATAACCTTTGTTGCTCATCATATGTCCGACACCGGTCTGGTGCTGGTAAAGCCCGGTCATCAGCGAGGCCCTGGTCGGACAGCAGCGAGCGGTGTTGTAAAATTGTGTAAAGCGAAGACCATTGGCGGCAAGCTTGTCCAGATTAGGCGTATGAATCTCACCACCGTAACAGCCGATATCCGAATATCCCATATCGTCAGCCATAATCAGGACGATATTCGGCCGTTTGGCTCTATCGGCAAGCAATCCGGAGGCACCGCCGCACCCCGGCATCGCAAGGGCCGCTGCCCCACAGCCCACCGTCTTGATAAAATCTCGTCTGTTCATAAGCGGTTCTCTCCTCCCGGTCATTTCTTATCGATACGTTTTGCAAGCTGGTCTTCGCCCGGCGTCAAACCCGCAAGGTGCAAGGCGACCTCTTTGCGGATATCGGTTATGACCTCCGGATGGTCTTCGGATATATCATATTTTTCGGAAGGGTCGTGGCTGAGATTATAAAGCAATGGAGGCTCGTGGTGCGTCTCCTTGTCGGCACCTTTGCCGTAAGCGGGTCTTGTTATAAAATGCGCCTTATACGGCCCTTTGCGTGCCGCGTACAATTTAGCACCACGATAATAGAACATAGTTTTTCGCGGACTCGGTCCGGTCCCGAACAAGGCGGGTGACAGATCCAGCCCATCAACCACGCGGTCGGTCGGGACTTTCGCACCGGCCAGTGTCAGAATCGTCGTATATACATCCATAGTCGAACCGATATCGTTCACGACAGCAGGTTTTATTTTGCCCGGCCACCACATAATACAAGGCTCCCGCATACCGCCTTCGAAGGTGCAGCCTTTGCCTTCTCTGAGCAGTCCCGCCGAGCCACCGTGCTCGTTGAAGATAAGCCACGGGCCGTTGTCGGAGGTAAAGACAACAAACGTATTTTCCGCCAGGCCTTCGCGACGCAGGGTCCTGAGTATCTGTCCGACGCCGAAGTCAATCTCTTCAATTACATCGCCGTACAGGCCGCGCAGGCTTTTGTCCCTGAACTTCTTCGAGACAAACAACGGGACATGAGGCAGATTGTGCGCCAGGTAGAGAAAGAAGGGCTTGTTTTTGCTTTTTTGTATAAACTTGATTGCCTCTTCGGTATAGCGCTTTGTAATCGTGTTCTGGTCGGCGGGGCGCTCTATAATCTTTTCATCGCGCATAAGCGGGACATTAAAGTACTCGATCTTCGGCTCAAGGAACGCGTGCCGTCCCTCGCCGCCGATGCGGTCCATATCGTTGCTGTACGGGATGCCGAAATAGGAATCGAAGCCGTTATTGGTCGGCAGATATTGCGGGAGGTGTCCGAGGTGCCATTTTCCTACGCAGGCAGTCGAGTAACCTTCGGCTTTTAGGGCCTCGGCGATTGTAACCTCACTTTTCGGCAGGCCGTTAGCTGAATCGGGAAACAGCACCCGCCGCTTATCACTGCACATTCCGCTGCGAATCGGCAGTCTTCCGGTCAGCAGTGCCGCCCGGCTCGGCGTGCAGACTGAGGCCCCGACGTAAAAGTTCGTCCATTTCTGGCCCTGGGCGGCCATTCGGTCCAGATTTGGCGTGCGAATCGTCGGATGGCCATAGCAGGTTAAATCACCGTAGCCCAAATCATCGCAAAATATAATGACAAAGTTTGGTTTTTTCTTGCCCCTGCCGGCATTCATGCGGCCGGTACTAATACAGCCGGGCAGAGCCAGCGAAACGGCACCCGCGCTTAGAAACTTGATGAATTGTCGTCGATTGAATTGAGGTTTCATCTGAGGTCTCCTTAATTGGTTTTTTTGTGTATTCCAATCGTCACTTTACGTTATAATATCCGGCCAAGAACAATCTTGCAAGGACACAGACAACCACAATCTGAATGGAGGATAACTATCCTTCAGACTGGGGCCTTTTTTAAGGAGCTTTTATCATAAGCCAGGCTAAAATTTTATCTCTGGAAACCGCCCGGCTTTGTGATGAAACGACAATTGGTCCAAAAGCCGCCAGTCTTTTCCGTCTTAGCCGAACGGGTCTTGCTGTCCCCGAATCATTCTGCATTACAGGGACGGCTTTCAGAGAACATTTAGAGCAGAACAACCTCATTACCCGAATAAAATCGGCTGTGGATGAACTCGCAAAAACCAAGCCGGCAGATAAGGCAGCTCTCCTTTCATCTCTACGTCAGGTTGTTATTGAGGCACCTCTGGCAGAGGAGATTCGATGCCGGATTGAAAATCAGTACCGGGCGCTCACCGCAGACCTCGTCGCCGTCCGCTCATCGGGCACCGCCGAAGATTTACCGGGCCATTCCTTCGCCGGTCAATATGATACCTACTTAGGCATAGCCAACCTTGAAGATTGTATTGAAGCTGTAAAGAAATGCTGGGCCTCGCTTTGGACACTGCGTGCGTACGAGTATCGAGAAAAAAACGGCTTCGACCATCTTAAGATAAATATGGCAGTAATAGTTCAGTCGCTCGTCGCCGCAGATACTTCCGGCGTTATATTCACGGCAGATCCGCTCACCGGCGAACGTTGCAGCATAGTAATCGAGGCCTGCTTCGGCCTGGGAGAAGCCCTTGTTTCAGGAAAAGTAACTCCTGACAGATTCATAGTTGGTAAAAACAATCTCAAAATACATTCCTACACAATATCAGAGAAAAAAATTGAGTGTGTACTTGACAGCAATGGCCTTATTAAAGAGCAAGCCGTTCCAAATGAAAGATCATCCACTTGCTGTCTGGATAAAAAGCAAGTAAAGCGGCTGGCGAAGCTGGCAAGAAAAATTGAAGATGAATTCAACTGTCCTCAGGACATTGAATGGGCAATATGTAAAAAGAAAATCTATTTCCTCCAATCCAGGCCGATTACCGCCATTGGGCCGGAGAAATCTCGCCAGGAACAGCAAATCTGGAGTACCTTCTGTCTCGAAGAAGTTATGCCTGATGTTGTTACACCTGTTACGTGGTCGATGCTTCAGTGCCTGGGAAATAAACTTTTCGACCCCTCTCTTGATGCCCTCTGTATCAACCGCCGGGATACTCCTATATTTAGCCTCATAGCCGGACGACTCTACTTCAACGCGAGCTTCTGGACTGCTGTTATATTGTGCTTGCCCGGCTCTCGCAATTATGACTTTAGAAAAAATGCCGGAAATGAAACCGGCTTACTTGACCTGCTTGACAAACTGGAAAATCTACCAAAAGAAGACCTGCCAAAAATAGAATTCAACCGAACACGATTCATTCTAAAATTGCCGCTCCTGCTCATTGGTGTCATCGCTAACACTCCCAAAAAAGGCCAATCCATACTCGAAAACGCCAGAAAAATGAACAAAAAATGGCAAAGTCTCGATATATCCAGCTTGACCGCCGAACAAATAGCTGATTGTTGTATGGACGCTATTGACTACTTCGACCGCCTCCTCTTAGCACACGCGCCCTACCTGTT